>Ga0335069_10001242_pt1 | contig 41168 bp, 46 predicted proteins | sample Lox_Sample_11_FD_206714 | JGI IMG/M metagenome (GOLD analysis project Ga0335069, IMG submission 206714) | Soil microbial communities from Loxahatchee National Wildlife Refuge, Florida, United States - Lox_Sample_1.1 | ecosystem: Environmental > Terrestrial > Soil > Wetlands | place: USA...
AGATTCTGTTCTTGGGACATGGAGCAAAATTGTGAACAAATTTAAGCACGAGAACGCAGCGCCGAGTCGGTGACGCGCATGGAGAATGGAATGTCTATCATGACGGAGGAAAATCGTGGCTAAAGGCGTGTGTTTGACAACAAAGCCGGGACATGACGGATGGCATGAGAAAACGGAGGACTGCGCCTTTTGGACCTCTGGTGAACCGTCGTTGTGGGCCTCAGGAGCGCCGTTGTCGGCAAAAGACATTAATACCGCACAGGATCGCATCGGCAATGCCGCCAAGCGCAAGGCCGCGCCGGTCGCGACGGGCGTACTCGACTACTTCCCCGACGCGCTGATTGCCGTTGCCGAACTCAGCAAGATCGGCAACGAGCAGCACAACCCCGGCACGCCATTGCACTGGGACCGTAGCAAGAGCGGCGACGAAGCCGATGCCCTCCTGCGCCACATGATCGATCGCGGGAAGCTGGACACGGACGGCGTGCGCCACAGCGCGAAGGTTGCGTGGCGTGCTCTGGCAATGCTTCAGAAAGAGATCGAGGCGGAGAAGACCGCTAAATCATGAATGCCAACGGGTCTGGACTATCTGCTGATCCAGACCCGTTGGACTTTTCCCGGCGGCAGGCAGACCCCAACCGCCAGGACCATGAGGCCCGAAGGCCAAACTAAATCGTTTTGTTCTGCGCCAAGCCAATTTTCCTTATGTATTTTCCGTCACGGTGAACGTCGAGCCCACAAGAATGCTCGACGTTCCGCCAGCTGCGTTCTGCGCGAATTGCACGGTGAGCGTACCGGCCGCGTTCACGGTGATTTCGCCTTCGATTATCGTGTAGTTTCCCGTCGAACCGGCTTGGCCAGCGGAGCCGCCGAGAGCAGTCTGGCGCGACGTGATGACATTTAGGTTAGAGGCGTTCGAGATCGTTGTGATTTGATAGATGATCGCTGTGGCTGTGGCGGTCCCAGCGATGGCATATTTCTGGCCTCCAACGGCATCGGCATCACAGAAAAGGACCGCCCGGAAACGATAGGAGCGGCCCGCTTCAACCTTGAGCGCATTAAGCCCCGTCACATCGGCGAGCGTCGTACTGGTCGTGTTGAACTGCGTCGAGACGCGCGCTTCCTTCCCGTTGATGCGGCGCCAGCGCGAAGCGTCGTAATAGTACGGCGCGGAACCGGCGCCATCGTCCGTGACCTGGATCAGGCCGTTCGCCGTTCCCGTTGGCTCGCTCGCGAGCGCGCAGGACCGAAGGATATGGGTGCGGTTCTGGTCAATGACTGGGTTGGCGCCGAACATAGAAAGGCCGGTGCCGGATTCAAGACGCATGATTTCGGCGTTGCTACCGGAGCCGATGGGCGTGACATTGAATGTCATCTGCGAGCCGCAGGCGCTCGGGCTCACCGTGCCGGTCTCGATCAGCTTGCCCGCGATACCCGCGACCGGGGTGAAGGTCGGCGCCGTCGCGGTGCAGGCATAGAAGAAAATCTGTCCGAGGACATCATTGAGCTGCGCGACCGCGGGAGATGCGATGGTGCCTCGGCTCTTTTCGAGCAACAGTAAAGGGCCTACAGTGTCATTGGAATACCGACGGGCAACCCATTGAATGGTGTTTTCGCCCAAGAAGTTCATGGAAACTTGGTTTGATCCGGTCTCCTGGAATTGGAGTCCTCGATTGGTGAACCATCCGGTTTGCGCGCCGTTGAAAGCAATGCCTATAGCGCTATTCGTTGTGTCGTAGAAAAATCCGTATCCTGTGTGGCCGGTAAAGGTTATGCTCGGGGCCGACGCCGAGCCAACAGGCGCCTGGAGCGGGTTGCTCCAGGTATGCGTTCCGCTCCACGTTGGGGAAATGGATTGATCCAAAGCCGGCGCGGCGTCGCTTCGCATGGCAGTGGCCGCGCTGCCATTGATCGCGCTGAGACCGACGGAAGCAGAAGGATTCGCGAAGCCGTTAAAACTGCCGGGGAGTCGCGCGGCGGCCACGGTCCCGGAAGTCAGATTACTAGCGTTGCTGGAATAGGCTTCTGCCGCTGATAGCGTGGAAGCGTCGCCGGCGTCGGCGTAACTTTTGGCGCTCACAAGAGCCGCCGCCGCTGCTCCGGCCGCGTCGAACGACGACGGCGAGTAGCCTCCGTCCTTCAGAATCTTGCCGGTTGTGCCGTCGAACTGCGCGAAATCGTTATTGGTCGCGGAGGCAGGTCCGGTGACGAAATTCACCACCGCCCCGGACTGGAGAAGCTGGTCTTTAACCTGCCGGGTCGTCATTGCCTAGCCCGCAGTATAGCGACGATCTCCTGATCCCGGCGACGCCACGCCAGCCACGCTACGCGCGCCGACAGCGCCAGCCGCTCAAAGAGCGTAGGTTGGAGCACCGGCTTCGCAAGCACGTCTGCCGGACGACGGAGAACCCCGAAGCGTGGCATCCGCACCGTATGGTTCTGGATATTCATTCGCCGGGCACCCGGACGATGCGCAAATAGACACCGCTATCGGTCACGACAGTCCATTTGTACTGCCCCGGCGCCAGGTAGATTGTGTCACCGCCATCCGAGGAGAACGAATCCGTCATGGAGAGATAGGTCGTATCGTCAGGGCCGAGGACGTAGAGTGTCGCTGATCCCAAGGTGAACCCGGTAGCGAGCACCTGATAGATTCCGCCATTGAGTTGGATCGGGCCGTAATCGCCCGGCCCAACGTCCTGGTATGAGGAGGATTCACCTGCGCGCATGAGGTCATCCTAGCAACAAAATTGCCGGGAAAGCAACCCTACGGTTGGGCCGCTTTCTGCGCGGTGATCCAACCCTGAACGGCCGTCAGTTGCTCGGCGTTGCCTTCGGCGGCGCTGTAATTGGCGAGGATGGCTTGTGCCAGAGCATTGGCGTCAACGGGCGCGCAGGCGTCATCAGATTGGCCGGCGGGGAGGGGTAGGGCGTCAGGACCGGTTTGTAGGACACTGGCGTCGAGCACGCGCACAAGGCCAAAAGGAATGCAGGGCAGAGCTTTGTCATGGACATAGACGGGCACCTTCTCGGTTATGACTTGGTGGACGGTCACGATCTTCTGTTGCGCGGCGGCTTCGGCCACGGCGGCCTTTAGGGATTCGGCATCGGCGGACTTGACCGCCTTGTTCTGGAGATCGAGCGCGGCGGCATAATCCTTGGCGTCGGCAAGTTGTACGGCCAGGACTTTCGATTCCTCGAAATGATAGGTGGCATAACCGCCCGCGGCAGCGCATGAGACACCCAGGAGGACATAGCCCCATAGGCCATTCAGGAACGATGCAACTGGAGCCCACCACATATCAGCCTCCCATTTTTGCCTTGATACCGGCGCCAGCGCCCACGGCACCGGCAATCGCGGCCACGCCCGTACCGAATGCCATTGGATCGAACATGCCGTGTGCGATCGCCATATAGACAGAATTGCCCGTCAGGGTCAAGAAACCGCCCGCGCCGATGACACGCACCGGGCAGAATATGGAGTTGGCGTCATCCTCGGTGAGGAGATCGCAAAAGAATTTCTTGGCCCCGGCCAGCATCGTTTTAGTCCCCTTCGGGATACCCGAGCCATTTCTGGACGGTCTTGCTCTCGTAGATCATGAAGCACATCCACACGATGCCGACGACGAGCGACACGAATTGCAGGAATCCATTGAGCGTGAAGCCGCCGAGAAAGGCCGCCAAGGCACCGCAGAAGGAAGCTGGGTGGTGTGAGACCGAGTGCATGGTTGAAATCTATGAAATAAAATTACTGCGGTCAACCCTAAAGCCGCAAGAAAACCATCGGCACGGATTTGTTGTGGGTGTAGGAAATCGTCGGGAATGTGGCTGGCAGATTGCCAGTGCTATAGGTCCACGATCCTGAAATTTCCAAGCCGACGCCTGACGGGTCGTCGTATCCCAAGAGAAAGTTCATGAGGTTTGAGGTCGTATTTGCGCAATAAAGTGTCGGCGCGCCATCGGACGCCACGACGAGGAAATGCCAGCCGGCCGACAGCGCCAGCGACAAACCTGTGATTTCTTTGTTACCCGTCGTGGCCGTTGCCACATTGCCACAGTCATATTCGAGCGAGTGCGGCACGCCATTGCTGTTGGAATAAATTCCGAGTTCACAGTGCGTTCCCGCCGCGCCGGAGATCACCTGGCATGAAATCTTCGTGAAGGTCGTCGCCTGTGGCACATAGAACGGCGTGGCGTACAGGATATTGGCCGTCAGGGCCGTGAAGGACGTGTTCTCGGTCGGCGTCGAATAGTACTGCCCGGATTGGTAGCCGGGGTGAAATGCCGGGCTGCTGGTCGCGTTGGAACTGATGACGCCGCCGCTCGCGGTGATCGTCGTGCCATCGACCTTAGCAAGACCGAACACACTGCTGCTGCACTTCTGGACCGCCGGCGCCGCATCACTCCGCATGAAGGTCGTGGCGGTGCCGTTGACCGCCACATCCGAAGCTGTCGCCGTCGGGTTTGCACCGACCGCCAGCTTGGGCGTGATCTGGTTGACGACCGGCTGAATGATCTGGCCGTGGATGTCGATCAGGTGCGGCTGGCCGTGACCGGCGGCGGTGCGGCCGATCAGTTTTCCCGACGGGATCGAGACCCGCAGGCCGCGGATCATCTGGCTCTGGTCGCTCATGGCTGCGCCGGTTGTAAGTCCTGCTCGACCCGGCCTTCGAGTTCCGGTGCGCCGGACACGTCGCCTTTCCGCATGGCCTTCAAACCGAACTTTGCCACCAGCAAGGCGTCGTTGTAGATACGTTCGCTGAACTGGCGCTTCTCGTCAACCGTCATCTTCGGGTTGCGGTAGATCGCTTCCAGTGCCGTCCGCTGGACGTTAAGGGCGTGCTCGACGTGCAGGACGAGAGCGGTCTTCTCTCCCGCTGCGTCGGCCATAGCCTGCTCCGTCATGCCCTGCTTGATCTCTAGAACCTTGTCCTCGTGCAGCGCCGTGAACTGCTGCGCCTCGGTGTAGAAATCGTTGATCGGCTTTGTGTCCATCGCCGGGTTGCGAGCGACAAGGCCATGCACGAAGATGTTGTCGGCCAACTCGCTTGGCGGCCCGACATGCCCGAGCGGTGTGTCGAGCGCGTGCAGGACGGTCATGCCGATCGTGCCGCCCCATCCCCGCACCAGATTGTCCATGAGGATCGGCGATAGGTCTGTGATGCCAAGACCGCGATGCGAGCCAATGGCCGCCGCGATCTTCTTGCTGACTTCGCTCGTGTTGTCGGTGTATTGCATGTCGCCGCTCGCCTGCTTCAGATGGTCGGAGATCAACGGCTGGCCGGTGTAGAAATTGTGATTGGACACTGCCTCCAGACCGGGGCGCACCGCCGCCGGGATTGTGCTTGGCGTCAGGTCGCTGCCGATGGCTGACAGGATGCTGTCGAACGCATGAGGATCGTCCTCCCATTGCTTCTCCAGGAATCGCTCTAGCGGCACACCGATCATGGGGCCAATCACCCACGGCTTGCCAAGTTTCAGGCGTACCCCGTTGATCGGCGGCGTGATGAAGTAGTGGTCGCGCTCCCACTGCGGCAGGTTGACGTATTTGTCTTTGTCGGGAAGGTTCTGATCGGCAAGCCGGTTGAGCGCGTAGAGCCCAAGCTGCGGGACGATCAAGCCGAGCCCAGTATAGATCGCAGTCTTTCCGGGATTGTTGACCGCCGCCTCGGCGCCCTGCTTTAGGCCGAGAACGGAAGCTCGGAAGAACGGACACCACTTCGCGAGCATCTGCGCGAGGTTGGCAGTTGGCTGTTCCTTGAAATCGAGATAGGCTTTGCGGCCCATCATCGCGGCCTTGGTCGTTGACACGCCCATTTCCTGCGCGCGCTCGAAGTAGCCAATACGCGCGGCGGCCGTCATGCGCTCCGTAATCATCTGCGCGAACTGGATCGGGTGGCGCACGGTGTTCCACAGTTTGTCAGCGGCGCCGGTCTCGTCCATCAGATGCGCGAAGTCCACCTGCTTGTCGAGTTCGATCATCGAAGCGTTCAGACCGCCATGCCGCACCAGTTCCCAAAACTTATCGCCCATGTTCCACGATTGCAGCGCGCCGCGGATCGCCGTCAAGTACGGTGGCGGGTGTAGCGGGTCGAGCACGAAGGCCGTCAACTGGTGGCGCAGCGGAACCGAGAACGCGAAGTCGATGTCGCCAACAATACCAGCGCGCTGCATCTTCGCCGGGAACTGGAGAATCTTAGAGACGATATTCGCTTCGCCAGGGCTGTCGGCACCGCGCATGAGCTTCGCAAAATCGGGGTCGGATGCTTCCCACAGTTCCGGCTTGCCATCCCGGTAGAAGACGAAGCGGTTGCCGGACATCGCGCCCTTGCGCGCCTGAACGACGAACGGCTGGAATGCCTCGGCCTCCTTGTTGTCCATGCTATACGGCTTGAACTCATCGCTGCTCGGCTCGGCGAGCGTGGCCTTCGCTTCCGGCCCGGTGATCTGTTTGAGCCCCAAGATCATGCGCGCCTCCTCGGACCCGATGACATGGCCTATGGCGCGGTTGCGGTCCGCAAGCCGGACGATCTGGCGGAGGTTATCCATGTCGGCTGTGAGCGGCTGCACGATCTGACGGTTCGATCCCTCCATCGCCTTGAGCGGGTTGCCGGTCTTAAAGCCGCGCCCCGTACCGCCGAAGGCTTCATTGTCGCCCATGATACGGCGCAAAGAGACGTGGCTGGTGTTCGCGGCCTGCATCCGGTCCATTTGTGCCTGACTGATAGAACCACTGTCGCGCGCATACTCAAGGCCGCCATGCTTCCACTCCTGCATCTGCGCGTCGAGAGCCTTGTACTTCTGGAGGTTCGGGTCGTAGAAATTCGCTTGTGCTTCGGCAAGGCCGCCCTTGAAGACGCCCGTGTCGATACCCTGCTTCGCCTTCTCGATCGTGCGCGCAGCGACACGGTAGGCATTGAACTCGTCGATCGTGCCGCCTGCATCGTGAACCTGTTTCAGGATGTCCACGAGCGACGGGCCGCCCTTATCGGCGAAAGTGATCGGATCGACCGCGCCCCGGAAGAAGAAATGATTTGCGCGGTCGTCGGAAGCGTAGGTCTGACGGAACATATCCTCGGTCGTCAAATCCTTCGACGGATCGAGGAGGCCACGCCGGACCATCTCGCGGTCCACACCGCGGGCGCTCTCCAGTTCGCTCACCCACTGGCGCACGAAGCCGGACCATGAAGCGGACGGTTTTGCCGGTTGCTCACCAACGGCGTCCAAGAACCGCGACACGCGGCTCTCCGTGGTGAGCTTGTCAAAATTTGGTTCGCCATCCTCTCCCTTGGGAGGTTCGGTGTTCGGAGGTTCGGGCGGCTTGCCCCCGCCAGTGCCAAAGTTCTCACCCTCCCGCTCGGCGTGCGCGAGATAGTTCTGCGTCTCCTTCGGCAGTTCCGAGCGGTCGCGGCCGTCGCGAAGGAACGTCAGCGCGCGGCCGGGACCGGCGTTGTAGGCGATCAGGACCGCCTCTGTATCGCCATGGAAACGGCGGCTTAAATCCGCCAGTATTGTGCGCGCAGCACGCTCATTGTAGGAGGGGTCGGTAAGTTTCGACGGATCGAACCCGTATTGGCGCGCGGTGCCGGGCATGATTTGGAATCGTCCGACTGCTCCGGCGGGAGAGACGGCGTCGTCTCCTGATCCTTCAAGAGTTCGGATAAGTGGCAGCATGTGCTCGACGTGGGCTGCGGTGTAGGCTTCACTGTGAATCTCCTGCATCTGTTGCTCGTGCTCATCCTGCACCTTGAAGGCGTTGGTCTTATACGGCTCCGGTTCGGGTGGCCGTTGAGAATTGAACTTCACGGGGTTCGGCATACCGTTCACGTCCTGGGTTACGAGTTCGTCATTGAGGACCGGATCGCCCTTGGCAGCGTGCGCCTGCTCCCACGGCGGTATGCCGGAGCGCGCGTAGATTTCCTGGCTGTTGTCGGAGACGATCTTGCCAGCCTCGGAAGGTGTGAACTTGCCGCCGACATAGTGCCCGGCAGCGCCGAAGCCAAGGGCTGTGATCGCTGTCAGTGCAAAGTCCTGACCGTCCGGCACATGCTGATCCAGCACGCTCTGAACGCCCGTAGCGGACGCCGAGAAGGCAGCGACATTGGCAGCGGTCTTGGTGAAGGCCGTGCCGCCCAAGTCTTCCACGACGCTGCCGGTCTTGCCAGCAACGGGACCGGCAACACCGCCGATTACCGCCTGCTTACCGGTCTCCCATGCGGCGTGTGACACGTCGTGCAGGAAGTCCGCCCAAGTGTGGCGCTGGTCGGATTTGTAATAGAGCATCATCGTCTGGCGCACAGCTTCCGGCAGCGCAAAGGCTCCCGCGCCACCACCGGCGGCCCCGGTCACGATGGCACCCGGACCCGATTCCGAGCCAGCGGCAGCACCGGCCGTGGCACCAGTAATACCACCCACGATATTGAAGGGGAGATCGCCCAAGCCCTGACCGATCGTATTCGACAGTTTCATGAAGAAACTGGCGTTCTTCGGAACGTCCATGTCCGGGCGGCCGTGCAGAAGCCCGGTTGCCGACATCTGGAAACCCGCCGTCAGCGCCTCGAATGGTGTTGTGGCTTCCTTGATGCCTGGCGAGTTCGCGACATGCTGGTCTATGACCGATGCACCAGACGGCTCTGGCGGCGGCCCATATTTTTCCCATGGGCCATGCTCAGGAGATTCAGAAGGCGCCGCGTATTTATCCCACGGCCCGTTCATTGCACCTTGACCCAGTTATGCTGATCGTGGGGATCGCCGCCTGTGAACTTGTAGCCGCTATCGACCTCTCCGACGGACGGCCCGGTAGAAACCTGCGCACCCTTACCCGCGATGAACGGCTTTGCCAGCTTGCCAAGGAAGTTCGGGTTCTTTGCATCGAGCATACCCTTCCAGTCGCCGCTCTGGTATGCCTGTTCGTATTGTTGGCGCGCGGCCTGCGAGAACTGATAGAACCGCTGATAGCCTGCCGGGTCTTTCACACCAAGCAATCCGGTCGTCGTGAACGCGGGCTTCTGCGATTGTAGGAAGGCATTAAACTGCCGATCCGCTTCCTTCTTCACCGGATCGCGCTGCAACGTCTCAATGCCACCACGGAAGAAGCTGAAGTCCTTGTCGGACAACTGACCCTCCGTACGGGCCTGATAAAGCTGGCGCATCGACAGGGCGCGAGGGTCGGACGACGGCAGCAACATGCGCGTGCTGAAGTCTTCGTAGGTGTGCGGATCGGTCGTGGCCTTGATACCTGCTTCCTGCTCCTTCGACACCTTCGCGATCATGTCGATCATGGATCGCGCTTCGCCTGGTGCCGTGCCCGGCAGGAGCGAGTAGTTCACCGCCGCCTTCGGCATGTCCGGTGTCACGCGGAGTGAGCCGTCCGGCTGGATCATCGAGGCCATAATCGTGTTGGCCTGCTGGTCCGAATAATCCTTCTGCTTGCGTTTTAGATCGGCTTCCTGCGCACGGGCCTGAACGTCCTGCGCCTTCTCCATCTCGTCGGCGTGCCGCATGAGCGCGGTCGTCTGCTCCTGCGACAGGTACTTGTCGTACATGCCGCTGGAGATATCGGCCTTGGCTTGCGTCGGGTTCGCCTCGATCTTCCCGAGCGCGGCGGCAGCGGCGAACGACGAATGATACTCATCACGAAGTTTCGTTGCCTCACCAAGCGGCAGCGTGCCGGACTTCTGCAACCCATCGACAACCGTGTCGCCGAGTTGCATGACCGTCTCGAAGGATGAGGGATCACTGTGGAGCGCGTTGCCAAGCTGGTTCTTGACAGTGACGGCGTTGGAGATCGCACCGATACCTTGGAGATGAGCGGTATCCGCACTCGTCTTCGTAAAGATGTCGTCCGTCAGGGCGGCCGACGCCTTCGTGAACATATCCTGCGCGCCGCTCGTCGAGAGGTTATCGCCGAGCGCGCTGATCGCGGGCTGCGCTACCTTCTCGCGGAAATCGGCCGCTGCCTTCTCGATGTCGTTCGGATCGGTCTGCGACGCGATCTTGTTCCATTGCGCCGTCAGGTTTGCGTGCGTGGTCGCGAGGTTGGCGCTGAGTTGGGAAATCTCCTGCCTCTGGTTGTGCTCCTCGACGGCTTCGAGCCCGCGCTTGACGCCGGAGACGCCCTGGTCGATCGCACCCTGTTCGACACGGCCGAGCTTTTCCATCGAGTAGGCCGCCCCCTCGAAGGGCGCACCCGAGACTTCCGCTTCATTCGTGTATTGACGGATATTCGGCATTAGAGGAAGGCCCCCACAATCCCGCCGATGGCGCCGAAGATGCCGCCGCCCTCTTGAGCCTGCGCCGCCGCTTCAGCCGCTTTGGCCTGCCCCTCATAGGCAGCTTCGCTGATCTGGCCTTGCTCTTGGATCAGTGACTTTGTGATGGAGCCTTGCGCGGTACTGGAGCGCATGAGTTCGGCCGCGCTACCGGCGTTCTTGAGACCGGACGCGGCGATGTCCGCACGCCCCGTGCCGAGCGTCTGATAAATCTGCCGGTTCGCCGCAATCTCCTTGATCGCGGTTTCCTGCTTGGTGATCGCAGCGGCTTTCTCGTAATAGTTGGCGGCCTCGCGTGATCCTTCCGCACCAGCAAACCCGCCGAGCAGGTCGCCAACGCCGCCGAAGATGTCACTCGCTGCGCCAAACAGATCGGGCATTATTTGTCGCTCAGTTCCAGATAGCCGCCGACCGCGAGAAGAACGCACGGATAGGGCCGCACGCTCTGCCACGCGATCTGCTCGGCGAAGCTGTCGCCGCTATTGATCGTATCCCACTTGATCTGCGTGGACAACCCCGGAGCCGGGATGGGGTTTCCGCCCGGAGACAGGAGTTTCACCGGCTGCTGGACCGTGAAGTCCGTGCCGACCGTGACCTTGCGGCTGCGGTAGAATGAACCTGCCCAGGAGTGGATACGGCGCAGTTTGCCGAAGGCCGGTCCATTGCGCGGCCCGGCGTCCTCACCGTAGTCCGGGCGGAGAAGCTGGCCCTGCGCGGTGAACGCCGCACCGGCCGACACCGGCACCTTGTAGTCCGTCACCGTATTGTCGGCCGTGTGATCGAGTCCGAGATACAGGCGCCCATATTGGCTGGACAGAGTATCGCTATTGGCCGGAAGCCAAGTTCCGAGATAGGTCATGGTCGGCCCGGTTCCCGGTGGCGTGAAGCTGCCCTTGAACGTGATCGAGCCGGACGCCGGGTCGTAGTACTGCGGCGCCACACCAGAGAAGCCGGTGTTGATCGCCTGCGTCGTCAGCGACCCATTCGTCGTGTCGATGATATAAGCCTTGTGGTTCGACGCACCTGCACGCATCAGAACCAATTTGCTCGTGCTGATGTCCGCAACCGACATGGACTGATAGCTGCCGAAGGAAGTCACCGCGTCGTCGAGCGCGCACTTCCAAAGCACCGCGCCGCTCGTCACGTCGATCTTCACGACATAGTTCTGCGTCGTCACACTGTCGGTCGTCCCGACGAGGCAGATCATGTTGTGATCCGTCTTGTCGTAGGCTGGACCGATCAGTTGGCTGATCGAAGTCCACGTCGAATCAATATCTTTCGGACCGAGCTTCATCCCGATCTTGCGCAGCACAAAGCCGTCGCTTTCGAGCCCGGACGTGATGAAGCACTGATAGACGCCGATTGGTTTCGGCTCCAGTTCCCAATGCACACCGGCATCCGTCGTCGGATCGTTGCCAGTGTTCGAGTTCGCGAGCGATTCGTAGACGTTCCCATCCGACCCGAACACTTTGTCCCCAGTCGCGTAAGTCGTTCCACCCGCCCAGTTTGAATACCAGTTGTTCGGCCAGCCAAGCGCGAGCCACGATGTGTAGTCGTGCTTGCTAACCGCTGTACAGACCGACGCGCTGTACTCGTCGAGCCACTGTGCATCGAGAAACAGCATAGTGCTGTCGGTCGAGATCAGTGTCACCTGATAGCCGGGGCTGACACCACCGGACGTGATCCCGCAGAACACCAGATAGTTCTTGTAGGAATTGTCGTCCTGGAGCACGCGCGGCCCGGCCATCGAGAAGAAAGCGCCCTGGAGACGGCCGAGCACACTTCCGCTCAACTGCGACCCGGACGATCCATAGATCGCCGAGACCGTGAGAGCCGTCGCGTCGATCTTCGCCATCGGACACGAGTTCGTGAAGCCTGAGTGCTGCGGGCCGGCGTTGCAATAGATGTGGCCGTCGCGGTGCTTGTAACTGACGGTCGAGATCAGCGTCGAGGCTGCGGCTCGCGCTTCCCAGTGGACACCGCCGTCACCGACCGGATTGTGATTGATGTTGCCACCGGCGAGCGAGCGATAGAGAACCGTGTCGGACCCGGTGACGACATCATACTGCGCATAGGTCGTCCCGCTGTTCCACGCGCCGAGAGACGTGTCCGGCCCGAAGATCGAAGCGTTGTCGTTCGACAGGATTTCGGCGCCGGTATCGGAATTGAACTGCCGGATGCCGCCGCCTTCGCTGATCCCGATCGTGGGGTTTATCATCTCCCACACGCGCGAGTTCAGATTGTCGATGTGCGCGTAGGAACCGCTGGACCCAATGACGTTCGCGTCCGCGCCGACATAGGCGAGGAGGTTGTTCGCACCTACCGGGGGCGCGACGGGCTGACCTTGGACGACATAGCCGACATCGGACTGGAAGATGCCGTAGTCGGTGCCGTCGGACAGGCCAGTGAAGAATGCGAGAGTAAAGGCTCCTTCAGGGTCACTACCGAATGGAACGTCACAATAGCCGCTGCTGACAGAACGATCACCAAGATCGAGGCCGCCAATGACAGGCGAGATGGTCTGGCCGTTGAGCGGCCAAAGCCCGAAGATTCGGATGCCATCGAAACTGTCTCCGTTCGCGACTGCGTAGAGTTGACAGTATTTCGGGTTTGCTCCGCCGTCAACGAAATAAGGCGACCAGTCCGCCTGGCTGTCGTCGAACACCGGCAATACGGTCTCGATCCAGCGCACGTTGTAGTCGGGGGCGTCTTCGTCTGGCTGGTTCGTCACCAGATAGATTGCGTCGCTCAAGCCGTCGAAGGACGGCCCGGAGGAAATGCTTTCCACAACGCGGCCGTTGCCAAGATCGAACGTGAAGAAGCCACGGAAGGAAGCGTCGGCCGAGCCTGTCCGCATATAGACATTGTAGCCCTTCTGGAAGACACAGCCAAAGACCGTGCCGTCTTCGCAACGCGCCCAAATCGTCAGGGCCGGTTCCTGCTGCCAACGAATCTCGGCAACACCCGGCGCCGTGAGATCGTCGGCAAACTCCGACAGGTGGTCGGCGATGTAGTGCGTGTCGGTGACTTGCTGCTGCGCGAGCAGGCGGCGCTGCTGGCGCTGCACGAACACCAACTGACTGGCGCGGATGGGGTCGATGTTCGCGCAGCCATAGGCCGAGACCTGACGCATCTGAATGCTGCTCGGCGAGATCGGATCGTCGAACGTCGAAGCCCGGATGCGCCACTCGCCACCTTGCGTTCCGAGCATCAAGCCATCTTCCATCGAGATCGCCCAGTGGAAGGCGTTTACCTCCCGAGAAGCAGCGATAGCAGATATGCCATTGTCGTCAGCGACAGTGCCATCGGTTGAAGTCGGCGTGAAAACGAAGTGTTGGCCGGACATAGAAGAATCCACCCGGTTGCCAACAACACCGTACAACCACAGACGATCCTCATGATACGCGCCTCCTTTAGGCCAGCCGGTCGTGTCGCTATAGAGCCCGAGTTGCCACGCCGACGAAGCGTTCGTCGCCGACAGGTCCGCGCCCATGACCGTGGCGACAACGACCGTCGTGCTGGTGATCGCCGTGATAAGCAGCCACGTCCATGTGACTGTCGTGGTGCCAATGATCCAGTAGAGCCCACTATCGGTCGTCGGATCGTGGTTCAGGTTAGAGCCTGCTACGGAAACATAGACGTTCCCGTCCGATCCCGTGACCGTGAAGTTCTTGGCATAGGTGATCGCGTTGCTCCACGTCGGCGGCCCACTCTGGAACCGGACGAGGCGGCCAACGTCAGTAGAAAGGAACCCAAAACCCCCGTTGATACCGGTTAGGGCTGAAGCTGTCAGATTGATCGAACCGCTCGTGCCGGAGGGCGTCAGCGTTGTCGTTGTCGTGTTCAGGTCGAGGTACGGGCCGTCCGTAAAGGCTTGGGCGGCGATTGAGAACGGGGCACCCGAGGAGATGACTCTCGGCTGGTAGCTGCCGTGCAGTAGCAACAAGGTCGTATCGTCCTGCACCCATCGCAAATCCTCCAGATCGTTCGCCGTGTAAGGCGTTGCCAGTTCAAAAATCTTCTCGACCGTATCGGGCGTCGTGTCCTCGCCACCGGGGACATAGCCGTAGCCGGTCGCGTCGATATACGCGCCGGTGATGGGGTCTTTCAAGAGGAAACTGTTATCGTCCGTATCTTTATCAGACAGGAGGAACGTGCGGCCAAGGAGCGGCGGGCAGGAGACCGGCACCGTCGGCATACGGAACAGGATCGTGTCGCCGTTCGACCACGACGGCATCGCTGACGCGAGAATCAGCTTCGCGGGGTTGGTGTTCGTGACCTGATCGACATAGATCGGGCCGTCCTCAACCAGCGTCGTCAGATAGTCGAGACCGGCGATGAAGCGGACGTTCTGGTCCGTGAACTCCAGTTGATAGGGCTGCGTGATCGTGAAGTCGAATGGAACCAACCGCGCCTTGTCGCCAGCCTTAGACGTGCCGAGATAGCGGGTGCCGGAGCGCTTGGTCCACGCGCCGGAAACGGTCGGATGACCGTTGCGGCTGACGTTCATGGCCGTCTTGTAGGACGGATCGGTCATGCGTCCTTGGCTGCGCGCCGACCACTTGCCGCCTAAAAAACTAGATTGGACAAACGACGCACCGGCCATAGATCACCAGCGGGTTGCTATGTAGTCATCCAGCGGCGGCTGTGTAGCGCTCGTCTCGATACCGTTGATCGTGCGCGCCTCACCCATGAATTGCTTATACTCCGAAGCAATTGCCGCCAGCTTCGTTGCACTCTGCGTCAAGCGCTCGCAAAGTTCAAGGGCGAGCCGCGAGGCCAAACCTTCACAGAACAGGTCGTCCATGAGGGTCACGTCCGTTACGTCCGCCGAGAAGCGGAAGACCAGCGGCCCGGAGTCCATAGAGATCAGGTACGGCCCCTCGAACACATAGTCGTCCGCAAGCAAGTTGCTCGGGAAGCCAAGGAACGAGTTCTGCCCGGCCTTCGGGTCTTGCGGTGCCTCGCGCAGATAGCCGTTCGGCAGCACAAAAATGTTCTTGGTCGCACTCTCCACAACCGGCCCGGTGCCTGCCGGCCACGTCACGACAAGCGGCGCCCCGGTCGCGGTAAGCAGCACCCACCCGATCCCGCCCTGCGGATCATAGTCGTTGCCGTTCATCGTTGAGGCATAGACCAAACTTGCATCGCTGGCCGGGAATACGAGTTCACCGACTGAATAGGTCGTAGTGCTATCCCACGCCGAAGCCGTGACATTTCCGAAATAGAGCGTCCAGCGCCCGGCCGTATCGGTCGTCGGATCGTGGTTCGTGTTGCTCCCGACCAAGGACAGATAGATCAGATTGTCCGAGCCCGTGACGACAGCGCCCTGCGCGTAGGTCGTCACATTGCTCCAGGCCGAGAACGTCACCTTCGTCGTAGTGTTGCCATTATAGACCGACCAGTATGTCGGAGATGTGTCCGGCTCCTGGTTCAGGTTCGTCGCGTGGATCGAGATATAGTTGACGGAATTGAACTGGACGAGCGCACCGACCGCGTATGTGACCGCGCTGTCCCAAACACTCAAGGCCGTGCCGACCGCTCGGGTCGCTACTCGGCGGATCGCGAAGCGCCAGACGTTGCGGCGCAACTCCGCACGCCGGAGTTTGTCGTAGAGGAAGTTGGCCTCGGTCGCGCTCGGGCTGTCCTCAGTCATGGAAGCGATCCGGGGAACACCGCAGCGCTGGAGCGCGCGGTTCACAATGTCGAGAGGTTGGGTGAACATGGCAGGCGTCTCCTGCCTATGCGAGCGGAACTCGTGCAACGACGGCGTAAACCGCCGTGGCCGTATCGATGGCAAACTGATACTGACCGGGCGCGAGATCGAACACCTTCACACCGTCTTGTGTGAACGTGGAAATCACGTCGTCCTGTTCGGTGCCGCCGTTGTCAAAAGGCTGCAACTGGTCGAGGAAAGTCGTGTTGTCGGGGCCAAGCTGCTGGAACTTCACCGTGCCGGACATATTCCATGTCGCCTTGATGGCAACGGAATAGCGGCCGCCGAGTTCGATACGGAACGCGCCGGTCGAAGCGGAAATGTTCGAGTATTGAGCCGATTCCTGCTGGTACACAAATGCTCCTTACAGCGGGAAGACCGCCGTGGTGCCGTCGTTCAGATACTCCAGCAACCGCTCCGTGATGATCGTCACTTCCTGGCGCGTGAGGCCCTTGCCTGTGTCGATCCGAAGCTCGACATCGGTGCTGCCGGTGCTCGAACCTTCGGTCACATCGCCGGGGCTGTCTTCCGCGCCCCGATTGAGGCCGAGGTAAATGGACGCCATGAGAAGTCTCCTTTAGGGGGTAAGATAGCCCGAACCCTCGACGAAACGCAAGATGCTGTCGAGCGCTGCCTTCAGTTTCGTCCGGGTCACTACCTTCGTTGCGTTAAAACTGACCGCGACATCCGAGCCGGCTTCCGCCGCGATAACAGCGGCATCGGCAGCGATCGTCGCTGCGTCAGTCGTCAGTGTTCCGCTGTCGGTGGAGATCGCCGTCAAATCGGTCGCCAACGCCGTATAGGCATTGTTCACAGCCGTCACATGCGCTTGGGTAGGGCTGGCACCGTCGGCAACAAGGGTCGCCAATGTGCTCGCCACGGTCGCGGCGTGCGTGGTCGCGCTGGTGTTGTGGGTCGCCAGCGCGGCCGTGTCGGTCGTCAGCGTGGCGCTGTCCGCCGTCAGGGTAGCAGAAGCCGCCGCAGGATCGGCCTTACCGGCGATAGAGACGGAGTTCGGCTGGCCGTAAGCACCCGTGGTGCCAAGCGTCGCGTTGAGTTGGATTGAAGCCACCGCAGGTTCCTTTTAAGGCACCCGCGGCGGGGCCGCTGGCCGCTTCGGAGGGGCTGGAAAGCCGCCTCGGCGCCCGCCGCAGGTATCTGGTTAATCGTAGTGCGCGGTGACGGAAATCTGGCCGCCGCCGGTCGTGATCGCGGTCGTATGCACAACCGCCACAACATCGATGAATCCGCCGGGGTCCGACGCCAAACCGAGCGCGTCCCAAAGTTCCTTATTCCGGTTCGCGGGCGGATTGTTGCCGCTCTCGTTGATCGCGTCGAAGGACGCAACCGCCGAAGCGCAGTCGATGTCGGACGCCCAAAACTGGTCGCCGGTCGTCGGGACGATGACGCCCTGATTGGCCGCCGCAGTGCCGTCGTTCGTGCTGTCGCTGTAGTAGGCGGACAGATTGAACTTGCCGGCGCCCTGCGCCTGGCTCTCGAAGAACAGATGCTTCAGGCGAACCGAGGACTTGAGGCGGATAAGGCGATAGGTCGAGCCGGCCGCCATCGAACCGGACGGAATGAGGTAGGCGCTGACCGTCTTGGAGCCCGCCGGGGCGCCCTCGCCCGCCGTGATGGCGAGGAAGGGCGTCGCGTCGAGGTCGGTAATCGGGGCAGACTTGAGGGCTTCTGTGGTCATGGTGTCCTCTTACGGGTTAATGTCTGCGCCGCTCGTATCGGCACAGGCGATTTGGACGACCTTGCCCGGCTGCGTGCGAGTCGCGCCGAAGGTGTAAACCGTGGAAACGTCCCACGGGTTGCCTTCGAGAGTTGGCTGCTGGAAGATTTGCGTCTTCACATCCTGCCACATACCGAGATGCAGGCCGGACTTGACGAAGACAAGGGCGCCGCGGACGTTCGTCGTGATGATCGGGAGACGTTCCATCACAACCACGTCGAAGCCGACGAAGCGGGAAACACGACCATCCACCAGCACTGAGTTCTCGGCGACGGAGCGGTTGTATTCCTTGTTCGTCACCTGAACCTGCTTGAGCAGATCGGCTTCCTGGCTCGAACCGATCACCAGCGTCGCCGGATCGTTTTCGAGGTCGTTGTGATACTTGCGCAACACGCGCCGCGCTTCGATCATCTTCGCGACGGTAAGACCCGTCGAGGCAGACGCGCCGTAGTTGACGGCGACCTGGAAGCCGCCTGAAGTCGAGGCGGTCGTGTCGAAAGTCTCGGGCGAAAGCGAACCGGCGTCCGCGCCAATCTGCGCCGTGCCGAAAGCGGCGGCGATGATCGCGTCGTCCCAGTCACGGCCGGCGGCCATAGCCGCGTTCTCGACGGCCTTGGACTGCGGCTGAACGATCGTGCGAAGCTGATCGAAGTTGTCGTACAACTGATCAATCGCCTTGTCCTGCGGGAAAACCCAACGCCGGGTATAGTCCTGCGGGTTGAAAACCTTGGGCGCCCCGCGGCCAAGCGGCGTGCGGCTCTGAACCGCGCCAACCTGCTGCATGGGGGAAGCCTGCTTGCCGACGTAACCGGAGTATTCATCGACGCGACCGCGCAGCTTCGAGCCCATTTGCTGAAGCTTCAAGTCCAGACGGGCGCTGAACTGGGTCGTAAAAATCGGGATCATGCCAAGATCGGCCATCGTATTCCTCGTTTGGTTGGTGTCGTGGCCTTGTCCAAACGGGGGCCGAATCTCCGTCTCCGCCAGATGGTTCTGGAGACGCAGGGTCCACCGAGCAAGGGCCGGAGCGGGAGTCGCGCCCGCCGCCCACGAGCCACCCCTGCGCGAGCCGGGGCCTCGGTGGATCAATTACCTACGACAGAAGGAAACCCCTGTCAACAGGAAAAAGCAATTTTATTTCTTGTGCATCCCCATGAGCGTCAGAGCGAGGCGAGCACGCTTGCCGACCGTGCCTTTGGAGTGCTTGTGCTCCTCGGCATATTGGCGCGTGCTCTCACCGTGTTCCTTCGCGGCTTTCGAGAAGGAGCCCGGATGCTTTATGGCCTTGGAAATCCACTTGCTCATTGCTTTTTCCTGACATGCTGGCTTTTGAAGTGCTTCCCCTTGTCGGCATGGCGGAACTCCGCCGCCACCGATTGCGGGGGAATTTTCTTTCCCTCCTTGCGCAGCTTCGCGCGTCCGGCCGCCGTAGACGCCATCGCCATGAAACGGTGCTGCGCGCCGGACTCGCTAGGCATCTGCGCCTTCTATTTTTGGCGCCGAAGCGTACAAAACGTGGCTCTGGTTGGGCGCGGCGCCGTCTCTGCGGAAAAACCCAAAGTTCACAGCCTGCATGTCGCAGCCAGCGGCCTCCAGCGCTGTCAGTATCTCTTTCACGTCTTGAAAAGAGAACCGATGCCCGGCGATAAAACGATGAACCTCAGTCTCCGCCATCAGACACCAGATGTCGCGATCAGGCGCGTGAGGTTGTCGAACTCCTCATTGGCCTTCACGTCGCCCTTGTTGAGTTTCGCGACCCAAAACGAATCCGCCTTGAGTTCGGCGAGACGGGCAGCGGCCTGGTCGGCGGACATGATGCCGGGGCGGCCAGGAGTGGGCGACTGGACGAACTTGTCCTCACCCATCATCTGCCCGATCTTGAGGAACGCTTCCATCGTCGCCTTGTACCCGGCCGCGCTCTCGATTGTGTTGACGATTTCCTCATTGAGCCCGAGCTTTGCCACCGCCTGTTTGACGATGAATTTGTTGGTCTCGGCGTTGGCGCCCCAGTTCTTCGCGAGCGCGTCCCGCTCGACCGCGAGTTTCGCCGTCGCCGCGGCTGTGTCGTCCGCTTCGGCACCTTCGAGGAACTTCACGAAGGTCTGTGCGATCGCCGGTGCCTTGTCGGCAGGAATGCCGGAGCCGTGGAACGCATTTCGCATCGTGTCCACGAAGCCGTCGTCGAGCGCCGTACCGTCGGCGAACTTGACCCCTGAGAAATCATAGCCCTTGGGCTCCTCTGGCACGCCGATGCGTTTGTTGAACGCCTTCCAACCCTCAGCGTCGGTCGCGTCCTTCGGCAACCGGACGATCTGGTCCTTCGGGATGCCAACGAACTTCTCGGCCTCGCGGTAGGATTTCAGCGCCTCATAGGCGGCTTCGGCCGGGGTCTTCGCGTCCCAACCGTGGTTCTTGAACGCCCCTTGCGTTTCGGCATCGAACTTTGCGAAGGCCGGGTCTGCTGCCAGAGAACCGGCGAGCGGGGCAGCGGGAGTTTGCTGTTGTCCCTGTTCACTCATGGTTTGTCTTTCTCCGATGTTATTGCGAGCATTTCCTCGGGAGTGAGGTTCATAGCCCGCTCGATTCGTAGCCAGACCTGTCGCCGGCCTTCACGAATCGCCATTTCATGCGAACTGTCATTTAACGCTGTCGTGCGCGACGTGCAACAAAATTCCATGAGGTCGGCAAGAACCTGCCGCCCCGCCGGTGAGCCAAACGTCAGCCGGAAGTTCGTCCGGCGACGATGAAAGTACGCAAGAATGTTGTCAATCATTGCTGTCCTCCAGGCCCCTGTCCTTGCATGTTCGCGACGGCGCCGCCACGCTGTTGCACTTGCGCCTGCGCCTTGAGCATCGCGGCCTGCGCCGGCAATGCTTGAATCTGCTGCTGCTTCTCCTGCGCCTGCGCGCGCTGCTGGCCCTTGGCGGCGACTTCATCGTCCGACGCCATCCAGCTTTCCGGAACGTCCTGAATCTGCGCGATCGACTTGAAGGCAGTCGGGAAGTTGAAGATGTCGAGCACGGACGGATCGCCGGTCTGGCCCGCGATGTTCAGTGCGCTTTCCAGCGTGCGCAGGAAGCCGGACGCTTCGCCCGCACGCGCGGCCTTGAACAGCGGCGACGTGTAGACGATCTTGAACTCGCCCTTCGCCTCGCGAAGCAGCGGCGGCATCTGCGCGCGGAAGCGCGGCTCCTGCTGGAGTTCCAGGTCGATCTCTCGCTCCAGCATCGGGTCGAGATAGTCCGACGCCATGCCGCCGACCGTCGGGGCGAGGAAGATGCCTTTCTGGTTGATGAGTTCGATCACCTGCGTCGCCGTCATCTGCGGGTTCTCGACGAGCGTCTGGAATATCGTCGTCAGGAACACATCACCAATCAGCGACCGCTCCTCGTCCATCATCTCCTTGCTGATCTGGATATTGCCGGGCTCCAGCGGGATCACCAGCGGCTTACCCTCGACGGTGACGCTGCCCTTGTTGAGCGAGCCAGGAATCAAGGAGAAATCGGACAAGCCATCATCGGCCGTCAGAAGCACTGGGTCCGCCGCGCGGTGCCCGGCCTTAAGGAACGTCGCCTTCTCGGCATTGAGGGTCTTGAGCGCCGGCAAAACCGACTGCGCAGGACCGCGGCCATAGATTTCGTTCGGCGCCTGCGCATAACGCGCATAAGCGAGCGGGAAGCTGTAGTAGCCGCCCTCCTGCATCAGGCGGCGACCGAGGCACGAAACGTAATAGGACACGAAAGGCTTTCCGTTCTTGGTCAAGCCTTCGTCCGGGTCGTAGTCTGTGTTCGGATAGACGCAGTGGAAGAAATCGAACAACTGCTCGCTGTTCTTGTCCTGCGCGTCGTCGAGTTCGGGCGGCAGCATATCGTGCCCCCATTCCTGCATCGCCTGGCGCGCTGTCATGCGGTAGGCGCGCACGAACGCATCGACCTGACCCTGATGGTTGGTGCGGATGTAGACCTCGCCGACCGGAAGGCCCTTGTAGCGGAAACCCTTGATCGGGCGGCCGTGCATGTCGCGCAACTGGTCGATGAACATCGGGCCATTGCCGAACGCGCCGATCGACTGGAAAAGCTGATTGTTCTGCTTGCGGAAGTTCGCCGCGCCCATGTAGCGCTTGGTGTAGATGCGTCGGCTCAACTCCTCCAGCCAGAGGCGCGTGCGCCGGTCCTTCTGGATATACGGGTTGCTGGCTTCAAGGTTGTGCCACTTCGAGGAGAAGGGCGTAATCATGCTGTCGCAGATCGCCGCGAACTTCAAGTTGGCGACCATACCACTGGCATCGACCTGACGGTCGGTTTTCTTCATGCCGGGGAAATTGTAATTCTCGCGGAAGAACGTGTTGCGCTGATCTGGCATGATAAGCTGCGCGGCTTCCTCCCACTGCATCGCGAAAGTCGCACGGTAGAGGTTGCACTGGGCGTGAATCTGGTAGACCTCATCAACGATCTTAGTCTCGCGCTCGTCGGCAGGCGGCCGTTCGCGTTCCTGTTTCATCGCATCAAAGCCCACAGCGCGCCAAACGCCATCGCGGTAAAGACAAAGAACATCACTTCCTCGAAGAACTCAGGCGGCTCGTTGTTCACGCCATCTGGCTCCCACTGGCCGAGTTCTGCCGCGCGCCGAACAGGAATTGCGTCGCGGTCTGGAAATCGTTCGACTGTCCGGCCGCCATGAGTTTCTTCTTGCGCGCCAGCCGTTCCTCGTCGCTGAGGGCGTTCATGTTGTCGCCGGCGAGATTGAGGTCTCCCCACACGGACGGCACGCCAGTCAGGTTTTTCGGTTGCGGCATCGGCGCCTCGAAAGAAAATTGCGCGGCGGTCAATCTATGCCGAAGTGGCTCCCAAGGTCAACCCCGGCGGCGATCTTCACCTTTTGGGCGCTCGGCCGCGCGTCGAACAGCACCGCACGGGCATGACGCCGGGCCATCCACGCGACGCGCGTGGCGGACATCAGGTCATCCTTTTTCTTCACGATCTGCCCGTCAACCCGGTGGTAGAGGCGGTATTCGTCGAACCACTCCGTGCAGTCCTCGAAGACCTTGAACTTGAGAATCTTCATCGCCTCGCGCAGGCCTAGGATACCGGCTTCCGTCGAGTTCGAGCCATCCTCGAACGTCGCGTGGTGCGAAAGCATCTTCATGCCATGGCGGCGATAGATTTGCATGAGGGGCATGAGTTCGCCGCCGAACTCCTTGCGCTGCCAGGCGTCCTGGGGCCATGCCACCGGCGCAAGCAGGCCGTGATTGTTCAGGCATGGCTTCATCGCCGCTGCGTGCTGGAGCGGAAGCGCGTCGGACATGCGGACGCAGTGCGTGACATAGAAGGTTCCGGTGTCGCGGTCCCACGCCGTCAGCACCGCCGCGAACGGGTGGTCCACGCCGGGGTCGATGCCCCATAGCAACGCCCAGTGTTCGGGAATCTGGAAGGCCCGGCAGCGGATGCTATCCTCGGTCGCCTCGAAGACTCTACCGCTGCCGAACAGTGGGACGCCGCGCGCGCGGGCTTCGCGCTCGTGCGGCAGATAACCCGCTACGATCTTCTTTCGCTCCTCAACCGGAATGTGCTCGGCGTCGTCGATCGTCATGGTCACGACCGCGCGATCCGGCGACGGCTCGTCGAGATAGCGGCTAACGACATCGCTTCGTCCCTGCAACGGGGTGAAGGTCACGAACACCATGCCGGCGCTCGCGCTGATACGCGCCATACCCTCGGCGTAGATGTCCTGCGGTGGCTCCTCATCATACCAGAGCCAGTCGAGCGTTTCGCCCTGCCACTTCTCGCGGCCACGCTCGTAGGACTTGAGCTTCATTTCGCTCCAGCCATCGGATACGCCGCGCTCATAGTCCTTGTTGGAGGCGAAGTGCTTCACGAGCACGGTATCGAACAGATCGCCGACGCCGCGCGCCGTGGTCATCTTCTCGCGCACCAGGCACTTCTTCGGGATCAAGCCCTGACCGGGACCGGACTCCGTGATCTGCGCCGTCGTGCCGAGCAATATACGCTGCGGGTTGTCGCGGGTTGATTCGCTCGTCACGCCAGCCACCCATCCGCGCGTCGGCCGGTTCCATCGCCGTCCCTGCCACCAGTCGGGATAGAGGCCAGTGAGATGGAAGGCGACCTCGGCACCGCCGCAATAGGTCTTACCGTTCTGGTTGCCCGCCATCAACAGCCGCTCGCGCTTCGTGGCGCCGAGCGTGTGAAACTCTTTTTGCTTCGTGTACGGAACATAGAGCGCAAGGCGTTCCTCGCGCGAAACCCGGTCGATCTCGCGCAGCGCTTTCTCGGTCTTCAGGAGGTCAAGACGCTGGATCATGCCAGTATGTCCTCCAAACCTTCTGCCGATCCCTGCTCGACTTCCGTGAACTCGGCGTCGATCGCATCCACTTTTCGCCCAAGGAGCTTGGCAGGGTCAAGGCCGTGCTTCTTCGCCAGTGTCAGGATTGCCTGTTCGATCTCGCTGTCGGTGCGGTGATCCTCGATGATGTGGCGCTGGACGCTCTCGACCATGAGACCGGAGCGGTTCAGCAGTTCCGATGCCGCCTTGAAGCGATCCTTGTGGAATTTGTCCTGGGCGATCTCGACAAGCACGCTCGCCGCGAGGATCGCGCTGCCGCGGAGACGGCGATCGGCCTCCTCGCGGATGGCGGCTTGGACACGCGGTCGGCGCTGAACTAGTGAGCCCGCTACCTGCGCCGCCTGGCGACTGTTGCCATAGCCCGCCATGATCGCGGATTCCGTGGCGTTTCCGCCGCCGATCTCCAGCATCGCAATGACGAACCGGCGCTCGCTCTCATTACACGCCTTCATCGCCGGGCCGAGAATATCCTCGTCCGGCAGGGGAATCAGGCTTTCTCTGGAGATTGGGTGGACCATTATTATGCCGTCATAGCCTTCGCCTAGGAAAGTGTCAAGGGCTTAGTTGGTAAATAGCTTTTCCTGCCGCTTTCTGTGAAATTTTCTTGCCGAGGCGTTCTGCGGGTTTTCTGTGGATGGTTAACGGCCTTCTGTGTCACTCCGCGAAAAAGTTGGGTGCCCCGCTTTCTATCTGGCTGATCGTTTTCGGGGACCCCCGCCGGCGTACCCCCGGTCTATTCCGTTGAAATAAAATATCAAGGGCGCAACTATCTTGCGTGACCGACGTGCCAGCCGGTAGCGATTTGAAACATTGTTTCACGATTGAAATTATATTGCTCGCCGTAGGGAAATTGCGTGGAAATGTTGAAATATTGTTGCGTGAGGAGAATATGCCCCGCTTTCTCCTCATGAACGAATGATTTAACCCGACATCCTGCTCATATTTATACAAGAGGACAAGATAAAATCAAAGAAAACTACGAAATAGCAATTTAATTTCACACGGAATTAGCGATTTGTTTACGCCTACCGTGGCATGATCCATGCGCGCCAAGGAAGGCGCAAGCCAAAGAGGGACACTGAAAATGCGGTATGAAGCGACACACCTAAAAGGTAATCGCTACGTTATGCGACCCCAAGGAAGGCTTGGGACGTGCGGCTGGCAAGACGGCGAAGCGTGGCAAGCCGTCTTTCTCAATGCGCGCTCGCCTGCGGAAGCCCTTCTTAAATTCCACTGTTCCCACAAAGGGAAAGAGCCAATAACGGAGGAAACACATGAGCCCGCATAGCAGCGCCGATACAAGCAAATATCGCTCTTTGGCCGTGATTCGTGCGGAAGCGGCCGCGCGCCAGGCGCAGATGAACCGTGACTTCGATCGCCAAGAGTTCATCGGCGGAATTGTCATGTTTCTGATCGCGGCCGGCACGGTTGCCGCTTACTACTTTGGAATCTAAGGCCAATTTATAGGACTTGACAGAAGACTTCTTAATTGGTATGTAGGCTCCGCCCTATGGGCCAGCCAGCGGGAACGCGAAGCGTGCCGCCGCGCCCGCGTGGCCCATGAGGCGAGGGAGCCTACATCGAATTAGAAGTAAGGAGGGAAGATATGATCCATTTCTATCTGCATCTCAGCGAACGCACGATGCGCGAGCTCCTGGCTGATCCTGAGACACCGGACAAACCGACGTTCGCGGATTTCCGGGCTGCCCTTCGCCGCGCCGACGAACGCAAATCACGCGAGCAATCGCCAACGCCCAAGGACTAGCGCAACTTTCGTTCAACAACTCCAAAGGAGGAACACATGACGCCAGTGATTTTCAAATACGAAAAAGGAAGCCGCACGCAAGTCTTTGCGGTGTTCCCGACCTTAGCGGGCGACGATGATCCCGAGACTATGGCCTGCTACGCCCATATAGGCCAGCATGGCACCGCGCACATGGCTTATGTGCGAGAGTGCCGCCCGGCGCCAACATCAGCCTATATCCCGCTTTTGCAGGAGCTTCAATCGATCGGATACGACGATCTCGTGATCCGATCGAGAATGACGTATAACGACTATCGGACGCGCCGCGATTTTCTGGCACAGAGGAACACATGACAATCCGGCGATATGCGGACATGAGCGTGACACGCGCGGCCGATCGTGAAGCCATGGCGCGGCGGATAGAGGAAATCGCGGCCGACGAAGGCGCACAATGTGAGCGTGATGATTGTGTGGGTAAGCGGGAAATTGTCCTGCGGATCACGGCCGCGCGGAATTTACAGGTTCATATCACGCTCGACGGTGATTCCGCTCAGGATCGAAGTGGGACGTTCTGCCTGCCATGGTGCATCCATTGGTCAGCAGAAGAAGTTATTAAGCTGTCGGATGCTTTTGGCGAGTGCCAGCAGTCCGAAGTCAATCGGTTCCACCGCCGGAAGTGTACGGCTTTCGCTGACGGCTTCAATATCCTACAGGAAAAACTCTGCAAAGGTCTGATGATGGCCAAGGACGGGAGTGCCTTTCTATGACAATCCGCTCAAATGACTGGTGGTGCCAAGCGACGCAAGCCGACATGCTCGCCGAGGTCCGCCGCTTCCTGGACACGCAACCCCCGCATCGTGCGCTGACAACCGTGCTGCTTGTGGAGCGGGTTTACCCGGAAGCCACGGCGCGCGGCGGCGGTATCAACGCGCGCAAGGCGCTGTTCAGATTGCTCATGCGCCGCGCCGAGATTGATCTTGCCGGCTACTTCACACGCAGTCCTGAGATCACGACGAGCTTCGGACGGAAGCGTCCCTATGTGTGGCACGCCTTCGACCCAACATGCCCCCGGTGCAATGGCACCGGGAAACTGCCGGCACTAACCCGAACTTCGACCGCGACCGATTCTTAGCGGCCTGTCGCATATGACGCGAGCGCTCACCCTCATGCTGTCGGTGTTCCTGCTTGGCACGCTTCTCACTGGCCAAGCCGGGATCGCGCTGATAGCATGGGGGTTGCTCTACAAACATCAAACGGGGAACTGGAAATGATGACCTTGGCGGAAACCGCACTCGTCGGCTTGACGGCGATCATTCTCGGAATCGACGCTGGCGTTTACCTGTTCCAACTCTTTCACTGAAACCAACGGAGGAGCTATCTATGACACTTCTTTACAAACTGACGGACGAAAACGGTCAAACCTACAACAAGACACAATGGGCCGAAGGCACAACGCATACAACCAATGGCGAGGGCGACCTTTGTGGGCCGGGATGGATTCATGCCTATACCGATCCGCTGCTTGCGGTTCTTCTCAATCCACTCCACGCCAATTTCAGAAGCCCAATTATGTGGGAGGCAGAAGGGGAGATCGGAAAAACCGATAACGGCCTGAAGGTCGGAACGACCAAACTCACGACGCTACGGAAAATTCCTCTGCCGGAAATCACGCGGGAGCAACGTATCACCTTCGCAATTCTGTGTGTCAAAGAAGTCTGCTCCAACCAAAATTGGAACAAATGGGCTGATTGCTGGCTGAACGGAACGGACAGAACTGAAAAGGCGGCGGCGGCGTGGGCGGCGGCGGCGGCGGAGGCGGCGGCGGAGGCGAGGGCGGCGGCGGCGGAGGCGGCGGCGAGGGCGGCGGTGGCGGTGGCGGGGATGGCGGCTAAACAGCCATCAGATTTAGCCTCTATTGCCCGAAAAGCCGTGTCTCAAGAAACTGGCAGAAACCACCGCAGCGACTTGCCGGAGCCGCTGACATAGGCTTCCAGGCGCCCTGTCGCAAAGCGGCTCAGGTGGCGCACAGAACGCCGTATGGCCGCTTCCCGCGCCTCTGGCGTATCATCCTGGACGACCGGCACCAAGTGGCTGGCGAGGACTGTGGTGGTCACGGACGCTGCCTCTCCGACCGCGCCGAGTTCTCGTAGGGCGTGACCGATCACACCGGGAGAATAGGCGTCTTCCTGCCGTGTCATGCGCTGGTAGTCACCACGCTCGATCGGATAGAAGACAAGGGAGGGTCCGGTCAACCGACCCTCGAATGTCCAAGGCTTATCCGCTTCCGCCGCATTTCTCTGGTCGAGCACGTTGAGCGCCACCAACATGCTCTTTTCATGGCGAACGACTTCGAGCGTGGTATCGCAGTCGCCGTCAAACACATTCGACCCGCGCCCACCACGCCCGCTATCCTTGCCGGTATGGCGGATGACGATCACTGTGCAGCCAAGTGCTTCGCGGACGGTATCGCACGCCTCACTGAATAGCCCCATGTCTCGAGCGTTGTTCTCGTCGAGCCCGCGCATGGCGCGTGTCATCGTGTCGAGCACCACGACGCCCGGATTGATCCCGCGCGCCTTGACCTCGGCGATCAGTTCCTTCGCTTCCTCGGCGAACATGGCCTTGGGAACGGCTGCAACAGTGTAGAACGGGAAATCCTCGCCGACGCCGCGCGCCAGGCGCCATGCCGGAACATGCTCAAGACCGAACGTGCTGGCGTTCTCGCCCACGGCATAGACGACCGGGCGGCTCTCGGGTGTGAACCCGAACGTCTCGCGCCCGCTGGCGATGCCAAGCGCCAGATCGAGCGCCAAGAACGTCTTGAACGATTTCTGCCGGCCGATGATCTGGACGACGCCCTTCTCGGGGATCAGTCCAGGGATGATCCAGCTAGGCGGTTTCAGCGCAGCCGGGAGTTCCGTGAGTGCGTGCGGATAGAAGCGGCTCGGCTTTTTCTGTGTTTGAGAAAGTTCCTCGGGTCGTAGGCTGGCTACGATATGCGAGAATATTTCCGCTGCCGGGGGAACCGCCCACGCGCCAATGTCGTTCTGCATGTAGTCGGCAGCGTTCTGCACCTTGACGGCGAGTTCGTCTTCCGACCACGGAGGTTGGCAATGCGGATTCCACTCGTCGCGCAGGAGTTCCCACGCTTTCGCAGGCGATATGCCTAGCTGGAGGATTTCACAGGCGATGCGGTAAGTCTGGTCGTCTCCGCCTGCCCCTTCAATGGCGACTGCCCCAACTTCGACTTGTATTTGCAGAGATCGCTTAGCTCGTTCCACATTTCCGGGCTCATCCAGCGATATGGAGTGTTCTGCAACTCGCTGAGCAATTCTAGATGCAAGCTGGCGTGGTATCCATTCTGGTCCAGCCGCGATGTCTTCGCTCTCGTTGGCATAGGTGTATTCCTTTCCATTGACGACTGATGGCGGCACGAGCACATAACCACCCTCGCCGCGCGTGTCGAGTTTCGGACCGAGCTTGCCGACCGACGATCGGCACGAGCCGGCGAACCAATAGTGCGTGTGGGCCGGCCCTCTCGGCGTCTGGATGGCGAGCGTCGGGGGTAACGCTCCAAATTCCAGTTCGAGCCGCGCCAGCGACTCTGCACCAAGAGGACCGTCCACGTCGAGGACCCACATGGCCGTCGGTCCTGGACTTATGCCAATGTTGTAGTCGGCTTCTTTCCACCATTGGTCAATTTTTTCGAGATCGGTTGTCGCTGCGTAGAGACCATTCGCGCACGCAGGCTCTTTCCCGTTCGGAACACACGGGAAGACGTAAAATCCTGCCTGCGCCCAGGAACGGGCGGCTTCGTGCAGCGCACTGCGGAAGGTCTTGACGGCCATGTCCCGGTGAGGCTATACACAATGAAACGGAGTTTGCAAGTCATGGCCGGCCTGCACCTTACGCCCGACATTGTGATTGCGGCTTACGAGCTATTGCGGACAACCCCGCCTTTCCGGGGCTGGCGTCTTCCGCACGCGGACGAAGTGCGCTTCCGCATTGTCGCCGATCGCGGCGCTTACGGCACGCACCGCGTGGATGCCAGCGGCCACGAGATCAGCATCAGCCACCGCAACGCTCACCACATCGACACGCTCCTGCGCGTGATGGCGCACGAGATGTGCCACATGCAGGAAATCCGGCTTGGCTTCAAACGCAACGACGTGGTGCATGGCGCGCTGTTTCAACGACTGGCCGACAAGGTTTGCAAGTATCACAACTTCGACAGAGGGGCGTTCTGATGTTTTATGTTGGTTGTGCGATCCTACCTTTTTTAGGGGCATTTCAGCTTTTTTGTGTTGATTACGGGTTTCGGGGGTATATGAAATTTTTTGCCCTCCGTCGTGCGTGGTCCTTATTTTTGATGTTAGAAATTCTGGCGTTCTGTTTTGCCGGGCTGTATTTTTTTACCCGATGATCCTCGATTTCGTCGCATCGACCGGCGCTTACACGCTGCGGATTCCGCGCGCCGATAAGGATAAGATCGCCGCGCTGATGAATGAGCACGGCTTCGACTTCTCGGCGCCGGCGAGCAGTAGTTCGACGGCTGTGCTGTTCACAAAGTCGCCTTATGCCGCTGCCAGCTTCGGCGACTACGCGACGCCGCAGGCACGCGGGCAATTGCACGGGCTCCTCACCGAGATCGCGGCGTCATGGGCGCAGGAGAGCGGCGCGCACATCCGCTGCCCCGCCGACAAGGAACTCTGGCCCTTCCAGAAAGCGGGCGTCGAGTATGCCTTGCGCCGGAACAACGTCCTGTTCGGCGATCAGCCTGGCCTCGGCAAGACGGAGCAAGCGATCTGTCTTGCCAATGAAATCAACGCCCGGCGTGTGCTGGTGATCTGCCCCGCCGCCGTGCGGCGCAATGTGTGGGCCAAGCGTATCCCGCTGTGGACGACGATGCCTTGGCCCTATCATATCTATGTGACGGAGCACTCCTACCACGGCGTCCATCCGTCGGCGCACTGGACGATCGTGTCCTACGATCTCGCGCGCACGGAAGGGATCGGCCGCGCGCTCGCCGCGGGCAAGTATGACCTATTGATCCTAGACGAACTGCATTATGCAAAAACTGTGGACACGGCGCGCACGCAAGCGGTGTTCGGCGACCATACCGGCATGTTCCGGCGCGCGATCCGAAATGACGCTGGCAAGATCATCGACTATGAGGATTTGTTCAAGCCGCTGTCCCGGTCCTGCGGGATGATGGCCGGGCTTACCGGCACGATCATGCCAAACCGCCCGCGCGAAGCCTTCGTGGTGTGCAAGAACTTCAATCATGACGCAATCGACTGGATGAATGAGCGCGAGTTCGGGGAGCGATTCAACCCCGTGGCGCGCGTGACCGGCTTCCGCAAGGACGGCAGTGAATACACCTACACGAAAGAGGAAGTCGGCCGCACCGGAGAACTACAGAACCGGATGCGGTCGTCTTTCATGGTGCGGCGCCTCAAGCGGGACGTGATGCCGCAACTCGACCTCCCGATCTACGATGTGATCCAGGTCGAGGAGACCAAGGCGGTCAAGCTCGCGCTCGAAGCCGAAAGCCTGCTCGGTATCGACGTGGAGCGGCTGGAAAGCGGCGACATCGAAACGCTCGGGATATGGGCCATCGTCCGGCGCCAACTGGGCTTGGCAATCGCGCCCCAAGTCGCGGACTATGCGCAGATGCTCCTCGATGGCGGCGAGGAAAAACTGGTGATCTTCGCGTGGCACATCAACGTGCTCGACATCTTACAGGAGCGGCTACACAAATTCGGCACGGTGCGAATCGATGGCGGCACGACCACCAAGCAGCGCGAGATACGCCTGAAGTCGTTCATGGAGGATCGCCGCTGCCAGATTCTCATCGGCAATACGCTTTCGCTCGGCACCGGCACGGACGGCTTGCAGGAAGTATCCTGTCATGCGTTGATTGCGGAGCCTGATCCCGTCCCCGGCAACAATCAGCAAGCGGTCGATCGCCTCGACCGTGGCGGCCAGAAGCGGACGGTGCAGGCCGATCTGTTTGTGGCGCCGAAGTCTCTATTGGAAAAGATATTGACAGGTGCGTTGCGGAAGGCACATAACGTGCATAAAGCTCTCGATGAGAGACAATGATTTTCCCTCTTGACAGTGGTAGCTCCATTGGTAGAGGGTAATAGGGAGTGGCAGCAAGGGCTGACGCGAGAGGGCTTCCAACCTAAGCTCGCGAAATCTCGCTGGTCCTAGGACAGCGGACGGGAACCATACCGGCGCTCCCGAATTGAAACAGGAGAAGGGCATGACACAACTGATTACCGGCGGCATTGTTTCCGTCGAAGACGGCACCAAGAAATCCGAGGAGTTTGCGCCAGCACGCAAGGTGCGCGTGGAACTCCACTTCGACGTGCCGGAAGGTACAGACGAAGGCCACCGGATGCTCGATAGCGTTGCCGCCCTTGCCGACGCCAAGGTCAAGGAACTCCTCGGGCACAAACCGGCGGCCAAGGCCGCCGCGCCGAAGCCGGAAGTGGCCGCTGCACTCGCGGCAGTGGAGACGACGCTGGTGCCAGGTTCGACCGCAGCGGTCCAGAACGCCAAGACCAAGGACGACCTTGCCCGCGAGGCCGGCGTCAGTGTCGGAGTCGTAGATGGCCCCAAAGCTCCGAAGCCTCCTGGACGGCCCAGGAAGGCCCAAGAGGCCCCGCCCGCGCCAGTGAACGATCCTGCGGCGATGGTTGAGGAACCGGCTCCTGAGCCCACTGTGGACGACTTTTCGGTCGAACCGGAGGTTCCGGCCGAGATCATATCGGACGACGAGATCAACCGGGTGGTGAAGGTGGTTAACGACCGTCTCGGCGGCCCGAGTTCCGGTGCGCCGGTTCAGATCAAGACGGTCATCGCCCGCTTCCGGCCGGCGGACTGGGGAAACAAGCAGTTTACCCTTCGCGACATCCCGCAGGCGGTGCGGCAGGAGTTCAAGGACGAACTCAAGGCCCTCCTGCCAGACGAACAACGGAAGGGTCTGTAAGAACTCGCGTGGCCTTGCCGGGCGCCCCCAAGACCGTGGGTATGCCAGTAACACGCGACAGCCGGGATCAGCGCTTAAAAACTCCTCTGAACTGAGGGGCGCTGCATCCCGGCCCGGTTTCAGGAGGGAAGTATGACCGACCAAGCCCACAGTCCGAAGGGAGCATCGTCCGCTGAGCGGTGGCTTCATTGCCCCGGCTCGTCGGTGCTGCTCGCGCAGTTGAAACTTCCCGAGACGGACGAGCCCGATTACCGCGGGCTCGGCACCGGCGCGCACGAAGCTGCTGCCAAGTGCCTGCTCGAAGGGATCGACAGTTGGGAGATCGTTGGCGAGCGCTTCCACGGCTTCGAGTTGGGCGAGCCCGGCAAGTGCGCCGAGGGTAAGGAGCGCATCGACTTCAATGCCGTGCAGATGTATGTCAACGACGCGCGCCAGTTTATGACGAACAGCGCGACGGTCTACATCGAGCGGCGCATCGGTGAAGACCCCGAGAAACGTCCACACCCGGACTTCTACGGCACCGTGGACTTCGCGGCCTATGACACCAACGAGACGATCGTGGAGGACTTCAAGTATGGCGAAGGCATCGTGGTCGAGCCGGAGTGGAATGAGCAGATGCTCTACTACGCCTACGGTATCCTCATATCGCGTCCATCCGTTCGGTCTGACCGCGTGGTCCGCCTTCGCATATGTCAGCCGCGAGCTTTTCATGTTGATGGTCCAATTCGCGAGTGGGAAATTACGGCTGGCGAGATTATCCATTGGGGTGAGACTGTCCTGATCCCGGCGATGAACGCGGCCGAGATCGATAATGATTTCGACGCAGGCTCCTGGTGCCGGTTCTGTCCGGCGAAACTGTTCTGCCCGCTGCTCTCCGGCATCTTCGGCGCGGCAGCGAAGGCCGATCCCGCAGCGCTTCCGAACTTCAGCAACAAGCGGATCGGGCTGGAGTATCAGCAACGCGACGCCGTGAAGTTTTACATGCAGGCGCTCGAAGCGGAAGCCTACCGCCGCCTGATGACGGGCGCGGAAGTCCAGGGCATCAAGCTGGTCAACAAGAAATCCAACCGCGTGTGGAAGGAAGGCGCTCCGGCGATCTTCGCGGAACGCTTCGGGCAGGATGCCTACACGCCCGCCGAGATCAAGACGCCAGCCGAGATGGAGCGCGTCAGTCCCGACGCCAAGAAACTCGTGGCGGAATTTGCCTATCACCCCAACACCGGGTTCACTGTCGCGCTCGCCGATGACAGACGCCAAGCGGTAAAGATAGAGAAGGTTGAAGACACTTTTGCGCACATGATTCCAAAGGATGATGCGGATGCCGCATCGTGATCCTTTAGTCCGCAGAGCGTATGCTACGACTTATATGAGAGATTGGAGAAAACGAAACCCGCAAAAAGTTTTGGCATCCGCTAGGAAAGAAAACAAAGATGTGCGCAGAAAAATCTCTCGGAAATCAGCCCTAAAGATACACTTTGGACTTTCGGTGTCTGATTACGACAGCCTTCTTATAGAGCAGCGAGGGGTATGCGCAATATGCAAACACTCGGCCTCGGATTTGGAACTCTCTTGCTTGTCAGTGGATCACTGCCACATGACAAACAAGGTTCGTGAGCTTCTTTGTCGGCACTGTAACCTCCTCTTAGGATATGCCGCAGACAATATCACGATACTACAAGAGGCGATCGTCTATCTGAGAAAACACCTTGACAGCGATCGCCGGCAGGCAGTAAAGGTGGAGAAGGTCGAAGATGTCTTCGCCCACATGATACCGCCTGATTCAACCCTCACAAATGGAGACTGACATGACTGACAAGAAAGTATCCGGCGCCGGTTACACGTTCGTCGAGAAGGTTCGCGCCCCCTTCGTCACCCTCGTCACCCCGCAGAAGGTCGGCAAGAAAGGCCAGGAGAAAGGCGATCCCGTCTACTCCCTGACGGTGCTGTTGCCTGCCGCAAGCCCGGACCTCAAGAACCTCAAGGCCAAAATGGCCGAAGTGGCGCGCGAGATGTGGCCCGGACGAGCATTGTCCGAACTAAAGTTCCCGATCTCGAACGGCGACCAGGAGGCCGAGAAGGCCACGGCCGCAGGCAAGGACGGCGCCTTCTTCAAGGGCATGGCAGTGTTCCGCGCCCGCTCCGGCGCCGACAAGCCGCCAGCGCTCGCCGTGCTGGAAGGCATCAAGATCGTCGAACTCGCCGGCCAGCAACGCGAGATCGTCGGCAAGCAGAAGTTTTATAACGGCTGCTATGTCGTGCCGTCCGTGTGGCTGGTTCCGTACAAGAGCAGCAAGGAAGGCGGCATCGGTGAGTTCAGCGGCATCAAGGCGTATGTCGGCTCGGTCCTGTGGGCCGGTGACGGCGAACGCATCGGCGGCGCCAGTGCGGCCGAGACCTTCCGTGCCTATGCCGGCGCGGTAAGCGACGAAGACCCGACCGCTGGCGGATCGTCGGACGACGAGATTCCGTTCTAGGTCGTACTCCTCAACCGTTATCGGCTGACTCCTCCCCGATCAGCCGATAACGGTTGACTGGGGCTGTCCATGTGGATGCTGCTGTCAACGGTATACCTGCCGCTCTCGCAGTGCGAGACGAAGCCCTACGCCATGCGCGACATGCCACGCCACGTCGATTGCAAGGACTGTGAGTTCATGATCGAAGCGGTGCTCGACCTCGACATGGAGATGTTTACGTTCAAGACCTATGGGCGGCACAAGTGAAGGTCTATTACAACGAGAACGATCCCTTCGCTGCGGCGTGGCTTGCCGAGTTGATGAAGGATGGTTTGATCGCAAAGGGCAAGATCGACACCCGCTCGATCGCAGACGTGAGAGGCGAAGATGTCAAAGGATTCGACCAGTGCCACTTCTTCGCCGGGATCGGCGGATGGGACTACGCGCTCGAAATCGCGCAGTGGGAAGGCCCGGTCTGGACGGGAAGCTGCCCCTGCCAACCTTTCAGCGCCGCCGGAAAGCGGCAAGGTGTCAACGACAAGCGCCATCTGTGGCCAGAGTTCCGGCGTCTCATCGGCCAGTGCAACCCTCCAATCGTCTTTGGAGAGCAGGTTGCGAGCAAGGATGGCCGTCTATGGCTCGCCGGAGTACGCGCTGACCTGGAAGCACTGGGATATGCCGTTGGGGCCGCCGATCTGTGCGCTGCGGGCGTTGGGGCGCCGCACATCCGGCAACGATTGTACTGGGTGGCCGACGCCCAATACGCCAAGCGGCGGGCCGAATGTGAAGTCATCGCCGAAGCCTACGGGCGGGATGGATTTGGAGGGCGCAGCGACCTTGGCAGGTTGGCCGACGCCAATGGCAGGCGCGAAGGGGACCGAGACTTACAACGAAGCGGGCAATACGGACAGCAGTCGCAAAACTGTGGCGCTGGTGAGCGGCTGGAACACTCCGCGAGCGACGGACGGCAGCAACGGAGGCCCGAGTCAGGCCAATGGAGCCTTGAGCGCGGATGCTGCTTCATTTCATGCGCAGACGGAAAAGCGCGGCGCGTTGAACCCGGCATTTTCCCTCTGGCTCATGGGATTCCCAATCGCGTGGGCACTTTGCGCGGCGCGGGTAACGCCATCGTTCCGCAAGCCGCGGCGGAGTTCATAAGTGCGTTTCGTAGTTCTTGACTTCGAGAGTGCATCTCAGGCCGACCTGAAGAAGTGTGGTGCGTGGGTGTACGCCGAAGACCCCACGACCGAAATCATCTGCCTTGCATTCTCGATCGATGGTGGCGCGCCGGTTGTCCTGAGCGGCCCATCGCTAACCAATAATACAGATTCTATACTATCGGCCGCCGTTAATAACGCAGAAGTGATCTTTATAGCGCATAACGTCGCTTTTGAGAAAGCAATCTGGCGATCGATCATGGTGCCGCAACTCGGGTGGCCGGACATCCCGAACGAGCGCTGGCATGACAGCATGGCAAGCTGTGCGATGAAGGCACTCCCCCTGAAACTGGAGCGCGCGGCGATGGCGTTGCGCCTGCCGATGCAGAAGGACAAGGGCGGTCTCGCAGCGACGCTATCGCTCGGCCGTGCGAACAAGAAAACCGGGATGATCGACCGCACGCCGGACAAGCTCCAGCGGGTCTACGACTACTGCATCCAGGACGTGAAGACCGAACTCGATCTGCACCGCCGCGTGCGCGGGCTCGGCGCTGCGGAGCGCAGGGTCTGGCTCCTGGATCAGACGATCAACGAGCGTGGCGTCCGGCTCGACATGGATTTCGTGCGTCAGGCGCAGAAGATTTGCGACGACGCGGCGCTCCCGTTGCGCGAGGAGTTCATGGCGCTGACGGGTGGAATCGCGCCGACACAGGACAAGCAGTTCAAGGAGTGGCTTGTCAAGCAGGGCTGTCCGTTTCCGCTTGACAGCGACGGGCAACCAATGGTCAATCTTCAGAAGGAAACCGTTCTGAAGTTGCTAGGAGAGAAAGATGAAAACGAAGAAGACAGTCTCGCCGAAACGGAGGACGATTATACTCGATTCGACGTTTCGCAACAGCCGTTGCCGTTTGCATACCGTCGCCCCCTTGAAATCCGAAATATCCTCGGCAGCGCTTCGATCAAAAAGCTCTCTGCTATGCGATCGTGTTGCGGCGACAATGGACGGGCTCGTGGGCTACTGCAATATCACGGCGCTGGCCCTGGTCGATGGGCGGGGCGATTGCTACAACCTCAAAATTTCCCTCGTCCGACGCTCAAAATAAGCGAGGGCTTCGACAAGGACGGTAACGAATTGTTCAAGGGCCACGACCCGGATCAACTTGTGTCTGCCATCATGTCGGGCGATGCCGAGTATGTCCGCCTGCTGTTCGGGGAACCGATCAAGGCGGTGTCGAACGGGCTACGCCACGCGATCATCGCGAGCGACGGCAATCTGCTTGAGGTCGGCGACTTCGCGACGATCGAGGCGCGGATCGTGCTCGCACTCGCCGGCCAGCATGACAAGACCCGATTGATGGCAGAAGGCAAGGACATCTACATCGACATGGCGCAGGCGATCTACAAGATGCCGGTCGATAAGAAGCGCGACCCCGAGAAACGACAGATCGGGAAAAATTCGGTGCTTGGCTGCGGCTTCCAGATGGGCTGGCGGAAGTTCAAGGCACGCTATGCACAGAACGAAAGCGACGAGTTCTGCAAGGCTTGTATCGATGCCTACCGCGAAGTGTTCGCCCCGGAAGTGCCGAAGCTCTGGCGGGCGCTGGAGAACGCGGCGGTGCGGACGGTGTGGGATCGCGTCGGCCATGAAGCCTACGGCATTGCCTACAATCTGGAGGACGGCTTCCTTACGGCGCGGCTTCCGAGTGGGCGCAAGCTCTGGTACTATGACCCGCGCCCGGTGAAGAAGGCGATGCCGTGGGACAAGGACGACATCCGTCCCGGCTTCGAGTACAGCGCGTGGAAGATGGGCCAATGGAAGCGTGTCAGCGCATACGGCGGCCTGCTGACGGAGAACGTCGTCCAGGCCACGGCGCGGGACCTGATGGTCAATGGAATGTTCAATGCCGAGGCGGCGGGGCATGGGATCGTGCTGACGGTTCACGACGAGATTGTGACGGACGTTCCGGAAGCAATCGCTGCGGCGTCGGCGCTTGACGGTTTTATGACCGATGTGCCAGACTGGGCGAAGCGTTTGCAAATCCCAGTCTCAACCGATTGCTGGACAGGAGGTCGCTATAGAAAATGATGTGAGAGTGTCCGATCATGCTCTCGTTCGCTATATGGAACGGGTTCTGAAAATGGATTTAGAAATTTTTCGCCAACAGATATTAGCACCGAAAGTTATTTCGGCCGCACGATCCGGCGCGCACGCAATTACGTTGAAAGGCGGCGTGGAATTTCGTTTCAAAGATAAGACTATCACAACGGTCATTCAACGATGACCGTCAACTCCCGCGCTAAAGGCAAGAACGGCGAACTCGAACTCGCGAAGTTCCTGCGCGAGCACGGCGTCACGGCGCGGCGCGGCCGGCAGTACAGCGGCGGCGACGATAGCCCCGACATCGTGTGTGCGCTGCCCGGTATCCACTTCGAGTGCAAGCGTGTCGAACGCGGCGCGCTCTACGACTGGCTGGAACAGGCGAAGACCGATGCCGGTCAGAAGATTCCCGTGGTTGCGCACCGTCGCAGCCGCAAAGATTGGGTGGCAATCCTGCCGCTCGACGACTTCCTCAACTTCATTGTGAAACCGGAGACGACAGATGGAACGGAACAGAACTGACCGGCTGACGGATGCCGACCTTGTAGCTCGGCTGCAAGTTCTGAAAAAGCACAAAGGCAGTTACTCGAAGGCCGCGGCCGAACTTGGGATCGCAACCCGGAATCTGCAACAGTGTGCTGCTCGGGCGCGCGATCGAGGACTGACGGCCGACACGATCATCCGCGACCCTATTGCCCTGAAGAACGCGGAGATCAGCCGTCTCAAGGCCGAGATAGCGGCGACCCATAAGCACAACGACACCGCCGCCGAAATCCGCAAGACGATCTATCGCCTGCGCGACATCCCGCTGGAGCCGCCGAAGTGGCTGAACACGAAGGCCAAGATCGAAGGCCCTGGCGTCCCGATGATGCTGTGGTCCGACTGGCATTTCGGCGAGACGGTTGAGAAGCGCGAAGTCGGAGGCCTGAACGAGTTCAACAGTGAGATCGCCGAGAAGCGGGCTCTGGCTCTGGTCGATCGCAGCCTCGGGCTGATCCGCCACCACATGCCGAAGGGTATGCCCGGCGCCGTGATCTGCCTCGGCGGCGACATGATAACCGGAGAAATCCACCAGGAACTCGCCGACACCAACGACAAATACATCTTCGAGACTGTGCGGCAGTTGAAGGGTATCCTCGCCGCCGGGCTCACGAAGATCGCGGATGAGTGCGGCAACGTGTTCGTGCCGTGCGTGGTCGGCAACCACGGCCGCGCCACGCTCAAGCCCCGTATGAAGGGCCGCGTGCTGACGAGCTACGAATGGAACCTTTACACCGATCTGGAGGACCGGCTGCGCGGCGACAAGCGCATCCAGTTCTTCATTCCCGAGGAAACGGATGCCTACTTCTCAGCCCTCGGGCACCGCTTCCTGCTGACGCACGGCGACACGCTTGGCGTCAAGGGTGGCGATGGAATCATCGGCGCGCTCGGCCCGATCCTGCGCGGGTCATTCAAGGTCCATCGCAGTGAGAGCGAGATCGGCCGGGAGTTCGACACGATTCTCATGGGCCATTGGCACCAGTACATCTCGACCCGTGGGCTGATCGTCAACAACTGCCTTAAGGGCTATGACGAGTTCGCGCGTCTGGCGCTGCGTGCTCCGGCGACACCGGCGAGCCAGGCGCTCTGGTTCGTCCACAAGCATTACGGGATCAACACGCAGATGGAAGTCTATGTGCAGGACCCGAAAGCGTTCCGAGGTGGCAATGTGCCGTCCGGAAAGGGTTGGGTGGAAGTGTTTCAGAAGTAGGAGGGCAGCATGGCTCAAGACGGTTGGGCGTCACGACAGTTACGCCGGCAGAACGAACGAGCGGAGCGCAAAGCTCGTGCCCGCGCGGAATACCTCAACAAACGGGCCGCGGGCAAGATCGACCTGAAACGGCGACGCGCTGCGAAGGCGAAAGCGAGGGCAACATGATAATTGTCCCAGAACTTAAGAAAGTATTTATTCTGGTGCCCCGCACAGGTAGCGGGACTCTTTATCGTGAGATACTTCGTGTTTACCCAAAGTCTATGCTATTGTACAGGCACATGGAAGCTGATGGGTGCCCTCGTGCTTATGACCGATGGGAACGAATTGGTTTTGTTCGTCATCCGGTTTGTCGCCTACAGAGCCTTTATACATTCATGCAATCATTTTCTGGCGGCGCGCAAGTACAAGGCGGCGCTGCTTCTTTTGACGCTGAACGTGTAAGACGCCAAGTAAATAGGCCGTTTGAAGACTGGCTCTTAAACAACAATGAGCCGTGGACGGTTCCTTATGACCTCAATGGAGAAAACGCTTGGTGGCCGGTGTTGGCTCGGATGAACAGCGCTCCTGAAAATAAAACAAGCCAGTTTGTTTATTTGCGTCCTGATCTCGGCGTGAAAGTACTAAAATTTGAAAATTTACACACGCACATGCATGAATGGGGTTTGGACCCATCACGGGTTACAAACGCCTCAAAAAAACTCGTAGAAATTTTATCAGAAAAAGCTAAAAATCACATCGCTAGATTCTGTTCTTGGGACATGGAGCAAAATTGTGAACAAATTTAAGCACGAGAACGCAGCGCCGAGTCGGTGACGCGCATGGAGAATGGAATGTCTATCATGACGGAGGAAAATCGTGGCTAAAGGTGTGTGTTTGACAAT
>Ga0335069_10001243_pt1 | contig 41147 bp, 40 predicted proteins | sample Lox_Sample_11_FD_206714 | JGI IMG/M metagenome (GOLD analysis project Ga0335069, IMG submission 206714) | Soil microbial communities from Loxahatchee National Wildlife Refuge, Florida, United States - Lox_Sample_1.1 | ecosystem: Environmental > Terrestrial > Soil > Wetlands | place: USA...
CGCTGACCGGTAAGGTAGTTGGCTTTTTCGGCTGCAAGGCGGACCGTGCGATCCGGAGCCAGCCTGAACCGGAGGAAGGCATCGGGGACCTGAGATCCATGCTCATACGCGATCAGCACCGTGCGCCGGCCATCGGATGCGCTCAAAATCGGTCCCATCGGTGCAAGTTGGTCGTCGAATTCCCGGCGTGTCAGCGGATACTCCTGGAGCGTGTAACTGTGGACCTGCTCCAGGAATTCGGACAAGCGTACCTCGGTGACCATCGGGAATTCTTTGAGCGAGGCGGAGAGGTAGGTCAGGTCGTCTGCGCCCGTTGGTTTCGTCAGCCGGTGTTCCCGCGAGCTTTTCAGCGTGTAAGCGAACCGGATGACTGGGTTGTCCCCCGCCGCCCGGAAGTGAATTTCCAGAGAAAGGGAAGGATCGTTGCGAAATGTTCCTTCATACCGATATTCAACCGTGCCGTTTGCAAGAGAAACAGGTGCGGCAGCTTCGTGAATATCGCTCAGCACCGGGGTGATGCGGACGCCATCGATAGAGAAAACAGGCGCCAGGATGTCGAGCGCGGCAGGCCCGGTCTTTGAGCGCAGGGTCCAGAGGGCGGGCGCTGCCGCCTGTATGGCCACCTTTACGTGGGCGGTCTCGAAGCCTGCGGCACCTAGTTCCGGGCCGAACGCCAAGCAAATAGCAAGAAGCCAGGTGATCTTCATTTAATAGGATTCGGCTCGCTGGGGAAGGGGAGTCACATCCAGCAGATTATCATATTCAGATCTGATTTCCCGACCTTACGGCCGGATCGCGGGAAGTCTGCTCCGCCACGCCAATGATAGCCTTGATCATGGCCGCGTCGTCGAAAGCGGAGATCGAGTTCAGCGAGAGACCGACTGTGATGACGGCGAGGGTGTCGCCCGGTCGGCGTGGCGCGGAAAAGGAGTCAGCGGTATGAACGGTCATCGTGCGATCTTAGCTGGGATTTGGTTGTGCGTCGGGATGCCTTCAATCGCGGGGCAGAGCGTGCGGACCATTCGGCAAGTGCGCCCGGTCGAGCACAATGATGTGCTGACGAACCCGCACATGGGCTGGGGTCTGTGGGCCGGCCCGCGCTACTTCGATGGGCGCAAGTTCTCCGTCGACTACAACACCACCGGTTTCGGAGACGACGCGCCGCTGTTCGGCTGGGTCTTGATCGACTGGATGTGGTCGGATCTCGAGCCCGAAGACGGCGCTTATTACTGGAAGGACCTCGACGCGGTGATCGACTACTGGGCCAAACGCAACAAACAGGTTGAACTGCGCATCTGGATTACGGACGATCCCGGGTGGGCAGGCTCTCCAGGAAACGAAGTGTGCCCCGAGTGGCTCTGGGAGAGCGGCGTAAAGTACCGCGCATACGTCGGCGAGGGCAATGCGCCTAAGAAGGAACCAGACTACGTCGATCCGTCCTATGAGCAGGTCTACCTGCCCAAGGCCAAGCGCTTTCTGCAGGCGCTCGCCAGCCGCTACGACAAGCCAGCCAGTCCGGTCATGCTATGGGGCGCCATGGGCTACGGCCAATGGGGCGAGTGGCACACAATGTGGTCCCACTACCCCTGGCCCAGCGTCGTGGTGAAACGCCGCGTTCTCACGAAGATCGTGGAAATGTATGCCGATGTTTTTCGGGTGAAGCCGCTGATCATCTCCTATTGCTTCGATGACGACCGGGACCAGGTGCACAGCGTGGAAGATTACCTCAACAGGCAGGCACTCGACGTCGCCATCGGCAAAGGCTTCGCGCTGGCGCGCCACGGCTTCATCGACGGGCTTCAGTTGTATGACCGGCTGATCATGGAACGTTTCTGGCGCACGACTCCCATGTGGGCTGAAGGCAACTGGTCGTACACAGCCGTGAAGGACGAGGGCGTGCACGGGACGCTGGGAGAGAACATACAGGTTTTCGCCGAGTGGCACTCCAACTACGGCCATTTCTACATGGATGCCGACAGCTACAGGCGCGCCATGCGCGAGGACAGGGCCACCTTTGAGAATGGCCTGCGCAGCGGCGGGATCGGCTACCGGCTGGTTGCCACCGAGGCCAGTTGGCCGGCCGAGTTGCCGGCCGGCGATCTTCTGATGCTGCATTCAACGTGGGTGAATCGCAACGCCGGGCGGCTATATGAGCGCTACCCGTTGCGAGTTTACCTCACCAGCGCGGACGGCGCGGAAAAGTTCAGCGCGAATGACCCTTCGTTTACGCAGACAGGCTGGGTGCGCGGCGAGCATTACGACGTGGATACTTTAGTGACGACGCCGAACAAGCTGGCACCCGGCACCTACGACTTGCGCATCGCGATGGTCGACGCCGAAGGTAAGCCCGCCATCCGGCTCGGGATCGCGGGAGAGGATTCGCAGGTTCGCTACAAGTTCGGTACCATTCGGATCCTGCCGGCCAGGCATCCGTGACGGCCGGCGCGCCGCGAACATGGTTTCCGAGAGTGTTCCAGCGCCGCTTTGGCTTGGTAGACCAGATCGTACGCCAGCACTGTGCATCGGTGTCGCGGGTGGTGAATCCGAAGTCGCCCACAAGCTCGTACGTCTTTCCTTCGTGACCCCCATCCGTAAGCACAGCGACCGCCGCTTCTGCATAATCTTCACGCGTAGCAGCGGATATTCTTCCGGCCTGAGCCGCGCCGATGAATTCCCCGTGAGCGAGAGGCATTTCCAACCGCTCTGTGTAGCTCTCGATGTACCAACCATTTCGGAGGATGGTAAACGTCAGACCGGATGCTCGGGGCAGATCTTCAGTCTCCCGGTGCTCGTCGGCGATCGGCCGGGCGCTCGTGTCCGCACGAAGCATGCTTCTGTAGACGATATGCTCGACACAGGCCGCTTTTGCGGCCTGGATGACCGACTCGCGCTGTTCAACGCGCCTGCCGAGGTCGATCGCGGATATCAGGAGCAATCGTTGTATACCAGCGAGGGCTGGAATCAGCGTCTCCCGGTCTGAGTAGTCGCCGCGACGCACTTGAACTCCCCGCGACGCAAATCGCTCCGCCTTCTCGGGGCTGCGAACGATTGCCGCGAGGTGCTGGGGCGGCGCAACTTTGAGCAAGCCATCGAGCACCAGGCTGCCGAGTTTTCCGGATGCGCCGGCAACTCCTATTCTGGTTGACGCCTCGTCCCGGCTAGAGTCGAAATGGGCTTGGAACAGGTCGCGGTCGACATCCAGTGCATTGAGCTGTGTATCGACGCCCCCGCGATAACACATGTACGCCAGGATGTTAGACGCTTGTGCGATATCTTGCCGCCGGCGCCACGACGCGAAACGGGTTGCAGCTGCCTGTGGAATCAACGCTGGGCTCAAAGCTGTGCCGTCCAGCCGAGCACGCTGGACGCGCCAGCAATAAGTCCCATGGTTTCAACGGCTGAGTACGCTCGCTACTGCGACTACTGCATTAAGAAGGGCAATTCGAATATCCGATTTGGCTGTAACTTATTGAAAAGATGGAGCGGGAGACGGGACTCGAACCCGCGACGTCCAGCTTGGGAAGACGACCGTAAATTGGAAACAAAGACTTTTGCGTTTCCGGCATCTCGTTCTGGCGATACAGATTCCCCTGTTTTCGCCCTGCGCCTCCGCGCGGCTCTAAACGGAGCACAAACGGAGCACACGAAATCCAGGCCCCTGCCCTTCCGATTTTCAGGCTGGCCGTAACCCCGAATTCTTCCGGTAAGGCTGTCGCTCGACGGACGACGCGGCGTTCGTGGCCGTCAGCATGGCGTAGCGTTCCCCGTTTTCCCTTGCCTTGCTGCTGAGTTCCATCAGACGGCTTGCCGTATCCTGAACGCTCCAGCCCCATTCAATCGCCGTCCGGCACCAGGTGAAATCTGCGCGTGAGATGTCGGGCCGGTCCTCGCCGTGGGTCATGGGCGCGTGCTGAACGCAAAACGAATAGCTCGGCCATTTTTTCCGGCTCGGCCGGCCGCTCGGCGTCACGGGTCGCGTGTAGGCTGGCCTGGGCGGCTTCGCTTCCTCTGGCGCGGCCACGAAACCCGCCTGATCGAGAACGGCGGCGCTCGTCACGTGACCGGGGTTCGCGTGGGTGATTTCGACCTGCGGAAACGTCGGCGCATACTTCGTCTTGAAATTCAGGCTGCCGGCTATTCGGGTGCTGCCGCTGGCGGTCGCGTCGGCGCCGGCGCCCTTGCGAAGCCGCCGGCTGAAATCCTCCGGCGCCCCCTTCTCGACCGCGACCCAGGCTTGGTAGTTGGCCGGCGAGGTCTGAAACACGATGAAGCTGTGCGGCGCCAGGCGCTCGGCTTTGGCGAAGTCGAGGTCGTCGAGCTGGATCAGCGTCGCGGTCGCGGATCGCGGGCGGATGATGACGTTATGCTGCCGGCGCGCGGCGTCTCCCAGGACGTGGTCAATCGTCCGGCGCAGCTGCTCAAGCGGCGCGTTCGGCCTGTAGCTGCCCTCCACTTTCTCGCCCGCGATATCGGTCAGCGTCAGATTGAAGGCCCTGGCGCCCACGGAGGCGAACGCCGAAAGCATGGCAAGGGCTTGGCTGGCTGCTGTCCCTGCTGCCGTGTCTTCCCTCATCGCCCCGCCCGTGTTTCTAATTTACTGACGCTTGAAGGCGATTACAGCGTTTCAGATATGAGCCGTCAATCGGGAGAGAAAATTGCGACGCCGTTAGGCGTCGCTCCGCTTAGGAAGCGAGCGATAGCTCGCGGTGATGAGTATCGCCGCGTTAGCGGCGATGCCGATTAGCCGCGTAGCGAAGCGGAGCGGCACTCTGTGAGGAAATTTGAAATCCGCGCCTGTGTGTTAAATGAAGTTAGAGTCTGTGTTACGCCCTGATTCCCGCCCTGCAAGCCTCTGAAATCGCTCGGAAATTTCGCGCGGCCTTCGTGTGAAAGCACGAAAAACCATGGGTAAAAGCACGAAGTTTCATGGGCAGATACACGAAACCGCGCTTCCTGTGTGAAAGCACGAAACTCCCGATTCCATGGGTGAAAACACGAAACTTGACATTCCTGTGTGAAAGCACGAAAGTACGGCGCCTCTGTGTGAAAGCACGATTCGCCGATGTCAGAACACAAAGCATCGCATCGTTCCCCCCTGCTCCCTGATCGTTACCCGATCCAGGATTTCTTCATCTGCGACGTTACGGACGCGATACCCAAGGATGACATGGGATCGATGGAGCATCCGATATTTTCCCTATCGACGAAGCCCGACCGCAGCATCCGCGAATACGAACACAACGGCGTGAAAATCACCATCACGCCGAGCGTTTTGGGCCTCGCGACCATCCACGACAAGGATATTCTGATCTACTGCATCAGCCAGCTGGTCGCCAAGATGAACGCCGGCGAGCAGCTGCATAAAACGCTGCATCTGAAAGCCTACGATCTGCTCGTTTCGACCAATCGCAATACGGACGGGCGCGGCTACGAACAGCTTGAGGCCGCGCTCGACCGCCTCAGCGGAACGCGCATTAAGACCAACATAAAGACCAATGAGGAGCGCATCAAGGAAGGCTTCGGCCTCATCGATAGCTGGAAAGTCATTCGGCATTCGAAATCGGAGCGCATGTCCGAAATCCAAATTACCCTCTCCGATTGGGTCTTTAACGCGGTCCTGGGCCGCGAGGTCCTGACCCTGCACCGCGATTACTTCCGGCTGCGGAAGCCCCTGGAACGGCGCATTTACGAAGTCGGGCGGAAGCATTGCGGGAAACAGGACGAGTGGACTATCTCACTGGAATTGCTCAAGAAAAAATGCGGCTCGGCTTCCGAGGATTTCGAGTTTCGCCGCCTGGTCGGCGTGATCTGCAAGGAAGACGCGGAATACAAGCACATACCGGACTACGCCGTGGTTATCGACGGCGACAACGTGCGTTTCGTCAACCGCCACACCATGAAGCCCCTGCCCGCCCAGGAAACGACGTTCTTCCCGACGCTCGATCCCGAAACCTACAACGATGCGCGGATCGTGGCGCCCGGTTACGATGTTTACGCGCTTGAACAGGAATGGCGGAATTTCTGGGTCGAAAGCGGCAAGCCGGAACTGAAAAACGCCGATGCCGCGTTTATCGGCTTCTGCAAAAGCCGCTACAGCCGAAACCAGCATCGTGAGTAATTACATATGTGGTTCTGTGGGTAGTCACATGGTCACGTCCGCACGAATGATGTTTTTCTCTTACGCACAATCCCCCATATCCGCGAATGCGTGTTGCCTCATAACCACGTTCGCGGGTTTGTTGCTTCCCGCCTTCCCTGCTTTCCGCGTTTCCGCCTTTGCGGGAATCCCCAAATCATCTAAAGTGGTTTCCCCCGAATCACCCAATGCGGTCCGATGTCTCTCGTAATTTCCTTCCTCAACCAGAAAGGCGGCGTCGGCAAGTCAACGCTGTCGATCAACGTCGCCGCGTGTTTCGCGATGCTGGGACAGAAAGTGCTGCTGATCGACGCGGACAAGCAGGGCACGTCATCGACCTGGGCGAGCTTGCGTTCCGAGACGGCCTTTCAGGTCGTGAGCATGGCGCGCGAGAACATGGCGCGGGATGCGTTGAAACTGGCCGCCGAGTACGATTTCACGATCATCGATGGGCCGCCGCAAGCGGAGACGATCTCGCGCTCCTGCATCGTGGCGTCCGATCTGGTCGTAGTGCCGATAGAGCCGGGCGGGGCGTCGCGCTGGTCATCGGACCTGACCGTCCGCCAGCTGAAGGAAGCGCAAGAACTAAAGCCAACCCTGAAATGTGGGTTCGTGGTTTCCCGCAAAATCGGCGGCACGGTCCTGGGCCGCGACACGCGCACCATGGCCGCCGACGCGGGTATTCCGATACTCGAAACCGAAATCGAGCAGCGCATCGCCTATGCCGAAGCCCTGACTATGGGTAAGACCATTTTCGAATGGTCGGGAGGTCGAGGCCTCGCAGTCATCGACATTCAAGCCTTAACCCACGAACTGTTGGATATTCTCAATGAGCAAAACCTTCGCGCAAGCGCCGAAGCCCAAGCCGCTATCGGCTGAGGTCATCACCGCATTCGAACGCGGCGGGGCAGGGCAGGACACGCAAACCCACATTTCCCCAAAGCCGGAAAAACGGGAACCCGCGAAGGCCGCGGAAGCGAAGGCGCCGGAAAAGACGGAACCAACGAAGCGCTTGAGTATCGACTTGCCGCAAAGCCTGCATCGCCGGTTCAAAACCGCCTGCGCCAAGACGGACAAGAAGATGATCGACGAGGTCGAGAGCTTCATCAAACGCCGCACGGCGGAGCTTGAGAAGGACTGAAGGATACCTCAGAGCAATGAACCCGCGCCTTCTTTCAGTGCTCGTTGTTGTGGTCGCATTCTTTTCCGCGCCCGCGCATGGCAGGGAACGCGACCGCGACTTTCGCCCCCTGACTGACAAGGAAAAAGAAATCTTTTACCCACTCGTTTGCGACAGCCCCGGCATAACTTCGAACCACACATGCTATCAGCCTATCGGTAGCCTCACAGTAGCTGACGTGCTATCTCATAATCCCCCTATTTGCACAGACATCGACACAAACCCGGACCAGACTTGCAATCAGGCTCTCGTGGGCTCACCGGCGGCTGACGGTCCTACGCAAATGACATTTAATTCAATCGCCTATGGCAGCTTCAGCGCCGCTCGGGTCGACGAGGCTCTTATTCTGTTTAATTCAAACATCGGAGGCGAGGTCAATCGAGGTGTCGGCGCTATGCTTCTGAAACGCCAAAATCACCATTGGGCTTTCGCAGGCATTCTCGTCGAGAGTATTTTTTCCGAATGCGTCATTGTTCCTAACCATCAGCCGGAAAGGTTGCTTTGCCTTGATCATCCAATGATCTGCTGCGGGCAAAGCGTAAGATATATCAAAGAATTTGTTTGGCCTACTCTGAATTGGCCTAATCTGGACCCTCACACAATCATGGAGTCCCACATCGGTCGGATGGACGACAGCGGCGAACGGTTATGCGATGCCGGGAAGAAGGGCCAGACTTTGTTGACAATGATAAGCGACCTAAAACGCTCACAGGACCCCGGTGTATTAGCAGAAGCCGATATCGAGTATGCGGTTCCGACAGACGTCAATCAGCTTTGCCAGAAAAGGCCGGTATACGATGAGCCGCCGGTCAAACATGGTCATGTTCGCTTCATACAGGATGGCGACGAGATCAAGGTCATTCTGCCAAAAGGCGTGAGTTCTTTTTCAAGGTATTAGCTGATCGAGGCACGAGAAAACCCCGCGCCGGTGCTGTCCGGCGCGGGGCAGGGGCCATCAGTGCTCGCTCGGCAGATAGATCACGTTATTCGAGAACCACAGCGTAATGCCGCAGATCGGAAAATCCGTGAACTCGATTTCCTGCGTGTAGACCGTTTTTGAATTGCCATCCTCGCAGGTGAGCGTCGCGCTGTTGTCCTGCCGGACGTAGAGCCGCCAGACCTGAAACGGCTCCGCCTTGATGCGCTTCTTGTAGAGCTGTGCGCTGGCGATGATATCCAGTAGCCAATAGGCCCCGCCTTCGACGGCAACATGCCTGGCGCCGTCGGTGTAAAGCACCTTCGGATTGAGGGCGTGCCGGTACCAGTTTTCCGAGCCGGTGAACTGCGTCAGGTCCTCTTGGCTGAGTTTGGGCGTCTTTGTCATGATTGCCTCTTTCGTTTGAGTGACCCCCAAGGCGGGGGCGAAAGAGGCACGTCGGCCGGCACCACCGAGCGCAGCTGTCCATAGAATTTTGGGGTGACTGCCCCGCCCCAAGGCGAAGCCTGCCGGCGGGGGAGGGGAGCCGAAATTCGTCATTGACAGCAAGCGGCGGCGGCTAAAGTGCCTTCGCCCCGCCCGTCCTCGGGGTCACACGAATGGAGGTAATCTGGAATGCCGAGACGCAAACTCGCCTGGGACCTGGCGCGGCAGCGCGGAAACAGGACAGCGAAGCGTCGCTCTCGCGGCGCGTAGCGTGAACCACCAAGACCAACGGCGGTATTCAGAAACACGGGGCGGGGGGTGAGGTGACAAACCGCTGAAACGGCTATACTTTGGGAGAAACATTCCTACCCGTGCCTGTTCTTGACGGGGCGTACCAAAATTGATACACTACCATGAAGACGGCTCTTAAACGCCTGCCGGCACGCTTTTATCGCTCCGATGCGGGGCGCGAGCCGGTGCGGGAATGGCTGAAGAGCCTCGACGCGGCGGATCGCCGGATTATCGGCGAGGACATAAAGGATGTGGAGTTTTCCTGGCCGATCGGAATGCCGCTGGTGCGGTCGCTTGGCCGGGACATTTGGGAAGTCAGGAGCAGCCTGCCGCAAGGTCGTATCGCGCGCGTGCTGTTCTGTGTCGAGAAAGACTACATGGTGCTGTTGCACGGTTTCATGAAGAAATCGCAGAAGACGCCGAAGCCGGACATTGACCTGGCGCTCAGAAGGAAAAAAGGGGTAGGGACATGAAAAAGAAAAACATCGGCTCAAGCTTCGACAGCTGGCTGCGCGAGGAGGGCCTTTACGAAGAGGTCAGCGCGACCGCCATCAAGCGCGTCGTGGCCCGCCAGGTGGAAGCCGCCATGGAGCAAAAGGGCCTCACCAAGGCCGAAATGGCGCGCCGGATGCACACGAGCCGCGCCGCCCTTGACCGCCTCCTCGATCCCGACAACGATGCCGTGACACTCGTCACCCTGCGGAAGGCCGCCGCCGTGGTCGGTCGGGAAATTCGGCTGGAACTCGTTTAACACGGCAAAATCCTTGGAATTCGGTTGGCGCACGAGCCGCAGGGTATTAAAATATACATTCCAGGGCGGCGACAAAGGAAAAGGGCGGCGACAAAGGAAAACGAAAATGGCTTCGAAAAATCGGATCTTCATCGCCTTTGCGGTGGAAGACAAGTGGGCGCGGGACTATTTGGTCGGGCAAGCGAAAAACGACAAAAGCCCGTTTGAATTCGTCAACATGTCTGTCAATGAGCCATGGGACGAAAAATGGAAAACGCAGTGCCGGAGTCGCATCAAGGGATGCGACGGAATGATCGCGCTTGTCAGCAAGAACACGAAAAACGCGTCGGGCGCCTTGTGGGAGATTAAGACCGCTAAGGAAGAAAAAGTGCCGGTCCGGGGCGTGTACGCCACGACGGAGGACCGGCCGACGACACTACCGTCCGAACTCACCGGCGTTCGTGTGGTCGGGTGGACGTGGGATAACATCAAGGCCTTTCTCGACAGCCTGTAATGTCCAAAAGAGCGCTCATCGTCGGCATCAACCGGTACGATCATGTCAGTTCGCTAACCGGATGCGTGGCGGACGCGACGGCAATGCAAGAAGTTCTGTCTCGGAACGGCGACGGAAGCCTTAACTTCGAGTGCCGGCTTCTCACCAGCCCTGGGGCGCAACCGATCACCAGGGGCTTCTTGCGTCAGCAATGGCGGGAGCTGTTTCAGGATTTCAGGGAAGATGTGTTGTTCTATTTTTCCGGGCACGGCACTCCGACTGAAGTCGGCGGATATCTGGTTACGCAAGACGGCACGCCGGAGGACCCAGGTCTCGCCATGGACGATGTCGTTACCATGGCGAATAATTCACCTGCCCGTACCGTGCTTCTGATACTCGACTGCTGTTTTAGCGGATCGACGGGCAACCCGCCGAGTTTGCAGGCGGGCAATCTTGAAAATCGCGCCCTGTTACGAGAAGGCGTTACGATCCTAGCCGCTTCCCGGCCGACACAGGTTTCAATGGAAATTGGTGGTCACGGGGTGTTCACGAACTTGGTCTTGGGAGCGTTAAGAGGCGGCGCGGCGGATGTTCGCGGTCGCGTTTCGGCGGCGTCGATCTACGCCTATGCTGAAGCCGCCCTCGGGGCTTGGGACCAGCGCCCCTTGTACAAATCTCACGCCGAGCGTCTTAATCCGGTCAGGCTTTGCGAGCCTAAAGTTTCCGATGTTCTTCTCCGTGAACTGCCGACGTACTTTCCCCGCTCAGACCATGAATACCGGCTCGATATGACCTATGAAGAAACCAACGGAGCTGCCGTTGCGGATCACGTCGCCATTTTCAAAAAGTTCAAACGACTACAGATCGCCGGGCTATTGAAGCCGAAGGTTGGGGATGACCTTTATTGGACCGCCGAGCGTTCTGGTTTCGTAATTCTGACCGACCTTGGTCTATTCTATCTCCAACTCGTGAACTCTAACCGGATTTGACGCGCATGGATGTGGGGGTCACAGGGCATCAGGACCGGAAGGGTATCGAATGGTCCTGGGTCGAAGATGCGGTGCGGGCTGAGCTGAAGAAACTCGAAGACGTGAAACGGGCTCTTTCGTGCCTGGCGGCCGGCACTGACCAGGTTTTCGCCGAGGTCGCGATAGGGCTCCAAATACCAGTCGTAGCCGTCGTGCCGCTCGCGGGATATGAACGGTTTTTTGAGGAAGGGTCGCTGTCGAATTACCGGCGACTGCTGAGTCAATGTGAGGTTATCCAACTCGGATGGAACGGCGATCCTGAGAGAGCATTCTTTGAGGCTGGCAAGTTCATCGTCGATCAGTGTGACCTGTTATTCGCCGTCTGGGACGGCGCCGGTGCTGAGGGGCTAGGGGGAACGGGTGATGTGGTCAGCTATGCTCAGCGGAAGCGAAAGCCAGTTCTTCATATTAATCCTTGCACCCAAATCGTTTCACGAATTTGACGAATGCGGAGCAGGGCGAAAATTACGGTGTTCCCTTTTTGCGGCCGCTTCAGCGGCTAACCGCTGAAAGCGCGGTTGAGGAGGGTGGCGTAAAGGTGCTCGGCCTGACGCAACGCCTCACGCTGCACCGCTCGCAGGCGCTCCACTCGCTCCACCAGGGCCGCGAACTTCTGCTGGAGTGGGAGCGGGGGAAGCGGGAATTTCATTTGAGCGAGTCGATACGCCCCAAGGTGGGCCACATTGGAAGTCTTCGCGCTTAGTTTCGCGAACTCGCCGGCGTGCAAATATCTGATGAAAAGCCAAAGCGCATACGTGGGCTCACACATCTTTCGGTTAGCTTGAAATCTCAGAAGCGTATTCTGGAAGCAGCAACCGGGTAATTCCTCGCGCCACATTGCGGGCCTGCCGACAAGCTCCGTGCTCTGCCCTTCATTGAGCAAGACGTCTCCATATTTGAGCATGTACGCGGCATAATCCGAAGCATCAAAATCCATATAGAGCAGATCGGACAGGTCAATCTCGTTTTCGTACACGTTGGCGACACGAATGTAAGGCTTGCGAAACTTCCCGGTCTGATATTTAGGTGCTCGTTGCCGGCCCAGTTGGACATCCCCAGCTTCCTCGACCACCGGCACAGGCCATCCCTTCGTATTCTGCACTGGATCGCCGAAGAGTTCGAGGAAGGCGGCCAGGAGGAGGGTGTCAGTCAGTTCGAGCGCGTAGCGGCGGGTGCGGCATAGGCGCTCGGCTTTGTCGAGCCGTCTGACGATGCACGTCTGCTTTTCAAACGGCGGAAGCGTAATATGCATTGACTTTAGATGGGATGGACCAAAGTTTTGCTGTGCTGACCCTGTGACGAGGCGCGTGATCTGACCGCGGAACTCGTGGGAATCGAGCCAGTACCTGAGATAGTTGAGGTCTGATAGCCCCGCCTTTGCCTTGAAACGGATCGTGCTCGTATTCATGCAAAGTGGAAGATGTCTCTTTTCAACGAATGCGCCTCTTGTCCGCAGCAGTCCATCCTTCTCAAATGAGATCCCCGAACTTGCAATAACTAAATCACCCGCATCTACAAGAAAGTGTGTGTACTTGTTTTTAACCTCTTGCTCACTCAAACACCGGGCGGTTCTGTTCAAGTCAATTTCGCCATTCTTCGTGATGTTGGCTACATTCAACAGTTTGATGCCTGTATTTGTGAATTGCCAGTTGCGAACGCCGGGACCTTCCTGAAACCAGAATGCATCCGGAAGCTCCATCGTCACGGTCATTTTAGGAACTCCTCTATCACAGGGATTTCCGCCGCCATTACCTTCTCTAATGTCAACAGGCGCGCGAGCGTGACCTTTGGCTGCTCGTAAAACTCTTCATCCTGCTCGACCTGGCGATATCGGCTGGCCGACAGGTCATATTTGTTGGCCTTCACTTGGTCCCTGGTGATCCAGAACTGGCGGGTGAGCTGGTTGATCTCCGTTTGCAGCGGCGCCATATGGTATTGAAGTTCAGCAAGTTCTGCTTCGGCCTTCTCGCGGGCGACACGGACCTTGTCAGCCGTCTTGGAAACGACCTCCTCAAATTTGAGCCGGTGGATGATGGCGTGGTGTTCGAGGCGGTCAGACTTGAGCGGAGCAATTTGCTTTTGCAGATCGGCTAGGCGCTGGGCGCGCTTCTGCTGGAACTTCGCATCCCGCCGGTGATTCCAGCAGTCCAGCAGGTCGGGGATGTCGTTCTCGGCGACCTTCTGGCGTTTGTCGTCCAGTGAATAACCGTCGTGCTCCATGTCGTAGAACCAGATTTTCTCCGTCGTGCCGCCTTTGGTGAACAGGAGGACGGCGGTGGAGACACCGGCGTAGGGTCGGAAAACGCCCGAGGGCATCGAGACGACGCCGTCAAGCCGGTTCTCCTCGATGATCTTCTTGCGGATATCGACGTGGGCATTGGAAGAGCCAAACAGCACGCCGTCGGGAACGATGACGGCGGCGCGCCCGCCATTCTCAAGCAGACGTAAGAAGAGGTGCAGAAAGAGAATTTCGGTCTTCTTGCACCTGACCGGGAGCGTGGGGTTGACATCCGCCGCGTCGATTGCGCCCTTGAAGGGCGGATTAGCGAGAACCACGTCGTAGGCCCGCTCCTCGGTGAACGCCTTGGAAAGAGTATCGGTATAGCGAAAGTTCGGAGCGGTGATGCCGTGAAGCATGAGGTTCATGCTGCCGATGCGGAGCATGGTCATACCGGAGTCGGAGTCAAAGCCGGTCAGGGCCTTAGTCTGGCTGAACTCGTATTCTTCCTTGGTGAGTTTGCTGCCCGTCAGTCCGTGGGGGTAGCCCTCCTCGTCATAGGTGATGTCACGCGGGTCGGTGTGGGTTTCCAGGAGGTGCTGCCAAGCGTTGACGAGAAAGCCGCAGGTTCCGGCGGCAGGGTCGCAGATACGCTCGCCTGGGCGCGGATCGCACATGTTGACCATCATGCGGATGATGTGGCGCGGCGTGCGGAACTGGCCGTTCTGGCCAGCGGTGTTCAGCTTGCTGAGGAGATATTCGTAGAGGTCGCCCTGCACATCCTGGTTCTGAGCCGAGATTTGCATGGCGTCGATGGCTTTGCAGGCCTCGATGAGCAGGCTGGGCTTGTTGATCTTGAACTCGGCGTTTTCCATCTGCGCTGCGAAAGAGCCACCCGCGCCGCCGAGGGTCTTGACGAAGGGAAAGACAGCCTCCTTGACCTGCTTGAGCGCCGCGTCAGCCGGGAGTTGTGTCCAATGAGACCAGCGGAGATCGGCTTTCGGGAAGATCGGCGCGAACTTTTTGCCGCGAAGTTTCGCGGCGCGCTCGGCGTCCTGTTCGCGCTCGTCGAGGCGTTTGAGGAAGAGCAGGAAAGACAGTTGCTCGATGGCGTCGAGGGGATTCGCCAGCCCCCCGGACCAGAGCTTGTCCCAGAGAGCTTCGACGGCGGAGCGGAGTGTGGTGTCGGTGAGCATAGCTTTATGCGGCGAGTGATTGCGTCAGTTGGAGTAGGTCTCCAATTTGTTGTGGGGTAAAGAAACGTTCAACGGCGTTACGTCCGAAGTTAGTCAACGGCGGGTCGTAAAGGTCGGCCTCGACTAGCGAGCGTTTCGCCAGAAACACCTCCTGAACAGAGCGCAGGAAGCGTATTTGCTCGGCGTTGTAGTTGTGCGCCTGAATGTGTTGCTCGAAGCCCCTCTGCACCACCTGAGCGTAATCAGGAAGGGTATCGAGGGCAAGGAGATGACGCAGGAAGGCCAGGAAATTATCGACCCGCAAACCGTAGGCGATCCGTATATTTCGGCTCGACAATTGGATGTCGTCACGTCCGAGTTCCCTGTGCAGGGTCCGTTCCAAGTCAATCAGTTGATCGTCCGTAACCTCGCGGCCCTCGCGGAGCGCAGTAAGCGCCGGGTGTTTTTCGGCGATTTCGAGCACGCGGGCATCGACGCGCCGTTTGTATTCTTCGATAAGTATCTGCTGCCCGCCTTCGCCGACCGAAATATAGCCGTGGGTCGCGATGAAGTCAGGCAAGTCGATCTTTAGGAAAGCGCTCGGGCGGTCGCGGCGGTTCTTCATTTGCGGCGCGAGGTCACGGATAATCTGCGTGAGTTGCGCCGGCGTGGCAGTAGGAAGATCGGGTGACAGAACAAGCGCGGCGCTGGGCGACGAACGGACAAGCTCAGCAACATCGGGCAACAGGCTCACGTCTTCCGCAATCGACTGGAGTAGCTGCGGCGAGGGCGTAGCCTGGATAATTTGCAGTTTCAACCGCTCTACTTTGTGCGTGAAGGTCTCGGCGGCTACGTCCACATCCGGCGCGAAGCGCAGAAGCGGCGCGACCTGTAGACGCAGGAACTCGAGTTTGGTAGCCGTTATGAGCGTCCAGAAATCGTCATCCCACGCTGAAGCGATTTGCAGCCATACCTTTTTCACCGGGAAGGAATCGCGCGGAATCCGGGCGATCATGGCGCGAAGGTCCGTAACCGCCTGACGAAAGGCCTCGGCGCGGTGGTCAGGCAGGTGACGTTCGAGTATCTTGAGGCGCGTGTTGAACACCGACACGAGCACCGGCATGTCGATGGGCGGCTTGTCGTCGGCCTTCTTGTTGAAATCGTTTTGCCAGAAGTCGATGATTTTGAACTCGGTCTTTTTCCCGCCAGGTAGGCGGTCCAGGTATTTGCAGGCCTGCTGATTGCGCGTGCCGCGACCGATCATCTGCCAGAGCTTGATGCGTGACTGGACCGGCTTCATGAAGACAAGATTTACAACCTCCGGCACGTCGATTCCGGTGTCGAGCATGTCCACTGAAATCGCGATGCGCGGCAGGCTGTTCTTCTTGAACTTCGTAATGAGGCCGTCGCCATAGCTGCCATCGCGCACGCGCTCGGTTGTCGAAGTGATGACCTGCGCCAGGCCCACATGCTGCGGATACATTTCTTCAAAAACCTCGGCTATGCGATGGGCATGGTTTTTCGTCATGGCGAAAACGATTGTCTTTCCCGGTAGCTGCCCGGACTGATCCTTAAGGCAGGTTTCCATGACTTCTTCCCATTGCCTCCGCAGGGTGTCTTTATTGCTGACCTCGACTTCGATGTCGGTCCCCTCGTAGGACAGGCTGTCCGGGTCGATCCCCTGTTCAGCGAGAGCGTTGCGGTCTTCCTCGCTCAGGTCCACACCCTTGATGCCCTTCCGCTGAAAACTCGTGTGCGCTTGGTAAAGGCTGAAATCGACCAAGAAACCATCTTTCACAGCCTGCGGGTAGTCGTAGAGAAAGGTCGGCACATTGGCGTCACACCCGAAGAGCCGGAAGGTGTCACGGTCGATGAAGTTGGCGGGGGTAGCGGTGAGGCCGATCATGCGGGCATCGAAGTACTCAATGACTTCGGTGAACCGCTTGAAAAGCGAGCGGTGCGCTTCATCGAAGATGATGACATCGAAGAAACCTGGGCTGAACTTCGCGTAGCAGAGCGCCAACGTTTGCTCGGTGGCAACAAAGAGGCGTTTGGTTTTGTCGATCTGATAGGTGTAAATTCGGTCACGCGGCTCATTCGGCAAATGCGCTTTGAAGCCGTCTGTTAGAGCCTGATCGACGAGGGCATCCCGGTCCGCCAGAAAGAGAACGTTTTGCGCCTGCTGAGCGCGGAGAAAAACGTCGATCACCGCCATTGCAACGCGCGTCTTCCCGGTGCCCGTCGCCATTACGAGCAAGGCACGGCGCTTGTTGGCGGCGAAAGCCTCCGCAAGCCGGCGAATGGCCTCGTGCTGGTAAGGACGGTTGACGATGGAGCTATTGATGGGAGTGGTTTCGATGGGCTGGCGGTTTAGGCGCAGGAACTTCAATCGTTCCAAGTCCGAGGGCGTGAAAAATCCCGCCACGAGGCGGGGATTGGCGAGACCGACTTCCCAGAACCAGATGTCCTGGCCGTTAGCCATGAAGCCGAAAGGCGCGAAAGTCTGCCGCTTCGCGATCTCGTTGATGTAGTGCCGGAGTTGTTCGTCGGCCTCGCGCGCGTTGCGGGAGCATCGCTTGGCTTCCACGACCGCGAGCACGTTGCCGCTCGCGTCGTAGAGGCAATAGTCGGTGACGCCGTTCCATGGCTCCGCGTCATAGCCATCAACGGGAACTTCCAGCCGGACCTGCGTACGGTCTTTGAGTTTCCAATCCGCGTGCCGCAACTGCGGGTCGATTTGCAGGACACGGGTCTGGGCTTCGTTGAGAAACATTAAACCTGTTCCATCTTCAATACACGGGGCCGCTACACGTAAACGTCAGTGGGCGTGCGAAAACGCCGGACACGGATTTTATTTTCGCCTTTGCGGGTCTGAGCGATGTCATATGAGGATTGCATCCTCCATGAGAGTGTCCATCTTAACGCCAAGCGCTTTCTCGATGCTGGCGTAGCCATTCAGCAAGCTGGGTAGGGCAGGGCGGAAAACATGATGCACGCCGGCGGCGGTATCCATGGAAAGGAGCCGTCCTATGCTGGTTCGAGCCGTTTGAGCTTGATGCGGTCAGCGTGAACGTGGGCCAGGTCGTACTGCGCCTGTTGGACGAGCCAGCTTTCCGCGCTGCCGCCGAAGACCTTGGACAGCCTCACGGCCATTTCGGGCGATATGCCGCGCTTCCCGTTCACCAGTTCGGAAAGCGTCGTGCGCGTAACGCCGAGGGCGCCGGCCGCGTCAGTGATGGTTAGACCCAAAGGCTCGATACACTGCCGCAACACGAAGCCGCCGGGGTGGGGTGGGTTCTTCATAGGCATGGTTCAAGCCTTCTTTGAATTGTAGTTCTACAGAGTCAACGCCAGCTCGCGCGAACTGTTACCGCCCAAGGTTCTTTCAGGTTACCTTCTCGTACCGTTACGCGTTACGTAACGGATGTCAACAGTTTGCGCAATCCCCCCGTCTTCCGACGAACTGCCCATTCCGGCCCCCCCGCCCGTGATTCCGCATTGCATAAAGGATCGTTTTCGCAAGGATAGGCCAACCCTCCCGTTTCCGGGCATTTCTTCGTTGCGAAAAGGTATTGCTTTATGAAAGGGAATGGCGATACATTTTCGCAATGCTCATCGGCTACGCACGCGTATCGACGAACGACCAGGAAACTGCTGCCCAGGTCGCGGCGCTCAAGGCGGCCGGCTGCGAGCGCATCTATCGCGAGAAAGCCTCGGGCGGACGATGGGATCGGCCCGAGCTTCACCGGGTCCTCGATCACATCCGCAAGGGTGACGTGCTGGTGGTCTGGAAACTGGATCGTCTGTCCCGGTCACTTCGCGATGTTCTGACGATCATGGATAGACTGGCGGAAGCGAAAGCGGGATTTCGGAGCCTAACCGAGGCTGTCGATACGACGACGGCGGCCGGACGTATGCTGATGCAGATGGTTGGGGCTTTCGCGGAATTTGAGCGCGCCATGCTGCGAGAGCGTACGAGGGCGGGTCTAGAAACGGCCCGCCAGGAAGGCCGGATCGGCGGGCGCCGCCCCAAACTCACGCCGACCCAACGAAAAGAAGCCATCAACCTGGTTACCAAAGGCCGAAAAACCGCAGCTGACGTGGCCCGGCTGTTCACCGTTCACCCTTCAACAATAACTCGCCTTTTGCAGCGAAGCGGCAAACAGGCCGCTTAACCGCGCGCGCCGGTCAACATGGCAGACCTAAGAATAGAAACACGGGCGGGGGGAAGAAAGGGTCCAAGGGAAAGAAACCGTAAGGTTGCGTCCCCTTTCTTTGGCCTATTGAGACGGTGCCGCTTCGCTCTGCCTCGCGCCGCACATAGGGCAGGGCTGGCCGTTCGGGATCGGACGCAGAGAGCGGCCCGTGCCTCGGTCGATGCGGGTACAGCGCGGGCAATGCCAGCATGGGCAGATTTGATCGTAACGAATTACGCTCCGGCAACCGTTGCACCAATGGCAGCCCTTCGCGCAATACCAGGTCCATTCCGCATCGAGCCGGAACAAAACGGGTCTCATTGCCGTTCCGCACTCCCGGCAAGGCGGGCCAACCTTCTTCGGCGGTCTCCGTTTGCTGCGCTTGACCGCTTCCAGCCGCGCGCGCGCAAGCTCGGCGAGGCTTCGGCATTTTCCGCATAGGTGGTCTTCGTCGGGTTCGAGCGCGCGGAGGCACACACGGCAATTCACATTAGATATGGTGAGACTGAATTACGGGACGCGCAAGCGGACGAGCCCGACTGTATGCTGGACGGCCGGCGCGTTACTCGTACCCCGGCGTGAACTGGCCGGGGAACCCGCCGCCGCCGATGTAACTGCCATCGAAAATCATGACGCGGTTGTTGTATGCATCGCCGATAAAGAGGCGGCTGCTGCCGGGGTCGTAGAATGGATAGCCTGTGGCGTAGGGCCAGTTGGCGTTTAGCATATTCAGTCCGGATTGGGACGTGGCGGCAGTGGCGCTTGTGAAGTTAGCCTGGCCGATCACATAAGAAGCGTTCATGCCGTTGCTGATCTGGCTCGGGCCGGCATTGAACATCAGCACGCGGTCGTTGTCTTGATCCGTTACGAACAGGAGCGAGTGGTTCGGGTCGTAGGCGACTCCATTAGGCTTGTACATGCCCGACTGGGTCGTGGCATTGCTGCAACTGGTGAAGTTGGCCTGTCCCAGCACGTAGGAAGCGTTTTCGCCGTTGGACGTGTAGCCGGTCCCGACATTGAACACCAGCACCCGGCTGTTGCCGAAATCGGTGACGAAAAGGCGATTGTTGGCCGAATCGTAGGCCATGCCGCCCGGATAGGTAAATGCCGATTGCGTACAGCCCCCGGCGCAGCCGGGGGTAGACGACCAGGTCGAGCAGCCCAGCCCATCGGAGGCGCTTTCGCCGTTAGCGATGGTGCCGGGGGCGACATTGTACACCAGCACCATCTGGCAGGCATCGTTCGCAACGAAAAGGCGCTGGTTCACAGTGTCCAGAGCAAGACCATTCACCCCCCACGATAGACTGGTTGACGAACAGGTCCCGGCGTTGCTGGTGTAGTTCGGCTGGCCCAGTACATAGGAGGCGTTCATCCCGCTGCTGACGCCGCCGGAGGTGCTGTAGACGATCACGCGGTTATTGCCCTGATCGGAGACGAACAGCCGCTGATTGGCGGAATCGTAGGCAAGATTTGACGGGCCGCAGAGGCCGGACTGGGTTAAGTTGCAATTACTAGCTCCGTCGAGGTTGGCTTGCCCGAGCACGTAGCTCGCGGTATGGCCGCCGCTGCCCGAAATAAAGGAATTGTCGGGATTAAGGACATAAACCAGAACCCGGTTATTGCTGGTGTCGGCCACATACAAGTAATGATTGACCTTATCCAAGGCGACGTGCTCGGGGTTATACGTCCCCAGCGCCGTCGGGCCGTTGTTGGGGCCGCTCGCGGTCCAGAGATCGGTCGCGCCGGCGGGGGTGGTGTATTGCCCCAGCTCATCGGTGGCGTTTTCGCCACTGGCGATGCTGGAGGGCGCGGCGTTGAAGATCATGATGCGGTTGTTGTTCTGATCCACGACATACTCTTGCGTATTCGTGGAATCATAAAAGAGGCCGACAGGGCCGCTCAGCACCGCTTGCCCTGTCGTGCCGCCGCCGTTGGCGGTGCCGGTGGTGAAATTCGCCTGCCCCAGCACATATTGCGCGGATTCGTTGTTGACGATCCGCCCTGCGTTGTTGGTGGGATAAATCATGACGCGGTTATTATAGGTGTCGGTGACGAACAGGCGGTTGGAACTGGGGTCGTATCTCGCCATCGAATTGGCGTTGCCGGAGACGTCCAGCCCCATCCCCGCCTGGGTTACGTTATTGCCGTTGGTCGTGAAATTCGGCTGCCCGAGCACAAGGGAGGCGTTCATGCCGTTGCTGATGAGGGCGGGCGCGGCGGCGAATTCGAGGACACGGTTGTTATAGGTGTCCGTGACATAGAGGCGGTCGTCGACCGTGTCATAGGAGCAGCCCTTGGGCTGGTAGAATGTCGACTGCGTCAGGCCGCCGTTGTTGTTGGTATTGGTGAAATTCGTCTGGCCAAGGACGTTGGAGGCGTTCTCGCCGTTGGCGATGGTGCCGGTGGCGACGTTCCATACCGTCACGCGGTTATTGGGATTCTGCTCGGATACGAACAGCCGGCTGTTGTTCGAGTCGTAGCAGACGCCCTGCGGGCCGTTCATCGTCGACTGGCTATGGCCGGAGTTGTGATTCGTGAAATTCGACTGTCCCAGCACGTAGGAGGCATTCTCGCCATTGGCGATGCTGCCGGGCGCGACGTTGAACACCAACACGCGATTGCTGCCGTAATCGTCCACGAACAGGCGCTGGTTCGCGGAATCGTAGGCGAGCGCGGGGTCCAGGGCTATGCCCGACTGGGTGTGGCCGCAGTTTTGGGAGGTGAAATCCGGCTCGCCGAGCACATAGGACGCGTTCATGCCGTTGCTGATGGAGGAGGTGTTGAAGACCAGCACGCGGCAGTTAATCGTATCCGCCACGAACAGGCGGTCATTCGCGGAGTCGTAATCAATGGCGTTCGGCTGGTTCATGCCCGACTGCGTCGTGGCTATGGTTCGGCTTATGAAATTGGCCTGCCCAAGCACATAGTCCGCCGTATGATCGGGGAAGGAATTATCGCTGTTGAGGCTGTAGACCAGTACGCGGTGATTCCAGGCATCCGCCACGAACAGCCGGTGATGGACGCTATCGACCAGCGCGTCCGAGGGTTCGCGAAAGCCAAGGGCCGTCGGGCCATTGTTGTTGCCGTTCTTGGTGTAGACCACGGTCGATGTGGAGGTGAGGCTGTTGTACTGGCCCAGCATGTCCGAAGCGTTCTCGCCGTTGGGAAAGGTGGTGAACGCGGTGCTGAAGATCATGACGCGATTATTGCTCGTATCATGGACGAAGATGCGGCTGAGGCTGGAATCGTAGCATACGCTGGTCGGATTATAGAGCCCCGATTGGGTGGTGTTGGCAGTGTTGGTCGTGTAACCCGTCTGCCCAAGGACATTCGAGGCGTTCTCGCCATTGGCGATGGTGCCGGTCGCGACGTTGAAGACCAGCACGCGGTTGTTGCCGCTGTCCGGCACGTACAGGAAGGTATCGGCGGCGTCGTAAGCCATGCCGCCGGGTTGCGTCATGCCTGCCTGCGTCGTGTTGGCGCCGCCGCTGGTGAAGTTCGCCTGTCCCAGCACGTACGAGGCGTTCTCGCCGTTGGCGATGCTGCCGGGAGCGACGTTGAAGACCAGCACGCGATTGTTGCCGAATTCCGCCACGAACAGGCGCTGGTTCGCGGAATCGAAGGCAAGCCCGTTGGCCTGGTTCATGCCTGCCTGCGTGGTGGCCGTGCCATTGCTGGTGAAGTTCGCCTGCCCGAGCACGTAGGAGGCGTTCATGCCGTCGCTGATGGACGAGGTGCTGAAAACGAGGACGCGGCTGTTGCCGTATTCCGAAACGAACAGGCGATTGTTCACGGAGTCGTAGGCGACATCGCCGGGGTTGCTCATCGTGGCCTGGGTATCGTTCGCCGCATTGCTGGTGAAGTTCGCCTGCCCGAGCACGTTCGAGGCGTTCATGCCGTTGCTGATGCTGCTGGTGTTGAATACCAGCACGCGATTGTTGCCGGCATCGGTCACGAACAGACGGTCATTGCCGGAATCGTAGGCGACGCCGACAGGGCCTGACATGCCCGACTGCGTCGTGGCCGCGGCGTTCCCGCCCTGCAGGCTCGACTGGCCGAGAACGTAATCCGCCGTGTGATCGGGAAAGGAATTGTCGGAGTTGAGGTTATAGACCAGCACGCGATTGTTGCCGTAATCCGCCGCGAACAGCCGGTGATGGACGGTGTCGATCGCGGTGTTCCCGTTGGCGTTGAGGCCCAGCGCGCTCGGGCCGTTATTGTAGCCGTTCTGGGTGTAGACGACGGTGGCCGTGGAGCCCGGGCTGTTGTACTGGCCGAGAAGATCCGAGGCGTTCTCGCCGTTGGTGATGCTGGAGGTGCTGAACAGCGTCACGCGGTTATTGAATTCCTCCACGACGTACAACTGGTTGTTGGTCGAGTCGTAAATGATCCCATCCGTGCCGCTTATCCCCGATTGCGTCGTGTTGCCGCCGGCTGTGGTGAAGTTCGGCTGTCCCAGCACATTGGAAGCGTTTTCGTTATTGGTGAGGCTGGCGGTGCTGAAGACCGTGACGCGGTTATTGCCGAATTCGCCCACGAAGAGGCGGCTATTCGCCGAATCGAACGCGAGCGAGGTAGGGCCGTTCATTCCCGCTTGCGTGGTATGCGCCGTGCCGGTCGTGAAGTTCGCCTGCCCAAGGACATTCGAGGCGTTTTCGTTGTTGGCGATGGTGCCGGTCGCGACATTATAATCGACGACGCGATTGTTGCCGCCATCCGCGACATATAAGAGCGTGTTCGTGCTGTCATAGGCGGCGGCGGCAGGAGCTTTCAGACCCGGCTGGGTGGTGTGAGCGGTCTTGGTCGTGTATGAGTTTTGGCCGAGCACGTTCGAGGCGTTTTCCCCGTTGGCGATGGTGCCGGTCGCGACGTTGAACACCAGCACGCGGTTGTTGGTCCAGTCGACTACGAACAGGCGGGCGTTTGCCGAGTCGTATTTGGCGTCCAGAGGCTGATTCAATGTCGATTGCGTCGTGGCTGCGCCATTGCCGGTGAAGTTCGCCTGCCCGAGCACGTAGGAGGCGTTCATGCCGTTGCTGATGGACGAGGTGCTGAAAACGAGGATGCGGTTGTTGCCTTGATCCGCCACGAACAGCCGGTTGTTCGCGGCATCGAAATCCATGCCGGCGGGATTAGACAGCGTTGACTGGCCCGTGCCGCCGCCCTGATTGGCCTGACAGGAGATAAAGTCCGTCTGCCCCAGCACATTGGCCGCGGTTTTGCTCGAAATCTGGTTGCTGCTGTTAAGCGTGAAGACCAGTACGCGATTGTTGCCGGAATCCGCGACGAACAGCCGGTGGTTGGTCGAGTCGATGATGCCGCCGGGCTGGGTTGCGCCGCCGGTATTGAACTTGAACCCGATCGGGGAAGCGCCGTCGTTGACGCAGCTTTTCGTGTAGGACGGCGTCGCGTCCGACGACGGGCTGGTGAACTGCCCCAGAATGTCGGTGGCGTTCGCGCCGTTGGTGATCGTCGTCGCGGCCGTATTGAACAGCGTCACGCGATTATTCTCCCCTTCCGTGACATAAATCTGGCTGTTGGCGGAATCGTAGGTGACGCCCGTGGGGCCCCACACCTGCGACTGGTTCGGATTCAGGAAATTATCCGTAACGAAATCCGGCTGCCCGATTTCGCTGGTGGCGTTCTCGCCATTGGCGATGGTGCCGGTCGCGACGTTGAAGACCATGACGCGGTCGTTGTCCGTATCCGCGACGAACAGGCGGCTGTTCGCGGAATCGTAGGCAACCCCTTGCGGATAGTTGAACCCGACCTGGCCCCCCTGACCGGCGGCGGTGACGAAATCCGGCTCGCCGAGCACGTTGGCGGCGTTTTCGCCGTTCGCGATGCTGCCGGGAGCGACGTTGAAGACCATGACCCGGTTGTTTGTCTGATCCGCCACGAAAAGGCGGTTGTTCGCGGAATCGAGGGCGAGCTTATTCGGGTTATAAAGTGTCGATTGCGTCGTGCTGTGACCGTTATTGGTGAAATTCGTCTGGCCGAGCACATAGGACGCGTTCTCGCCGGTGGCGATGCTGCCGGGCGCGACATTGTAGACCATGACCCGGTTGCAGTCTTCATCCGCCACGAACAGGCGGTTGTTCGGATCATCGTAGGCGAGGCCGCGTATCCCTTCCTCAAGCGATTGCGTGCAGCTGTTGCTCACGGTCACCATGTCCGGCTCGCCGAGCGCGTAGGAAGCGCTCATGCCGTTGCTGATGCTGCTGGTGTTGAAGACCAGCACGCGGTTGTCGTCGTAATCCCCCACGAACAGACGGTTGTTCGTGCCGTCGAAGGCGAGGGCTACGGGACCGTTAAGGGTGCTTGCGGTGGTGGCGGTGACGGTGCAAGTGATGAAATCCGTCTGTCCGATAACATTGGCCGGGGTCTTGCTGGAAATCTGGTTGCTGCTGTTGAGGGTGAAGACCAGCACGCGGTTGTTGTTCGCCTCGGCCACGAACAGGCGGTGATTCACGGTGTCGATGGCCGCGGCTGACGGGTCATCGAACCCGATCTGCGAGGCGCCGTTGTTGGTGCAAGCCTTGGTGTAGACCGGCGTGGCGTCCGAGGAAACGCTGTTGAATTGCCCGAGAATGTCGGTGGCGTTTTCGTCGTTGATGATATTGGATGTCGGGAAGACGAGCGCGCGGTTGTTGTAAAAATCCCCCACAAACAGCCGATTGTTGGCCGAGTCGTAAGAGACGCCTTGGGGTCCACTCATCCCTGCCTGGGTCGTGTGAGCGGTGCCATGCGTGAAATCCGCCTGCCCCAGCACATAGGAAGCGTTCTCGCCGTTGGCGATGGTGCCGGGCGCGACGTTCCATAGCGTCACGCGATTGTTGCCGAATTCCGCCACGGAGAGCAGCGTGTCCGCCGAATCATAGGTAAGCCCCACGGGGCCTTTCATTTTCGTCTGGGTCAGGCCGGAACTGCCAGTCGTGAAATTCGCCTGCCCCAGCACATAAGAGGCATTCTCGCCGTTGGCGATAGAGCCGGGGGCGACGTTCCACACCGTCATGCGGTTATTGCCGTAATCCGAGACGAACACCCGGTTGTTCGCCGAATCGTATTTAACGTCCTGGGGGTAATACATCCCCGACTGGGTGGTGGCATTGCCGTTACTGGTGAAATTCGCCTGCCCCAGCACATAGGAGGCGTTCATGCCGTTGGTGATGGATGAGGTGTTGAACACCAGCACGCGGTGGTTGGCATAGTCCGCTACGAATAGCCGGTTGTTCGCGGCGTCAAAATCCAGGCCCGCCGGATTGTTCATCGTTGACTGGCCCACGGTGCCGCCCTGATTGGCCTGGCAGGAAATGAAATCCTGCTGGCCCAGCACATTGGCTGCGGTCTTGCTGGAAATCTGGTTGCTGCCGTTGAGCGTGAAAACCAGGACGCGACTGTTGGACTGGTCCGATACGAACAGCCGGTGATTGGTGGCGTCGATGACGCCGTCGGGAAAGTCGTTGCTTACTTGCGTATTAAACCCCAGCGCAGACGCGCCGTTGTTGATGCAGCCTTTAACGTAATCGGCCGTCGTATCCGAGGACGGGCTGTTGAATTCCCCCAGAATATCGATGGCGGGTTCGCCGTTGTTGAGCGTGGCGCGCGCGGAGGGGGCTGAAAAGATGAGGGCGGCGGCAAGAGCGAAAGCGAGGACGCCGGACCGAAAGCGGTGACGCACGGCGTCAGTAATTCTGCGCAAGGGCGAGGACGTCATAATTCACGCCGTTATGAAAGAACGTGATGTAGTCGGTCTTGTTCGCGGTCGTGGTCAGGATGCCGACCTGCTGGCCTCTTTTTTGGGGCGGCCCGCCCGGCCAGCGCACGGACGAAGGCCATGTGACGGTGCGCGAGCCGGTGTCGTCCTGCTTGATGATGAGCGTGTATTTCCCGCCCTTTTGACCATTGGCGAAAGTGAAGGCGCGGTTGCCGTGCAGCGTCACTGTCTGGTTGTCGCCTTTGCTCCAGTCCACGGCGATGGTCGGGGTGTCAGCCAGCTCCACGTAGGACGGAGCGGAGGCATCAGCGAAGGCGGGAGATACGGAGAGCAGAAAAAGCAACGCGGCTATGGCGCATGAGGGGCGTTTAATCCTTGAACGGTGCGGAAAATCTAGCGGAAAAATCATCAACCCACCTTCGCTTGGCGGCGATGCTTAAGCGCTGCCTTTCGCTTTGCCTCAAAGTCCGGATTGGCTCTCAATCGCTTCAGCCGTTCGCGGGCCGCTGTCTTGAACTTCGGATCGGCGTTGAGACTTATCATTCGCGCGCGGGAAGCCGCTTTGAATTTCGGGTCGTCGTTCAAGCGCTTCATCTGTCCGCGGGATACCGCGCGCGCGGCGGGATCGGCCCAGTGCGCGCGGGCTCCTGCCGCTCGCTTGGCCGCGAATGACGGGTCCGCGTTCAAACGCTTCATGCGCCGCCGGGCCGCAGCCCTGAATTCAGGGGTGAGCTTTTTCGCCGCCACATTCGGATCGGCATTCAGAAGCTCCATGCGTCGGCTGGTCGCGGCCCTGAACTTCGGATCGGCATGCATCCGTTTCATTCGCGCGCGGGAAGCCGCTCTGAATTTCGGGTCGTCGTTCAAGCGCTTCAAGCGCCGGCTAGCCGCGGCTCGAAACGCCGGGTCCGCATTCAGGCGCTGCATATGGAGCCTGGCTCGCTCCCTGGCGGCTGCCGGGGAGGCCGGGCTCGCGTTCGATCGCTTCCTGATCCTGCGGACGGTTGTCTTTCGAGCGCGGCGCATACGGGCGAGTCCCCACGAATATGATGGCGACACCTTAGCCGAAAGATCGCGAACTGGAAAGATGTTGCGGGTTTGGTTTGATCCGCGCCCGGAACTATGGGTCCTCGTCCGCGCGGGCTCGAAATTCAGCGTGGCGTTGCCGCTGCGGTTGACCCTGAAGCCCGAGGCCATTACCGCCTTCAATGTCCTGAAGGCCGAGGAGGGGCCACGCTGCGGCCCGCGCCTCGCGGCGGAAGCTATTGACCTGCTGCTGAAGAAATACGGCAAACTGCCTGTCGGCTGGCCGTGATCGCGCTCTAGCGATCTTCCTCATGCGGTCGCTTCGGCTTGGCCGGCGGATCGGGCGGCCGAACGCCGATAGGCAGGAGACAAATATACGTGCTGCCGCCTGCCGCAAAGCGGTTCTGAAAAACACAGGCGGCGCTCTTTCCGCTGCGGTCAACCTCAATCGTGCCGGTTCCGATCTCAACCCACTCGCGGAACTCTCCGCCCTCGTAATATTGCGCCCAGGCGGTATGGGTCGCCGGTTTTGTCCGCGCATCGGGCAGGGGGCCGGAAACGCGCACTCCGGCAGGAAGAAGCGCGATGCAGGTGCTTCCGCCCGCGACGAAGCGATCCTGATAAACGTGGGCCGCGCCGTTGCCATTAGCATCAATTTCGATACGGCCTTCGCCAACCTCAACGGATCGGCGAAATTCCCCGTGTTCGGCATACTGTCCCCATGCGGCATGGGTCAGTGACTTTTTCTGTTCGAGCATGGCGAAAATGGCCTAGCACGATCACAGGCGCGGGGAAAGACGGTCGGCGTTAGCGGCGTGCTGGCTCGTTGTGTTGGCGCTCGCGGGGTGGTGGTGGGCGCTGCTTGAGTGAAGCGAATGAAGCCGCTGCCGGTTGTCAGGATCGGCGCATGGCGGAAAGTCGAAATTCGAGATATCGAAAATCGACCGCATCACCCGCCGCGCGATTTGGAGCGCGGCGAGCCTGAAGCCGGCGCGGGCCGCTTCGGTGCGTTTGCGTTTGTTGTGCCGTGGGGCAGGGGCCGTCAAGACGCGCTTCACTTCCCGGAACAGTCGCATGATCGACCCTCGGAGGTATCGGCGGGGCCGCCGGCCGGGATCGGGGGCAACGCTTACCGGCTGGCTGCCGGCGCCGTGTTCGCTTCCTGGGCTGTCGCCTGGTTGTCGCTCCGGGAGGATGGGGCGCGGCCTCCCGGTTTCTATCGGTCCCGGCCCCGTTCCTGTTGCTCGTCGTGCTCCCTCTGCCGGTCGCGCGCGGCCTGGGCCTGCTGCTCGCGGTTGCTTTGATCCTGCGCCTGCGCGCCGGCGTATTGCGCCACGTCGATTTGAAACTCCGTCTCCGCATCGCGCCGCGCGGTGGCTTTCGCGGTTTCGTGGTTTTCGCGGGCCTGGGCCTGCGGCGATTTCGGCGTGCCGATAGAAAATAAAAGGCCGGCGAGGCCGGTGCCGATATTGAAGACGTTGGCGGCGGCGCGGGCTGGCGCCTCAAGCATCGGGCCGATGTCCATTTGCTTTCCGCGTTCCACGGGCTCGCGGTCGCGAATCCTGGCCGCTCGCTCTAGCCGGAGTTCGCGCCAATACTCGGCGCGTTCCTCCGCGCCGGCGTCAAGCATGGCCTTCGTCTCTTCGATGCCCTTGAGTTTCGATCTGTCGAGGGCGAGCATTTCGAGGTAGTTTTCCGCCTGCGCCTGGTCGAGCTTGTGAACGCGGGCCGGCGCCGTCCATTCGCCCGCGCGGAGACGTTCAAGACGCGCCTCCGTGACAAGAACGATCTCGCCGGCTTCGAAGCGCGCGGCCCTTCTGCCGACTTCATTCGCGAAAGCGTTTTCCCGGTGGCTCCTTTGGCTTTCCTCGGGACTTATGAGCGCGAAGGCCAGTCCTTTTTGCTCGAACGCCTCGGCGAAGCGATCGGAGAACAGGACGGCGCCGCCGAGGTCATCTTTGGCCATGTCGAGTTCGGCCGCAGTCTTGGCGCCCAGAACGAGGCTTTCCCCGTACGAAACACCCGCCTGCCAGCCCGCCGCCCGTGTTTCTTCTTCATGCGCCTTTCCGGCCGGCGCTGGCCTCGGCTCCACGAATTGCCGCTCGATCTTCTCCTTTTCGACAGCGGCGTTGGCGACGGCGTCGAGCCATTTGATTTCGTCGCGGACGGGATCGCGCCGCGCGTATTCCTGCTCGGCCTCGATCTGCCTTTGAACCTCCGCCAGTTCGCGCGTCAGCCTATCCAGCCGGTCGCGCGGCAGGTCGAGCATCAGTTCCCGCGCTTGCTCCACGGTCGGCATGTTCTCCCGTTCCAGGTCGGCCAGCTTCTCGCGGACCTGGCTCGCCGGCACGTCGAGAATGCGCTTGCCGAGGACGTGAAGCCCGCCCTTCGGGTCGATCACGACATAGTCGCGCCGGTTGCCCTGCGCCAGGATCAAGCCCGCTTCGGCAAGGGCATCGTCGAAGCTGCGTCCGCAATCCGAAGCATCCCAACATTGCCGTATCGCGTTTCTGACCGCGTCCTTGTCGAAACCGAGGCGCTGCGCCTGCTGCTCCTCGTTCTTCGTCGCGCCGTATTTGATCGGGCCGTCGCGGTGGTTCTTCACCCGCGTAAGCCCGAATTCTTCCTCAAGGCGCCGAGCGAGCGCCTTGAAGCGGAGTTTGTAAAAGGGCAGGGGCTTAGCGTGGTGGGTCTCTTCGTCGATCAGGCTGACGCCAAGGTGACAGTGGATTTCGCCGGTCTTCTCGTCGGTATGGAACACCCGCGCGTAGGGCTGTCCTTCAAGCCCTGCGGTTTTCAAAACGCGGGCCGTGGTTCTGTCCCATTGCTCGCGCGTCATTTCCTCGCCCTGCGGCAGGCGGATTTGAACGTGAAACAGCGGGTTTTCGATGGCGCGGACGCCGGCGGCGCTGTGCGCGTCGCGGAAAGCGTCATGGATGTTCTCGGCCGCGAAGCCGTAAAGTTCGGGTTCGGCGACACGTTCGCCATGCCGCCCGCCATCCAGGAGGTAGGCGGCGAGTTTCGCGCCGTTACCGTGGCGGTTGCCCTTGATTATCATCGCAATCGGCGCGGCCGGCGGCGGCTTCGCGCATGACGCGGAGCGTTTGGCGCACGTCGGCCAGGGCGGCGGAATATTCGCCGGCAAGCCCGAACGCGCCGCCCGCATTCAGGACATGCGCGATCTGGTTGAGGTTGTTGCCGAGCCTGTTCAGCGTCGTGGTGGCGCGGCCAAGCGCCTCCGCGTGAACGGGCGGGGCGCGTCGAGCGCGGGGAGCGGGGCTGCCGAAAATCACCGCGTAGCCCCAGGCGGAGCGGGACAGGCCCGCCGCCGTCGCGCGGGTTCTCACGTCGGCGTATTCGTCCGGCGTGAGGACGATTTCGAGTTTCTTGCAGCGCTCGCGCTTCTGGCTGCCGCTGCGCTTGAGCGCGCGCGCGTCGGCGCTGCCGGATTCTCCGCTTGGCGGAGAAGCGGGCGGCGCATGGTCGTAGGGCGTCATGGGCGCGCCTCGCCGCGCGACCAAGGCGCACCGGACGCCGCGCGCAAGCCGAATGGCGCGGAAACGGGCACGGTTTCCGCATGGCGCCGCAGGCGACACACGGGGGATGCAACGGGGGTGTCCCCCTTGCCAAGTTGTCCAATGGGAGAGGCGATAATTCGCCGCTCCCGTTGCCGCGTTATGAACGCGGACAACTTGCTGTCTGCGCTAACCGCTCCGCTCATACGGCGAGGGAATCCGAGAATCACCGAAGCAGCAAGCGTTTTTCGGTTCCACTGGCGGAATGATCGCCGGTCATGACGACAGCAAAACGGAATAAGGCGGGGCGCATCACATCCGACCTCGCGCTGCTCACGCCGAAATTTTCTCGACGGCGCGGCGCTATCGCGCCACGCCGCTAGAAACACGGGCGGGGGGCTGATGCTTGGCGCTGAAGACAGAATACCTCCTGCCGGAATGTCCGGCAGGAGGTAACGGCTGTTATTCTTCGGTCTGCGACGCCTCGGTTCGCTGAGCCTCGCGGTCGTTGGCCTTCCGCTTTTCGATTTCGGTGTGGGCCATATCCGCGATTTTGGCGACGAGGAGAAGATCGCTGCCGTAGAATGTGCTCGTGTTCGTCCACGCGCCGGATGCGTCCTTGTAGGTGCGCTCGATTGTGGTGGAGTAGTACGACTTGCCGCCGTTTTCGTTATGCCAGATCGTCGCCGTGATCGGGAACATGCTGAGCTTGGCGATGAGTTGGAACGACATTGTAGGCTCCTTTCGTGGTTTATCTGGCGCGGGGGATTGCTGCCAGTGATGAAAACCGGCCACAGACGGCGAGGCGAAGGGGCAAGCGGAAAAGGCGAAAGGTCGTCTGTCTTTTTGCGCCTATCAGCAAAAAGCAACGAGCTTTTCGCGTTTTGTGCTTGGACAAAAATCGCGCATGCTACGCGCGATTTTCGTACCGCTTCGGCACGGCGGCTGTAGGTTTTCTCATCACTGGCAGCATTAATTTCCCGCGTCCAGTGGAACGACGAAAGGAAAACCTCGAACGGCAAAACCGGCGTCTGAGGCACGGGAGCGGGGCAGTTGGGAAGGGAACCGAACCGCTGGCCGTAAGGCGTCACGGTTCTATATTACAACAAACAGGCGGAATGGTACAAATCGGTCTAGGATTGCAGAACGGGCTGCGGGCGCGGGCCTCGCGACAGGCCGGTGCGGGGAACATACTGACTTAGGGCGGAAACGTCTTGTTCGCTGATATAGAACTGGTCCGAGGCCGAGTCTTTGATGATGTCTAGCGTCCGGCCCTCGGGCGCTGTGCCTTTCATAGCCCACCGCCAAATGGTGTGACGTTCAACGCCAAGTGTCCGAGCCGCGTCCGTGAGGCCGATGTAACCGCGCTGGTCGTCGGTTTCGCCGAGGATGACAGGTCCGGCTGGTCCGGCTGGTTTTCCATCACGGTATTTGACGAAACGGCGGGCCATCCGGCGAACGGAATCTTCGCTGACGTAAAGGCTGTTCGCCGGGGAAATGTGGGACTTGATAAGTTTCCCCTCGAATTTGGTGTCTTGGCTTATCCAGTAACGGATGGTGCTTTCCGGGGCTTGCGCCAGAGGCGCGGCGAACGAAACGGGAAAATAACGGATTCCCCCTTTGGTAAGTGTTTTCTCCGCTAGGCTGCGGCCTAGCTGTTCCGCGTACTCATCCTCGATCATCTGCCGGACCTGCCGGGTTTCTAGTTGAGGGAGGGAAGTATCCTGCAAAACACGCCCCGAAGCAAGGTACTCCCGCCACTGCTGCCCGAAGTCTCCGATGATCCAGCCGTTTTTCATGAGGGGCTGGAGCGCGTCAGGACTGCTGAAGCTAGCGCTGAAAAACAGGGGCTTGGCGCGGTGGCGAAAAATGAACTCCGGGCGCGCCGGATTGTGTTCAAGAGCCTCTAGATGCCTGAGGGCGGGCGCGGCGATTTCGTCAGGGTAGTAAAGCCCTCGGTCCTTGAAGTCGGTGGGTATCTGCTGCCAGCCCCACTGGGTCAGGCGGACAAGCGCGGGTCTGTCGATGCTGCTGATGTGCAGGGTGTGAACAGGCCCGGTTATTCCGTCGCGCTGAACCCTTCCGCTGCCTGTGGTCCTCTCTTCCATTGCCAAAAGCACGTTATGGAAAATTTCCGGAGGCTCCTGCGGCGGGCCGGGATCGCGGGTGGGCGCGGTTCGTTTGGACTTCATCTAATTACCATTATCCAACTGAAAGGTGAAAACTTGAAACGGACGCGTGGGCCGCTGCATCGGTATGAGTGTACCAAACCAGTGGTTTGGTAGTTTAGATGAGAAAGGATGCTTTGGACCTTATGGGCAATGGAAACGGCAACGGGCTGGAAGCCCTGTACGAAAAGGAAAAAGCTCTCCGCGAACGCATCGCCAAGATGAAGGCGGAACAGCAAAAGCGCGAAGCTCTATTTCGCAAACGCCTCGCCGAAATCATCGGCGCGGCTCTGATGGCGGCGGACCTCGCGCCCGAACTGAAAGCCTCGATCAAGCAAATTCTCGCCGGGGCCGCTCTGGAAGATCGGCAAAAGCGCACGTTGCGGGAAGGCGGCTGGCTATGAGGCCGCTTTGGGAATGGGCGAAACCCAAGCTCGCTATCTGCGCGATTTTCGGCCTGCTCATCGAGGGCGTTGGTTCGTGGCGGGCCGGTCACTGGCTCAATGCGGATGAATGGGTCGCGGCGGAAGATGCGGCGGTGCTCGGCTTCGGGAGCGGTCTTTGCCGCGTGGTGCTGTTGCCGTTCGGGGGCACGGCGGCGGATTGCGAGGTGCGGCCATGATCGCGCGGGCATGGAACGCGGCGAAAGCCTGCGGGCGGTTCTGCTGGCGGTGTTTCGAGTGGTACATGGGCCTCTGCATATGTCTCGGGGGCGTTCTGTGGGGCGCGGCTTGGGCCGTGGGTTCCTTCCGCGCGGGCCGGTTTCTCGATCTCAACGAAGTGCTGGAACTGCTGAACCGCTGCGCGACGCGGCTCGGCCTGAATTGAAAGGAGCGTTATGGATTTCTGGGGCTGGTGGTTGCTGTTCTTGGTGGTGGGGGTAATCCTCGTTCGGGCGGAAGCGCGGGCGCGGCTGAAAAAGGCGTATCAATTCCAGCCGGAAAACACTCTCGCCGGGGCGCGGTTCGCGGATAACGGCGATTTGAAACGGGTGGGCGCGTTCAAGGGGAAAGGTATCCGCGTCGGCTGGTCGCCGGACGGCAAGAGGCCCATTTACTACAAGGGGTCCGGGCATCTTCTCAGCGTAGCCGCGCCCCGCACAGGCAAAGGGGTGTCGTTGCTCATTCCAGCCCTGCTGCAGTGGGCGCATTCCTGCATCGTTGTGGACCCCAAGATGGAGCTATGCGCCGTGACCGCGCACGGGCGGCGGCGCTTCGGGTCCGTGTATGTTCTGGACCCATTCGGCATGGCGGCGGCGCTCGGCGTCAAGGGCCTCCGGTTCGTCGGCTTCAACCCGATGGCGGACCTTGACCCGGACTCGCCGGGATTTCACAGCGATTGCGACAAGCTGGCCGCCGCCTGTATCCCGGAACAAGGCGGCGAGGGCTATCACTTCTCGGTCGCGGCGCTGGTGCTCGCCTCCGGCGTCACGGGCGCGGTGGCGCGTCACGGCAAGCCGGAAGAAAAAAACCTCGCCACGGTCGCGCGGATTATCAGCGGCGGCAAGGTTCTCGATTTTTGCCGCGAGGTCGTGAGCCAGACGAAAGACCCGGATATTATCGCCAAGCTCGGTCGCTTTGCCACGGATGAAGCCCGAACGAGCAAGGAAGTCGCGGACGTGATCGCCACAGCGGTCACGCAACTCGGTTTCATCAGCGGCGCGATTGCGAAACATCTCTCCGCCGATACCGGCTTGCGCTGGTGGAAAGAACTCAAAACCAATCCGGGAACAACCGTCTATAGCTGCGTTCCGCTGAAGCGGCTGGACGTGTGCGGCGACAAGTATTTCCGGCTGTTCGTCGAAACCCTCATGTCAAGCTTGCTCGATGAAAATCAGCGAGGCAAGCCGTCGCCGGTCCTCATGCTGATTGACGAGTTCGCCCAGCTAGGCCCGCGTATGAAGTCCATAGAAAACGCCATGGGCATGGCGGCGGGCGCTTGTGGACTTCAGTTATGGCTCGTTGTCCAGTCGATCAGCCAGATAGTCGGGATGTTTCCAAACTCGTGGTCGAACCTGATACAGGGGTGCGGGGCTACGATGTGGTTCGGCGCTCGCGACCATGAAACCCGCAAAGTTATCTCGGACTTGGCCGGGGTAACGGAAGTGATGAGCCGGTCGCGCAACGTCAGCCGCGACCCCAAGAACGGCGTACATTTCAGCGACAGCATGAGCCAGTACGCAAGGCCACTGCTCCATCCCTACGAGGCGGGACAGTTGCCGGATGACTCGATGGTGTTGTTCATGGAGGGCGTCAACGGGGCGGTGCTGGCGAAGCGCAAGCCCTATTTCCAGTGCGCGGAGTTCAAGGGCCGCTATCGCGATAACCCCTACTTTCAGAAACACGGGCGGGGCCTTGCCGGGTGGCTGTTCGGAAAGTGATTTATGCCGACGCGGGAACAGTTCGAGGCGCGGGAGTTCGCGGCCTTCGTCGCCAGCTTCACGAACAACCCGAGCGAAGCCGAGGCCGTGATCGGGGCGCGGATGATGTACCGGGAAGCGAAGCGCAACGGCGGCGGGCGGCTCGTCGATCTGTTCTACCGCCCGGATGTGGTGGCGGCGCTCGACGCGGCCTTACAGCCGGTGCGCGAAACGCCGGACAAGGCCGCGCTCGATGCGACGCAAGCGGAGTGCGTCGAATTGCGCGCGAAGCTTACCGCGGTGCTGCCGAAGGTGACCGAGCTGGCCGACGAGCTGAGGCGCGAGAAGGAACTCACGGCGCGTTTGCGCGGGCAAAACCCGGCAGGCGCGGCGAAACAGGGGCAACGTAACCCGCTGCCGGAGACCACGGCGAGCGGCTGGCTGGCCGCTCTCGCGGCTCTGGCTTCGGCGGCAATGATGATCGCCTCGGCGTTCCGCTGAGGGAAAGGAAAGCATATGGACTGGTCAGCGGTAAAAGAAACTTCGTGGAAATGGACGCAGCGGTTCGCGCTGTTCTGGCTGCTGCAAACCTCGCTGGTGTACCTATGGGCCTGCGTCGTCGCGGGCAGGCCGATAAGTCCGCTCGAATACGTGCGGTTTCAGTATCACGTTATCCAGTGGCGGCCGGCACGCGCATCGGCGGCGGGCGTCTCCGATAGCGCCGCCCGCGCTTCGATTTCTCCCTCCGCCGTGTCAGTCGCGGAAGTTCCGCGCTTCGGAGGACACCCGAAAATCACCTCGTACATCCGCGTCAACCAGAAAGCGGAACTCATGAACGGCACGGAGCCCGGCGCCCTTGTCGTGGCCGTTCTTGAGGCGGGTACGCCGGTCTGGGTCACGCGTAATTTCACGGGCGGATGGGTAAGCCTCGATGAAATCGTGCCGGACGGCAGCCATCCGCCCGCGCACGGCTACATGAAAAGCGCGTATCTGACGGTTCCCGAATAAGGAGCATTTATGGCGGAAGACGCGAAGATCGATCTCTCGCGCTACACGGGCGCGGCGCAAAACGACGAAGCGGCAAGGCAGAGGCCGCGCGAACAATCCGAGGTGGAACGCAACCCGGATTACCAGCAGCGCAAGAACGAGCGGGAAGGCAGAAGCGAGTTTAGCGGCGGTTGGGCTGGCGGCGGAACGTGGGCAGGCCGGTCGAGGTGACTTTATGAGCCATGAACTGACGCGCGTGACGGCGGCGGAAATCGAAAAACAATGGCAGTCCATGAACGCGGCCCTTGAACGGCTCGGCCAGGTCGAGACCAAAGGCCGGGGAATAGAAACACGGGGGGCGGCAAGACTGCTGTTCGGGATTGATCTCACGGCAAGCCGGGAATGGAGCCTGAAAGCGGCGCGGCAGGCCACGGCGGCCATGTTTGACGCCGTGGCCGCGCTCGGTCCGGTGTCGGTCAGGCTGGCTTGGTTCCGGGGCGACGAATGCAAGGCGGGGCCGTGGCGGAACGATGCGGGCGCGGTCTGCCGGTCCCTGCTCTCGCTCGGCTGCAAGACCGGCTATACGCAGATAGGGCGCATTCTCCGGATGGCGGCGGATGAGCCGGGGCCGGTGTCGGCCGTGGTGCTGATCGGCGACACCTGCGAGGAAGACGGCGACGAGCTGGCGGCGCTGGCGCATCGGCTCGGCGAAAAGCGTATCCCGGTATTCGCGTTTCATGAGCAAGGCAGAACCGGCGATTGGTCGGCGCGGGAAATCTTCGAAGCGATAGCGGCGGCGAGCGCCGGCGCTTACTGCCCGTTCGGCGCCGAAAGCGGCGAAGCCATGCGCGAGTTGCTTGCGGGCGTGGCGGCATATTCGGTAGCGGGCGCCGAGGGCGTCAAGCGGATGGGCCAGCCGGTCACGGTCGAGGGTCAAGAGTTGCGGGCGCGTTTGCTGCTGCCTGCGGGGAAGTGAATTTTTCGGAAAGGACGGTACGCATGTATGAATTTTCAACCCAAAACAGAACAGGAAATACAGGACGCGAAGCTTTGGAAGAAGGGCGATTATGATTTCGCGGTCGAGGACGGCGCGGACAAGACGAGCAGCAAGGGCCGCCCGATGATCGAACTGAAACTGCGGCTATCGGACGGCAAGGGCAACAGCCGCCCGATAACGGATTACCTTCTGGCCGAAACGCCGGAGAAGCTGCGACATGCGGCCTCGGCCTGCGGTCTCTTGGACAGGTACGATACCGGCTCGCTCGCGGGCGCGGAGTTCAATGGCAAGCGCGGCCGGTTGAAACTGATTGTCGAAAAGGCCAAGGGCGAGTACGGGCCGAAAAACGCCGTGCAAGATTATATCTGTCCCGAAACGATGAATAACAGCGGGGCCGGGTCTGCCTCGGGCGGCTTCGGCCTCAAATTTTAGCCGTGGGTTGCGTGGCCTGCGTCCGGCTGGTGGGTGGCCCCCTGCCCTGCCGGACGCATGGCCGCTGAATTTCCCCGCCATGGCGGCGGCGTTAAATTCTCTCGCCGTCGCCGTGCTTCTGACCGCTCCCCGAGGAGTGCGCCGTGAATGGTCTAAGTGATTTTGATCTATTGACGCTTTCCGAAGTCGCTGAATTGCTCCGCGTCTCGAAGCCGCACGTCTCCAAGGCGGTCGCCGGTCTGGTGGCGGGATGCCCTGCTATTCCGGCTGTCTCGCTTGGCCGCCGCAAGCTGGTTCGCCGCGCGTCCCTGCTTTCATGGATCGAGCGTAATGAACGCGCTGCGGCGAACGATAACGCCCTGCCTGCCGCAAATGATAACCTCAAGGCATCGCCATTACGCGGTGCCGCGAAACGCGCATAGGAGAATTCAATGCGCGGAAGACGGTATCAGACAGGAGGTATCAAGAAACAGCGTGGCCGGTGGGTCGGCATGTGGTGGGTCGATGGCAGGCGCAAAAGCCGCGTGCTCGGCTTCGTCAGCAAGATGTCGAAATCATCGGCGCGCGAGGCGGTCAACCGGATCGTGGCCGAAGAAAACGCCAAGCGCGAAACCTGCAAGGCGTGGCGGTTCGGCGAGTTCGTCGAGCTGGTCTATGTCCCCTACTACAGCCGGAAGTGGAAGCAATCGACACGGGAAAACAACGTGAACCGGGTCAACGTGCATCTGGTGGCGGCGTTCGGCGAACGGGAGCTAACCGGCTTCCGGCGCGACGAACTGCAAGACCTTCTCGACCGCAAGGTGAAAGACGGGCTTTCGTTCTCGGTCGTCGATCATCTGCGGTGGGACATGAAACAGGTTTTCGATATGGCCGTGGCCGAGGGTCATATCGAGCGCAACCCGGCGCTGCTGCTGTTCACGCCGAGGGATGCGAAAAGGCCGGTTCACCGGGTCATGACAATGAAGGAGGTGCAAATTTATTTTGGCGCTCTCGAACGAAGGGAGCGGCTGATAGCGAAACTCGCCGTTATCGCCGGGATGCGTCCCGGAGAGATTTTCGCCCTGACTTGGGGCCGGATGACGGCGGCCTATGCGGACATTCGGCAACGGGTGTACCGGGGCATGATCGACACGCCCAAGACCGAGAACTCGATGCGGAAAGCGGCTCTCTCCGAAGGGCTGTTAGCCGAAATCGAGACCTGGCGCATGATGGCGGTCGAAACCTGCGCGGAGGCGTGGGTGTTCCCTTCGGAGCGGATGACGCCGCTTTCGAAAGACAACTGCTGGCGTCGGTCGATGCATCCGGCGCTCGCCAAGGTCGGGTTGGAATGGGCAACGTTTCAGGTGATGCGGCGAACCCATGCGACGCTGATGAAGGCGCTCGGCGTCGATGGCAAGCTCGTCGCGGACCAGCTGGGCCATACCCTCGATGTGAACCAGAACGTTTATACGCAGTCGCCGGTTGAAATCCGGCAGGCCGCGGTAAACCAGCTAGAGAAAAGCCTGCAAGTGATGTGAACGGAGCACAAACGGAGCACAGGGCGGGACAGGTGATGGAAGGTCGTTCTAACTTGTTGAAAAGATGGAGCGGGAGACGGGACTCGAACCCGCGACGTCCAGCTTGGGAAGCTGGCATTCTACCACTGAATTACTCCCGCATCTCGCGTTTTCCGCTACTTAGCGCATTCTAAAAGGCTTGCGCCCTTAGAAACCTGTCTATACAGTCTATATGGTGTGCTAAACGCCCGCTCTTCGGAGGCCAAAACAGACCGTAAAACGGAACATAAGACAGCCTGGGAATCCGCCTTGCTCACATTGCAGAGCGTGAAAATGTCGACCACAACCGCAGTCTATCACACTGGTCCCCCCAATGAAGAGAGACTACAGACTCCGTGCAATCACCGACGATTTTGGAAGTCCGAAGCGAGGCTTGGAGCGCGCGGACTCTGGCTGTGCTTTTTGCGTCAGCGGGCTTTATCGCACTAGAGTTGGCATTGCTGCCAGTCGGGAGAGGCCATATGATTATGCCGCGTCAGAAATCAAATCTGGAAGGCGGCATAACGTGCCGAAGGATGGGCCGAAGAGATTTGCAGTGAATGCCAGGCGCTGTCCCGTTCGTCGTTGCCGAAGAGCGCACTGGGCCAAGCCGTGACTTACACCTTAAAATATGCGGCAGAAGCTGCGGCGTTGTTTCGACTATGCCGACGTCGAGTTATCCAATAATTTCTGGCGGAGAACTCGATGCGACCGGTACCCTTGGCCGTAAGAACTGGCCACATGCGGGCAGCGCTGTATCGGGACCCAAGGTGGCCGCGATTCTGTCGGTGGTGGCGCGTGCTGCCGGCAAACCGTTCAACGCCAGGTGTTCACCGTTCCAGTCGTTCACGGCGCGAGCTGTGACACGTTGATAGTGCGGCTGCAAGAGGCGTCTCCCATGCGATTGTCATTCTAGCCGGACGCCCAGAGAGTCTAGCCTCCGGCCAAGAGCGTTTTGGTGTGCACCAATGGGGTCGACTCAGTCCGGGCTAGATTCGGGCTAGATTCTGTCCGCTATCTTATTTGGCTGCGTGGTTGCCGGCCTCGTCGCAGCTTTCCGCCATCAATTGAGCTGCTCGTTCAGCGATGGCGGCGCATTCGGCCCGTTCCGCATCCACCGCGTACCTCACGAAATCCAGAGAAGCCGCGGACTTCCTCCATTTCAGTTTGGTTACGATTGCCGTTGACCACTTCGAGGCCTCCCCGCCCACCATCGACATCCCAAGGCTCCTGAGAAACCGGTCATATCGGGCTTTTCCGCGCGCGACGGCTTGGTCGTGCACGTCCCGCGGCGGTTCTGGCACACAGGTCAAGAACATCTTCGCCAGCAGGTCTGCGAACGCGAACAACGCCTACTGCCCTATTTCGATTCTATTGAGGACGCGCCTGGCGGTTGAAGGACTGGGCCGCGAAAAGGCCGGGGAGGGTAAGGCTGTTGTTTCCGGTCATTGGGATCAGATCGTGTGGCATCGTGGTGTTGTCCTCCGGGGAAATCATGCGACCAACGCGGCGAAATCACGCGCAGACACTATCTTCGTGTTAGCGCCGGTACAAACCAGCAGCGGTTGTTGTTGGCAAGACGCCGCCGCCGCCGTTGCCGG
>Ga0335069_10001244_pt1 | contig 41137 bp, 37 predicted proteins | sample Lox_Sample_11_FD_206714 | JGI IMG/M metagenome (GOLD analysis project Ga0335069, IMG submission 206714) | Soil microbial communities from Loxahatchee National Wildlife Refuge, Florida, United States - Lox_Sample_1.1 | ecosystem: Environmental > Terrestrial > Soil > Wetlands | place: USA...
CCAATCGCTCCTACCGAGTGCGAATGGAAGCATGGCGACAGCGGCGAGCGGCTAAAAGAAAAACCTGGCGAACGAAATGAAATCAGAATCTACTTGACTCCGACCGGCCTTCTCATGGAAGGCGATTACACGCATTGAGAAGTCGGGTCAGCGTTTCGCGTCCTCGATTCTTACGCCCTCGGGCTTTGCGAAGATCTTGGAATCGAACTCGGTTCGCGCATACTGCGAGTAGAGAACGGTATCAGTCCTGTCCCCTCGGCGGAGCGATACGGCGATTGGCAGTTCCGGTGACTTGGCGACGAACAACGAGAGGATTACTGCGCCCACCTTCACTTTGTAGAGAGTCGTTTCATGCTTGAAGAGAACAGGACCCTCCTCGGGCGAGGCTCCTTTGCCCTCGAAGAATTCTAGTTCCCGGCCGAACTCCAATTCTCTGATTCCCTTTGTTTCTTCGTCCATCGACTGAGGAGTGCCGTGAGGAAAGATAGGCAGATGACAATTGAAGGTCGGGCCGGGGTCGATGTTGTGCTGAGCTGTTTTCGTCGAGAGGTTGACCATCCACATGTCCGGCTCGTTAACAATCATCAGGTTGTGGAGGCCGTGTTCAGGATCAGGCGCCTCCTCTATCCGACAGTAGCCATTGCTCGCCCGGTAAAAGACCTTTGGCTTGGCAGCAAAACTCCCATCGGGAGCATCGGGACCGTGCATGGTGACCTCTACTTTGGTCATCATCTTGGGCGGGTTTTCGGCAAAAAGCGAGCCGATGAGTAGGGTGAAACAAAGCATCAACTTTGTCATGACCGAAATACTCTAACAGTCAATTGTTCAAATCAGGCGATTACACTCAGAACCCCCAGTGGCCGGGGTCGATGAGTGTAACTGCTATGTTACGCCAACTGTCTTGCAAAGCGTTCCATTCGTGACTACCTTGTGAGCATGATACGGTTGGCCGTGGTTGTGCTCACTGTGGCTTTCTGTGCTTCGCCTTCATCAGTGGGGGCGGACAGGCCGAGAAAAATACCCTGCAAAACTGAAGCGAACGCGAAGTCCTGCTATTGGACGCATGGACGGTTGATGCTCCATATGGGCTCACCTTCATTTCGACTTTGGAAGATCGGAACACATCGGATGCTCGCTATCTGGAGTGGCCCCTCCGTGGATTTCGCCGGAGGCGCGGAGGACAATGAACATCCCGAATTTCCTGCCAACATTCAGCGCGTCTTCAGACCTTCAAGGAATGGGATATTTGCCGACTTCGAAGTGTGCCCGCTAGAGCCTGAGAAGCCCAACGTCATGCAAGCAGCTTGCATCGAGAGCGCGAAGAATATCTTCGTCGAGGACTACGACAAATGATGCCCGACGCGAACGAGCGTTAGCGCTCATTGAAGCCAGAATCGGGGGTTTTGGGTGTAAACGGGATTTTTCAACAACCATCGGCTGAAAGGCCCCGAGACTGACGCTCATTTCCTCTGAGGTTCAAGGCGGTTTAGTGCACGGGGCGTAAACTCCTCCGCTTTTTCGTCGTAGAAAAAAGCAAGCAGTTCGCTTCCTTGCCGCGATAGCTGGGTCCGTTCCGTAAGCCAGCGTCGAACCTCTGGCAGCGCAAACTTCACAATGTACTGATTGATCTTGTGACGTAAGACGCGGGGCACAGGCTGAACAACAATTTCCCATCGGCTTTGCGGTGGCCGTGGGAACAGGCTCGAAACGGGCCACGCTTCTCCCGGTTTCGCATTATTCAGGTATTCGACGCGTAGAAACTCATAAGTGCGGAATTCGTATCTTCCACTTCGTACACTGATGGCGAACTTGCTTGAGTAGAAAATTAGTCTCAGTTCTTGGAATTGCGCAACCGCGACGGCTGCCGAAATAGCTTCTGCTCCAACGGGAAAGGACAGGTTCCGAGGGATTTTCGCTCTTGAGAATGTCGGGATGATGAGGGGCCGAGTTTCTTCGGCACCCGCGGAAAAAGGCTTCATAGCAATTACTAGTCGGGATTATCTCATTTCGGAGTCAACTGTTGAGAACAGGCCATTTCACTCATTGACGCGTTGGGGGCGGGTTTGGCGGGTGCCTTTGCTTTTGAGGTGATTGGCATCTCCAACAAACGGGACGTTCCGTGGTCCGGGTACTGTGCGAAGGGCGGGTACCACGGAAGCTTGCGTCGAACATCTCATGGTATCGGCAGGATCGTTCCCGCCTTTGCACAAAACGCAAGGACGGGGCACCCTCTGTCATGGTGGTTTCAAGAAAATTCAAAGGCTCGGCCGCCCGCCGGATGATGTCTCCTCGAGTGTTGATGGGTATTTACGATATTAAGCGGCGAGGTCTGAGTCAGGAAAGGCCCCACTCAAGCCAAAGGAAGGCTTGAATGGGGCACCGTCGGGCGGCGTAATCCAGGAAATGAGTAGGTCCTTGCGCGCACGCCATCTTATGTGAGCTTACTAAGTTGCCTCCGATCATGCGATAATCGGCACGGTCTAAGAGCCGTCCGGCAAGCTGCCGCCCACGGAGCTAGTCGATGACATTCCAGCAATTAATTGTTGCGCCAATTACGGTTGCGTTGGTTTTCTTTCTCGCAGGCTGCGGTGCCCAGAGCTACTCTCCGCCAGCGATTGTCGTTACGTTCAATCAGGGATTCCCTCCGCCGACCTCCATCATGGTGAGCGACTCGTGTGGAGTTGCCGCCAATGTCACGAACGACAGCAAGAATCAAGGCGTAGATTGGACGGTGACTTGCGGGAGCGCTCAATGTGGAGAATTTGCGGGCACCGGATTGAGCGGCATGCCGATCACATACACGGCGCCAGCGGCCATTCCTAACGGCAATACTGTGATCATGACCGCGACCTCGGTTACGGACCCCACAAAGTTCGTTTCGTCCTCGCCGATCCCAATTACGCAAACTCCTTCCGTGAACTGCATCCATCCGGGGGGAGGACTGGAAGCTATGGGGGTGGACGCCGGATTAATCGATCGCGCTCGTTGAACCCCAATGACGGGGTCCTAATCTAATTGCGGGCAGCTATGAAATACCAGTTGGTCTTGCAATTTGCCGCCGGCTCGAAGGGAGACTGCGAGCGCCTTGCAGGGCTTGAGCAGCACCTTAGCGACAAACTGGGCGATCCTGCCGAGGTCGATGGGCACGACTTCGGCTCGGGCGTGTTCAACATCTTCGTACTGACGGACACCCCGGCTGCGTCGTTTCGGCAGGCACATGAAATCGCTATTGCTCAAGGGATCTCTCATGTGATGCGCGCGGCATACCGTGAAGTGCACGGTGAAAACTACGTAATCCTGTGGCCGGCATCGCTGAAGGAATTTAGCGTCATTTAGCACAAAATCGAGCGTCCACCGATGCTATCTGGCGATTTCGTGGCTTGCGCTCTCTCTTGAACCAGCGGCGCGCATCAATCTAATTTGCGCCCGGTGAACACTGTCATGAGCCATGCGACTACGGCCCAAGTTCCGGGAATCGCTGTGAGGACGGCCGTGAAAATCAAAACCGATTTGTAGAGGCGAATGCGAGGACGTCCGCTGTACAAAACTATGTCCGCCATCCACCCCAGGGTGTAGAAGATGTTCGCGAGCAGAATGGGAATAACGATGACGTTGAACATCGAGAGCGGTTCTACGAAATCGTGCCCCGGCTCGACGGCAGCGGAGCCGGCGATCATGAGGAGTAACCACGACGCGAATCCGACGGCTAAGAGAAGGGCGTTGAAGCTGTAACGGCGAACTTCCCACCAGCGAATGATGTCTGTTCGGGTGTTCATAGGCGTTTCCTATATTACGCGGGGGAGTCGGTCTGACTCACGAAAGGCCGCACTCAAGCCAATAGAAGGCTTGAATGGGGCACCGCCGCGATCGCGATCATGAGCTATTACTGTCGGCCCCGAAGGTGGGCGGAATGCGGCCTTATCCGCGGCAGGAGAGTCTTGATACACAGAAGTACATAAGTGGGTAAGGTGGACGACGCAAGCTCGGTAAATCACTTGACTTCGAGTTGTTCTGTGTTAGCCTCCCCGGTGTAGGCCATAGTTTTCCTCCGTTTGTTACATCTTCACCGTGCGGTTGGTGAACGTTTCGGCCCGCAAACCCCTAAAGGAGAGTGAAATTGAGACTGGGATTCGTGTGTCTTCTGCTGAGCGTGTGTCTTTCACTGAAAGCACAAGGGGAAACCAAGGTATTCAGCAATATTAACAACAATAAGTCGGGATGGGGTTCATGTACGAAATGCGCAGGCGGGAAGCACGAAGCGGACGCGTACTGGGAGGCGCAGTACCAGTCGTCGCCGGCGCGTGACGGAAGCAGCGCGGAGTTTTATATCTCGGCGACGCAGTCATATTCGAATGTTCTTTTCTGGAATAAGTTGGGCGCCCAAGACTGGGCGACGAGCTTTACCTGGGATTTCTGGGTGTATGTGGATAGCGATGCCGCAGGCGCACAAAACCTGGAATATGACATGTTCCAGTTCGTCAACGGACAGGAATATATGTTCGGGACGCAATGTGCGTATGGCAGCGGCCATTGGGATGTGTGGAACCAGAAGACGGGACACTGGGTGCAGACGAGTTTGACGTGCAAGCGCTTCACTCCGAATGTGTGGCACCACGTGGTGTGGAATTTTCACCGGACATCCGGTTATATGCATTTCGACACGCTTACGCTGGACGGAACGAAGAGTCAGATCAACATGGCCGAGCCATCGGCCGCGCTTCCGAAGGGCTGGAGCCACTCACTCGGCGTGCAATGGCAGCTGGATACGGCGGCCAATCCAACGGCGTTTCACGAGTGGATTGACAACGTGACGCTAACCTTGCACTAGAGGGACGAGATAGGGAAGGTGGTGAAATTCAGCTTCGGCAAATTTCTCCACTCCTCCAGCGCTAGGTGCGTGAGAAATGACCCCTTCTCCGGAACTCCGGAATACAGAGCGACTTCCTTATTTCCGCCTGAGATTATTTTTGGCGGGATCGAGATAATGCGCCAGGCAGCCTGAGTTTTATGGGGTGATTTCGAAGACGACGCCGTAGCCGGCTCCGCCGAGGTTGGTGGTGCCGAAGAGGTTGCCGTTGGAGTCGAAGACGAGGCTGCTGAGCGGGTAGCCGCCGTCTTTTCCACCGGTGAACTTATGCAGAACCGTTTCCTTCCATTGGCCATCCTTGGAGCGGGTGAGTTTGAAGACGGTGCCCCAGCTTCCGCTTGAAGGATCGCCCTCGGTGGTGCCGTAGAGATTGCCGTCGGCGCCCGTGACGAGCTTGGCCCAGGGGCCGGATTCGTCGCCTCCAGAAAAGTTGTAGAGGACAGAGACGTCGCCGGCCGCGGTCATTTGATAAACGGTGCCGCCATTTTTTCCGGGACCGCCGGAGGCACAGGCTCCGAGCAGATTTCCATCGTTATCGAGAAGCAATCCGGCAATGGGGAAGACTCCGCTGGAGTCCGAGAAATCATAAAACGTATTTACGTTCCAGGCGGAATGGGAGAGAGTAAGCTTGACGGCCGCGCCGCCACTTTGCCGGTCGCCGCCCTGGAAGGCAGTGGCGTAGATGTTGCCGGCAGGGTCGAAGGTGACGCCGCTGTAAGGATTGCCGCCATCGTTGTTACCGGTGAAGTTCCAGAGAATGTTTTCCGTCCAGTCCCGGTTCATTTTCGCGAGCTCGTAGATGGTGCCGGGAGCGAACGATCCGCCTTGGGTGGTGGTGCCGTAGATGTTGCCGGCAGAATCGAAATCGAGATCGCCGGAGGGATAGAAGCCGTCGAGGTTTCCCTGAAAACGATAAAGGATGGATTCCTTCCACGGACAATCTTTTGTTTTGCAGGCGGAGGGGCGAGTGAGATGGAAGACGACGCCGCACCCGCTGGGACAGGGCTGCTGGTCGCCGCCTTCGAGCGTGGTGCCATAGAGACTTTTGCCGTCAGGGGCGAGAGCGACGCGCCCGTAGGGACCTTCGCCATCTGTGCCGCCACGGAAAAGATGAAGGGAATGGAAGGTCCAGCCGGAGCGCGCGGGCTTGAGGCGAAAGACGAGGCCGCATCCGGTATTGGCGGGCGGGCACGAGGCGTTGACGCTGCCGCCGGCATTGGTAGTGCCGTAAAGATTATTGTGCTTGTCGATGGTGAGGCCGGCGAAGGGATAGGCGCCGTCGCGGCCCCCGGTGAACGTGTGGAGGACGGTGTAGGTCTGGGCTGAGGAGATGGCAGAGAAGAGTGCGAGCGCGAGTAGCGGAAGCGCGGCAAATTTGCGGCGACACGGCATGGAAGACTCCTCGGTTTGTTGCACTTAGATTGGCGGGCGTGTGGGGGAGTTGCTTTGAGCGGTGGATCGGATGGGAACAGACGCTAATGGCGCGGGTGGCGCCGGACGATGTTACAGCGGGATGAATGCACAAGTTTTCATCTTGAGCGCTGCAGAGATGATCGATAGAATGGGCCGCTCTTGAATTCAGCCTGACGATTCCAATTCAATTCAAATTCCAAATTGTGCCGCGTGGCCGGGCACTGAATAGAGGCTTTGTGAAACCGATCTGTGGGTGGGCGGCAGTGTGGGTTGCGGCTCTAGTGTTGTGCGCTTTCGGCGCGACGGCGGGGGGGCAGCAGACTACGCCTCATTTCAATCACATCTTCTGGGTAATGGAAGAGAACCTTAACTATGCGGACATCACCGCCTCCACGTGGCCGAACCTGTATACGCTGGGGCACACATGGGGATATTCGAGCAACTTCTTTTCGGATACGCATCCGTCGATCGGGAACTACGAAGAGGATATCAGCGGGCAGATACTGACGAACGATGATTCGTGTAATCCGGACGGGAGCGGCGGCACGGACTGCCCGTTTCCGAGCACCGTCGATAACCTTGTGCGCGAACTGTTGGCGCAGGGGCTGAGCTGGAAGGCTTATGCGGAGTGCATACCTAATGTTGGGTACTTAGGTGGTAATTATAAAGCTAAGACGTGCCCAACCGATCTTACAGGTAACAATACTTACTACGTTCGACATAATCCGTTTCCTTATTACTCCGACGTTTACAATAACCAGACGCAAGCGGATAACATCGTGCCGTTCAGCGAGTTCGCGGGCGATTTGGCGGCCAAGAACATGCCGAGCCTGGTTTACATCGCCCCGGACGGGTGCGACGATGCGCACGATTGCGCTTCTTATCCGGGACACGTCAATCTGACGGCGGATACGTGGCTGCAGACGAATGTGATCGGGCCGTTGACCGACCCGAACGGCTATGGACCGACATTCGACGATGGCGATTTGCTGATCGTGGCGTTTGACGAATCGAGGAATGACAACCAGAACGGCGGTGGAAAAATCTTCATCGCGATGGTTAGCCCGAAGTATTCGAAGCTCGCCTATAACTCCACTATTTCTTACGGTGAAGGCGCACTGGCGTGCACGTTACTGCAGGGCCTGGGATTGACCGCGACATATGGGGACGCGTGCAGCACACAGCCTCCCACCCAGTATGCGACCGCGGCGATGTCGGATTTCTTTGGGCAAACGCAGTCCTTCACCTTGGCGGCAAATCCGAATACGCTTTCGATTGCGGAGGGCAATCTTGGAACGAGCGTAATCACCGTGACTGACTTTGACGGCTTCAATGGAGAAGTGACGCTGAGCGCTTCTGGCCTGCCGAATGGCGTGACGGCGCAGTTCATTCCGAATCCGACGAGCACGACGAGCACGCTGACGCTGACAGTTGGGAGTGGCGCGGCACTGGGGACTTCGACGGTTACGATCAACGGAGTGTCGGGCAGCTTGAGCAGCCAAACGACGATTGCGCTGACGGTGACCGCGAGCGGACCGATCGTGAGCCTTTCGCCGGCATCGCTGACGTTCCCGAAGACAGTGGTGGGCGCGACGAGCAAGGCACAAACGGTTACGCTGACGAACACGGGAGCCTCGACGCTGAGCATTTCGAATATCGCGGCGGGCGGAGATTTTGCGGTGCAGAGCACTACGTGCGGGACTGCGCTGGCGCCGAATGTGAAATGCACCGTGAAAGTGGTCTTCACGCCGACGCAAGCGGGAACGCGCACGGGCGCGCTGGCGTTTACCGACAATGCTCCCGGGAGTCCACAGACGGTGGCGCTGACGGGCACGGGGACGGCGCAAGCGGCGCTGACTCCGGCGAGCGCCACGTTTGCGAAAACAAAGGTGGGCATGACGAGCAAGGCGAAGAACTTTAAGTTGACCAACGATCAGGCGGTGGCGTTGACGGGCATTTCAATCTCGACGACGGGAGATTTTGCGGTGTCGGCGACGACGTGCGGATCGAGCCTTGCGGCCAGGAAGAATTGCACCATCAGCGTGACGTTCACGCCGGCGCAGACGGGAACGCGAACGGGGCAACTTAGCGTGAGCGATAGCGCGAGCAATAGTCCGCAGACGGCGGGCTTGAGCGGGACTGGAGACTAGGGAGTGTCAACTGGCATGAAAGTTCCGGGTCGCCCGAAAATCGGGCGGCTTTTTTCAAGCGGCGGAAGGAGTTTCGATCGAGGTGGCTTCGGCGGGGCTGGACCGAGATGCTTAGCAGCGGCCAGCCCTTCTGCAGGACATAGTCGAGCCATGCTCCAGCGATTTGCGATGTGAGGACGGCGGCGAGAACGAGGGTGGTGTAGAACTTTGGGCTGATGATGCCGGAGTCGAACGCCACGCTGGCGAGCACGATGCCGGGGCCGCCGCGGGCGTTGGTCGTGATGGCGAGATTGATGAGATCGAGACCGCGGAAGCCGGCGAAGCGTCCGGCCATGGAGACGGAGAGGACTTTAATGGCACAGCTTCCGAACAGGAAGGCAGCGACCATCCACAGCGAGAAGCCGCGGACGAGATCGAGCTTCAATCCCACGATGGCGAAATAAATCGGAATGAAGAATGCGAACGAGACTTTTCCGATGGCCTCGAGGGCGTCGGAGAAGAGGCGGCGCTTCTTGTGGACGACCGCAAACCCGGCGAGAAATGCGGCGAAGACGAGGCTGACGTTCAGCGCTCCCGCCATAGCGCAGTAGGCGAGCAGCACGGCCACCGTGTAGCCGACGGGCGACTGGCGCGCGAGCACATTGAAGCGCGCTTTGTTGATGCGTTTGACGATGCGGGGAAGGAGGGTCAGGCCGAGAAGGAAGAAGGCGATGGTCGACAGCAGATGATAGGAGATGTCACGAGGATTGAGCACGGCTTTGCCGGCGACCGCGGTGGCTACGGCGAGCGCAAGCCAGAGGACGATGTCTTCGAGGACGGCGACGCCGAGGACGAGCCGAGCGAAGCGCGTGTGGAGGATTTTCAGGTCGGCAAAGATTTTTGAAACGACCGGGACAGAAGTCACGGCAACACCGACCGCGAGAATGATGGCCAGCGCAATGCGGTTGCCGTTAGGGCCGGCCAGCGCGGGGCGAATGAGCCAGGGAGCGAGGAGAAGTCCTAGCATGAACGGGATGCCGGTGCCGACGATCGCAAGCCAGCCGACTTCGCGGCGCTCGTCGCGGGTGAAGAGATGCTGGATTTCTGCGCCGGAAAGAAACATGAGGAGCAGGAGTCCGAGCCAATAGACGAAGTCGATGATGTTGCCGCGGTGGGTTGCGGTTTGCAGCAGGCGCGAGACGACAGGAAGACGCCCGAGGAGAGCGGGACCGAGGATGACGCCAGCGAGAATTTCTCCGATGACCTTGGGCTGGCGCAGACGGAGGAATACGTAGCCGAGGAGATGGGCTAAGCCTACGAGAAGAAGTAATAGAAAGAGGATGGCCGTGAGGTCTGAATTGGACAAACTGAGTCTCCTGGGCTTCGGATGCGGTGTGGAGCGGGTGGTTTGCCTCGCGTGGGTTTGACTGCGGACGGTCAGGGGACGAGCGACCCTGGTCGTGACGATCGATTCGACGTGGTGCTGCTCGACTAGTTGGATAGGGCGCTGAGGACTTTTTCGGCTTCGCTGGCGCGGGTCCTTACTTTATCGAGCGTGATGGCGATCGAGCCTTCTTTTTCTGTAGTGGCGGTCCAGCGATTGGGAGTGGCGGTCAAGCTGGCGACTCCATCGGGGACCTGGCGCGTCATTTCCAGGAGAGCGGCGAGCGAATCTGCGTGCAGGCGCCAGAGCGTGCTGTAACGCGGCGAGCGCCGGAGTTCTTCCATCTCGGTCATCATTCTTGCGGACATGGCGACCAGGCGGAGCACGGCGCGGGCTACGTCGGCGCGGGGACTGTTCTGCTCGAGGAAGTCGGCGGTGCAGGCGTCGATTTCCGACGGGCTGAGCATGAGGTTGAAATAGCGCATGGGAACGATCTGGCGGAAGCGCGGGTCGGCGACGCGGACGAAGACGCGGATGGATTCTTCGACGCGCTTGACCTTGGCTTCTTCGGCGGAGATCGCTTGCGGCGTGACGGGCGCCGGCTCGTATTTGAGGATGCGGGCGGGCGCGGGCGCTGCGGCTGCCGCCGCACCGTTGCCGCCTGAGCGTTTCGCGGGCGCGTCTGCAAACAGTGGTTGTGAGCGGCGGAAGGGCGGGCGGCGTTCCAGTTCTTTCTTCAGCTGCGCGAAGCGGCGGAACCTGTCGAGTGCCGCTGCGTAATCGGCTTGCAGGAGCGCGCTTTCATCGAGCGCCGCGATGTGCTCGACCGTGACTTCGAAGCCGTCGACCGTAGTGAGAATCGTGCCGCCGAGTTCTTCCAACTGTCGCGAAAATTCGCGAATCTCGCGCGCGGCGTCGGCGAAGAGGACGTCGAAGCGGCGTCCGAAGCTGGCGTTGTACGGCGCCAGAGTGGCGAGCACTCCGGGATGGTAGATCGACTCCCCGAGCGACGCTTTCAGCTCGCGGACGCGCGGAATAATGCCGGAGTCCATCAGCGTGTTGAAATCGTGAAAGCGATTGGCCTGATCGAGGAGCGAGCCGAATTCCCGGAGAAGCTGCACGTGCTCTTCGGGAAGAGCGGGCACGTCGGACTCGGAGAGAATTTCGAGCAACGCGATTTCAAAGGGCGAGAGCGGAATCGAGCCGTCGAGGCCGTAGCCTTTGCTCTCCCACTGGCCGGGAACGCGCGGATGGCGATAGAGGAACGTGGTGACGAGATCGGTTTTGTCGCGGTTGGCGGCAGAGTCGTCGCGGTGACGGGCGAAGTAGCGAAGCAAGGCTTCGGCGACCTCGGCGTCGAGGTCGGGCTTCATGCCGATGCGGAGCATGGCGGGCGAAATCGCCATGTCGAGAAGCTGGATCCAGCGGTGCATCTGCGCGAGCGTGGCGCGCGCGTCGGCGGGCTGCGCGATGGCATCGTGGGCGAGTTCGGCAGGCGAAGGAATTTCTCCGCCCAAATGCTCGCTCAGCAGGCGCTGGTAGAACGCCTGGACGGTGGCCAGAAGCGCGAGTTCCCACTGGGGATCGTCGGGCAAAAATACTCCTTAGAAATTCCTGCGGCGATCGGAGAAGCTTCACTTTAAGTAGAGCGTAAAGACATGTGCACGGGCAATTGGTTAGTGGGTTACCGTGGTCACGGAGGTCACTGCCGTATGAGAAGCGCGTGAGTTTGGGTCATGGTTACGTGTGCGGAACCACAGCGTGCACAGGGTTTCGCAGCGATGAACCCTCACCACAAAAGTTACGAAGGCACAAAGGAAAACCTTACTGGAAAACTACCGTCTTGTTCGCGTAGAGCAGAATGCGGTTTTCCACGTGCCAGCGCACGGCTCGTGACAAAACCACCTTCTCTATGTCGCGGCCTTTTTGAATTAAGTCGTCGATGCTGTCGCGGTGGTATATGCGGACTACATCCTGCTCGATGATGGGGCCGTCGTCGAGGACTTGCGTGACGTAGTGCGAGGTCGCGCCGATGAGCTTGACTCCACGCTGAAAGGCTTGATGGTAGGGCTTGGAGCCGACGAAGGCGGGCAGAAAAGAATGATGGATGTTGATGATGTTTTCCGAGCCGAAGCTTGAGATGAAATCGCTCGAGACGACCTGCATGTAGCGCGCCAGCACGACCAGATTGCAGCGGTGCTCGCGGATGAGCGCGAGCTGTTTTTGTTCGGCTTCCTGCTTGTTGTCTTTTGTGACCGGGATGACGAAATACGGGATGCCGTAGAAGTCGGCGATGCGCTGGTTGTCGGCGTGATTCGAGATGATGAGCGGGATGTCGCAGGCGAGTTCGCCGCTTTTGTGGCGGTAGAGCAGGTCTTGCAGGCAATGGTCGTATTTGGAGACGAAGATGGCCACGCGATGGCGGTCGGAGCTGCGGGCGATGCGCCACGTCATCTTGAAGTCGCGGGCCATGGGCGAGAAGCGCTCGGTGAACTCGGAGAAGTCAAAAGAGAGCGTGTTGAGGTCGAATTCGACGCGGGTGAGGAAGAGGTTGGAAGCCTCGTCGGCGTGCTCGTCGTTGGTCAGGATGTTGGCATTGTGGCGAAAGATGAAGTCGGAGATGGAGGCGACAATGCCGCGACGGTCGGGGCATGAGACGAGGAGGATGGCAGTGTTGTGCATGGCGTATAAAGAGGACTACCACAGGGTACACGGGGTTTTATAGAGGGAAATGCGGGCAAGGATTACCATCGAAGATGGGGAGCGGGGTGTAATTCTGCAATAGCCCCTACCTTCCGTGCGGATTTGTGAATTTCACCTGTAGTTTTCCCTGTCGCTTTCAGTATTGATGCGCGTGAACAGTTCTCTTCTATTGTTCTTTCTTTCCCGTTCTGAAACTGTGGGTGCCCCGTCCTTGCGTTTTTTTGCAAGGGCGGGTATCGATGCTGCCGATACTATGGGATTGGTTATGCCCAGCGGTTTACATCGCACTTACGGCGCACATCATCTGCACTTTATCACCTGTTCCTGTTATCGACGATTGCCTTCCCTGAAGACGGCACAGAGTTGTGACTGCTTCCTTTTCAATTCTCGAAGAGGTCCGGCAGAGATATCGATTCGTGGTGGTGGGCTATGTCGTGATGCCCGAACATTTTCACCTGCTGATAACCGAACCGCAGATTGGAAGCACTTCCACCGTCATGCAGGTTTTGAAACAGCGCACGGCTCGCGCTTTGCTCCCCAAGGTTAGGCGGAGGACTCCGCGACAAGGGAAGACGTTAGGCGAGGAATCGCGGCCGAGAGCGTTCTGGCAGGCGCGGTTCTATGACTTCAATGTCTGGACTTCGAAGAAGCGGATCGAGAAGCTTCGGTACATGCATCGCAACCCGGTGAAGCGAGGACTGGCGGCTTCGCCTGAGCAGTGGCGGTGGAGTAGTTATCCTTTCTATTTGCTCGGCGAGGCTGGAATGGTAAGCGTGAATGTTGGATGGGGCAGGATTTGGTTTGGCGACCATGGCGCGTGGGAGGGAAAGCCCTTGCTGCATACGTCCGCGGTTCCCGCCCTTGCAAGGAACGCAAGGACGGGGCACCCGCTTTGTGGTGGTGTCGGCGATGGAGGGCTGGGCCACTCGCCCTTGAGCCATTTCATATGGCGGATAGTACTGGGGGCCTCCCGCGATCAAATCGACTTTCTACCAGCATCAGTGTATTGACCACGACAGGGCGTGATCGTAGGCTCTCCTACGCAAGCAGGGATCCGGAGGCACCGTTCCGAGGTGTTCAGTTGGCAGCAAATGTTGCAGTGGTTTCGAGCAGCTTATCTAGCTACCCTTTCCTTGCGTGTCCCGACTGCCGCGTGTCCTTGTCGCCTGGAGCCGATACGGAGACCCTGAGGTGCGATCAGTGTTTTCGACCGTTTGCGGTCAGAAATGGCGTCCCAATCCTTCTTCCGAAATCCGTCTCCTTTAGCTCAAAGGCAGCTGATGCCCATCATCAATCCGCCCCGGGCTTCCTTCGCTCCTTTCTAGACCGTGGTGCTCATGTCGGAAGAGGGCATGAACGCTTGTTTTCCCTCTGTCCCCGCGGGCACATAGTTAATGTCGGGGGAGGACCCATGCGGGAACGGTTTGACTACATCAACCTCAACATTGGCCCAATGCCAAATGTGGACATTGTGGGGGATGCAGCGAGGTTGCCGGTCTTATCGGGGTCTCTCGATGCGGTGGTTTGCAACGCGGTACTCGAACATGTTCCTGATCCATGGGCTGTAGTTGCGGAGATTACAGGTGCTTACGACCGTCTGGATTCGTGCTGATCGAGGTGCCATTCCTCCAGCACTATCATCCTTCCCCCCAAGATTTCTACCGATTCACCATCGAAGGAATCAAACAGTTATGCGCTGACTTTAGTCCATTGGAAGTGGGGATTGCGGTGGGACCGATGGTCACGGTTGTTGAAATGGTAGAGAGTTTCAGTCTCCTGCTGTTGGGAGAACGGAACATCGTCAAGGGATTCGTCCGTCTCGTACTCTATCCCTTGCGCGTACTCGATCCTTTGTTGGTCAAATTGCCGCTAGCACATTCGGTTGCGAACGGATTCTATCTCATAGGGCAAAAGCCATAGTTCGTCGTTCCGCGCGGGGCTTGGCCAAATAAGGAATTTGGGCGCGCGCGTGTGACGGTTTCCAGCGCTGGAATCTCGACTCATGGCGCCGAATTAGCAGGAATGCGCCAGTCGCTCTTTTTCATCACATTATTATTGTCTGGCCATCACCGACAGATAACACCAGTCCGTGCGAGGATTCCCACGGTGCAGGAGTAAGGAGTGGGTCCGTATCCCGAGTCGGCTCAACCCTGTCCCGTCTTTAATGGCTCTTTGACATGCTCTCTTTGACATGTAAAGAGTGCATTCCCACAACGGGACGGATAACCAAACTCCCTCCAACTACTTAGAAAACGTCGGTAAAAAATACATAGACGAGGGGGGGAAGGGGGTACCCCCCACGGTTATCCAAACAGCCATTTATTTCTTCAGCGCCTTCAAAATTTCCCGCGCCGCATTCGCCGCCGACCCTCCCGTCAGGCCCGTCCCTGGATGCGTGCCGTTGCCGCAGAGATAGAGATCATCTATGGGCGTTTTGTAGCGGGCCCAGGTGCGGCTGGCCCGGCCTCCTGATCTCGCTTGCGCTAACAACGTTGTGGGTGCCCCGCTCTTCGCGTTCGGTGCGAAGGGCGGGTACCACGACTGCCGACTCTGGGAGATTTTTTCTGCGGACTGACATTGCTTGGGGAAACATGGCAGCCAATTCCAGCGGCGCAGGCATGAACTTAGGCGATTCGTTGTGCCACCCCACTCGCCGCCCGCGAATCTCCCCTCCAATCCCACATCAGAACCCGATTAGAAGCCAACGCCCAGAAAATCCCTTGACTCAGCGGCCAACAGAGAGAACATAGTAAGGAAGTGTACAAAGCGCCGAGCCGGATTCGCCCTTTGACGTGTGGGGTGGACACCTACCCTCCCAGGGCCATCCCTCAGTGCGCTGGCTGGAAAAACGATCTTTGACATTTGAAAATTCGAGTACCGAACGGAACTTAAATCCGCGGCGACTGACAGGAATTGTAGGCTCTAAGTCCTTATTACGGAATATTTTACAAGTAAGTCTTTATTTCTGAATATTTTGCGGGGATCCACATGCACTAGGGCCAAAAAGTCGGGATTTTTGGCTCGTATCTCTCACGAGCTCAATGCCTTACATGTAAGTCCTTTAAGCGGAATATTTTGGCAGCCAACTTATCGAGAAAATGGCCAAAAACACGACTTAACCATAAGCTGTTAAAAGATTTATAAAAAATAAGTCTAAGTCTATATTCCGGAATATTTTGCACGGATACTTACAATAAATAGCTGATTCCACTAGATCTTGACTTAGCATGGTGGAGGAGGGGGGGGTACCCCCCACACGACATCAGCCATTTACTTCTTGAGCGCCTTCAAAATTTCCCGCGCCGCATTCGCGCCCGAGCCTCCCGTCAGCCCCGTTCCCGGATGCGTGCCGTTGCCGCAGAGGTAGAGATTTTCTATGGGCGTTTTGTAGCGGGCCCAGTCGAGGAGCGGGCGCATGGTAAAGAACTGGTCGAGGGCCAGTTCGCCGTGGAAGATTTGGCCTCCGGTGAGGCCGTAGGTTTCTTCGAGGTCTTTGGGCGTGATGATCTGGTGGCGCAGGATCAGTTGGGGCAGGTTCGGCGCGTATTGCGCGATCGTCTTGACAACGGTTTCGCCGAGCGATTTGCGCTGCGTCTCCCAGTCGGCCTGGGCGCCGTTTGTTAGTGCGCCGTCGGCGGATTTGAGATGGTAAGGCGCGTACTGCATGTAGATCGACATGACGTGCTGTCCGGCGGGCGCGAGCGTGGGGTCGGCGAGGCTGGGGATGGCGATTTCAAGATAAGGCTGGCGCGAGAAGTTGCCGTACTTGGATTCGTCGAAGGCGCGCTCGAGATAGTCGATTTCGGGGGAGATCTGGAGACGGGAGTTGAGGAGATTATCTTCGTTCGTCGAGGCGGCGTTGTTCGATCCGACGTTCGATGATGCGCGAGCTTTTAGCGCGGTGAATTCCGGGAGCGCGGAGAGCGCCAGGTTCACTTTTGCGACCGTGCCTGCCGAGCGGTAGTTCTTGATTTTCTGGACGAAGTCGGGCGCTAGATGGATGGGATCGACCAGGCGCATGAGCGTGCGCTTGGGGTCGGCGTTTGAGACTACGGCTTTCGCGGGAATCTCTTCGCCGCTCGCGAGGACTACGCCAGTGGCTGCGCCGTCTTTGATCAGGATTTGCTGGACGGCGGCGTTGGTGCGGATTTCGGCTCCGGCTTGCTGCGCGGCTGCGGCCATGGCTTGCGTGATGGCGCCTGCGCCTCCGATGGGGAATTGCGAGTGGCCGGCGGGAGTGGGGTCGGCGGCGGCGCGGAGGAGAAGAACGAGCGCGCTGCCCGCGGACCAGGGGCCGAGCGCGGTGCCGAAGATTCCGCGGGCGGCGATGGCGGCGCGGAGGGCCTCGGTCTCGAAAAATTCGGCGACCAGGTCGGCGGCGGCCATCGGTCCCCAGCGCAGAACGCGGTAGAGATCTTTCTTGCCAAGGTTGCGAATGGAGCGGCCGGTCTTGAGCATGCCCCAGAGGTCGCCGCTGGACGGGTTGTCGATGTTGGGCGGCGTGAGCGAGAGCGCTTCGCTAATTACTTTGCCGATTTTGGTTAGCGCGGTAGCGAAGTCGGCGTAGCCGGTCGCGTCTTTTGCCGACCATTGCGTAATTTCCTGCGCGGCTTTCTTGAGGTCGGCGTAGAGAACGAGCGCGCGGCCATCGGGGAGGAGAGATACGGTGCTGATGTCGCTTGTCGCGAACTTTAGGCCGTGACGCTCGAGTTGCATGTCGCGCACGACATCGGCGCGCAGAGGTCCCGCGGAGTGGGCTAGCGTCGAGCAGCGGAAACCGGGATGGAATTCTTCTGTGATGGCTGCGCCGCCGGACTGCGGGCGGTTTTCGAGGACCAGCGGCTTGTAGCCTGCTTTCGCTAGATAGAACGCGGCGACTAATCCGTTGTGGCCTGCGCCGATGATTACGATGTCTCTTGGTGTGGGCATGTTAGCTGTTGGATGGCGTCCGGAGAAAAGCTTTTAACCGCAGAGAGCGCTGAGAACGGCCGCAGAGGTTGCGGAGAAAAACTTGTTGCCTGCGGAGATGGATTAGGAGTCGGGAGGTCATGCGGCTTTTCCGTCTTTCAGGATTTCCAGGGCGGCGAGGCGGCCGGGGGCGCCCATGATGCCGCCGCCGGGATGGGTGGCTGATCCGCACATGTAGAGATTTTTTATTGGCGAACGGAATTGCGCCCAGCCTGCTACTGGCCTTAAGAAGAAGAGCTGTTCGAGTGAGAGTTCGCCTTGGAAAATATTGCCTTCGCTCAGGCCCCATTCGCGTTCGAGGTCGAGCGGCGTCACGACCTGGCGGTGCAGGATGATGTTTTTCAGGTTCGGCGCGTATTCGGAAATTGTATTGACTACGTTGTCGCCGAATTTTTCTTTTTCTGTGTCCCAGTTGAGGCCTGGGGCCAGCTTGTAGGGCGCATATTGCACGAAGCAGGACAAGATGTGCTTGCCCGGCGGCGCTAGCGACGTGTCTGTCAGCGTGGGGATCACCATGTCGATGTAGGGGCGGCTCGACCAGTGCCCGTACTTGGCCTCGTCATAGGCCTTCTCCATGTAGTTGACGCTCGGCGAAATCGAAATCGCGCCGCGCTGGTGGAGGCCTACGCCGGGAAGGCATTTGAATTCCGGGAGCGCGTCGAGCGCCATGTTGACTTTGCCGGAGGAGCCTCGGAATTTGTAGCGATTGACGCCTTCGAGGAATTCGGCGGGAAGATGCTGCGGCTCGATCATGCGCGTGAAGGTCAGGCGCGGGTCGACGCTGGAGGAGATTACGCTGGCGTGGATCTCGTCGCCGTTAGCGAGCGCGACTCCGTAGGCGCGGCCGTTCTTGACTAGAATTTGCGCGATCGCGGCTTCGGTGCGAATTTCTACTCCGGCTTCGCGGGCGGCTGCGGCGATGGCGTTCGAGATTGCTCCGGTGCCGCCGCGCGCGAATCCCCAAGCTCGGAATGCGCCGTCGATCTCGCCCATGTAGTGATGAAGAAGTACGTATGCGGTGCCGGGCGAGCGCACGCCCAGGAATGTTCCGATGATGCCCGAGGCGGACATCGTGGCTTTGAGGACGTCGGTCTCGAACCACTGGTCGAGGAAGTCGACGGCGCTCATGGTCATGAGCTGGACCTGGTTGTACTTGTCTTCGCTCGACATGCCCTGGAAGCGGCGTCCGATGAAGAGGAGCTTCATCAGTTCGCGCGGGTCGAGCGTGGAGGGATCGGGTGGGATCATGCCGAGGATGGGTTTGACGAAGCGGCACATGGCCTGCATGGCTTTGCCGAATTCGTCGTAGGCCTCGGCGTCGACGCGGGAGTGGCGCGCGATTTCGCGGTGCGTCTTGCCGTGGTCGTTGACGCGCCAGAGATAGTCTCCGTTCGGCATGGGCGTGAAGGTGCCGTCGAGCGGGAGGATTTCGAGGCCGTGGCGCGGGAGGTCGAGGTCGCGGATGATTTCAGGGCGCAGGAGCGAGACGACGTAGGAGCAGACCGAAAACTTGAAGCCAGGGAAAACTTCTTCGGTGCAGGCCGCGCCGCCGAGAACGTGGCGGCGCTCGAGGACGAGAACTTTCTTGCCGGCCTTAGCGAGATAGGCAGCGTTGGTGAGGCCGTTGTGGCCTCCACCGATCACGATGACATCGTAGCTACTAGCCACAAGCTTCTAGCTCCTGGTACTTCAGGTCTTAAGGTCTTAAGAAAAGCAATGATACGCGTGGAGACAGGGATGCGATAGCGGGATCAGAGGCCGCTGGGGAGAACCGTCCATTGGATCAGGCGGGACATGGAGGAACATTCTATGCGAGAAACGAAAAGTTGTCGCTGGGAAACTTGCCGCTTATAATCCGCATTCGAGTAGCGAGGACACTTTGCCAATCGGAACTGCATTTCACGAGAGAACTTTTGCGCTCTGCCACAGTCTGAATTATCGCGAGTGGTCGGGATATTACACCGTCAGCGTGTATGAGGTGCACCACGAGCACGAGTACAACGCGATCCGCAATGCTTGCGCGCTGATCGATATTTCTCCGCTGTACAAGTATTTGATTAGCGGGAAGGACGCGACGCGGCTGGTCAATCGCGTGATTACTCGCGAAATCAATAAAGTCGCGGTGGGGCAGGTCATCTACGCTTGCTGGTGCGATGAGGAGGGCAAGGTTATCGACGATGGAACGATCACGCGGCTGGAGGAGAACAAGTACCGGTGGACGGCAGCGGACCCGAGCCTGCGGTGGTTTCGGCAGAGCGGCGTGAATATGGATGTGACGGTCGAAGACATTTCGGAGCAGACGGCGGCGCTGGCGCTGCAGGGACCGGCTTCGGCGCGGCTGCTGAAGTCGGTGGCGGAGGCGGACGTTGCGAACCTGAAATATTTTCGGAAGACGAGCGGAACGATTGCGGGTGTTCCTGTTGATATTTCGCGGACCGGGTACACGGGCGATTTGGGATACGAGATTTGGATTCCGTGGAATGATGCCGTGCGCGTTTGGGATGAGTTGATGGAGAAAGGGAAGCAGTTCGATATTCATGCGGCCGGAATGCTGGCGCTGGATGTCGCGCGCGTGGAGGCTGGGCTGCTGCTGATCGAGGTCGATTACACCAGTTCGAAGAAGGCGCTGATTCCGTCGCAGAAGTATTCGCCGTTTGAGTTGGGGTTCGGGAAGATGGTGCATCTCGACAAAGAACATTTTATTGGGAAGCGGGCGCTGGAGCGGGACGCGAAGAACCGCGTGGCGCGACAGTTGGTTGGGCTAGAAGTTGACTGGGTTGAGGTGGAGGAGCAGTTCGACAAATTTGGCTTGTCTCCAGCAGCGCCTACCCAGGCTTCGCGCGTGGCTGTGCCGATTTATGACGGAGATCGGCAGGTTGGGAAGGCTACTACTACTGCGTTTTCTCCTTTGCTGAAGAAGTTGATTGCTTTGGCTAGTGTTGGTTCGGACTATGCGAAGAACGGGACTGAACTGCAGATGGAATTGACTATCGAGGCTCAGCGGATGAAGACTACCGCAACTGTAGTGCCCCTGCCGTTCTTTAATCCAAAGAGGAAGACGGCTACGCCGGTTTAGGGTTCCTAAAAACCTTTTACCACGGAGAACACGGAGGCGCACGGAGGAAAGCTAACACCACTACAGGGTTCAGTGGGTTACACAGCTAAAATCCGCACAGCATTGGCGCGGGAATTTTACTTCCCGCGCCTTTTCTTTGGTCACTTACTTGGTGAAGGTGTCGTACTGGCGGAGGAATTTTGCGGGTTTATATGTTTCGAAGGCGGGAGCGGCGGCGACTGCCTGGCCGTTCACGTCGATTACGTTCAGACTTGGGCCTAGCGCAGTGGCTTCGTTATTCAGGTCGGTGGGAGTGAGGTCTTTCCACTTACCGCTCGAAAGGCGAAGTTCGAGCGATTGCAGAGCAGTAATGATCTCTGCGGGGCTGAATTCGCAGTGTCCGGCGCGGTGGACGAAGATTTGCTTGAGGTCGGCTTTGTCTTTTGCCTTGCCAACCACAGACGCGTAGGCGTTCTCTTCCTGCACGGCGACGAGGCCGTCGCCGGTGGTGTGCATGGTGAGGACGGGGACGGAGATTTGGCCGTCGTAAATGACATAGTCGATGAGGTAAGTGAGGGCGCCGGGGTCGGCTTGAATGCGTTTCGCGGATTTCAGCGTGGCCAGATCGGTGTTGAGGTCGAGTCCAGCGGCGGTGTAGAGCGCCTGAACCTCGTCATAGTCGATGGATTTCTTGAGCTGCGAGAGATAATTCACGCCGTTGTTGAACGAAGGATTACCTCCGGCGCGGCTCTCGAGTTCGGCACGGTAATCGAAGACGAAGGGGAAGTCGACGTTCTGCAGCCACTCGAACTGGTTGGATTCACGTGTGGTGTAGTCGGTCTGCGCGGGCTCGGGCGAAGTGGGATCGTACCAGCCGGGTGTATCGGCGAGAGCGGCGGTGAGGGCGATGCGAGCTTTGCCGGCGGCGCTGGCTTGCGCAATGTTGAGGGCGGCTTCGGCTGCGATGAGATTCGCGGTAGGGTTACTGATGTCGACCACTTGCAATGTGCCGCCAGCGAGCAGCGTGTTGAAGGCGAACTCGGCGTCCAGAGCCTGATTCCAGGTTCCTACGCCGCCGCCAACCACGCCACACATGGGAACTGCGCCGGTGAACTGCGTGGGATACTCCTGAATGAGGGCCGCGGTGATCATGCCGCCGAGGGACGCTCCCCAGGCGATAGTGGACTTGGGCGTGCCGACGTCAGACTGAAAAACCCCGAGAGTAGAGATCTGGTCGGGAACGGCTTGCTGGACGGCCCATCCGGTGGTGGCATAGGAAGAGCCGGCGAGCGCGTAACCGGCGCTGAGGAGATAGTTGCCGGTAAGCGGGTCGCTCGCGTCGGTTGCCGGATTGGAGCCGCCGGGCGCGACGTATCCGTGACTGTAGAGGAGCAGTGTGCCGTTCCACGATGCGGGAACGTCGATGACGTACGTGGCACCATCGGAGAGCGTGCCGGTGATGTGCTTTTGGGCGGTGGCGGTTAAGGAGAAGACGAAAACAAAGGTTGCTGCGACAAGAGACAGCAGCGCACCTCGCGAGGGGATTTGCATGGGAATCCTCCGGGCGGAGCGAGTGAGATAGCCGGGCCGGATTGGGGGAGGAGACCGGCGGGTTGGAAGTTTGTACTTTTATGACGGGGTTGTCAACCTGAGGAGCGTGGCGAGTTTGGAAAAGCCGCCACGGAGGAATGATGAACTCGCGGGGTTGTTCGGGTCCGCGGGATGAGGCGCGGTTCTTCGCCGCGCTTTCTCATCCTTCGTCTTTTGAGGCGTCGCAGTGCAACGGGCGGTTCATTAAGGCGTCAGTTGAAAGAGCGTGCCGCCGCCGTCGTTGCCGCCGACTGGCGTGGTGCCCCAGAGATTGCCAGCGGGATCTGACGTCAATCCGTAACTTGGATATGAGCCGTCGCGGCCTTTGCCGAAGAGATGGCCGAGTTTTTCTTTCCACGCGCCGTGCGAGAACTTGAGGCTGAAGATCGCGCCGCAGTCGCAAGATGGCCGGCCGCCAGTGGTAGTCGTGCCCATCAGCGTGGTGGAATTCGTGAAGAGGAGCGTTGAGGTGGGGAAGCTGCCGTCGGTGCCACCCTGGAAGTTGTAGAGAATGTTCTCCTGCCAGGCGCCGTTGGGGCCATGCGAGAGCTGGAAGACGGTGCCCATTCCGAACTGGCCGCCGAAATAAGTTGTGCCGTAGAGATTGCCGGCGGAGTCGGCGGCGAGGCCGCCGTACGGATTGGCGGCGTCGGGCATACCTTTAAAGTCGTAGAGCGTGGTGAATTTCCGGGAGCCCTGGCCGGTGGGCGAGAGTTCGTAAACTGTGCCCGCTCCGGCGTCGCCTCCGCCGAGTTCTGTGGTGCCGTAGAGATTGCCTGCATCATCGATGAGGAGAGCGCCGAGCGATCCGACAGCGCCGTCTTTTTTGCCGGTGAAGGCGTGGAGGACTTTCTGCTGCCAGCCGTTCTGCGTGGGAGAGAGTTCGAAGACTACGCCGTTTCCGTGCTTCCCGCCATCGGGAGCGGTGCCGTAGAGATTGCCGGCCGCGTCCCAGATGAGCGGGCTGCCGGGGCCCCATCCGTCATTTTCGCCGAGGAAGCTGTAGAGGGTGAGGAGGGTCCAACGGCCGTTGGAGTTTGTGAGCTCGAAGACGACGCCGCAGCCATCGCCGGCGCAGATGCCTCCGTAGCCACCGGCGACCGCAGTGCCGTAGAGATTGCCCGCTGCATCGAGGATGACGCCACCGTGCGGGTCGGAGCCATCGCCGCCGCCCTCGAAGCTGTAGAGGATTTGCTCGTCGCCAGAGGGCGTGACCATGAAGATCGTGCCGAGATCGGAGTCGCCTCCGGCAGCGGTGGTGCCATAGGCGTTGCCGACTGCATCGAAGACGAGGCGGCTGGCGGGATTGTTGCCGTCGAGTCCGGCGCCGAAGTTGTAGGTTCGCTTGTAACTGGCGTGGGCGAGGCTGGCGAGTGTCAGCGAGAGTGTGACGACGAGACTGGCTTTTCCGAACAACGTGCGGAGCTGGGAGGTCATGGTAGTTTTTCCTTCGCGCAGGGGACGCTTCGAGGGGAGCGGCACGGGAACCGCGGGAGAACTATAGCATTAAAAGTCGCTTGGGGCGGGGCGTTTGTCCGCGGACGAAGAAAACTTTAACCACAGGGTTCACTGGGTTGCAGAGAAAAGCCGGAAACGCCGAGAACGCTTGGGTTTCGCAGAGCCCGCTGAGAAAACCCTAACCACGGAGGACGCGAAGGGGCACGGAGGTTGGTACGCCCGTACTGATTAAAGATCGAGTTTAGGCAGATCTGTTGCGGCTTTTTCGCTTCCAGTAGAGATAGCCGGGGATGCCTAAGAGAATAATTCCTGCGCCGCCGAGGGCTTCTAACGGGCGCGTGATTACTGTGTTCAGAGTCCATGCGGCGCCGATCAGGATGTAGATGGCTGGGAGCCATGGGTATCCGGTGCAGCGGTAGGGGCGAGGGAGGTCGGGCTTTTTCCAGCGGAGGATGAAGAGGCCGATTACGGTGAGCGTGTAGGAAAGGATCATCCCGAAGATGACGTAGGTATAGAGCTGATCGTAGCGGCCGCTGAGGGTGAGGATGCATGCCCACACACTTTGCCCGATGAGGCTGAAGGCGGGCGTGCGCCACTTGGGATGAATGATGGCCATGCGGCGGAAGAACACGCCGTCTTGGGCCATGGCCATGTAGACGCGCGCGCCCGAGAGCGTGCAGGTGGCGGCGGCGCTGAAACAGGAGATCGCGATCATGGCGGAGAGCCAGAAGGCGGCGCGCGGAGAGAAGAGAACGGAGGCTGCGGCGTGGGCGATGGTTTCATGCCTGGCTACTTCGCTCAGTGGCATGGCGTAGACGTATGTCATGTTCATGGCGAGGTAGATTGCGCCGACGGCGAGGACTCCGAGGACCATGGAGCGCGGAACATTCTTGCGTGGATCTTTGACTTCGCCGGCGACCCACGTGATGTAGACCCAGCCGTCATAAGCCCAGAAGACGGCGATCAAACCTACGCCCAGAGCGGAGATAAGCTGGCTTGGGGTGAGGCCCATGGTCACGCCGCCGGGAGTGGACGCGGTGAAGTTTGACCAGTGTCCTTTGCCGATGGCGAATCCGACGACTACGAAGAAGGCCATCGCCGTGAACTTCGTCCAGGTGGAGACGTTTTGCAGAAGCGCGCCCCAGCGCAGGCCGACTACGTTCACGTAGGTGAGGATGAAGATGAGGATCAGGCCGACGAAGTGTGCGCGGGTGAAGACGATGCCGAGAGCGGAGAAGATGACGCGGTCTTGCGAGATGGAGGGGATGATGTTGCCCATGTATGCGGCGGCGGCGACGGAGAGCGCGGCGATGCTTCCGCCATTGCCTACAGCAAACAACATCCAGCCATACAGGAAGGCGACAAGATCGCCATAGGCTTCGCGGAGGTAGATGTATTGGCCGCCGGAGTCGGGGAACATGGAGCCGAGTTCGGCGAAGGCGACGCAGGCGCAGAGGGAGATCGCGGCGCCGAGGATCCAGACGAGAAAAAACAGCTTCGTATTCGGTAGAGGGCCGGCGATGTCTTTGGCGGTGAGAAAAATCGAGGAGCCGACGATACCGCTGACGAGGAGCAGGACCGAGTCGAGGAGTCCGAGGCCGCGGATGAGACTGGGTTGATCGCTCTTCTTCTCTTGCTCGGAGACCGTGGCCGTGGGGTTCATCTTAGGTGATCTTTATCGGTGATCTTTATCCCATTGCAAGTTCGTCGGGAGATTCGAGCGGCGTGCCGCAGCGGCGGCAGATTACCGCCGAGCAGTCGCCGCAGGTGAGCGGGTCGGTGACCTCGAGGGCGCACGTCGGGCAGTAAAAAGTGGGCGGTTTGGATTCCTTGGGAAGCGTCGCCATGTTTTGGGAAATGTAACACACATTACAGGAAGGGGACGCGAGAGGGCAGGAAACAGGCCATTACGCCCACGAATTCTGGCTGCGGGCGTAATGGCCGTTTTCAGCAATGCAGCGTTGTCACGCCACGAGAGTGCACGTTTTCGTGTTTACCACCCTCTAGTTCCTTGAGGCCGTCACATCTTTGTCGCTGGTGGTATTGGGTTCCATGTCCGGAGATGTTTGTGTGTAGGTGCCTGAGTTGATCAAGCTGAAACCAGAACCCGTGGACTCATAGAGGTACCACTTTCCGGCTTTCTTCTTGGGTTTGGTGAAGTACCAGCTGAACTGTTCCGCGAGGTCATTACTGTCGTTGGTCAAGTAATAAGCCTTGCCCGCTACATTCGCCACGGCGCCGCCATCGATGACGGTATAGCCGCAGCCGCTGCGCGTGCCGTAGATCTCCCAGCTCGAAATGGTCAAAGCAAACGTGTTGCAGTAGCCATCCAAAGAGACATTGAAAGTTGTGGCATGGGCGCTGGCGGCGCATAGCAGCCCGAAGAACAACACGGTTGCGACAGCAATATTTTTTCTCACTTTTCCTCCCGGTCGTTTTGAGGATGGCTATCGGCGGTCTTGGCTCATCCCCTTACTTCTGAGAGCGCAAAGCCACCGGAAAATCGATCATCGAGTCGAAGAAAAGTTTTTTCCGGGATCTGAGGTGGCTAGTCTGCGGGTTTTTTCAGGATCAATTCGGATGGAGGAGGCGGAAGCGTGAAGGGGAATTGCCAGATCCTATTCTTGGAGTAGACGTTGAGGATGAAGTCTTCGTGCTCTTTCCATGGGCCGATGAACTTGTTTCTTGCGGGAAACAGGACCCAGCCGTGGGTTTCGGGATTGCCGGCGTTGAGCGTGGCCGACGAGAGATATTGCGTGGAGAGGAATTCGATGAACTCTGCGCCTTCTTTTTCGTCGATGCGGAGACGGGCGATTTTTTCGTCTTTGCGCTCGGGATGCTTTTTGATTTCGCGCTCGGTGTCAAAGACTTTGGTGTCGAGGTCGTTCTGCAATTTGTTCTGGAGCATTGCAGGGTCCATCGTGGTTTCAATCACGTCGTGATGGCGGACGTAGTCGAGACGGAGGTCGGCAGGGAAGTCGAAATTGCCCGTGCCTTTGTAATTGAAGGCCAGATAGGCGGCGAAGCTGCGATAGAAGCCGTGGTGAAGGCTCTTGGCAAGTTCCTGTGGGTCGACGATGAGGTCAAGGTCGAAATCCTTGTCGTTGAGCGTCCAATGGAGGCGGCCTTGCGTGTCGCGCTCGAAGGTGCAGCCGGGCGCGCCTTCGGTCCACCGAACGGTGGGGAGCTGCTTTTTCTTGGCATAGGCGGACGTGGTCAGGAGCACGGCGCAGAGAGTGACGAAGACAAAGGCGCGAGAGATGGCGTCGGACTTCATTGCTGCCGAGTTTATCGCGTTTTGCGAGCGAAGATCTCGGGCAGCACTTGGCGCAGGGAATAAAAGAAGACGCGAATCGACGAGCAGCCTCGAACGGGGCCGCTCGCCGGACCGGACTATTTCGAAGAACTGGCCTTCTGATTCTTGACTTGCAGGTCGTTGACGACCTGCTGGACGTTGGGAACCGCAGTCGCGACCTGCGCGGCCTGGTCGCGGCGATGTTGAGAATTCACGTTGCCAGTCAGCGTGACGACTCCGTTTTTCACCTTGTACTTCACGTTGTCGTGCATCTTGTTCTGGATCAGAGAGGCGTCGAGATTTTGCTCGATGCCTTTGTCCAGATCGGAGTTCACGGCTTTGGCGTCACCGGCTGCGTCGCCGTTCGGGACGACGGCAATCTCGTTGGCGACGACTTGCGGAGATGCGACTGATTTGGCGACTGATTCCGCGCGGGCTTTGTCGTCATCGCTCGGCACCTTGCCACTGAGAGTGACCACGCCTTTGTCGCGGTCCTGGCTGACGGAGACGTCCTTTAAGCCAGCCTGATCCAGAGCCTGACGCACGTTTTGCGATACATCCGGCGATTTCTGCTCACTGTTGCAAGCCACAAAGATTGCAAGCGCGAGCAGTGTGAGACAAGTGAAGAGGAATGGTTGAGTTTTCATGTTGTCCTTTGGTTTCGTGAATTCAACACACATTTTGCGAATCGGTTTGCTGATAATGCATTCGCCTCCAGTTCTCGCTGCCGCGAGCAAGGTTATCGGTCCCGCACCGCGGCCTTCATTGGTTGCTGAAAATTTTCGGGAGGTTGGCCGCGATGAGGTATGGTGGGACTCTGATATCATCGAATAACGGTGGGGCGCGTAGCTCAGGTGGTAGAGCAACGCCCTTTTAAGGCGTGGGTCGCAGGTTCGAATCCTGCCGCGCTCACCAAAAGCAACTTCTTTTCCGCGGATTGCACGGATTTTCGCGGATCGAGCTTTAGCGAAAACCGCTCGTTTTCGGTTCTGGATCGTTGTTATGGCCCTCTCTTGAGGGCCTTACATTTTTGTAGACACTTCGTTAAAAGGAAAAATGGCAGAGATTTCTTGCCGCGGATTGTTGTTTGACCTGGATGGCGTGCTGATCGATTCGACTCCGGCGGTATCGCGGGTGTGGCATCGGTGGGCGCTGGAGCATGGGTTCGATCCGGAGAAAGTTGTGAAGATGGCACATGGGCGGCCCAGCCGGGCGACCGTCAGAGATCTATTGCCGAACTCTGATATCGATGCTGAGGACCGCGAGGTGGAGCGGCGCGAGATTGAAGACCTCGAAGGCGTCGTGCCGCTGGAGGGATCGCTTGAATTGCTGCAGGCGTTGCCTGCGGAGCGTTGGACGATTGCGACCTCGGGGACACGGCCCTTGGCTACGGTTCGGTTGAGGGCTGCTGGATTGCCCATCCCAGCCCGGATGATCACCGGAAGCGAGGTGAACATTGGAAAGCCTGACCCGGAGCCGTATTTGAAAGCAGCGGCACTGCTGGGGTTCGCGGCGGCGGATTGCGTAGTGGTGGAAGATACGGCTGCGGGCGTGCGGTCGGGACGGGCGGCGGGAGCGCGGGTGATTGGGTTTACTACTACGATGGGGGCGGAGGAGCTTCGCGCGGCGGGGGCTAATTGGATTTTGCGGGACTGCCGGGATATTCGGGTGCTGTCGGCGGAGGGTGAGTTGCGGCTTGCGGTTGAGGAAGAGTGATCGGCATTGCTTGTGTTGTGGCGGTCGTCTAGAATCGTCGGTCGCTTCGAGCATAGTGCTGGGATCGAGAAAATTCTTAAAACGCAGAGAGCGCTGAGGTTGCGCAGAGGGCGCGGAGAAGGGATCTTGTGATTATTGGCGTTCCGAAGGAAATTTATCCGGGAGAGCGGCGGGTGGCGCTAGTGCCTTCGGTTGTGCCCACGCTTACCAAGGCGGGGTTCGAAGTTCAGGTCCAGGCTGGAGCTGGAGTTGAGGCCGGCTATGCCGACGCTCTTTATGCGGAGAAGGGCGCGAAGATTGTTGCGGAGCGGGCGGCGGTGTTTGGCGCGGCCGACATTATTGTGCAGGTGCTTTGTTATGGGGCGAACGGCGTCAATGGCAGAGACGATGTGGCGCTCTTCCGGCGCGGGCAGGTGGTGGTTGGATTCATGCGGCCATTTGGCGAGGCGCAGGTTCTGCAGGCGATTGCCGGTGCGGGCGTGACTTCGTTTTCGGTGGAACTGATGCCGCGCACTACGCGGGCGCAGAGCATGGATGCGCTTTCGTCGATGGCGACTGTAGCGGGATATAAGGCGGTGCTGATGTGCGCGGATACGCATCCGCGGATTTTCCCGATGCTGACGACTGCGGCGGGTACAGTGACTCCGGCGCGCGTGTTTGTGATCGGATGCGGCGTCGCGGGATTGCAGGCGATTGCCACGGCGAAGCGGCTGGGGGCAGTGATTTCAGCGTACGATCTGCGTCCGGCGGTGAAAGAGCAGGTGCAGAGTCTGGGCGGGCGCTTTGTGGAGTTGCCGATCGAGGCGAAAGATGCGCAGGATGCGCGGGGCTATGCGACCGCACAAGGCGAAGATTTCTACCGGAAGCAACGGGAGTTGCTTGGGAAAGTTGTGCAGGAGAGCGACGTCGTGATTACGACCGCGGTGATTCCCGGGAAGAAGGCGCCAATCCTCGTGACCGAGGAGATGGTGAAGGGAATGGCTCCGGGGTCGGTCGTGCTGGATCTGGCGGCCGAACGCGGCGGGAATTGCGAGATCACCGAGGCGGGGAAGACGGTGGTGAAGCATGGCGTGAAGATTATTGGAGAGATCAATCTGGCGTCGCAGGTGCCCTATCACGCGAGCATGATGTACGCCAAGAACCTGACTACATTCCTTACTTATCTGGTGAAAGATCAGAAGGTGAATTTGAATCTTGAGGACGAGATCGTGCGGGAGACGCTGGTTACACACGATGGGGAAATTGTGCAGTCGCGGGTGCGGGAGTTTCTTAAGTTGCCGGCTCGAGCGTGAAAAAACCTATAACCACAGGGTTCACTGGGTTTCACAGAAAAAGCTTGAAACGCTGAGAGCGCTGAGGTTTCGCAGCGTGCACTGAGAAAGCTTTTAACCACCAAGGACACGAAGGTGCACGAAGGCCTAATGGCCCGGAGGATTGATGAACAATAGTTCTACTTTAATCAATGCGCTTTTTATTTTTGTGCTGGCCGGGTTCATTGGGTTTGAGGTCATTCGGCGCGTCTCTCCGTTATTGCACACGCCGCTTATGTCGCTGACCAATGCGCTGGACGCAATCGCCGTGGTTGGCGCGATTGTGCTGGTTGGGGAGCATAAGAGCACGCTCTCGTTTGTGTTTGGATTTATCGCGGTGGTGGCCGCTACGAGCAATATCGTGGGCGGCTTCTTCATCACCGACCGCATGTTGAAAATGTTCAAATCGAGCCGTCCCGCGACCAAGTCATGAGCCCTGAATTTGCCGGCAGTCAAGTCGTCATTGAAGTTCTCTATCTCATCGCCAGCGTTCTCTTCATTCTTTCGCTGAAGTGGATGAGTTCTCCCACTACGGCGCGTCACGGCATCTGGGCGGGCGAAGCGGGCATGCTGTTGGCCATTGTTGGCACGCTCTTGCGCAATGGCCTGCACGACTATCACATGATCGCGATCGCATTAGTGTTGGGCGCGATTATCGGCGTGCCCCTTGGCAACGTAGCCATGACTGCGGTGCCACAGCGAACCGCGCTCAGCCATGCGTTTGGCGCGCTCTGCGTGACACTTGTGGGCTCGGCGGAGTTTTATCTAAGGACGCCGGATATCTCGCGGTTCATGATGTCGGTTCTGTCGATTGAAGTGATCCTCGGAGGGCTGACGGTTACTGGAAGCCTGATGGCCGCCGGGAAGTTGCAGGAGATTCTGCCGCAGCGTCCGCTGACTTATAAAGGACAAAACTTCGTCAACTTTCTGCTGCTGACCGTTGCTGTGGTGATTGCTGTCACTCTGGTTCTGCACCCCGAGAACAAGCAACTGTTTCCGTTCATGATTCTGCTGGCGCTGACGTTCGGCGTGCTGCTGATCATCCCGATCGGCGGGGCGGACATGCCGACGGTGATTTCATTATTAAACGCGTACGCCGGCTTGTCGGCGGCGGCCATGGGTTTTGTGCTCGACAGCAAGCTGCTGATCATTGCCGGCGCGCTCGATGGATCGTCGGGACTTATCCTCTCGATCATCATGTCGAAGGCGATGAACCGGTCGTTTACGAATGTCTTGTTTGGAGCCTTCGGGCAGGTTCAGACATCAGCGGCTGCGGGCGAAGCTAAGCCTGTGCGCAGCGCGACTGCGGAAGAAGCGGCAGCGATTTTATCGGCTGCGAATCGCGTAATCGTGGTGCCGGGATATGGAATGGCGGTGGCGCAAGCGCAGCATAAGGTGCGCGAGCTCTATGATGCTCTGACTAAGCGTGGAGTCGATGTACGCTTTGCGATCCATCCAGTCGCGGGCCGCATGCCCGGGCACATGAATGTACTTCTCGCCGAGGCGGACATACCCTACGACCGCCTCGTTGAGATGGACGAGATTAATGGCGACTTTCCCCAAACCGATGTGGCTTTGGTGATCGGGGCGAACGATGTTACGAATCCGGCGGCGCGGTCGGATAAGACGAGCCCGATCTACGGCATGCCGATTCTCGATGTCGACAAGGCGCACACCGTGATGGTGATCAAGCGGAGCATGAATCCGGGGTTCGCGGGGATCGACAACCCTCTTTACTACCTTGATAACAACCTGATGCTGTTCGGGGACGCGAAGGCGTTTGTCGGGCACATCGTCCGTGAGCTAGGCGGGGGACATTCGTAGTCGTCCGGCTCGCTTGCCGCCAAGAAACTAAGAAATCAAAACAAATTGAGCGATTGGACTTCACGAACGAGAGCCTAAGAAGCTCGAAGAGCGGAATGCCCCCATGGAAGAGACGGACTTCAGTCTCGCGAGAGAGGATATCGCGAGACTGGGGCCCCGTAATTACAATCAGGCAGCTTTCTTGCTCTGCCTGAGCTTTGCCCAACGCGCTTTTTGGGCGAGAGAAATTCTGCGGCGTCCAGCTGCAGAAAGAACCCGTTTCGCGCGTTGACCACCACCGGTTACGCCAGCTCCCCGGGTTAGCTTCTCCAGAGCAGCAATTGCCTCCCCGAGTTTCTGGACCTGATTTTGTGCGTCTCGGCGTTCCTCACGGAGCCGAGCCAGTGCTTTAGCGATATTTGTCATTCGATTAGGTACCCCCTCAGGTAACTATCGCGGCAATTGTATTACTAGGTCACGTATGACGCCACATTTATTACAAAAGAAAAATAGGTTAGTGGTTCCAGAATGGTGACCGTGGAATACGATTCCCAGATCGAAATGGGCTATCCGATGGGGGGCAGAAGGCTCGAGGAGCCTACCAGGAAAAAGATGCCAACGGCTAAGCTGTAAATGGCGGTCAAGGCGGTAACCACGATTTTGAAGTAGGGAAGGCGTGAACTGACGCCAAACAGTCCCACGGAAATGCCCGTCATAATCGTATTCATGACCAGCAAGCCCCCAATAAACATGCCTAGTCCGAGGAAGCCCTTACTCACACCACCTAGGTTGGCGGCCAGGAGAAAGATGAGCAATTGGCTGGGCGTTTCGGCGCCCAGGCCGTGGACTACGCCGATCATGACGACCGATCCGGGCGTGTAATTCCACGTCTTAGGGGCGGGCTTGGGAATGTCATGGTCATGGAGATGGCTTTTTATCTTCCAGTGCAGCCACCGCAGGGATTTGGCCATGAGGTGAAAACGGCTTTGCGGCTCCGTATTGCCTTGAAACAAGGAACCCAAAACATAGATGCCGAGGACGAGGAGAGTTAGTCCGACGAGGCGCTCGGCGATGCGGTCCATGCCATGAGGGAGCGAAAGCTGAAAGACTATAACCAGGCTGCCAAGGACGGCGACGGTGGCGGCGTGGCCGAGCGCATAGAGCAGGCCGAGGCGCATGCCCTGCCAGCGGTCGCTTTGCACACTGGTGATGTCGGTAATGGCTGCAATGTGGTCGTAGTCGAACCCGTGGTGAAAGCCTAGGATGGCCGCCGAAAGCAGGGCGAGTTGCAGAGTGTTAGGGGCGATGGTCATGAATCGTGCGGCCGTCCTCGCGAGCTTTCATTGTTCCATAAGGAGGCGGGAAGGGGAAATAGGCCAAATCGCGCCAGATAAAGGACTACACCAAAGTTTGTGGGGTCTAATGTCAGTTAACCCTTGGGCGCGAGAAATGCCGATAAAATGGGCCCATCCAATAGCAGCCTGGAGGCGGTGTGATGTCGATGCGTCCTTATCGAGCGATGGCGGTCCTATGGATTGTGCTGTTTTGTCCAGCGGCGAGTGTGTGGGGCCAGAACGAAGGCGCGCGCGGGCGTATGGGCGTGCCGCAGGGGTGGTCGGACCGCAGTCTGGTGTTCAGCCTGAACGGCCTTTCGCGATATCCGAATCTGATGGAGCAGGAGCCACGGATACGGCATCAGGTGATGCAGCGTTTTCGCGAACTCGCGCCCGGGTACTTCCGCAGTGTAGACGGATTGGAGCAGAACGGGAACGGCACGACGCATCATCGCGATTGGAACGTGGATTTTGTGCGCGGCCAGGTAGCCGACAATATGTATCCGGCGAAGTATTCGTACGATCCGGGAGCGCCGCCAGACTGTACGAACGACTATGTTGTGTTCGGACTGAACGTCTCGGGGAAGACTGGGAAGCAAGCGAACCTGATCGCATTCAACAATCTTTATTCTGGACCAGGCGGGATCTGTGGGGCGGCGCCAACGGTATTGTTCGCATACAACGTGACCACAGCGACGGGCGGGAAAATCAGTCTCTCGCCGGTGATTTCGCTTGACGGCACGAAGATCGCATTTGTCGAGTCGGCGACCGGCCAGGCGATCTTCCACGTCCTGACGTGGACGGCGGGGCAAGGTGGAATCACCACGGCGGCAGCGCCGACCATGACCTCGCTGGCGTACTCGACGGCAGCGAATAGTTCGACCTCGGCTCCGTGGGTGGATTACGCGAACGATGTCGCGTATGTGGGAGCGGACGGCGGTCTCATGTACAAGATCAATGGCGTATTTCATGCCACGCCGACGGTGGCAGGAGCGCCCTGGCCGGTTACCGTCAGCAGCGGACACAAACTCACGCCGCCGGTGCTGGACAGCAATCTCGGCCTCTTGTTGATCGGTAGCGCGAATGGCAATCTTTATTCGGTGGATACGACGACGGGAGCGCTCAATGTACTGACAGTGGGCGCGGCCGGGAAGACTAGTCCCGGAATTATTCCTCCTCCGGTGGTGGATATCACAAACGGCACGACATTTGTGGTCGATGCGAACGACGCTACTTCAGCGGTGCTGGAGGAAGTGGATACGGCAACGCTTACTCAGATCGCCAAAGGGCGGATCGGGCTTGGCTCGACGACAAAAACAGCACTGACGCTCGGACAGCCGGCGTTCACCAACGATTATTACAACGATCCTACGACGGGACAGGTAAGGCTTTGCGGTACAGGTCCGACAGACACGTCGCCATGGCAGTACGCGTTTGGATTTCTTGGCCGCACCATGGTGACGGCGCCCGCGTTCCAGCAGCAACTGGCGACGTCGACCGCGGCGATGTGTACGAACTGGACCGAGTTTTACAACCCGAATATTGGGCTCGGGACTGATTTCTTTTTCTTTGGCCTGACGCAGGACTGCACTGGAACAGGCACGTCTGGATGCGTAGTGGCGGCGACGGTAGAAGGATTGCCCATCACTACCGCGGATGTGGCGGGTGGGCCGAGCGGAATCGTAATCGACAACTACAGCACGGCTGGGCAGGCTTCCAGTATCTATCTCTCATCCGAGACCGGAAGCACTGGTTACAAGTTCACGCAAAACGGATTGCAATAACACGCGCGCGGCCGGTCTTGTCGTGCCGCGGTCAAAATCAAAGGCCCCGCTCCGGTTTGTTTTCCGGGAAGCAGGGCCTTCGTTTTTGCGTGAAGATTGCTGCTGGTCGTCCCTGGTCAATGTTGGCGGGCCGCCTACTCCTTGGAGGGCTGCCATCCCTTATCGGTGCTCACGATGAGCACGGTAACTTTGGTCGGATCGGCGTGATAGAAGGCCGCTCCGTACTTATCGATTAGCTTCGAGCGGTCCCAGGTATTGAAGGCCTTGACCGCCGGACCAGAGGCATCGAAGAGATCGCCGCCCTTGGTTGTGACCCAATTCCAGGAGTACTCGACGGCAGCTTTGCCGGGACCGGTCATGGTGATTTTGTCGACAGCGACGAGTTTGCGATTGGCCAGGGGCACGACGTACTCGTCATTATTGTCCTGGTTCTTTGACTTTTTCACGCCCGGAATTTCGTTGAGCCAGGCCTCACCTTTTGGGGTGAGTTCGACAGGCGTCTTGTCTTTTACTGTTTTGCCGATTTTGAGATAGCCTTCTTTTTCGAGCAGGCGATAGTGTGGATCGGCCGCATTCTGGCTGGTCGCAGAGCTCAAAGTGCCCACGTCAAAATGCAGCGTGGCCGGCCCGAGACTTTCCAGACTCGCCTGAAGGACCGGAGTTGCCTCGGCGGTGGACAGCGCCTTCCGGCTCTCGAGCACAAAATGAATGGCAACGCCGGCAATGCCGACGATGAGTCCGACGATCAACAAAAGGGGAACGATCGACGAGGTCTTTTTTTCCATCTCAAGCTCTTGTTCGAACATGGCATCCTCCCGGGACTGTTGACGAACAGCAGTAATGCTGCAAAAACATTCTGCTCCCACGGTTGCCAGCGCCCCGTGACGTAGCTCACAGAGCGTTGTGGAGGAGGTCACCCTACGTGGATAACTGCAGCCGCTGTGCTTCAACTCAGCCGCAACTGATTGCGGTGTGTCTTAAAGAGAGGGATTATTTAAATCCGGCAAGTAGCTTATTTCAATGCAGTTATACGAATAGAACGCTTGGAATCACAATTGCGGTTCGGACAGTAACCAGGTGTGCGCTCCCACGCGCCGGGATAGTACACAAATATGAACGTTCGTCTTTCGATCGCGGGCCGGGCCGTGAAGAGTGACTTGATAGCACGGCTGGGTTTGCCGGGCAAAGTCTTCGGAGCGGTTGGCCTCGCCGTCTGTTTTGCGTGGTGCGGGCTGGCTTGGGGATCGCCGAGCGCTTGGCGTGTGAGCGCGTTGCGGCGGCCGTCTGGAGAGATGGAGCGGCAACTGAGCCGGGTGCCCGCGCATATTTCGGAATTCAATCCTGTATCGGAGCCGCTGGCGCTTCCGCGCTGCGGAGACGTGCGGCCTCCCGAGGCGCTGCTGACCCCGGATCCGCTACTACCTTCGGCGGACGACGATGCTCCCGTGCGCGTTAGCTTCATCGTCGGATCAGACGGGCACGTGCACAGTGCATTCGTTCTGAATGGCGCGGGCCCTGATGAAGACGAGGCGGTTCTGCGGGCGGTGCGGCAATGGCGCTATCGTCCGGCACTGTGCAACGGAGTGCCTACCGATTCTGAAGCGCGTGTACGTTTCATCATCCACTGAGCGGAAAATTCTCCTACAATGTTTGGACTGAAGTCAGTGGCCAGTGGTCGGTGGCCAGTGTTCAGTGGTTTTGCGATGCGGCTGGCGCTGCAAACGTCAACGACCGTTCAGCATGTTTTCAAACAGAGAGCACTCATGAGAATTGGATTTGGGCTTCGGATCGCTGTATTGCTCGTTCTTGTTCCAATTGCGGCTGCTTGTTTGTGGGCACAGGACGACGAGGGGCCGACCTCATCGTTGAAGATCACCGTGGTGCGCGACACCGACGGCAAGCCGGTGAAGTCGGCGCAGGTGGTGCTGCATCCCGTCAATCGAAAAGGGAAGAGCCAGGGCGAGATGGAACTGAAGACCGATGTCGACGGGCGCGCCTCTGCCGATTCGATTCCGTTCGGAACCGTGGAACTCCAGGTGATCGCAAAGGGCTACCAGACTTTTGGACAGGATTATGAAGTCAAGCTGCCGGCGATGGAGATCACCATAAAGCTGAAGCGCCCGGCGGGACAGTATTCGACTTACGAGAATCACGACGAGAAGAAACCGCAGTAGCAGTGTGGGGAAAGGCAGCCAATCGAAGTGCAAGAACTGACAGTGGAGCGGTATGAAGGAGTGGCGCAGGATCAGCGCATCCTGCTGCTGAAGGGGCCGATCACGATTGAGACGACGCCGATGTTCGAGCGCGCCGTACGGAACGAGTGCGCCGAGACGATGATTCTGGACTTGTCGGATGTGCCGTATATCGACTCGGTTGGGCTGGGCGCGCTGGTGTCGACGTATGTGTCGCACCAGAAGATGGGACGCTGCCTGGTGCTGACGGCGGTGAAGCCTCGAGTGACCAAGATATTGGAGATCACAAAGGTGAAGGATTTGTTTGTGACGTTTGCCACGACTTGGGAGGCGGTGGAGGCTTTGGCGAATACTGGGCAGGCGTAGTAAGAATTTAGTTGATGGGCTTTAGGCGTGGGAGTATCGATGCGAATCAGTATTGAGATCGACGACAGCTTGATGCGTCAGGCGATGCAGCTTGGCGGAGTCGGCGCAGAAGAAGCCGTGGTAGAGTCGGCGCTTAGGTTGTCTGTTCAGACGCGCCAGCAGAGTGGAATACGGAAACTTCGCGGCAGAGTGGAATGGGAAGGGAATCTTGAGCAGTCGCGCCGTGGCCGGAACGTGAGTTGAGTCGAGAAGGCCAGAATACGACAATGGCCCCGCACGATTGCGGAGCCATCATGAAATCCGTAGTGTAAGGCACTCTGTCATACTCAGGCTCGACGTGCGTGGCATTTGATGTCAAGCAGATTTTCTTATGTTGAGCACGGATCGCCTCCGTCCTTCCCAAAATGAAACTTCTTCTATCTCCCTTTGTGGAGGCTTCATTCGTTAGATTGCGTGACTTCGGAATGAAGGAAATACTCGACTTAGACAGATTGCGTCTCGGGGACATGACCAGTGGGTACTTGACGCTGTCTCTCACACAGTCGAGTGGCTAGGTCAGCCATTACGGTTCGAGTCCGTCGTCCTCCGCAGGGCTGCTCGGCGAAGAAAATTCGGCAGTATTATACTGGTGTTTGAGAGGCAGCGTACCGATTGGTAACGCATCATGCCCCGCCTGACTAGCGGGGCTTTTGAATTTTGAGAATCGTCACAAATCCTCTGTGATTCGCATCGCTGACAGCCGACGCAGATGGTCTGAAGCTGAATTTGCGCAGGCTGTGTTTTGGAAGGTGCTTCCAGTGGGGGTACTGGACACGTCTGCGAAACGTTGGGAGGCCTCACAGCCCGACCGGTTCGAGTCCGGCTCCTTCCACACGGCTTCCAACGTGCTGATAGCCTCAGTCATTCGTTACTTGACTTAGATTGGGTTGCGGCCTACGCTAGCTTTAGTTTCGCAGACGTGTTCGAAAGAAAAGCCCCGCGTGAGCGGGGCTTTTGATTTGTGGCCAATAACTTGGGGCTAATAACCTGGAGCTATCCTTACTGGCTCCTGATCTGGCCAGTCCAGGCGTTGAGAGATGAATGTTGCGCCGTTGGGTACGGCACAGCGATCATTCTCGAGTAGTCTGCGATCTTTACCCAGTAAATGATCCAACAGATCAGACCTGCAAACCATAATAAGATCCCAAGAACGGGAATGATAGAGCACAAATTTAGAATACACATCGCAATCCCAAGTGATTTTCCTGGATCTCTATCCGCAGGCGCGATACCCCTTCGAGCGAATTCATTGCCCAGAGACCTCGCAATATTGCCGACAAGAATGAACCCGTAGACGAGATTAAACAAAGGGATAAGCATGAGCCAGACAGAACCGGGGGATGCGGTGCGGCTTTCCTCGGCGCACCTCCATAGCGCCTCTCGGAGGGTCAAAAGATAGAATACTGCGGGCACAACTAAGAGCAAGAAGATTGAGCCAATTAGGAGCAAATGCATCGGTTGGAACAGTCCTTCTGCCATGCGCGCCATCCTAACATATTCAATGATCATCACTCATAGCCGGACGACATTCGTTTTCCACGAGGAGACGATCATGGGCTGAAAGGCGTGGCGCGGGGAAGCATTGAGAACGGAGAGGATTTCACCGTCGCCGACTCACTCCCACTCAATCGTGCCCGGCGGCTTTGACGTGACGTCATACACCACGCGGTTGACGCCTCTCACTTCATTCACAATCCGGTTGGAGATTGTTTTTAGGACCTCATACGGCAGCGGGACCCAGTCGGCGGTCATGCCGTCTTCGCTGTGGACTGCGCGGATGGCGCAGGTGTAGGCGTAGGTGCGCTGGTCGCCCATGACTCCTACGGACATCACCGGGAGCAGCACCGCGAAGGATTGCCAGATTTTTTTGTAGAGGCCGGCGCGCTTGATTTCGGTGACGACTATGTCGTCGCACTCTTGCAGTAACTCGACGCGCTCCTTTGTTACTTCGCCGAGGATGCGGACGGCTAGGCCGGGGCCGGGGAAGGGTTGGCGCTGGAGGATGTCTTCGGGCATGCCGAGGTCGCGGCCGATGCGGCGGACTTCATCTTTGAAGAGGTCTTTGAGCGGCTCGATGAGCTTGAGCTTCATTTTTTCCGGCAGGCCGCCGACGTTGTGGTGCGACTTGATGACGTCGGAGGGGCCGCGGACGGAGCGGGATTCGATGACGTCGGGATAGAGCGTGCCCTGGACTAGCCACTCGACATGGCCTTCGGTTTTTTCGATACGCTGCGCTTCTTCTTCAAAGACGGCGATGAACTCAGCGCCGATGATCTTGCGCTTTTTTTCCGGGTCGGTGACGCCGGCGAGCTTGGTCATGAAGCGGTCGGTGGCGTCGACGGCATCGAGATGCAGGCCCAATTTGTCGCGCAGGTTTTGCTGAACTTTTTCGAATTCGTTTTTGCGCAGGACTCCGTTGTTGACGAAGACGCAGGTCAGGCGCGATTTCCCGGACGCATCGCGCATGGCGCGGTCGACTAAGACGGCTGCAACCGAGGAATCGACCCCACCACTCAGCGCGCAGATGGCGCGGCCGTTGCCGACTTGCGCCTTCACCTGCGCGACTGTGGCGTCGATGAAGTGCTGGCCGGTCCACGTGGGCGTGGCTCCGCAGATGCTGAGGGCGAAGTTGCGCAGGATGACATTGCCGAGCGGCGTGTGATGGACCTCAGGATGAAACTGGACGGCGAACATGCGGCGCTCGGAGTTTTCGATGGCGGCGACGGCGTGAGGAGTGCGGGCAGTGAGGCGGAAGCCTTCAGGGAGTTCTTCGGCGGAGTCGCCGTGCGACATCCAGACAGCGAGAAGCTTGGGAAGGCCGGAAAAAAGTGGCGAGTCGCCGACCTGGAGTTCGACCTTGGCATGTCCGTATTCGCGCTTGGTGGCGGGCGTGACTTTGCCGCCGAGCGAGAAGACCATGAACTGCAGGCCGTAGCAGATGCCGAGGACCGGGACGGCGAGCTCGAAGACACGCGGGTCGGCGTGCGGCGCACCCTTGTCGTAAACCGAGCTTGGTCCGCCGGAGAGGACGATGCCGACTGGGTTGTAGCCGCGGATCTCGTCGAGGCTCGCGTTGAACGGGAGCACGACGGAGAAGACCTTACTTTCGCGGATGCGGCGCGCGATGAGCTGCGAATATTGCGCGCCAAAGTCGAGGACTACGATGGATTGGGTTTCCACGGATGAGTGTCTCACAAAATCCGGTGATCGGGCCATGGTGAAATCGGGTCATTGTGAAGATCGGGCCACCGGGTGATCGGGGCATCCAAATCGGTTAGGGTCCGTTGCTCGATGGCTGATGACCGGTTTCACTTCACTACGATGTTTACGAGCTTCTTCGGCACGACGATTACTTTCATGATCTGCTTGCCGGCGACGGCGGCTTTTACTTTTTCGTCCGCTTGGGCACCGGCTTTGACCTGATCGTCGGTGGCTGTCGCTGGAACGACTACTTTGCTGCGCAGCTTGCCGTTGATCTGGACTGGGATCTCGATTTCGTCTTCGGCGGCCAACGCGGGGTCGTATTTTGGCCACGAGGCCTTGAGGAGGTTGCTTTTCTCGCCCGTCATCTCCCAGAGTTCATGTGCCATGTACGGAGCCATTGGGGCGAGCAGCAGCGCGATCTTGCGGCGTACTTCGGCGATGAGCGATGCCGGCACGCGACCCGCGGCAATGGCGTCCTCGGCGCCGTACAGGTCGTTGACCAATTCCATGATTGCAGCGATGCAGGT
>Ga0335069_10001245_pt1 | contig 41124 bp, 61 predicted proteins | sample Lox_Sample_11_FD_206714 | JGI IMG/M metagenome (GOLD analysis project Ga0335069, IMG submission 206714) | Soil microbial communities from Loxahatchee National Wildlife Refuge, Florida, United States - Lox_Sample_1.1 | ecosystem: Environmental > Terrestrial > Soil > Wetlands | place: USA...
AATGTCAATGGTGTTGGGAATTGCATGGTAAATTATCTTTAATCATCTCCAACAAATCCAAGCTATTGAGGTTGAAAGGGAAGGAGACCTTGAAATGCCAAAGGAAAATGTGAGTAGAGAGGTTATTAAATTGCATCAAACAATGGATGCAAGAGTATGGACAAAAGAATTTAATCGGGTAATGGTCAAGAATGGTGAACAGCCAATCAACCCAGAGACTATGATTGCCTGGTTTGCCAATGCCATTATGACAGGCTATGACCATGCTAATTGGGAACGCCCTGCCAAGCCTGAACTGGTGCCGTTGGATGAAAAGGAAATATATGATGCAATTATTCAGGCAACTAAACAATGGCATGATATTCGCAGAAATTTTATGGAACCAGCTTTATCGGAATGTGAATATATAGCAAAATATTTAAGTAAAGTGTTCGGCAAGCCTGAACTTGTTAATAACGATGTTAATAAGTTAAGTAATAAGTTAGTTGATAAGTATACTGGAAGGTTTGGCAAACCAAATAAACATTATTTTGGAACAAGCGATTTATGCCAAATATGTAGTACCCCTAAGAGCATGAAAGATAAATTGGAGTGCAAGCCAAGCGGGGTTACGGTTGAGGATATTTATAAAACTATTGATGAAAATTATGAAATAATCTATGGAGAAAGTAGATCGGATAGAATTAGAAGATTATCTAAGTCAATTCACGCACTCTACGAGAAGAAAGGATAAAATATGGGGCCAACTATATTTAATATAGGATTAGGAATCGTTTGGATTGGTGTTTTTACAATACTATTAGCTGCATGGATTCAGGCACATTAACGAGCTTTGCGAACAGAGGGGAAAATGACAATAATTTGGCTTATCTTAATATTTTTATTTATGATTGGCATAGAGATAACATTCACCGCTCCAATTCATGAAAGATTCACCTACTTTTGTCAATGGATGCTTCCTTTTTGTTTGATTGTTTTATTTATATGCGTAGTTTTATTTTTGTGTGGAGAATAAATAATCAATGCACTAAAAATACTATACAGCCCATCCAACAACCAGTTATAGCGTCGCCTATAGGCTGAAACCAGTTACGATAAAAACCTCCTAATACGCAACCCAATAGTATATATGGCACAAAAAATAACCAAGATAAGTGATGCGTAAGAAGCAATCCTAATCCCAATACGAAACATTGTAAACCAATCCATAAAGCCCTCCCAAAGTTGCCATCCTTGCTGTACCCAATACAAAGCGTTCCACATGCAGGTAATAGCATTAACCCAACCCACCAGGTATGAACGAAAATAGAGGCATTTACGGCCAAAAGAATGGGCATTAGGAAGCGCCTCGCATTGTGCCATGAATAGCCGCCCCAAGCATTAAGCGCTCCACAACCTATATCAACCGCTATTTTTATTAACAATAGGCTCATTTTTCCCCCAATCTTCCATGACATCAACCCTAACGCATCCACCAAAAGAAGGTCTTGGGCTTATATCGGTTACACGAGGTTTTGAGTTCGCTTGATATATTTGGGGGCTTGAATCCTTCTTGAAAAGTAGATAAATAACCCCACCAAGCGCAACCATCAAAATAAGGATTAAAAATAATTCCCCCATACCTATACCTGTTTGGCCTTTATTGTTCATACGCTTGCCTTTATAATATACGCCCCGTAAATTAAACCCTTTTTGCTTTGAGAGGGAACATTCCCAATAGAGAACAATTCATATTGAACAAATGGACTAATGCCCATATACTTTAAAAGAGGGCTACTGATTCCCCAATTAGAGGGTATGAATAGATTGAAAGCTGCGCCTACAACGCCCTTATTAGCAGTATCGTAACCGAGGCTTATCCTTGGGTTAACATGGCCTATAAAGTTAAGGTATGACGAGTAGCTTCCAGTGTTGCTCGTATTAGCATATTCCAAAAATCTAACGGTATCAGTCTGCACCCAAGTCTTATTCCTAACGTCATAACCAGTACCAATCTCAGCGGTTATTCCATCCAAGATAGTAGTTATCTGTGGAGGTGTTACCGTTGTGCCTGTCTGCGCCTTCACCACCGACGGAATTAATAGTAGTAATACTAATAAAAATATTTTCTTCATGTTAATCCACCTTTTGTTGTGTGTTGGTTATTGATTTTACGCGGTTCCCAATGAACAAGTATTGACCAACAGCATTCATGTAATAAACAATTCGTGCTATTGGTTGTAACCCTTTTGGTTCTGCGTCGATAGCGTCTTGAAGTGCCTTTAGGAAATTCTGAACCAAAATCCATACAACTCCTATTTGTATCCAATGACCCGATAACCAGTTTTGTATATTCATAACTCCTCCTTATTTGGAATTTCTTCTTTATGGTTAATAATCCATTCGATTATCCTATCCAAATCAAAGATAGCCGAGTTTGGCGCAAGTTCTATGATTTTACGTTCAAATTCTTTTCGTGTCATTCTCGCTCATCCGTCATGTCAGACAATAGTCTCATTATTTCATACAAAGACTGTATAACCAACCACACCTTCGCTTTCATCGGGAAGGTTGATAAATTACGTATTTCATAATCTACATCAGCAAGTAATTCAAGGGCCTTGTCTTTCTTTTCTTGTCCGCTCATATTAATCCCCTCTCAAGAACAATATACAGAATCTTTACAGCATTTTGATAATTGATTCTGAACGCAATCAATTCGAGTTTCAGACGATTTTAACGCTGACCAAAGTTTGTCATAATGTTGTATGCCATCGCTTTTCAAATCAATTATTGAGTTTCTTATTTGGGATAAATAGTCATTCCCTAACCATCCAAAAAATGCGATAAGAATACCTAATATAAATATTCCGGCAGGAGTTGCCCATCTGAATTTTTGCATCCTTGTTTCTCGTTGATAGAATTTATCGTGGTCGGTCATTTTAATTACCTACTTTAGCTGGCTGTGCCCCTCCTGAGACTGTCTGTGTTGATACTGCCGTTGCCTGTGCTGTCTGCAACGTGGTTAATTTAGATTCTTGAACCGTTGCCGTTGTGCTGTCAATTAATCCTTGATTCTGCAAATCCTGTATAGCCAAAGACCTAATATCATCCTGAATTAATTGTTCTTGCTGTTTATCTGCCTGTTGTTGGGCTATAATTGGGGCTTGTGCGGCGTCCCTTGCGTCTAAAGTTGCTTGTGAATCCACTTCATAAGATACATTCGGATTGGAAGCACTAACGCAATTCAAATCTCCGTTTGCGTTCAATACCGTTCCCTTGTCGCCAGGATTACAAACTTGCCCCCAAACTGTTGTTGAGAAAAGTAAAAAAAAGATAAATATAATTCTCATATATCCCCTTAATTGATAGTGTAAAGTTCTGCCGCCCCCGTAAAAGTATTGTTAGAGGCTGTCCAAGTTATAGAAGTCAAATCCGCTGACCCTAAATAAACACCGCCCATAACGGATGAAACATAATTATTAACATTATCATATTGGGTTGAGGTACAAGTTATCAATGTCTTATGACCGTCGTCGGTAACAGCGTTAAAAAAGCAGGTAAATTGGGCGTAGCCATTAGCAGGGGAACCGTTTAACCCCGGCAATATATTGGCTTGCGCTGTGGCTTTTGAATTAGAAACAGTTGCACCACCGTTTATCATTTGTCCCCAGTTATAATTATTTCCCGTATCCCCATTAAAAGTAATTTGCGGCAAATAGTTATTATTTGAGTTTTTTAAATCAACTAATAACATATATTTTTTTGTCTTAGACAATGAAGAAAATGTAAATGATGAAGCCGCTGATGGGGAAGCCGTACCTACTTTAGTCAACATTCCTGAAATAACACCACTTGACGCTGTAAAATCTGTTGCTGTAAATGCAGCAACACCTTTAGTAGAACCATCAGCGGCAGCATTCACCCCACTAATTGTTCCGGTTGTAGTAATCGTTCCGCCCGTCACTCCATTACTTGTTGCTATAGAAGTTACAGTCCCACTTCCGCCGCTTGGGAAATCTGTCCAATTCACTCCGGTAGCAGTCCTTGTTAGAGCTCTTCCAACGCCATCATTTATAGCATTCCAATTTATGCCGCCTGTATGGATTGGGGCAAGCCCATTAACATTGTCCCAATTTACAGAAGCCGATGGAATAAGAGCTGTTATTGCTGCCCAATTTATAGTATCTGCTACAGATATAGAGGTAGCCCCTGACCCTGACCCTGTTACCTGTCCTGTATGAGTTACTGTAATTGATTGATTTCCTGTAAGATAAGTATTCGTATCAGCCGTTGGCGCAGAGTTAGCATTCCATTTAGCAAATCCTGATACAGGAAAATTAGTCCAATTAATTCCACCTTCATTTATTGGCCCAATGCCATTTATATTATTCCAATTAATACCAGAACTGTTAATAGTTTTGTAACTATTTGTATCAGCCCAATTGACATTATAACTCTGAACTACTTGAGATGCTGATTGCCAATTAAATCCTGAAACTCCAACAGATGCTTGTATGCCTCCTATATTATTCCAATTAACCGCACCTCCACTTCCTGTCCCACAATCAGCATTTGTAACACTTATATTCCCACTATTATCAGTATGAATACAGGCAACACCTGAACCTCCAAGACCTGTGACTTGAAGATTCCCAGTTATCTTTTCTCCTGACCATGCAGTGTTAATAAATAATAATATTATAATAGACTGGATTAATATTCTCATGCCGTAGCTCTTCTCTTTTCAACCCATATTCCACTCTCTAATCGCTGATCTACTAAGTCTGTACCAATAACAATTGTTCTCCAAGAACCATCAGTAACCCCATCCCCATATATCAAGGCTGTAACTGTAGGCGACTGATTAAGATTTATATTTATAATTGCAGAATCAACGAGTTTTACTACCTGAAATGGCATATATAAACCTTATGAATATGTTAATCCTGATCTATTAGACCATCTCCCCCATCCAATCTGAGTATTGAATAAAGGAGATGCTATTGTTATCTTTTGAATCATCCAATTAGGTTGAGATGAATCATTGTCAACGCCTGAAGTAGTTGCAAAGCCACTACAAGCAGTACCTATATAAATAATAGTTCCATCTGTTATATCTACTAATTCTTGCTGATCGGAATTTATACCAACAATCCTCGCAGCAGATAATAATGGTTCATATCCATCAATGGCGATACTGTGTGGCTTAGTTGCTCCTTCAAATTCTGTATGCGCTCTTAATGTCATGTTCTAAAATTTAGAATTCCCACCCAATAAACACTTACCGCCCAAAGTGGTACTGTAATTACCACTTAAATTAAAACATCCAGAAGTATTAAATGACAAGCACCCTGAATTACATCCTAAACTTCCCCCCGCATACCCTTGTGTGACACAAGTTTGATTATTAAGATTAGGGCCAGTAGTATCACAGACTTCGGGTGAATTAATTACCCCATCCCCACAATTATATGAGGCACAAAAACCAGAAAGGCAGATATTAGAAGTGCAATCTGAATTTACAGAACAAGCGCATCCAATAGAAGAACATGATCCAGCGCAGACATTGCTGGTACAGCTTCCACCACAGCAATCAGTATTGAAGAAGCATCCATAAGTAGCTGCTGCACAAGATTGATATTCCAATCCTCCTATTGACGGAGGAGACCCTCTTGATAAATTATAATAGTCATTAGAATTATTCCAGAATGTCAATCCAGTCGTACCAGCGGCTTTGGCAGCAGAACCACTTGTTATTGGAGCATATGTAATACCTGACCATGCTTGATAATATGTATTAGCTGCCCCTCCTGCCGTTCCCATTGGCAAGGAACTAACAAATCCTGGCGATGTCCCGCATTTATCATGAGCACCATTACATCCAGAATTACTATTCTTTGTACCAATTACAATATTATAATCTTCAGTCCATGCTAATGAACCGCATGATCCTGCGCCATTACCATCTGAACCTGTATTATAAATATATGTTGTTTGAGCATTCCCACCACCACCAACAAAAGAAGAATCATCAATCCAAGCATAGCCACCTTGAATAATATTGTTATACACATATATATGGGTTGTGCTATCACATGTGCTTGAAGTACCTGATTCAAGAGTTACATTTCCGTTACTATAAATAGTATTATTATAGATATAATCATTTATCCCTGAACCAGTGGCAAATATAATCACATCACCAAGTGCCCTACACGCATCTCCATAAGGCATAGCTCCTGCTGCGGATTGGGTTGCTCCGTACCACCATCCGCAATTACCAACAATTATACTATTCGTTAATTTACCAATAGAAGCCGTAACCTTAACTTGATTCCCAGCATTTCCTTCAAATCTCATTTTGTCTATTTGTATCGTGTTTCCTGATGCTATCCCATGTAATGTATCAAGACCATCTGATGTATTCCAACTAATTGATCCTGGGCCTATAATAGTCCAATTCCCAGGATTTTGATTAGTTGTTGCTCCAAATGCCAATCCATCACCATAACCACCATTATTCTGAGCAAAACAATTAGAATAATTAGTCTGTAAATCTATCCCACCAGATAAAGGATAGGCTTCCTGGCAGCCATTCCACTCTACAATAGGCTGATTGAAGGTAAGAGTTCCGCTAACCGCAGAACTACCATCATTCCCAACTATAAAGCCTCCCCATCCATTGCCAATTACCTTAACATTTGTAAATGTAGCACTACCCATAGCTTCGGTAACTATGCCGTATATTCCCATGCCATGAATATATACGTTTGTTAATGTTATTCCTGTCCCTGCCATGTCAATACCATTGGGGGCCCAAGTCCCGTAAGGATAAGAACCTCCATAATTACAAGCATTAACAGGATCGTTATACGTACAAGTTGAATGGTCGGTAATCTCAATATTCTGTAATTTTAGATAATTATTGTGCATTGCTAATACTTGGTATTCCCTCTGGGTCCCCCAGAGTTGAGGCTGATGTGTCCCTGTACCTATGATTGTAGTCTGATGAGAAGCGTCCGTACCTGCGGGGAGTTCGTTTAATCCACAGTTATATGCCCAGGAAGTAGAACAGCCTGATGTGTTTGGCATACCATAACCAATCATATATTGCGCTTGAGAACCAGGTGAAGTATCACTATCCCCTGATATAGACATTGTATCCCCACCAACCCACTTAGCAGCGGTTCCACTACCAGAGAATCCACCACCCGTTACCCATACAGGATGATTATAGGCACATGCTTGATTTGTGCCACTGCCAGGATAGACCGCATTGGTTGTACCAGAACATTGAGTAGCTGTCCCCCCTCCATCCCGTACATAATAGGTAGTAGCATTAGCATTTATTGCCATCAATACTAAGAATATTAGAATAATTAATAGTTTCTTCATATTTACCTTGTTGCACCCATAAATTTCATAAAACTTCCATTGCCAGTAAGACCATTATTATAAATATCAGTCAATTCTGCAGTTGTTAAAACTCTATTAAATATGGCTGCTTGACTTATATACCCAGCCCAAGTACGATCAGAAGAAAAATCATCAACATTCCCTATTGCTAATGGATTATTTGCATCGCTTTCTACTGATCCTGAACCATTGGTTTGCGTTCCATACGAAACCTCTGTATTATCTTGATAAAGATGAGAATTGGAGGCTGTAAGAGAACCATCCCATGTAACTACTACTAAATGCCAAGCATTCAAAGATAGAGCCGTACTTGAGATAAATGTCATAGAACTGGTGGCAGCTACAGTGAATGATAAATGATGTAATCCTGAAGCATCAAATGCTATTTGCCATCCCCCAGGACTTGTTCCTGCAAACTCTTTATCAAAGATTCTACCTCTATTATTTCCTCCATCACCAGTTGCATATACCCATGCTACTAATGTAAATTTAGGAATTGTATTCAGGTTTGAACCTGTTCCTGAATTTATATAGTCCCCTGATGCAAACGATGCGGAGTTTGCTGATGTTCCATATGAATGAAAACTTGGAACGGTAGCTGACCATGTAGGATGTCCAGATGATTTAAATGTTCCCGTATTTCCATGTCCACAAGAATCTGCAACAGTTGTGCCTGATCCTTCTTTGAACAACCAAGCAGCCAAACATCCAGAATCTGCTGTATAATCCCTGGCAAATGCAGGAGTTGAAGTAATTAAAATTAATAAAAATGCTATTATTCTTTTCATTATTCCTCGCTTACAGCCACGCAATCCCATGTTGAAGTAGTTGAATTATAAATAAATCCTACGTATAAATACTTACTTAATACAGTCGTCGTTGGCAACTGTACACCCCGACTTGCAAACGATGATCCCCACGTTATAGCCCTGGCTGTACCATTATCAAGAATCCTGATTATTAGTTTCTGCCCATTCTGAGGCGTACCAGTGAGATTTGTACTCATTGACGTTATTGCAGCAGCGAGAGCAGTAATAGTAAACATATCTGTCGTGTCGGTATTTATTGATGGGGTTGCAGATGATGCTACAGTATTAACCCTTGTGCCAAACAATGTCCACGTACTTGTACCATTAATCGTAGATGGAGCAGCAATATCCATCCAATTAGTACCAGTAGAATCATAGAGTTTAATATTCCCTACGCCTGACCCAGCAGTTGATACGCTCTTGGTAACTAAGGTTACGTTATACCAATTCACTCCTTGATTTAAGTTCTGAGCGTCATACCAATTAATGCCTCCCATATTGAGATTTGCATTAATATTCATATCTGTCCAATTAACACCAGCACTCTTTAACATATTAATCATGTTAATATCTGTCCAATTAAAGTCAGCGTTAATAGTTCCAGATGATGTTATTGGGGTATTTGTAACTGTTAATGTATGAGCCGTACTTCCAAGACCTACTGATGTGACGTTACCGGATGGCCCCGTTGAACCACAACTAAATGCCCCTGTAGTGGCATTAAAATTAAGGTGATTACCAGCAGAATCCTGACAATCTGATAGGGTCTTTGATTGGTATGCTGATCCTGTTCCTAATAATAATGAGTTTGATGGGGCCGTTGCTAATCCTGTACCGCCTAATGAGACTGGTATTGTTCCTGCTAACATCGCATTAGTAACCTTGCCATTACCAATAGCTGTCGTTATTGCTGTAGAACCAGAACCACTAACATCACCTGATAGTGTAATTGTTTGATTACCAGTTAAATATGTATTAGTATCTGCTGTAGGTGTCCCGCTTCCATTCCATTTAGCGAACCCTGTTGTTGGAAAACTCGTCCAGTTTATGCCACTTGCATTTATAGCAGCAATGGCATTAACGTCAGTCCAATTAATGTCATACCCAATAGTCCCTGAACTCGTAACAGGCGTACTCGTTGTGATAATTGTCTTATTAGGGCTATTAGCTCCTATGGAAGTAACTGTACCCGTACCAGCAGGAGATACATTGCAATTTAATAATGTCCCTGTAGATGAATATTTGCATATATCACCATCAACGTATGTACCTGCAACTAAGCTAAGATTTGCCTGTTTAGCATTCCAGTTTGTCTGATCTGATGTAAGTGGCATATAATACCCACTTGCCGCTGTAGCAGTGATAGATGTAGTACCAGAGCCAACAAGAATACCTCCCAAAGTTATTGTCTGATTCCCTGATAATTTAGAACTAAATGAATTCCAATCACTTGCTGACAAATACCCGCTTTGTGCAGCGTTTGCCTGTTGAATAGCTATAGTCCCAGAAGAGGTTATAGGGCCACCAGTTAAAGGAGAAGTTGTAGCAATATTCGTCACGGAACCAGAACTCGTTGCAGCAGAACAGTTCTGGGCATTACCTGAAACATCAATACCAGATGGAAAAAATCCAGCGTTACATTGAGTCGGAGTAGTCTTCAATGCTGATGCCTTCCCGACAGTAACATTACCCCACTGGATATTATTAGTGGTAGGACTTGTGGTAGGGTTACTGACTGTAAGTGCCAAGTCCGTAGGGCTATTAGAACTCACAGATGGGAGTTGAGATACCTTAGTATCTGCGCAAGCAGTCGTTGTTAATAATAATATCCCTAATAAAACTTTTCTTATATCCATTGTGAACTCCCTCGTAGTGAGTCTTGTCGTTTTGTCATTTCATCTATAACTTTTTGAGCCTTAATAAATCTCCAAGTCTTCTCATATGATCGCTCATTCGGAGAAGGCGCACCTAATTGTCTTTGTATCTTTGAAATCTCTTGTAACATATCGCCAATACTTCCTTCATTACCAACTTTTCCTTTAGCCCACGTAGTTATATCTCTTATCATTTCAAGGTCTTTGGTTGGGATTGTACCTAACTCAATATTAAAATTCCTTAATACGTCAATCGGGATCCCTTGCCACTCATAATTTGCCACCCCAGGAGGCACAGGAGAGGCTAAAACAGGTGCGGTAAGGGTAGGTGATGGTTCGCTTGACTTGGCTATGGGCATGTGGTATCCTTAATTATGACCTATATTATTGGTGGTTTCCTAATAGGAATTGGATTAGCTTTTATTATAAAAATAGCTAAAACAATTTAATGCTGTTGCTCATTATCCCCAGTATTAATTGATTTCTTCATTTCATTAATTATTGGTTTAGCGATAAATTGATGTCCTAATCCTACTATTCCTGCTCCTATTGTTCCAATCCCCAATGCCTGTTTTATAAACTGATTCCTTGCTTGATTTGCCACATGCCCTTGTACCGCTTGTGATAATTTATTCAAACTATCATTAAAATATCCAAACCTTGTGAATAAATCTTGCGCCCCTTCATTGCCAGGGTTTCCCCATATTTTTGATAAATTATCTGTCTTTATCTGTCCCGATTTAGGGTCTAATACTTGTTTTAATATTCCTCTTCCAGATTTTAAAGCGTTCTCAAAATGATTATCAAGAATATCTAAACTATCTCGTGATTCATTAGGCATTTTATTCATTACTAAAGCTTTCATCTGCCCCATTATTTGTTGTATTTGGCTCTCTTTTAAATTAGTCTTCATTAATAAATCAGATTTTAATTGTGGATTGCCCATCGTTTTACTAAGGTCTGTGCGTGCTTGCCATACATCAGCAGTTGTTTTTATATCATCTGGGTTAATTCCTATCTTACTCAGAAACTTTGAAGGAGATGCTGCTAATACCTCTTCTTGACTAACTGGATTACTCCCAACAAGATTCTTATATTGATCTCCAAAATTATCCATCGTATCATTTATCGCACTAACAATATTCTTACCTATACCAACCAGCCGTGTATTATCTGGAGGAAGTGGTTTAGTAATGTCTGCTTGAATACCATTAACCATCTTATATATTGGTTCCATAGGGTTAGCATCAATTAAAGGTTTAGAAAAAGTCGGCAATTGTGTCTGTAAAAAACGTCTTGTCATTGGATTGTTAGCCATAGCTGTTGCCCCCTTAGCCATAATATAAGGAGCAATATAAGATGATGGTCTTGTAGCTAAATCTAATCCCATGCCAACTGCTTCTGGAACCATCTGTCCAGCCATTGATGTTGATTGAGCAAAAGGCATCTTTAATGCAGCATTTCTATATATATCAGACCAGGGTTGATTGGTCTGTTGATTTAATTGGTCAGGCATCATTGGACTACCGTTTTTATTAATTGCTGGCATCCCTAAGAAAGTTTGTGGTTGAGAAATAGCTAATTTAAAAGCTGGTTGTGCATTCTGGAAATAATTACCAATAGCAGACATAATAGGGTTCTGTGTATTAGATTGCTGTGGCTGTTGGACAGATTGTTGAGGAGACATTGTTTGTCTACTACTCAATTCTCTCTGTATCAATTCAGCTTCTATAGCTTCCTGTTCTGTCATTTTTTACCTTGTAATTCAGCTAATCTTGCCTTTAATTGTTCTGTTGATTGTTTACTAAAATCAAATTTACTATTAGAAGAACCGCCTGGATTCTTTATATAATCATCTATAATGGAAGAAGTAGGGTCTTTAGCATATTTATTCAATGGAGCAGTCATTCCTACCAATAAGTCTTTAACCTGAGATGCTTCATCTGGTTGTATTTTATATGATTTAGCATCACTCATTATTTTTGGGAGAATCTCTTTTTCTAATTTATCTGGTTCTGTAATTTGCATTTTTTGTAAATCTGCAAGACTATAACCATTAGATGCAATTGAACGCATAAAACGATAAGCATTATAACCAGTTGTTTGAAGCATATCTCTTGCAGTATCTCCATTCTCTTTACCACCTGGTAAAGAACCCTTTAGCCATCCAGATAAACTTGCAACACCCCTTGCCCCTCCTAATATTTGTCTTGTCAATTGTAATGCAATATCTGGTTGTGATACTTTTGTTAATCTTGAATAGTTCTTTACTTGATTCTGAACATCTCCACCCAACATATCTTCTAATCCACTCTTCATAGTGGTTAATAATCCAACTTTACCTCCAACGCTTCCTTCTTTTAATGCTTGGTCATAATTCTGTGAATAAGCGTTTATGGAACCTGCTGCTTTAGAAAAATCTTGCAAAGCTGTACGTGTTGCATCAGATTGAGAAACATCTCCTTCGGCTTGTTTAGTTGCAACATTCCTAGCAAAATCCAACTGTGCTGAATATCTTGGATCAATCTGTGTCCCAGGAAATCCCATCATATAATTAGGAGGAGGGAAATTATTTAAACTTCCACTTACTTGTGGTGTAGGGCCAATACCCCCAGGCATGCCCACTCCTGGCATCTGGATATTAGGCATTGATATATTTCCACCAACAGAATTAGGCTGTCCTTGCGATCCCTGTGCAGTCTGAGTAGCCATTCCATTTAACATCTGCATACCACCAGGGGTCATAGCAAGCCAGGGAGCCATCTTCATTGCAGCTATCTGCGGACTAAATTTAAACTTCTGACCAAACAATGTAGTAATTCCATCACCTTTTTCATTATCGCCAGCAAGAACAAAACCAGACTCAAACATCTTAGCCTGCGTCTCTTGTTGTGTTTGCCATTTCTGGAATGCTAATTGACGAGCATTGTTATATGAATTTGAAAAAGCATTACTGAAATCTTGTCCCCAATTGCTCATATATTACTCCTTATATACCAAATAATTTACCAGCACCAGCCGCCCCACCTAAGACATTCCCAGTAACACCGCCAATTGCTGATAAAAATGGATTCTGACCAGCTACTTGTGCATTAGCGCCATACATATTCCCGTATAAATTTCCATAAGAACCATAATTTTGATTCATTCCAGCCATAACAGAATTAGGGGTAAATCCAGATGTATAATCTAAATTTGGCTGTGCTAATGGTTGACGACCAGCAAGAGATAACCCCATGTTCTGATAATATTGTTTCCAGTTCTGTTGCTGTTGCATAAGTCCACGACTCATATAATCCGCACCTATTGGGCTTCCAGCATTAGCACCTAATTGAGCATTCATGTCACTTTTATACTGATCTGTCATCCATGATGGAACTCCTGATTGCATTCCTTGAGCCGCTTGTCCTGCCAAATTCTCTTGCAATGCGGATGTCTGTGGATATAGAGCCTCTTGTGCTGCTTGTTGTGACTCGGCTAATGGCAACATATATTGTTGTTGAGTCTGGTATACTTGAGGCAATGCACTTATCCAAGCATTTACTTCATCCTGTGCTGATGGCGGAGTAGGCGGTGTTGGTTGTTGTATTTTGGTTGAACCCATATTAAACTCCTTTAAAATATATTCCGTTTCAATATCCCTCTTATATTTATAACTCTGGTACGTTCATCCCCACGAATACCTCTCACAAATGCAATCTTCTCAATCTCAGGCCATCTCTTTAAAGCCCGTAATATAAAATCCTTGCCTACCCCACGCTTTCTAAAGTCTTTTCTAATGGCAAAATCTAAGATAGAAGCCAGGGTATAACCTTGAAGCATGTTATACCTAACAACAGCAACAATGTTCCCATTACTATCGACTGCATAATCAAAAGTACCGTATTTCTCATGTTCTTTAATGTATTTCTTTAGTAGTTCCCTGTCGCTATACTTCAAATGTTCTTGAATAAAATCTAATATTTTTTCAATATCATTCTCCGATAATCGCATTGATTTCATCTGCTGTTAATCCCATATTCTGTAATTTCTTTAAAGCATTATTCCTATGGGATTCTTTCTGTGCTATCTGCTCTTCATATGCAATCTGTTCATCAGATTTATCTAAAACAATCCTGTCTAACTCTTCTTTACTATTCACTTCAACGTATTCATAACCAACAGGATCAGGATGATAACCTGTGGACAATTCGAATTTCCTAAGTTTTTTGCCATTTTTTACATAATATCCAAATCCAGTATTTAAATTCATATAACAATCTCCTTAAGAACCTAATGGCAACATATACATAAACAAAGTACCGCCCGAACCTGAGAATACTGTTGCCACATAGTAATCACCTTTTTTAACAAAACATGATAAGCCATTGGAATAATTAGATGAACAGTTAATCCTTCCAGTTGTTGGGCTTGAATTTGAATCTGTGAAAAATTGTATCCCTTGTGAACCACCACTATAGGTATAAACAGTAATAAATAAATCAGTTGCGGCCTGATAAGTAGTGCCAACATTCTTAGTTGTCCATGTCCCTAACAGACTTCCTATATTAGAAACAGGTATTAAGCCAGCGCCAACAGGGATATTAGGCAATAACACTAATGATGCGCCACTTACTAAACCTGGGGCTACTATTTGAGCTAAATTAGAGTTTGCAATTTGTCCACCTAAAGCAGATATATTAACTTTATTAGCAGTAGTTATTTCTGCAAGCTTAGAGTCTTGTATTGCCGCAGAACTTGAAATATCAGAATCTATAATCCCGCTTACACTTGCCTGGTCAACTAAGTTATAAAAATCAGATTTTTCTGCTGAATCTGGTAATGTTCCGCCATGTGTGACAATAGCGCCACGCTCATCATGCCACATCTTAATAAAATGATTACATAATTGTCTTAGCATATAACTCCTTTATTCCTTTAATATCTTCTGTCCATCTTCTGTTGTAATATCTATTCCTGATTCCGTAGTCAATGGAACGCCAACAGGCCCAATATATGGAGGATATGTATCCTCTGACACATACTCGTCTTGAAAACAAGTTGCTAAACTCTCTATAACCGTTATATTAGAATTAAGGCTATTACAATAAATCTCAAATTTACAACTTTTAAATCTATTTATACCAACATTATCTAAATGCCAAATACCACGAGCTTCTATACCTGTATTGGTAAATAATACTGGAAATGAAACTGGGAAAGTCACACCACTAATTAATGCTAAATCTAAAGTGCCTAATTGAATCCATCCTAAATCATCAGGATTAGCTGAAACAATCAACGTTCCGTCTCCACCAAGAACTCTTAATTTATATTCCCCGCCTCTTTTAAACTGCATAGGAGCCTTAAAATCTTCTGCTCTGGATATTTCATCATATACAATAGGATCACCGTCATCATTAGTACTAGAGAATAATTGATGAACCTTACCAGTTATGGAATCAATGCCAAATAATGTTTGTTTTCCATTAATATTCATTATCGCAAATCTCGCAATGTTCCATCCTTCATAGACGACCCAAGACCTCTGCGCTGCCATGTTAGATGTATTTGTGGAAGCATAAAAAGCTGTACTTAATGCAGGATAATAGACCCAACAAACATTATTGGAACTTGAACCATTAACAGGGAGGGAAATAATATATTTATTTTCAAAAAATACAGCACATGCTTTACTAATCTGTACCCAATTTATAGAATTGAATTCATTCTGTAGAGGATAAGACAATGGAAAGGATTGTCCGGTTTGTAGCTTATCTAATTGTGTGCGGAATAATCCCCTGACTCCATCATATGCCAAAAATATAATATCATCAGCGACCTGAACTGCTGTTGCACCAGCCATACAACCAATATCTAATATTTTCTGTGGTTGATCTGTTGTAGGATTAGGAGTCTGACTTGGCAATAATTGCCATATTTGGTCGCTTCCTAAAGCTACAATCCCTTGATCTCTTGTAGAAACAAGAGCTTGTGCTTGTCCTACAGGGATACGGAATTGATTAACAACCCTATCAAATGGAGCGTAACCACCAGTTGTCCGAGAAGCAGAAAAGAATAATTTTGCAACTACCGTTTGAGAAGTGTTTGTGCCATCAGCTATTGTTACATTAGAGGCAGTTCCCAATGATGTGGATGTTAAAACTAAATATCCTGAACCACTAACAGAAGCTATTGTAATCCCAATAGCAGCATTTATAAGGCTTGCTACATTGGCTATTGTTGTAGCTGTATTAATAGCAATATTATCGTAAACAACACTATCGACAGTTATTTTAAGCTTATCCCCCGATGTCCCTGAGAATGTAGATTGATCGCCAGTAATTTGAGCGGCGGTTGGATAATATGTTGCGGGGAAAGCATCTGAGAAGGCTAATAGATTATTCTTTAATGCCCATACTCTATCTCCGTAGTAACATAATGCAAGAGTCTTAGGACAACTATATTGAGTATCAAGTAAATCATGAAAAGTATGATCTTGATACATGACAAATACATCATCTATGCCATTTGATATGATTGCCACATCCAACTGACTCTGTTGACCAGCTTTGATAATGGTGGTTGGCAAGCCATCAGTAAATCCTGTTTTCCTTGTAACAAATGCACCACTTGAAGGCCAACCGCTAAGATTACCCCCTTGCATAGCCAAAAGTTCAAATGTTCCACCATCAGGATTGAATCCAAATAACCCATATCCTGGCGTATTCACAGATGGATAAGAACTATCAATCCTTGATTTACCTGATCTTAAACTTGTCTGACCAGAATTCTCTAATAAAATATTCTGTAATAGAACAGCTTGATTATCTGCAATAATTTGTTCATGTTGGCGAGTATTCATGCCACCGCCTAAATCACGCTTCAACACATATAGTGGTTGATCGTCAGGGGCAGAATACTCTAATACTTGTTGTTGTCGTCTTGGCATAATCAATATAACTGATGAATAGGATAAACATTAGGTCTAAATTGAGTTACTCTATTAGGGTCATTTTCAATTTCCCATATCATTTCCATAATTACTTGTTCATATTGTTTCTCAAAATCCGCTGCTTTTTGAAATTGTCTTTTAGTCCTCCAAGCATCAGCAGTAGCCCCTAATTCACAAGCAATATCACATTTTATGCTTGGCAAATCAGAAGCATCTGTCATAGCTGAATACGCAATCTGATAAGGCATATTAATCTGAATTATGCTTGTTGGATTAGGATATAACTGTATTGTTTTAACTATATTGGCAGGTGTATTTGTATCTAAAGAATCGTAAATAGCATATGCTCTGGGAGAGTCGTTATCATTAAGACTTTGTGTATAAATACTTTCTAATTCTGCTAAAGAATTCTTAGTTAAATTAACTCCATTGGTATTATCAAATACATAAAGCTCTTTCCCAATATTACTTGGGAGGGTATAGGTATTTGTGCCTATAACAGTATTAAAGTTATACGTGGGATTAATAGTAGGCCAATTAAATTTCTTAAATATACGCTCATATCTCTGGTTGATATATCCATTAATGATCTTAGAAAATGGCATAGAAGTATCACTAACACGTATGCCTACGTTATAAGCTATCTGACCAAAATTATTCATTAAACCACCGTACATATAGCATCAAATATCTTCGCTATATCCTTATCAAGATTATTGTCAATATAATTGGCATACGCTAACCGCTCATTCTTTTCAAAGAATCTGCTTGCTCTTGGGTCATTAATATCATCTATAACCCTCTTATGTTCTATAATCACATCGGGACAATAAAACAATTTACCAATCGCCCGTCCTATATCTAAAAGAAAAGTATCACCAAACAATGCTAATAATTCTCTCGGATAAATATATCCAAGAGTCCTGACGATATTGCCTGACACAAGGCCAAAAGTAGGGAGATTATACCTATGATTATTAGTGCAATCATCGCCATATGCTATCCCCCATCCTTTGCCTTTATTCTCTATGACATTTATTAAAATCTTGTCCCATCCTTTGGTTCTAAAGATAATGTCATCATTGATTGGCATGTAATAATCATAGTTAGGATATTTCCCTACTAACAAATTATGAATCTACGCTACATTCATCCTGTTACCAACATGTGTAATATGACAATCCGATCGACTATATTCCTTCAAAGTAGGGTCATCATTATCAAGATAAACGACCAAATCAGTATCAAAAGACTTAGTTTCTCTAAAGGATTCAATCATCTCCTTTAATCTATCCGGCCTATTCCTTGATGGACATGTAAGCAATAGTCTACCCACAGACGACTCCAATATTTACCCAATGCCCATCTCGTAATTCAACTAATTTATAATCAGAAATATCAGCTTTATTCAACCATTCCTTGACCATACCAGAAGATGGGAATTGTTTATGATATAAGTGTTCGAAATTATAATCTGTATTGAATTCTTTAGCCTGTGGATTACTGACTTTAGCCAGGGCTAACCTACTGTCTACTCTTTCTATCTTCATTCTTTCCTCGATAGTCGCAAACGGCAATAGTTCAGAAGTCCATCTTGATTCCCATGGAACAGTAATAATTAATTTCTTTGAAATCCTCATAGCCTCACGGATAACATCTACAGGATTTTCTACATGTTCAACTATCTCACCTAAGACTGCTATATCGAATTCCTTATCATTAAAAGGAAGTGTTTTCGTGGCATCTGTCTGAACAAAGTTCGGGAGGTCGTATTTGTCTATATCCAGAGATGTAATGTTCGTCCTGTCCCAACCCGCAAACAGATGCCCTTTATTACATCCAATATCAATTATTTTTGCTTTCTTATCTGTAATATTACTAACTATCCAACTTAATCTTTCGTGATAAACAACCTTATCATCAAACTTAAATAGATTATTTTTCCAATCCTCAGCAACAGTAGACCACGAATTTTCCTGTATGTATTTCTTGCAATCTATAATTGGATGACCATTTTTCAGAGTATTTATTAAATATTCTTTGAATCCCACATTATGAACCCAATGATAAGGATTACGTTCTTTCATTATTTCATGGTCGTTAGTGACAGCTACACAACCACAAGCAATAGCTTTAGTCAAAGCTATACAATTAATCTCCCCAGCATAATTACAAGGATATGCAAATATTTCAGACTTGGCATATTCGACCAATAATTCTTTATGACCAACTTTCCCATGATGAAACACTCCATCTTGTTTCATCAATTTTTCCATCCTCATCTTGAATCCATCATCCTTAACAAATCCTTGTTTCACAAACGCATCATAAACATTCCAGCCATAGAATATATGAAGCGTGGCATCTGGGACTTCCTTACGCACATCAGGCCATATATTAAGTAAATCTTCCAGGCCACGATTATATGAAGATGCCCATATACATCTATGAGTTTCACGTGGAACTGAATCTATTCCAATGAAATCACTTGCATTGATTCCATTAGTGGATATATATATTTTCTCTTTAGGAATCCACGAAGGAATAAGAGTAGCATGGTATTTACTCAGTACAACAATTTGATCAATGCCTTTTATATTGTCCTCAGTAAACTCAATATTTGGAATATCATGTAGCCAAATAATACGTTTCTTAGCGGAGATAGTATTTTCAAATATATTGCTTCTCCAGCTAATCAGAATGTTATATATATCATTAGGATTAAATTCCATTACCTCACGATAAGTAACGCCGTCATAAACGCCTTTCTGATCTCCACAGTTACAAAATACAGTTACCTCCATGCCTAATTTCTGTAATTCTCGTGCTAAATTGATAACTGCTTCCTCAGAACCGCCTATACCTTTCTCAGCAGACTTAGGAGACCAATCTTCCAAAGAACTCATTGCAAATATACAAACTGACTTATCAGACCATTCTTTGTTTTTACCGAAATGATGCTGCAACTTCATTATAATCCCATGTTCTTTCAACCCTTCGGGAACAGCTTTTAATAATTCAGCTATCTTGGAGTCCTCTTTCTTTTCTTTTAGATAATTAACGACTCCAAGAAAATTAGTCATAAAGTTTTTATGTTCAACTGCCTTATTAAACATCTCTTCGTTCTGTAAAATAAAATCAAGAGTAGGAACATCTTTCTTAGCAATATTAAATAGCTTGAGAGCATCTTCGAATTTATCTAATTGGAATAAAGTAAATGCCATGCTAAGAATTGGTCTCCATTTATAAGAAGATAAATCCTGCATCATAAATGTTCTTGGGATTGGTTTTAACAGTCCTTGCCGACCCCATTCCTCAGCCTTAACCCAATCTTCCATATTGAAATAAATATCATGCAATCGTAAGTAGGCATCAGGGTATTCAGGACGTTCAGCCAATGCTTCAAATGCTGCGGCCTTTGCCTGTTCATCATTCCCAATGTGCCTATAGGCATCAGATAACTGGCACCATGACATATATCTATCATCATCCCAACCAGAGGTAGCAATATGCTTCTCTAAGAAAAATATTGCCTTTTCATATTGACCTACGCCAGCCAACATTCTTCCAAGATATGCAAGTGTTCTGGAATCCGTATTTTCTTTATCTTGTTTATATTCATCTAATAAATATTTCAGGTTTCTCATCCAAGATTCATTAATATGTTCTTGGGTTGCCAAATGATCTATAACTAATTCTTCACTTAAATCTATCTTGTAATCATTCTTACTTTTAGGTAGAACATTCTCATGTATCTTTTTATTCCAATATAGATTAGCCGTATTCTTAATTAATACTTCTCTCCAATGTGCCGCATTTACATTACCCCATTGATCTCTCGAATAATTATAAAACCCCGATACAATCGAAATTCCATTGTCATATGCTCGTTGGGCAATATCCCTTACTTTTTTAACGGAATAATGATTAATGGCATCATCAGCGTCTAAACGCATATACATATCGCCAGTGACATGATAAGCAACAAAATTCCTCTTATGAGCAAAATCATTCTGCCAAGTATAAGGAAGGACTTTTATCTCTAAAGATGGATATGAATTAGCAATGTCTTTGAATTCCTGAATCTTATCGTCAACAGCAATGACAATTTCATCGAATATTGAACCATAAGAAGCAAGTATCCTCTGAAATTGCTTTGTCTCGTCCTTAAAGATCATTGCAAGACTTAATCTCATGCCTTACACCCTTTCTGGTATACACAGTTGTGGGAATGCCTTCATAAAATCATTCTGTTCACTATAGTCCTGCCATAACGGTTCTTTTAATTGATTAATAGAGTATTCTTCAAGATCAAATAGCAATTTAGGCGGTAAACTCATGGCAAACCTGAAATCTTTCTTATCGTTTGATGCAAAACTATTGTTCCTTGTTTCTCTTAAAATCTTGTTCTCTTGAATTACTCCCCAAAGGGCAACTAAATTAGTACATATTTGCATTCTGTTACAACATACAAATGGTTCACACCCTTCAGGACATGGGATATATTTATCTCCACATGAACTACAATATAAAGTAGGGTCTTTTATCCATTCTTCAATGAATGCTCTTAATGCTGTTTCTTTTGAATTTGTGAGTTTGAATGCCATATTATAAAAGGGGTGGGTTTTACCCCACCCCAATAACGCATTAGGACATAGAATACGACCAAAATCCGGCGTTATAGTGTTGCACCTCCAAGGTCGCTTCGACGGTAACCTGACCATCGGTCGAGTCACCAACTTTAGCCAACTGTTGCACAATCGGTTTACGAAGATACGCAAGCTTGAAGAAATCCTCGTTGATACCGACCACATCATATGCAACGTCGTTAGTCTGACCGCTGATATAACGATGTGGGAACAATTTGACCATTGAAGCAGCGTCAGCTTGATAAACGTCAATGGCGTTAATCAAACGACGATCGTCCTGTGTGAAGTATTTTGTAGCACCAGCCGTAAAAGCACTAATTTTACGTTTGATGTACATAGAACCATACACAGCATTGACCTGAATCCCTGTGTTATCCCAAACTAACTGGAACAAATCATTTAAGATTTTTTCAGTCAATGAAACAGTTGACATACCAGTTTGAAGAGATAACGAGTTTTTAAGACCTCGCAACTGACGAGCAGTTGTCGTACCATCACCGCAAGCAATAGAACCACGCATTAGAGCAAACTCCATGTCATTCTTGATGAGTTTTAATGCTTTTGTGGCTTCATATTGGAAGCGATCATTGAACGCAGCTTGATTGACAGCCCTATCAGTATCAGAAACCCTGAAACCTTGTTTAAAGATTTGGCAGACGTTCTGAACACGGGCAGGATTGGTTAAAGTGTTAAAAGTAGCCGCAGAACCTTCAATTTGGGCGTTAGCTTTAACAGCGTTTAACGTATCAATCAAGGTTTGGTGATAAATATTAGTAGCTTGGCTTGTTCCCAAACCAGATACTAATTGAGTCTCTGTCGGTGAAATGTTCTGAAGGATAGCCAAAAGGTCTTCCCTCATTGCATTATCATCATATACGACAGCCGTTGTTAAGGTTGTCATGCTATTCTCCTAAGATACCTTTCGCACGAAGGATTGAACCTATCGCTTGTTCAGCATCTTTTAATGATCCTGTTTTCTTGAGAGTGTTTAAGGCTCCCTGTTGGGGAGTCTCCGATAAGGTAACTCTCCGACCAGCACCTTCAGTTAGGCTTGCTTTTTGGGCTTGCTTAACATCAGCTTTAGCCTGTTGAACTTTCTGTTGAAGCGCAGGTGTTAGGCTACGTGCGACACGACCGTATGCAATATCGGCGGCGGCAGCCAATCCTTGAGGATTATTAGATAATTCAGGATTCTTCATAAGTCCAAAAATCTGTTGCGTTATTGGATGGGTTTCATCCCATGCCAATGGACGACCCTGTGCATCACGCTTAAACGCTTCGGGATAAGTGTTCTGCACATACGCTAAAGATTGTTGTTTCTGGGCTTCAACCTGATTAACTTTCTCCCTTGACCCTACAACTTCTTCAAAAAGCCTCTTATTTTCAGCCTGTTGCATCTTGCGTTGTTCACCTGTAGCCCATGCAACAATATTAGCGTCGGTAGAATTCTGCAACTTATATGCTTCAAGCTGTTCATAAGTGTACTGAGGCTGTGCTGGTTGTTGATTTACCTTACTTAACTTTTCTTCAATCATCTGAGGCAATTTATCAATTACCTCTTCAGATTTACGTTTCCACTCCATAGCACGGTTCTTCCAGGGCACGCCAAACTCATCTACGTCAAGATTAGCCGCTTGGACGGCAGTTTGTGGCTCTGTGACTACGGGTTCTGCTACCACTGGTGGTTCAGTGGATGGTGTTGGCTCCTGTACAGGTTCCTGTACTGGAGGCGTTCTGTCAATAACGGGCGGCGGTTCCACGTTGAGATTCACTACCTGTTTTTCGTCTGCCATTGCATTACTCCAATTTTAGCCTCTTACGCTTTGGCTATTGCGATTTATACCTGCTCCGAACCAGATTCCGATGGGTTCTGGTGCATAATATTCGAATGATCTTCTGGAATTAAATCTATCGCCCCACGATTAACTGCCGCTGCTTTAGCAATATGTTCCTTAAATGAATTCTCTTCATCCTTATTGGCAAATTTATGTTGCATAGCATCAGTAGTATGAGCATTGGCAATCTCATTAATCTGATTTGGATGAGAAATCCTGTGATAAATACCAGAAATATTACCCATAATGTTCCCACCTTTACGATGAAAAGCTATTGCCGCTATTCTCTTTACTGTGTTATCGTTTAGTCCGTATGCCATGTTACCTATCTACCAATAAAATAGCCCTTACCGACCCTGACAGTCAGATAAGGGCTACTAAATCATATTGGTAATCCCCGTCGGGATTATAAGTTTATCTGTTATTTAAAAATTTATATAATCTCCATTTAAGACTACTATCTAAATTCCATCCATAACTTCCAATATTAAATTTATCCATAACATCGCAGAAATAAATCCTATTATTTATATCGTCTTTAAAAAAATCTAACATTATTTAATTCCTGATTTACAGATTTTATCTAATATCCATTTCGTTGATTCATTCTCTCCAATTTCATCCTGCCATTCTTTAAGCTTGTGTATCATGTGACATCGAGCAATGAGGTATTCGTTTCTATTAAGTCCATCAACATTGAACGAATCCACCCTACATACTTTAGGTCTCGTCGAATAGCATCCACAAGACTTGTCCTCCCGTAACATAGGGCATGGTTTTGTTCCTAATGTGAACTCTGCGAATAAACTACAACAATCTCCGTCTTGACTACATACCCACTTTCCATCAACTACATGCTTCATTTAAACGTCGCCAAAGTACGAGGCTAAATTTGCCATCCGGCGCACATGTTCATTAGGACTTTTCTTAGCCTTTGCAAGTTTATCAGCAGGTATTTTCTGTCCCTGTGGAACTCCAAGAGCTTTATGTAAGCCACCAGGATGTTTAATAGCTGACTGTATCCATTTTTGTGCCATTTGTAGTCATATCCTCATATTTTAATATTCCTAAATCATACTTAAATATTTCACAAAGACGCAATGCCCACCAATGACCATCTCTTTCTTTTTCCCAATATAATTTATCCTCCATAGCAATCATCACTACTGTTATGGTTAATATTTGGATTAGGCATTCCAATAACCTTAATATGAGGTTTTAAATCTACCTCATAAGCGTCTTTGGACTGCACATCTTTGAACTTACCAGTATATGCCATATTAACGCCTTGTTGTTTTTCCCATTTATTATCATCGCCATCTATTAGTTGAGTATTATTAAAATTAATACCGCCATTACCAGCACTATTACCAGTAATCTTTGCTAATTTCTCGGATTGATCTCCGTCGTAATAAACTCCTTCTTTATCTGCCATATATTCCTCCTTAGAAGCCGTAAGTCACAGGCCCGTAATCCCCATTTTTATTAATAGTCCCTGCGCCATCTGCCTTACTATCGCCTCCGTTATTATCAAATACTGACGAATCAGTAGTACCCCTAACCATCTTTGCTCCTGTATTAAATATCATATTTTCTTTTTGGTCAGGCATACCAATACTCGAATTATTAATATCTGAACTTAATACTCGACCATTTCTATTGCTTGTTAAATCTTCTGGAACTTTAAATTTGTCCATATTCTTCTCCTTTTAAACAGATGCAATCTTACTTGCCATCTGCATAACTTTTTTCATTTTTTCATCAATATTTTTCTTGCCACCAGCTTTATCATGACTACTGGCTGTTCCTGTTCTTGTAGTAATATTTGATTGTTTAGGGATTGCCTGTGCTGGAATACTGTGTCTACCTAAATCTTTCCTTCCTGTCATGTTTGGGGCTGTCATATCTCTCTCCATTTGAAATTGATTTGGATATTTAGACATATTTTAATCCTCGTTATCAGCATCCTTCATTATTACTTTATCTGGATTCTGCATATCCGATAAAGCCTTTTCAATATTATGTAATTCTTGTAAATATTTTCCTGGAAACTCTGATATATGACTACACGCCATTTTCATCACTCGTGCAGACTCGAATTTATCTGAACCTGGCGGAATATGTTGCCAATTATTGTCCAATGTCTTTATTAATTCTCTAACATCATTCAATAATATTTTCCATGACTTACTCTTTGCCAATTCTCCTAAAACAGCATTACATTCAGCCATACGAGCAACTAATTTTTCTTCCGTAAACTCGCCTTCAAGGCGATTCATCGTCTCAAAATATTGATTGCCTTTATTGCTCATTACCTGCTCCTACTGGTTGCTGTTGTGACTGAACTGCCTGTAATAATGCCAAATTCTTCTCATGTTCATGCTGTAAGGCCTGTTGCTGTAGTGCCAGATTAGCCCTATGACGTTCTTGAATAACCGCATGTTCATGTGCGATACCTTCAGTGTTACTATCTTCCTGCTGTTGAAGCATCATACCGTGCATATCCGGCTGAATACCGAATTTCTGCTTTACTTGAGCCTGTTCTAATGGTGTTAAGTCCAACATATTCATTTTCACAGGCGGAGGTGGAGGCGGTTGTTGTTTAGGTTGGGGGAATGTGACCAATTCCTGCCAATTTGGTATATTAAGCTCCTGATATACACATTTTAAAGCATTAGCTACGTTCATAGGAGTGATTACACCCATCTGTGCTAAAAGAGGGTTTTCCATTTGTTGAAGAATAGCTTGTGATTTCTGCAATCTGACCTGTGGATTGGTATTTTGGTCGTTTCCTCTAACAGTAATCTTATATTTTCCTTTAACTTCCTCCCTGGTAAGCCTAATTTTCTCCCAACCATCCTTACCAAAATAAGAAAATTCTTCTTCATCATTCCCATATTGACACCATAAGTCCCAAATCCAGTTAAATAAGTCCTCAATTTGTCCTTTATATAAATCCGCATCAAGAGAAAATGTCATTTGAGACTGTTGCACCTGCTGATCTACTTCTCCCAATGTCCTCGGTTGGCGTTTATTTATCATTGATTGTAGAGTAAAATCAACTTGACCAGTTAATTCCTCTACTTTACTCTCTAATATCATCTGTTCGTCTTTATAAGAGAACTCAGCCTGGGCATTTGTATTATTCATTGGCTGCATAACGTCTTCTAATGGTGTCATTCCATTAACTGGTATACCTTGACCAAAAATAAATTGCACAGTTTTATTATTTATCAGGCCCGCACGATATAAAAACATTGGAGAGTTTCGGATTGTCTGAGAATCAATTTTTTGCATATGCTGAATATCAATTTCTTTCACAATATCCTCAATCATCTCAGGAATTCCACGATGAGAGAACCATCTATCGTCACAAAGTTCATAAAATAGCTTAATAAAAGGCCATTTTTGGTTAAAAAATGGTAATGTTGACTTCCTTAAAATCTTCAAAAAATCAGGTGCTAAAGTAACCACACACTTCTCTTTCGCACCATCATTGTTAATATCGTACCAGCAATAAGCTTCCCAAATCATCACTAACTCATCTGGAGTCTGTAAACGCATAATTCCTTCACGAAAATCCTTAACAATTTGGATATTTCGCTGATTCAGATTCACTTGCTTCATAGAATTTATCTCAGCCACACCTTTAATATCCCATCCCTTTAATTCAGCATTCTTTTTAACGGTATCTAAAGGCATAAAGAACTCATGTATAATCCACTGGCAACCTTGAGGATCATATCCAGAGTCCGTACCTACATAAATACGCTCATCCATACAGGTATCTGCGTCTGGATGGTTCTTAGTAACTTCCTGCAAATCAACACTTATAGAAGTTTCTCCTGAGTGTATCTTCTCTGCTGCATCACGTAGGGTAGACATATTCACATTCTTTACATTATCACTCATATCTGCTTGGAAATATGACACCAACATCTGCGCCAAGTCTTCCGTAGATGTATTGCTTGAATGAATCTTTTCAACGTCACTAATAGACAGATCGTCCAACGAAGCGGTCTCAGCACGAGTCACCTCCTCATAAGCCCAATATGGTTTCATCAGACACCAACCCTTTTCTAAGGATTGGTCTATAGTAATAATAATTTTTTCTTTCAAATTTGTAATATCACAAATCAAATGATCGAGGAACTTTTCAATCTTCATAGCATTATCAAAAGTTCCTGAAGGGGTAGGAATTACTTGTACGACGGGACGAATTCCGAAGATAATATTGACAAGAGATGCCTTTAACTTGCGGATTTTTGTCTCGATTGTCGGCATACGGATATTGGCGCAACCGACAAATGGAAAGTTCTTTGTTTTCTTGATGCGATAACGCATCTTAGTCCATTTAAGTTGATTAATTTCCCAAGTAGCAGTAAGCCCCCGTGAGGAGTCCCTCCATTTTCTTATCGTATCAAGAAGAGTTCTATTAGGGTCTACCTGTTGTTCGGGGGCTTCTATTTTAGTTTTTTTAGGTCTTGCCATTATCCACCTATCGTAATATCAACCGGAGCCTCATATTCCCTACCTGATGATGATCCATACCCGTAATCATTAGATATAGCCATTTGCATCTCAACATTATTACCATTCGAATCCGTAGTAGCTGTACCATAGAATGGCATAATCAAATTCTCGGCGTATGTCATGCAGTCTACCAAATCATCATGCCTCGATACGCCAATGCTCATAAGTTCGTCACGGGCTTCCAACATGTCAGCACCGATATAGTATTTCCCCTGCTCAAACAAAGGCTGTAAAGCCGCAATCACACGAGCCGTCTTATTCCTAATGCTTATGCCTGTAGATGATTGAACAAACGCATTTTTCAACTCCATGACAGGCGGGTATAATTTCCGTTCAGTACACTTACGCAAGAATGAATCAAAAAATCCTTTCTCAACTCCTGAATTCGGAATTCCCAATGCTGTTACTTCTCCTCGATGGGATAACCACATATTAATCACAGCATCTTGAAAATCACCAATCTTAGAATGAGTCCTTATGTAATGTGCTAAGAACCTATTTCCGAACTGATCGCATAATATCAAACACGCCGTCTTAAAATCCGCTGTATCGTCCTCGCTATACGCAGGGTCTACGGCAATCACCGCATTATAATTCTTAGGCAACTGAGTCCATGTTCGTATCTGAGTTTCTTTGATTGGGGCCGTCTCATCACTAATAGGTGAGTTCATAAATTCACTACTAAACGCAAAACTCCCAATCTCCCGTTTACGAGCCTGCAATCTATCGTGACTCCACAATAAAGGCCACAACTCATGTCCTGCTTCCTGAACACCATCCTGATACGCCATATACTTCTTCTTTGTCCATCCATTATCCATCGCCAGTAAATCCGCTAATACTGATAGCGGATGTATGATTGTGCCAACAATAATAAACTGTCCTTCAGGGACGAGAGTGTTCAGGCAAGCTTTAAACAACCATTCCTTCAGTTGTTTCCGCTGTTCTTCGCTCCTCACACTATCATCCGTCTCTAAGTCATCGCAGATAATGACATCAGGGCGAAAACCACGAATTTGGCCGCCAGCACCACGAGCCCTAATATTAACCCCATTACGAAGAATGATATGATTCTCTGACCATTTATCACTGACTTGTTCTCCAAAGTATTCCCTCACTCTCGGATTATTACACAGTTCAAATTTTATTTTACGAAGCCAGTCTACAGCCAATGTTTCGGAAGCGGATATAATTACAATATCCGTCGCACCTTTCCATAGGGCCAGCCATATAGGATAGATGACACTGACCATTGTAGACTTAGCGAAACCACGAGGGGATGCTAATACGATCCTTTTGCCATTAGGAAGCATCTTATAAACTTCTAAATGGAAATCCGGCGAGTCACTTAAGAGCAGAGGCTTAAGGAAGTACTCCGCAAATTTATATATGCTCTCTTGCGTATCAGCGACAGTTTGCGCTATTATCTCACGTTCTTCGTCGGTATATTGTTTCATATCGAACAGTCCATTAATCTCTTCGGGAATATCATCTCATCACTAATAGGGGTTATATAGCATGAGAACTCATGTATAATATTAAACTCCCTCTCAGTAATCTTGCTCAAAGGAAACTTAGCGTTATATTCACGGATAAATTTAGCGACTGCGAAATTAAGTGTGTCTTTTTGGCTCATAATTCATCTACCTCTATGAACACTGGGTCATAACAACTCAATGCAGAGAAGCAACTTGGGTCAATCAACATTCCCAAATACCTTCCCACTCCAGGCCAGTGCGGTGACTTTTTCATACCAGGCTACCTGTCGGCAGTTTCCTAACGTGCATTCTCAAGCAAGCCTTCTCAGTGCATATCTTCCTGCACATCTGGTGAACTCTCTTCCTGTGTTCCCTAACTCTCTTCATCACTGATCGCATGAACGGACTTAACATAGCAATCCCAACATTCTATTTGTCCTTGCAAACTCACCTTTAATATTCGATAGAATAATAAAATCCTCATCATCAACTATGGAAATCTTATTGCGTGTTAATTTAATGAACCTCATCCCCTCATCCCCCTCAATCTTTTTGCATCCTCAATTATTCCTGGATCATTCACTATCGCTATTTGCTGTATCGTACTCTTGTCCTTAATATGCTTTGCCAATTCCAATATCAACGTCGATGCCATTATCCGGCTACGGTTATCCGCACCCAGTACAAACACATCCCCATCCCTATCCTTCGCCATAATATCAGCGTACAACGCAATCTTATTCAGGCCCTTATAGATCGCAAGTAAATCAATCCCCGCTTTTTCGATATACTCAAGGGGACTGTCCGACGCTAATATCTTACTTACTGTTTTGTTTAATTTCCCTATCGTCGCTGGTTGACCTGGCTGCGACTCTGTGTTGGCGGGCGCTACCGATGTATTGTCCGTAGGAGTATCCATTAAGCTCCAAGTAATGATTCAGAAAGTAATTCTACTTCTTCTGGTAATACTGGGCAAACTTCAATGCCTCTTTCGGCATACCAATGATCACCAATATTCTTATACAATCTTAAATTTTCTATTCTGTTGTCACTTCTATTTTTGTTTATATGATGTACTTGCTCCTGTGATTCCAACCGTCTTCCAAGCTTCATTTCCATCATTAATCTATGCTCTAAAATAAAACCAGATTTATTTGAGCACTTAATTCTTATATAGCCATGTTGGTCTTTGTATCTCATTCCATCTAAAGTGTCTTGTCTTTTTTTCAATTTGTCAATTATTTTCTTAAATTATTTTACATCACCCCTATTTTATTATACTATACAACCGTGTCTCAATCACTATTCTCTTTCACAATCATTCTGTTTAATATCATCCTCTACTGGCGTACACTCTCATATGGATATGTAGTTGATGACCTTGATTGGGTTGCTAAGGTCGGACGGTTCATACGCATCAAGCCCCAACACTTCTTCCAATCCCGTCTATATGGCCCTGGTACATTTCTTGGCTTCCCACCGCTCGCAACTCCCAGAGCCGATCACATCATCACACTCTGCTTACACATCATCACCTGCCTGCTTATCTCATACGTATTTTCTCCACTGACCGCCATCATCTTCTCCTGCCACCCCTGCGCCCACCAGACCTCCATATGGCTCACAGGCCGTAGGTATTCCGTCCTTAACATCATCTTCCTCACAATCTTATTCACTCACACATATTTCCTATTCATTCCACTCTTCATCATTCTTACCCATCACTTCCGAGGTCTATACCTAAAACGGCGCCATCTTCCACAAGCACCGTACACATTCCTCAATATCCTACGCACCATATACCACTCCACTATCAAGCTCTCAGGCTTAGGCGGTACTCATCCATTTACACCATACCTATTCTCATACCAATACTCTGAACACCCACACACCACATGCTCTTTTATTCCTTGTACCCAGCCTGGCGCCGAAAGGTATCTGTCCATACCACTGATCTACACCTGCTTCCTCTTATCACACATTCCTTTCATACTACCAATCCTCATCTGCCACACCTATTATCTCATGCCCATGTATTCATCCATTCAGAGTTTCTACGATTATCACAAGCTTCATAATCCATGCTCTACAAAACTTCCTCTTCTTAGACGATTGTATCCACAGATTGTTAGCACTCTGTAATTTAAACTGCTAATGTATTCAAACTCAAAATTTATTGTGGATTCGGGAGTGGTATTATAACTATAATGACACCCGTCGGGGGTGGTTACGATCTGCCCAGGAAATCAAAAAGCCATCCTAAAACCATCCGTATAATTATTCAACTACACAATAATTAGTATTATGTTAAGTACGCACACATAGATTATGAGTGGCTATGTCATGCTCTGAAACGTGGTGATTCTACACCACTTTATAGGATTTTTTAGTGGTGAAGTGGAGCAATATACTATGTATATATAATATGCCAAGCCGTCCTTAATATGTCCGTCATTTATTATCTGTCTTCCCTTATATAATAAGCTGTCCTTTATGTCCATCATGTCCTTCTTTTTTTATAATTATATATAAACATATAAATAGAGAGAGATATATAAGAAAAAAAAGATATAGCTACAATGTCAATGTCCGCCATTTTTGACGGACACAACGGACGGATTTAGAATTATGTCCTTAATGTCCGTAATGTCCGTTGTATTTTTATAGAGATGATGAATATTATTATTGATATAATAATTTAAAATAATTAAATAAATTTACTTGACATTAATGATGAATATGGTATAATTAAATTGTAAATCGGATAAAGGCCAACAGGCCGGAGAGGGGAAGGATATGACGCTCACAGTAGCCACGCCAGCAAGCAATAAGATAGGCTGGGCACAGCTAAAACGAGATATTAAAGAAGCAGAAAGCGTGTATGTATATACCAGAATGTTTGAATATTGCAAAGCTGTTAAATGGGATATTTTAGAAGCTATTAAACAATATGATGTATATGGAGAAAATGAACCGCCAAGTTATCACTGGGCTAAAGACGGATCAAAGAAACTATTTATTAACTAACCACCGCCAACCGGCGCAAACAAGGAGGGAATATGACACTAATCATCCGCAAGCACTACATCCAAAACAAAGAGACGGGCAAGAAATGTAGAGTGCATTATTCACTTGATAATAGAACAGACGGGCGCAAATGTATTACTATTTACGCTAAAACTTATGATGAGGATATGAAAGGGATTATTGAATATAAAAATAATTCTGATTTGATGAGCGATTATTTTGAAAAAGATCGTGCTGTATTGTTTGAAGATCATCCTTTATATAGTGAAGCTCGGAAGATGGTAGAAAAGATTATTTGGGACAATAAGGTTAAGTACTTTAACCGCTTATTACCTAAATACGGCGAAGCAAAGGCAAGAGAATACGCAGGGATTAATTAACCAACCCAACGAGAGGAGCGGATATGACTTGCCACACAGACATTGAATTAAACACACCGGATCAAATAAAAGAATTTGTATTAACTGTCAATAAACGTAAAGGCGAATTATGCGGCAACCACAAAATATCTCAATGGGTTATTGATAATTGGGATAAGATTGCAACGGAATGTTATATAGACACTAAAGCTAAAAATCTGAGCGAATTATTAGGATTAAACATTTCAAGAGGTCAGGAAGGATGGGAAGCATTAACGGGAATTGTCTACACTACAGGACACGAGATTGATTATCGCAAAGAAAAAGCAGATGGATGGGTTAATTTTAACAATGATGATTTTAAAGAAAATGATAAGGCGGAAATTAAAAAAGATGGGCTTTTAGGTGTAAGCGTTATTAAGGGGAAGATTATCAAGGCACATGATGGGAGAATGTTTTTCCTTCCTAAAGGCAATAGATCAAGAGGTTATTATTTAACTGGATATGAGAAGTTAAGAAAAATTTAACGAAAGGACTAACCCCATGACAACCAAAGCAAAGACAGAGGCGAGCAAGACAGAAAGCGAGGAATAAATGAGAATTATAATTTTATTGATATTAATGACGCAGGTTTGTTGGGCTAACATTGATTGTTCTAATAATGATCCCATTACTGTAAAAGCTACATGTAATCCAGATGGAAGCGATTGCACTAATTTGATGGTAGCTCCAATTAAATGTAGTGATGGCTATATGCCAGTACAAGACTTAGGGCATGAATGGTTCTGCACACCAACAGAACCTAAATCAATTAAGTTCCCTAAATACAAATGTGAACGTCAACCAAGCCCATGCACGGCTACTTTGGAAGGATATATTCACTGCCCAAAAGACGCTCAAATTGATGGTGGATATATTTGTTCACCAATAGAGGAGAAATAAAAATGATAAAAAACAAGATCGCCAGGTATTCAGTAGCGACAATCACAAGTACAGACGCATCACTCATTGACCGCAAGGAAGCGTTAAAAGCAAAGAATGGCAATATTAGAGATGAAGATATATTTAAAGCAGGACTTGAATCACTCGAAAAGGCTATGGAGAAAGCCTCTGTATAACAATCAATGCCCCAGGAAAGTTATTCAATGAACACGCAAGGGAAGACATAAATACACAATCAATCTACCAATAGAATTATATGAACGAGCAAAGAAGAAAGCGGAAGCGGTTGGAATATACTCAGTGTCGATATATTTTAGGGCGATACTGATTAGGGAAATTAATAATGATCTCACAGCCGATGAAATAATTATGGGTCGTGATGAAAGTGAATCTGTTCATAATGGTAAACACCGACGAGGGAAATTAAATAATATTTCGAGGAAACAATGGAAATGGCATTGGTAAAAAATATTTGAGAAAGTGTTTGACATTGAATTAAGAATAAATATACTAACAAATAGTTCTTTGAGCGATGAATCTTACAGGGTAATATCGAGTCATATACCAGAAACATATATTATAGAAATATGATTCAGTAGTAGAAACCCCCACCAAATAGGATTCATGCTCAAAGCTAATAGGCCTGGTATGGCTAAAGGCAAGAGATGAATCCAATCATCAAAAACCAAAAAGAAATAAATCCCCTATTCAGCCACTGCCCAAGTTATGGCTTTCTGGCACTCGCCGGAGTCTGCCCATCTCTTGCCGGATACCCTTTGGCTGATAGGGGATATTTATATTTGGAGGGCTTATGATCCCCCGTTCCGGTAACTACCTTGTAGACCTCTATGAAGACCAAATGAATGAAGAACAAAAAGAACGCATTTATCAGGCTGAAATGGATAGATATGAGCTAATGAACTGTGAGGAAATATGACAAAACATTCAAATATCCCCATAAAAACAAAAAGACTCCTAAATGGTGAAGAATATGAACCTGAATACTATGAACCTTCCAATATAAAAAGCTGGGAATTATGGGCAAGTGCTGTATGTATAGTGATTTTGACGGTAATTATGATAGTTATGCTTTTAGGGTGCGCTCAGGCATATACAGTAGAACAATATGCCAATGCTATATATAAGGCTGAAAACAGCCCCAAACACCCTTACGGCATACTGGCTAAATACCAGCATACAACGCCAAGACAGGCTTGTATTAATACTATTAAACATAGATTATCAATATATAGACGATTGAAGCCTACAGAGCCATTTACGGCGTTTTTAGGGGCATCCTATTGCCCTATCGGATCAGATACAGACAATGGAACGTGTCAATATTGGGTTAAAAATGTGAACTATTGGTTAAAGAAAGGATAATATGAAACGACTCAATATATCCGAGAAAATAGATTCTATCCTAACCATTCATAATGTGGAAGTATCATATAGTATTTTCAAGAAAAATGTCATTAGAGATATTGTCAAGTTTATAGGGGAAAACTACCGCAGACGCAAATACAAAACACCTGGCTATACCTGTCATTGCGGGAAATTTAATAAACCTATGAAGATTTGTAACTGTAAATAAATGATTACCCTTATGCCCGAAGAAGTAGATACAGAAAATAAATTTAAAGAAGATAAATTTCGTCAATTTGCTTGGCGAATCAAAAAGGGAGAAATAGGTCAATTCACATATTGTCTTGAAAATGACCAGATTTATTATTATGAAGATGGATATTGGAGGAAATTAAGAGAAAAAGAATTTTTAGCATTAGCGGAAAACGGATTATTAGACCGAAATAACAATAAATCCTTAATTAAATTTGACGTGCAAAGACGTAAGAAGGTTTTAGAGAATTATAAAATTTTAGATTTTAAGATGCTGGCAGAATTTAATCAATTCCATCTCTTGAATTTTGAGAATTATATGTTTGATCCAATAGGAATAAATGTTTTAGCCCATAAGCCAGAATATTTAAGTACTATTCGCATTCCATATAAATACGATCAGTTAGCCTCTTGTCCCCTTTGGTTAAAAACAATATATCAAATTCTTGAGGGAGATCAGCTAAAAATAAATATATTACAAGAGTTTTTTGGTCAATGTCTTACAAGGGATATTAAACAAGAAAAATCTTTATTATTACTTGGTGAAAGTCGAAGCGGTAAAAGCACAATATTAAACACCCTTCATAATATGGTAGGAATAGAAAACGCTTCTACAGTTCCTCTTAAATATATTCTAAATCCTGTGTATACATCTATGATGATTCATAAATTAATTAATTTTGATAAAGACGTTTCTAAAAAAGCGCAAGATTTTGAGGAAGATTTTAAGAAGATAGTAACGGGCGAGGAAGTAACAGCAAATGATAAATATGATGATCCTTTTACATTTAAGCCTTTTTGTAAAATGGTATTATCAGCTAATATTTTCCCTAAGATCACCGATCACTCCTCCGCTTTCTACAACCGTCTGATCCTCCTACCCTGTAATAGAGTGTTCTCTCCTTCTGAACAAAATAGAAATCTTAGGGAAGAGCTTATCGAAGAATTGCCAGGGATATTAAATTGGGCTGTAGAAGGTTTGAAAAGATTGACGAATCGAGGATATTTTGAAGAAGTTAATTTTATGAAAGATGCAATTAATGAATTGGAAAGAGAGAATAATCCAGTATATGGATTCTTTGAAGATCATATTGAAATAGATTTAAATGGAAATACTTACATAGAAAAATCAGATTTATACGAGAAATATATTCAATGGTCTAAAAAGAATGGGCTATTTACTCTTAGTGATATTGTATTTGGGAAATGTATTTTAAAGAAATATTCAAAAGAAACTCAGAAAGATTCAAGACTATCAAGTGGGAATAGACCTCGGATTTGGAAAAATATACGCTATGTCGAATTTAAATCAAATGTAATTAAAGAAGAAATCTCATGGGAAGAATCCCCTGCTGAAACGTCAGTAAACGCCGTACACATTGGGCAATCGGCTGAGGGCGCTGTGCAGAGTAAGCAGGAAGATATTAATTGGGAAACATGAAATACAAAATCAAGAATCAAATATATAAGAAAGCACTAAAAGAAGTTAGGAACCATCCCCTACCAACCCTATTAATGGTGAGGACTTCAAATGATGAGATTAGAAGACTTAGGAATAACGAAGGAAGAGATAGAGAAGATCAGAACAATAGCGAAGATATTCAAATGCCAACGTATGACGGTGATAGATATTAAACCACCCGCAACGACGGGGATATAAATAAAAAAGGAGTAACGTATGGCATTAAAAGCAAAAAAACCCGACATAATAGAAAAGAGACTGAAAATGTTCTTATTTGGGCCTCCAGGGAGTCGGAAAACAACAAGTGCAATCCAATTCCCAAAATCTGTACTAATTGACATGGAACGAGGTTCCGAAAATTATGCCAAGACTATTGATAAAGCAGGTTCAGTTGTATTACATACAACAAGTCCTGATGAAGTTCTTGACGAGGTTAAGTCCCTTCTTACAGAAAAACATAATTATCTTACCCTTATTCTCGATCCTGTAACTATTTTCTATGAATCAACCCAAGAAAAATGGACTCGTATATTCGAGAAATATACTGATAACGAAAAGAATAAAGAACTTCAAGACTTCGGTATGCGTTATTGGGGACGAGTGAAGTCTAATTATAAGGCCATGCTCCGTATGCTTTTGCGTTTAGATATGAATATTATAATGACCGCCCATCAGAAAGATATTTACGGTTCAAGTATGAATAAAATTGGGGTTGGGCCAGATTCCATGAAGGGTGATAATTATTTCTTTGATAATGTATTTCAATTAAATGTTGAAGCTGGAAAGGCAATAGCAAATACCATTAAACAACGATCCGAACCCCTCTACCCTCCTCGATTCCCTGATAGGTTTGAGTGGTCTTATGAGGCTTTCTGTAATTATTATGGTAAGGATATATTAGAGAAAGCTTCTACCCCTATTGCAATGGCAACAACAGAACAAATAGCAAGAGTTAAGCAATTAATAGAAACAATCAAAGTCCCTGATACACAAATTGAAAAATGGTTTACTGCTTTTGATGTTGATGAATGGGAAGAAACAACGTCAGAACAGATACAGAAGTGTTTGGATTTAATGGAAAAGAAGATTGCTGAATTATCACCTAAAAAATAAGGAGATTCTTATGCGTCGTGATTATATTATTGATGAATCTGAACCAGAACAGAAAAAGTTTGATTTGCCAAGTCCCAAAAAACATTTATTCCAAATAAGTGATATTTATACCTGTAATGATGAAATGGGACAGAAACTAAAACTCGATGAAGATACTGTTTCTGTGAAATGTGAAGTTGTTGATTCAGATGAAGCAGGACGAGCTTTATTGCAAAGATTAACTCTAAACGATCAAGACAAGGGCTTTTATTATACTCGTATGTTCTTAAAAGCTACAAGTCAAGATTATAAAGGGAAAGTATCTATTGATACAGATATGTGGTGTGGTCTAAGATTCTTAGCAACGGTTATTCATAATGGGAAATATGCAAATATTGATGAATATGATTTCGATAATAAGCCTCAACAAGTAAGAGCTATACATAATCCTGGAGGAATCACTGACCCTAAAGATATAGCTTGGGAGGAATAATTGTTTGACTCAATAATCATATGCAAATTCTGCAAGAAACGTGAACTTATAGGCTTTCATGGGTTTTGGGGCAACCGCCCTATTTGCTATGATTGTAGAGGCAAAATGGTAAAGAGACATAAAAGTTTATTAGATAAATGTAAACGCATGCAATGGTTAAAGAAATACTATCTGGACTTACCCATCTAAATAAAGAAGAGATATTAGACAGAATTAAAGAACATTTGGATAATGTATGAAACTCGAAAAAGACCTCCTAAAACAACTCACCAGACGTCTTTCTCTTTATACAATGACAGGCGAAATATCATGGTTTGGGAGACTCAATAGTTTAAAGGTCAAAACCATTATGGGCACATGGATTCAGGGATGTCCTAAAGGCACTCCTGACATCTTAGCCTTTGTAAACACCAATGACGGAATGACAGCCCTATTCATTGAATGTAAAAGCAAGTCAGGCACATTAAGACCAGAGCAATTAGCATTTATGAAGAAATACCAATCCCATCCCCACATCAATGTCATGCTACTCAAAGACATTGAAGACTTTGATAAATGGATTTCTCTATATGCTATTGATACTACCAAGGAGCTGCCTAATGAATTATGAACCTAAAGCAAGTGTAATGCTATTAGATCAAGTAATTGGAGGTTTCAGTTGGGATTCTACGAGTGAGGTATTGTGATAATCAGTGTTAAATACAAAGGAGAATAAAATGAATAAAAGAGGCGATAGTTATGTAGCATGGATTGTAATAGCTTTTATAGTTATTGTGCTTGTAATTTGTGGAATTATTTTTATAGGGCCAATCTATTCCGTATGGCAACAAGGGCTCGAAGGACAAGCTGAACTTGCAAAAGCTGATTATAGCAAAAAGGTGGCGGTTCAAGATTCTTATTAATTGATCCTCTATTTAATTTTGCCGCTGTTAAGCGTGAAGAAGGCAGGGACATGGTTATATGTAATTTAATGGAACCAAAGGAAGAGACCAAACAAGAAGAACCTAAAACCGAACAATGGTAATAAAGGAGAAATATGAGCCAAGAATTATCGAATGAAATTTCACCAGAAATAATTAATAGTCTTATTTTGAATGGAGATATGAGTAAATTAACGCCAGCACAACAGACGCAATATTATACTGCTGTTTGCAAATCTCTTGAATTAAATCCACTTACTCAACCTTTTGCTATTATTGTGTTAAATCAAAAAAAGATGTTATATGCCACAAAAGCATGTACGCAACAGTTGGCTAATTTAAGAAAGATTAATACAGAGATAAAATCTAAAGAAATCATTGATGGGGTTTACATTGTTAATGTAAGAGCTACTCTTCCTGATGGGAGGTTCACTGATGATGTGGGAGCCGTTAATATTGGCGGCTTAAAAGGCCAAGATTTTGCTAATGCTATTTTAAAATCTATTACAAAAGCAAAACGCCGAGCAGTTTTAGCATTATGTGGCTTAGGGTTAAATGACGAAACCGAAATTGATGAAGAACAAAACGCTATGATGAGAATTGATCCTAATAAATCAAGGGTTGAACAAATCATTGATACTCAAATTGAATCGGAGGTCAAAGATGCCCCGCAACAACCACCAAAAGAAGAGCCAAAGAAAGAAACTAAAAAGAAACCAAAAGAGGATAAACTCACTAATGAACAGACTACAACTACCTCTAAACTTCCGGCCGGGCATGGTGTGGTCATAGGTCTAATTGACAACACCCTCCAAGAAGAAGACGGCTCAATAAAATGCGTCAAAATATCCAAAGAACCAGTAATGAATCCCAATACTGGAAAAGCAGATATTAAATATTCTTTCCTAATAGTTAAAGATGGCGAAGAAAAACGCTATGGCACTTGGGATACTCAATTAGCCAAACAGATTATGGAATGTGTTGATAATCGTATTATGGTTAAATTCGAGTATAAAGAACGCAAAAACGATAAAGGAATTGTATTTAATGATATTGTATCGTTTGCACAAGCTACTATGGAGGATGATACGTGATTGACCCGAATAGAGGAATAATAGTTGAAATCCCAGGTGTTGGAGAATGTGTTTTTACAGGAGATTAATTTATGGAACCTAAAGCAAGCATAAGAGTTTATGATGCCACACAACAAGGTGTTTGGGACAATCAGGATGAATTATTATAAAAGGACTATCCAATGCAAATACGACTTGACGAGGTTGGAGCATAAATATGAAAACTATAATTCTATACATAATAATGATATTGACGTGTATGTTTGTTGTGTTCATTCTTATTCCTATATTGGTATATGATATTCACCATATTTTTATGATTAGGCATTTTGATATTTTATATTTATGGAGACATTTATAATCAGTATTAAATACAAAGGAGACCAATGAGAATTCAGATTAAGCACTTTATTTCAGGGGCAGTTCTTTTTGAATGTGACAAAGATTCAATAAAATTAGCCGTTGAATTTGCTGTAAGTCAAAAGGCTGACCTGAGAGGGGCTTACCTGAGAGGGGCTTACCTGAGAGGGGCTTACCTGAGAGGGGCTGACCTGAGAGGGGCTGACCTGAGAGGGGCTGACCTGAGAGGGGCTTACCTGAGATGGGCTGACCTGAGCGGGGCTTACCTG
>Ga0335069_10001246_pt1 | contig 41123 bp, 36 predicted proteins | sample Lox_Sample_11_FD_206714 | JGI IMG/M metagenome (GOLD analysis project Ga0335069, IMG submission 206714) | Soil microbial communities from Loxahatchee National Wildlife Refuge, Florida, United States - Lox_Sample_1.1 | ecosystem: Environmental > Terrestrial > Soil > Wetlands | place: USA...
GCGCAGGTTTCCAGTTGATATTAGCATACCCCGGCACGATGAATCGGAACCGCGCCAAGCGACAGGGCGCTTCTGTCACGGTGACCGTTCTGGGCTCCGGCGACGCGTTTGCAAGTTTTGGCCGGGGGTACTCCGGCTACCTGATCGATGCCCCCGGCGTTCGCGCCGTATTGGAAGCCGGGCCCACACTGGTTTACGCGCTCAAAAATAACCGCATCGTCACCAACAGCATCGACGTTATCATCATCAGCCACTTGCACGGCGATCACTTTGCCGGCCTCCCATTCCTGATCCTCGAATACATGTGGGAGAATCCGCTCAAGAAGCCGCTGACGATGATCGGTCCGCCCAAGCTCGCGGAACGCACATGGCGGCTGATGCAAACGATGTATCCCCGCTTCGAGCTTGCCAAGATTCAGCATCAGTTGAAATTCGTCGTGCTTGAACCCGGCGCGAGCCGGCAGCTATCCGGAATCGAAGTCAGCGCGATTCGCAGCCCGCATACCAAGCCCGATGTGTCGCTCTCGGTCGGCATCGAGGCGGCCGGCAAGAAAATTGTTTTTACGGGCGATTCGGGATGGAACGATGATTTGCTTAAATTCAGCGCCGGCGCCGATCTGTTCCTGTGCGAGTGCACTTACTTCAAGAGCCGGCACCGCGATTTTCATCTCGACTATCCGCTCATCGCCGCCAATCGTGATAAGTTCGACGTGCGGCGGATGGTGCTGACGCACCTCGGCAGTGAAGTCTTGAGCCGCAAAGAGAAGATTGGAATCGCGCTGGCTTTCGATGGAATGAAAATCAAGTTGTAACCTTAACCGCGTCCAGAGGCTCGATCGGCAATGAGTATAGTTCAAGGCAAGCGCGCGCTGGTGGTCGGTGTGGCAAACGACAAGAGCCTTGCCTGGTCAATTTCGCGGGCGCTGGCGGCGGAAGGCGCCGAGATTGCGCTGACCTATCAAGGCGACGTGCTCGAAAAACGTGTGCGTCCACTCGCCGAACAAGTCGGCGCGACGGTGATCGGCGAACTGGATGTCGGAAACGATGCGCAGATCGACGCCGCATTCGCAAAGCTGAAGGAGAAATGGGGCGGGCTCGATCTGCTGGTTCACGCGGTCGCGTTCGCGGAGCGCGACGACCTGCGCGACCGGTTCCTGACGGTCAGCCGCGCCAATTTTGCCAAATCCCTGGAAATCAGCGCCTACTCACTGGTCGCATTGGCGCGCGCCGCGGAACCGCTGATGGAAGCGCGCGGCGGCGGATCGATTCTGACGCTTAGCTATCTGGGCGCGGTGCGCGCGGTGCCAAATTACAACGTCATGGGGGTGGCCAAAGCGGCTCTGGAAGCCTGCGTGCGTTATCTAGCGCTGGATTTGGGCGGCAAGAACATTCGCGTCAATGCGCTCAGCGCGGGACCGGCCCGCACGCTGTCGTCGTCTGCAATACGCGACTACTACACGATGGCGCACGAGGTCGAAAGTCGCGCTCCACTGCGGCGCGCGATGAAAACCGAGGAGGTCGGCACGATGGCGGCGGCGCTGCTGAGCGATCTTTCCAGCGGCGTAACCGGCCAGACAATCTACGTGGATGTCGGCTACAATATTTCGGGTTGAAACTTCGGCGCCTTTCGCCGCAAGGAGGCCGACATGGCGATCGTGGTAGTTCCTCAACTTTCTGACAACTATGCCTATCTCGTGATTGATGACGCGGCCAACGTGGCCGCTGTGGTCGATTGCGCGGAAGCCGGCAAAGTCGTCGCCGCGGCGAAATCGCATCGCGTGAAACTGATTGCCGTCCTGACCACGCATTGGCACGGCGATCACTCCGGCGGCAACGAAGAATTGGCCGCACTGGTTCCCGGTATCAAGGTTTATGGTGCCGGCGCCGAAGGCGGACGAATTCCCGCACTCACCAATCCCATCGCGGATGGTGACCGCATTTCAATGGGAGCACTTGAGGCGCGAGTGATCGGAATTCCAGCGCATACCAACGGCCACGTCGCATATTATTTTCCGCAACTTCATGCGGTATTCACCGGCGACACGATGTTCGTCGGCGGATGCGGCCGTGTGTTCGAGGGCAAGGCGGCGACGATGGTGGCATCGCTGGCGAAGCTAGCCGCGCTACCAGAAGACACACTTGTCTATTGCGGTCACGAGTACACTGAAAAGAATCTGCGCTTCGCACTCACCTTGGAGCCGGGAAATCCGGCGCTCAAGCGAAAACATGAGTGGAGCGTCAAGGAGCGGCAAAATAGAAAATTCACCGTTCCGTCCACGATTGCGGATGAGAAAGCGACTAATCCGTTTCTGCGAACGGATAGCCCCGAGCTGCGCGCCAACCTGAAGCGGATCGAACCGGCCCTCGGTGAGGATCCGGTGGAGATTTTCGCCAAGACACGCGAGCTAAAGGATCGGTTCTAGAGATGAACCGGGATGTTAGCCGGTATCGGCAGGCGGATTGTTCCGGCGCCATAAACTGACAGCAGAACTATGACAAATAGCAGCAAGCTGACCGCCGCATGGATGAAATTATATTCCTCGTGCGTGATTTGGCTCGGGTTATCTTCGAGATACCGGAGCCGCCGTATAAACCGAACATGGTAAAATAGCATTACGGCAACCGCGACGAATTTCAGGTCGAGCCAAGCCTCAGTGATCGCATGCCGCCGCAAAACAACAAGTCCGATTCCGGAAATCACGGTGATTGCGGCGCCGACATTTGTACTGACCTCAAATAATTGGCGCGCGGCCCCCAAAAAGCGCTCTTTGGGCAGACCAACCTCTTCGGGCACGCGCGCGAGCATGTTTGTGATCATCAGCACGCCGCCCATCCAATAGATTGCGCTAAAGATGTGCACTACCAGAATTAGGCCGAACATTGGCGTGCTCCCTCTTCCTGAAGGTTTCCAGTATCGATTTTGCCTGCCATCGCCAGTGCCACCACCGCAATCGCCGCGCCGCTGATGTATGGTGCGGCGGGCCCGATCGCTTGGTACAGCAACCCGCCCATGATCGGACCGCATATCCGAGCCAGCGACATCGCCGATTGGTTCACGCCCAGCACCTCGCCCTGCAAGTGACCCGCCGTGTTGCGCGAAATCAAGCTCGCGATCGAGGGACTGGCCAGGCCATAGCCTAGCGAAAGGATGGCCATCAGCGCGAGCATCGCAAATGGGGATGCCAAGGTGCCCAGCGGGGCCAGCCCCACAGCAAGCGCGAGCGCGCCCCATTTGACCAAGCTTTGCTCCCCGACCCTCTTGACCACTTTGCCGAGAAGATAGCCCTGCGTGACCGCTTGTACTACGCCGGCGAAAGCGAGCGTCATTCCGACACCGACTGCGCCGTAGCCGTAGACAGCGGCGGCGGTAAGCGCGAAAGTCGTCTCCAGCGCTGCGATTGCGGAAGTTACCAGGAATGCGATACCAAACAGCCGAGTAAGCCGATGGCGAGTAAGCTCGCGCGGCAATGCGAGCAGAGGCTCGATGATGCCACCGCGCTCCAAGGGCTGCGACTTATCGGGGTGATGGGATTCAGGCAGCCGGATTCCCGCGAATACGAAATTTCCCAACGTGAGCCCTGCGGCGAAAAATACCGGCGTGCGCAGTCCCCACTGTCCCAACAGCCCGCCGAGCGCCGGCCCCAGCACGAAGCCCAGTCCGAACGCGGCGCCGATCATGCCCATCCCGCGTGCACGATTTTTATCGTCGGTGGTGTCGGCGACATATGCCTGCGCGGTCGAAATCGTGCCCGCGCAGGCGCCGTGCAGCGCGCGCGATGCCAATAGTGCCACAAACGATCCGGCAAAACCGTAAATCGCATAGCCGGCCGACGAACCCAACAGGCCCAGCATTATGACCGGCTTACGCCCGACACGGTCGGAAATTCGCCCCAGGACCGGCGCGACAATTAACTGCATCAAGGAGTAGATCGCCATTATCAGGCCCACACCAAACGCGCCTACGCCCAGATTTTTCGCGAACATCGGCAGGAACGGGATCACGATCCCGAAGCCGAGCAGATCGATGAAGACGGTCAGGAACAGGATCGTCCGTGCCGCGCCGCCTGTGCCGGCCGGCTCGGCCGCTTGCTTGACTGGCTCGATACTTGGCATTGATGGAGTTACGCGGACTGAACAAATCTTACGCAAGCCGCGCAGTCAAGCGAATACATTACGACGGGATTGGTGAATTTCATGGCGGGTTCATATCAAGAAGAAATCAAGCGAAAGCGGGTGAGCGCGGAAGAGGTTGCATCGCGGGTGAAATCGGGCGACTGGGTCGAATACGGTTTCGGACTGGGCCAGCCCGATCGGTTCGATCAGTCCCTCGCCGCCCTGGTTCCCAATCTGGAGCGCGTCAAGCTGCGCGCATGCCTTGCGATGCGGCCACGGGCGGCGGCGGAAGCCGACCCCGAAGGCCGGCATCTCGCGTACTACTCATGGTACTTCTCCGGACTCGAGCGAAAAATGTGTGACCGCGGGATGGTTCAGCACATCCCGATGAATTTCGGGGAGGCGCCCGAATGTTACCGCAATTTTATCGATGTCGATGTGGCCTGCCTGAAGACCGCGCCGATGGACGAGCATGGGTTTTTCAATTTCGGTCCATCGGTGACCTATCACAAGGCGATCACCGAACGGGCCAAAATCCTCGCCGTCGAAACTGACGCGAATATGCCGTACGTCTACGGATTGGAAAACGGTGTACACATCAGCGATGTCGACTTTGTCATTGACGGCGGAGCGGGCACACTACCCGAGCTCAAGAATCCGTCCGTCGATGCGGTCGAACGCAAGGTCGCGGAGCTGATAGCGCCCGAGATCTCGAGCGGTGCATGTCTCCAGATCGGAATCGGCGCGATGCCGAACGCGGTGTGTGAACTATTGGCGGGATCATCGATCTCCGATTTGGGAATTCACACCGAGATGTTCGTCGACTCGATCGTTTCGCTTTACCAGGCCGGCAAAGTCAGCGGTGCGCACAAGGCGTTCAACCGCTATCAGATGAGCTATACGTTCGCCGCCGGATCGAAGCGGATGTACGATTTTATCAATCGTAACCCGGCATGTTTTGCCGCGCCGGTCGATTACACCAATCTGCCGCATCGCATCATGCTCAACGATCGGGTGGTGTCGATAAACAACACGGCGCAAATCGATTTAACCGGGCAGGCATGTTCGGAATCGGCGGGCCTGCGCCACATTAGCGGCACCGGCGGACAGTTGCAGTTCGTGCGCGGTGCGTTTGCATCGAGCGGCGGCAAATCATTTCTATGCCTGAGTTCGGTGTACGAGCGCGAGGGCCGGCGCGCAAGCCGAATCGTCGCCCGCATCGCTGAGTCCAATATCGTTACGACGCCGCGCACCGACGTCATGTACGTCGTGACCGAGTATGGGATCGTCAACTTGAAGGGCAAGTCGGTGCCGGACCGCGCCCGCGCAATGATCTCGCTCGCCCATCCCGACTTCCGCGAGGAGTTGGAGCGGCAGGCGCGCGAATACCGCCTGATTCCAAAATCGATCTTTTGAACTTTTGACTCGCGAGTGTGAGAACAGTAGCGGCGCCAGGACTGCGTGTTAGCGCGGAGAATTGTCAGCGGGACCGGTGAACTTGTAGACGATTTCACCGGGGCGAGCGTAACCGAGTTCGCGGCGAATCACGCCTTCGATGTAGCGATTGTCAGACCGCAGTTTCTGCAAGCTGGTACGAAGCGCGGCGTTGTCTGCGATCAATTGAGCGCGTTGCGCTTCCAGTTCCGCGCGATGCTGCCGCAATGCGATCAGGTCGCGCGGGCCGGAGCGGCCGGCCAAGGCATTTGCGGCCAGAGCGACCAGAACGGATCCTAGAATTAGGCTCAGCCATTCCCGGCGAATTAAAAAGCTTAACCTCGTCATCCGAGTAATGGTAAAACATGACCACTACTCGATTCAAGCCTGCTAATGTCCGACGGCACTCTTGAAATTGGAAACTTGCTTGATCGCTTACAATCTTCCCACTTTAAAATTTCTTTATAAAATTTCCCAAAAGTGCTTGACCTTTCAATAACAGGTTTCTATAATCGGCCTCACATTGATGGGGAATTGACCCCATACATTAGCCAGGGTGCTTTTCCAGCAGCAGCCCATTGCAGAGGAGGTGCCTATGCCAGTTAGGAAGCGGGCCAAAAAGGCCACTAAATCAAAAAATTTGAAGAAGAGAGCTATGCCGAAGAAGAAGGCTGCGAAAAAGAAGAAGCGGTAACCACTAACGAGTTTACCTCCGGCTAAATGCCGGAGGCTGGCTAAGGTTGCCAGGTTTGCTGCTGGATTAAGCCGAGGCCTAAGCGGCCTCGCAATACGGGGGAGCCCCCTTGAAAGAGGGGGCTTTCCTTTTCCCCTCGATGAATCAATTCCCACCGAAAAATTTCCTGACCCGTCCGGCGCGCGCCGTCTAGCCGATGGACGTCCAGCTCGGTCGCTTTCGCGCGCAATGTGAGCGCCCCGAGCCGGCCAAGTTTGCATGGCCGATCGTGCTGGTTCCGGACCTGTTCACGGCCACGCGCCATTTAGCGGTCCTGATGGGTTATCTCGCGACAATCGGATGGGAAGTTTATGCGCCCGATTTTCGCGTTGCTGATGCCGGCAATCCAGGTTCGATGCAGGGACCATTCCGCTTCGCAGATTTGGCCGCAATGGTGCGCGAGGCAATCGACGCGCTTACCCGTGACGCGATCGTACTAGGGCACGGCGCGGGCGGATTGGCTGCGCTCGCAATAGCCGCGCATCCGAGGGTGAAGGCTGCCGTTGCGTATGCTCCGCTCATCCCCGGTTTTCGCACGGCGCTCGGCGGCGGCATTGCGAACCGATTCGCGGCATGGCGCGGCAAGCCGATCAAACCTCCGACGGGGCGGCAGCTGTTCGAGTTCATTGCGGATGCGGACCCGTACCAGCGTGACGGATTGATCGCAGCTATGGTTCCAGCCTCGGGAGCGCTGATGGCGGACATCGCCGCCGGCACAATTGACTTCGGCACGCCCGAGAATAGCGCGCCGCGGCTAATCGTCGCGGGCGATTCCGATGTTTTTGCGCCGCGCGATCGTACGGTGGCATTCGCAAAATCGATCGGTGCGAAGATGGCGATAATTCCCGGCCGCGGCCATTGGCTAATCGGCGGGCGTGCGCTGGAGCGCGCGATCGGCGAGGCGCAGCGCTTTCTGGTGCGCGCGCTTGGCCAGGACCTGCTGCTGCTGTATCCCGAGGAATGGAAAAACGATCCGGACCCGGAGGATTAATTCCGGCCATAGTGGTCCGTCGGCGCCAGCTATCATTTCTTTTCCACGGAAAGGTGCGCGGCGCCGATCTCCGCCTTTTGAGGTCTCAACACCGCGATCAGGCTCAACGGTGGCAGCGGCACCACGGGATCAAGGATCCGCATTATTGGCGTGAGCAGATTGAGCAGCCACGCCTGCGCGATACCGAAGGTTTTGCGCTGAAGAATCCTGCCGTTGATAAACCATGCGATGGTGCCGATTCGGTTGAATGGAATCATCCGTTCAATTTCGAACCCGCACCGCTCCGCCAATTGCCGCAGCGTTTCGGGTGTGTAGCGCCGTTGATGGCCGACCGCGGCATCTAGGCTCCCGAAGTTCCACGGCCCGTTGGGCACCAGCACGAGCGCTTTGCCGCTCGGGGCCAGCGACTGCCGGATATTTGACAACGCCCGCGCGTCATCTTCGGCATGCTCGAGGACGTTGATGCATATGACTGTGTCATAGCCGCCGGGCTGGGGTGGAAAGCTGGATGCATCGTGGACGTCGCAGTAGGCCGCCTTCATATTCGGATGATCGGCCGCGAGACGATCGAGCAGATCGATATAAAACTGGTTGACGTCTGATGCGACGTACTCACCACGGGGAAGGAGATGCGCGGTCAGGTTGCCAATCCCCGCGCCGATTTCCAGCAGGCGATTTCCGCAGTAAGGCTGGATTGCGTCTGCCATCCATGCGTTGAAACGCGGCGCCTGGGAAAGATTCTCCAAGGCGGCCGCGCCAAGGCGGTCGACCGGGTAGAGGTCGCTGGTCACGGCAAATTGAATCACTCCTGCAAGCGCAAGGATCGCGTCTGTAAACGCGACCTTTTTGCCCTCGCGATAGGTGCGGCCATTGTAGCTGATTGGAACTTCGAATATCCGGGCGCGCCTCCGCGCAAGCTTGAGCGCGATTTCCGGTTCGATCCGGAAGTCGTTGCTGACCAGCGGGATCGATTTTAATAGCGGCGTACTGATGGCCTTGTAGCAGGTATTGACATCGGTGAAGTTTAGATTGACCAGCAAATTACAAAGCGCGGTGAGAAATTTGTTGGCCAACTGATGCCAGAAAAAGAGCACCCTGCGTACTTCCGCATTCGCGAACCGTGAGCCGAAAACCGCGTCGGCCTTGCGATCGAAAAATGCCCGTAGCATCCGCGGGATGTCTTTCGGATCGTATTCAAGATCGGCGTCGTGGATTAGCACGATGTCGCCGTTTGCCCGCGCCAGTGCAGTCCGGATCGCAGCGCCCTTGCCACGATTTTGTTCGTGGCGGAGAAAGACCCATTCGATTTTTCCGCCCGGCACGCTGGGATGCTCGCGCTCAAAATCCGCCAGAACATTAGCGGTCCCGTCATTAGAGCCGTCATCCACCACGACGATCTGCATGCGGTTGATAATCCGCTCGCTGGCTATCGGAATCAGGCGCGCCAACGATTCTGCTACCAAGCGGCGTTCGTTGTAAACCGGCGTCAGCACCGTGAGCGAGACGCTCTCGTCTTGGTTAAATTGCGACTTCGGCGATGCGCTCACGTGCCGGGTTTCCATTGGGAATAGCAGCACTAACCCGCGTATCACAGCCGGCGAACTTTGTTAAATCGCATCCAAGCCGGACCATTTTCCGTAGCCGCACAGTTCCCCAGATTGCCCCGTCATTTGATCGAAGCTTACAGTTGATCGCAGGAGGGCATTTCGATGGCGGATGACATCTTAATCGTCGAACAGGATGGCCCAATCGTCACGGTCACGATGAACCGGCCCGAGAAGCGCAATGCGTTGTCGGTTGCGATGATGGAAGCGATGTTGGCGGAACTTCGCGCGATCGGAAGCCGCGGCGGCGCACAGGTCGTGATTATCGCCGGCGCCGGCCCGGTCTTTTCCTCCGGCCACGATTTGTCCGAATTACGCGGCAAGGACTTGCCCTTCTACCGGCGCGAATTCGAGCTATGCGCGAACCTGATGATGACGATCCAATCCATGCCGCAGCCGGTCATCGCGCGCGTGCATGGCATCGCAACCGCGGCGGGATGCCAGCTTGCGGCGACCTGCGATCTTGTCCTCGCAGGGGAGAGCGCGAGCTTCGCCACGCCGGGAGTCAGAATCGGACTGTTCTGCTCCACGCCGATGGTTGCGCTGTCGCGTGCGGTCGGACGGAAGCATGCGATGGAGATGCTGCTGACGGGCGTTCCCATCGATGCGCACACGGCGGAGCGATGGGGCTTCGTCAATCGCGTGGTGCCGGATGCGGAGCTGGTGGCTGAGACGCTCAAGTTCGCGATGCGAATCGCTGAGGCGAGCCCGTACACGGTCGCGATCGGAAAGAAGGCTTTCTATGCGCAGATCGATCTCCATACCGCTGCGGCATACGAGCATACGAAAGAGGTGATGAGCCAAAATGCGATGGCCGCCGACGCTCAGGAAGGCATCGGAGCGTTCCTCGACAAGCGCCAGCCGGTCTGGTGCGGGAGGTGACGGTCGATTTATTCCTTGCGCTGCCAATCGTCGCAGGTTGATCGTGACTTCCATGCCTGCTACTTTCAGATATGGCGCACCTGATAAAAGGGAAGGCGTACAAATTCTGAACAGGGTAAAGGCCCGCGGGGAGATCCGCGGGCCTTTTTTTATTCCAAGGAGGTTTCATCATGCCGCATCAGCATCAGGAGTTACGCGAGGCGCTGACTTTCGACGACGTCCTCCTGCTGCCGCAGGCGTCCGAAATTCTGCCCGCCAATTGCGATACCGCGACCCAGCTTACGGCGAAAATCGGCCTGCACATCCCGATCGTCTCCAGCCCGATGGACACCGTCACCGAATCGCGCGCCGCGATTGCGATCGCGCAGATGGGTGGCATCGGATTCGTCCATCGCAACCTCTCGATTGAGGAGCAGGCCGCCGAAGCCGAAATCGTAAAGAAGTACGAAAGCGGGATGATCGTCGATCCGATCACCGTCAACCCCGACATCAAGCTCGGCGAGGCGCTGGCCGTGATGGAACGCTATCGCATCTCTGGCCTGCCGGTGGTTTCCGACGGCAAGCTGGTGGGAATCTTGACCCATCGCGACGTGCGCTTTGAAAAACGGATCGACAAGCCGGTGCGCGAAGTGATGACCACCAAGCTGGTAACGGCGCGGCCCGGAATCGATCTCGACCATGCAAAGGAGTTGTTGCAGGCGCATCGAATCGAAAAGCTGCCACTGGTGGACGATCAAAACCGGCTGCGCGGGATGATCACCGTCAAGGATATCGACAAGGCGATCCGCTACCCGCATTCGACCAAGGACAAGATGGGCCGCCTGCGCGTGGGCGCCGCCGTGGGCGTGGGCCCTGAGCGGGAGGCGCGCGTGGCCGCATTGGCGCGCGCGGGTGTCGACGTAATTTGCATCGACACGGCGCACGGCCATACCCGTAACGTGATCGACGCGATCAAGGCGTGCAAGCGCGAGTTCCCGGAGGTGGAAATCGTCGCCGGGAACATCGCCACGGCGGAGGCCGCCAAGGCCCTGTGCGATGCGGGCGCGGACGCGCTTCGGGTCGGGATGGGCCCCGGCTCGATCTGCACCACGCGGATTATTTCGGGAGTCGGCGTGCCGCAGATCACCGCAATCATGGATGTCTCCGCGGTCGCAGGTCCGCGCAACATTCCGATTATCGCCGACGGCGGAATCCGCTTCTCCGGCGACATCACCAAGGCGCTCGCCGCGGGCGCCGATACCGTCATGATCGGATCGCTGTTCGCGGGCACCGAAGAAAGCCCCGGCGAGACGATTCTCTACCAGGGCCGCACCTACAAGCTGTATCGCGGGATGGGATCGCTGGGCGCGATGAACGAGCGCACGGGCGATCGCTACGGACAGTCGGAAGTTCCCGGCGGCAAGCATGTGCCGGAGGGAATCGAGGGGCGCGTTCCCCATCGGGGCTCGATGGCGGCGAATATCGATCAGTTGGCGGGAGGTCTGCAATCGGGGATGGGCTACCTTGGCGCGGCAAATCTCGGCGAGTTGCGACGCCGCGCGCGATTCGTCCGGGTGAGCGACGCCGGGATGCGCGAAAGCCACGTCCACGACGTCTTCATAACGAAGGAAGCCCCGAATTACCGGCAGTAGCGCGTCATCAATCGTGGGTGCTCGAACCGGGGCGCGTGGCGTGGCACAATCTGTCGCGCATCGCGCGAACGGGCGTGGCATTCACTGATGGTTCCAAAAAAACGACTCAAGGTTGGTGTCCTCTTCGGAGGACGGTCGGGCGAGCATGAAATCTCGCTTCGTTCCGCGCTGACGGTGATGTCGGCGATGGATCCGAAGCGCTACGAGGTCGTGCCGATCGGAATCGGCCGCGACGGCCGCTGGCATCTCGAGCATGACGCCCTCAAGGTGCTCGCCGAAAAGACTCCCCATCTGGCCGCGCTCAGCGCGGGCGGTCCTCCCGTAACGATATTGCCGCATCCGAATCGTCATGCGCTGGTCGCCGCGCCTGCTCGCGGCGATGCCGGGTTGCGCCGCTCGCTCGATGTCATCTTTCCAGTGTTGCACGGCACGTATGGTGAAGACGGCACCGTTCAGGGGCTGCTCGATCTTGCGGGACTGCCGTATGTCGGCTCGGGCATGCTGGGCTCCGCCGTCGGAATGGACAAAGACGTGCAGAAGCGGCTGTTGCGCGATGCCGGAATCCCGGTCGTCGAATATTTTACGATTCAGCGCGCCGACTTCCGCGAGCGTCCCGCGATCGCCGCGCGGATGGCGGGCAAGCTCGGCTATCCCGTTTTTGTGAAGCCCGCAGCGCTGGGCTCATCGATCGGAATCAGCCGCGTGAAGCGTGCGGCGGACCTGAAGGCCGCGCTCGACGATGCGTTCCAGTACGATCGCAAGGCGCTAATCGAGGCGGCGTGCGAAGGGCGCGAATTGGAATGTGCGGTGCTGGGTAACGAGCGGCCGGATGCGTCCGTGGTCGGCGAGATAATCGTCAAGGGGCGCCATGAATTCTACAGCTACGAATCGAAGTACGTAGATCCGACCGGCTCGGAAGTGAAAATTCCGGCCAACATTCCGCGCGCCGCATCGGAAAAAATCCGCGCGATCGCGGTGGCGGCATTCAAAGCACTTGAACTGCGCGGAATGGCGCGCGTCGATTTTCTGGCCACTCGCGATCTCCGTGAAATCTATCTGAACGAAGTCAATACGATTCCCGGCTTCACCGCGATCAGCATGTATCCCAAGCTCTGGGAAGCCACCGGCATCCCGCTGCCGAAATTGATCGATCGCCTGATTGCATTGGCGGTGGAAGAGCATCGCGCGCGCGCGGCGCTCAAAATCACTTATCAGCCGAAGAAATAGCAATGCGGCGTCTCCTTATCGCGACGACCAATCCGGCCAAGCTGGCCGAATATCGCATCCTGCTGCGCGGCTTCGATCTCGAACCGATCTCGCTCACGGAGGTCGGCATCCACGAGGCGCCGGAGGAGACCGGCGCAACCTTTGCCGAGAATGCGATGCTCAAGGCGCGGTTTTATTTCGAGCGCGCGAAGATTCCGGTGCTGGCCGATGATGGCGGGCTTGAAGTGGACGCGCTCGGAGGAGCGCCGGGGATCCACTCGAATCGATGGCTGGGGCCCGGCCGCGACAACTCGGATCGCGCTCTGGCTGACGAGATAATCGTTCGTATGCAGGCCGTTCCACCCGCACGCCGCACGGCACGGCTGCGCGCGTGCATCGCGCTGGTGTATGAAGATCGGGGAGAAGTTCGGGAGCGGATTGCGGAAGCGGCGATGGAAGGGGTAATTGCGGAGCGTGCGATGGCCGAAATCCGGCCGGGCTTTCCGTATCGCGCGGTGCTCTTTCTTCCGGAACGTGGGCGCTACGTCGGCGAGCTCGGCGAGGAAGAAGAGGCACGAGTCAGTCAGCGGCGGACGGCCGTAATGATGATTGCAGCCGAGCTCAAACAGATAGCAGCAAGCGTATAACCTCGCCTATGATGACGCTGGCGGGCGGATTACAATTCCCGCGCGGAACGTGAAGGGAAAACGCAAGGGCAAAATCGTCGTTCTGCATCTGGCGGCACGGTATCCGCTGGCCGGGGTGATCTGGCAATTGCTCAACCATTTGCTCGGCCTGCGCGCGATGGGATTCGACGTATATTACATCGAGGATCACCGCGCCTACGTGTACGACCCGTCAATCGAGACCGCGACCCCCGATCCTTCCAACAATCTTAAACTTATCGGCGGTATCCTTGCGCGCTATGGCTTCGGCGATCGATGGTCGTTCTTAAATTCCGCGCGCGATGAATACTTGGGAATGCCGCGCGAAAAATGCATGGAGTTATTCCGCGATGCCGACGCGGTTATCAATTTGTGCGGAGCGACCGAGCCGCGCGAGGAGCATGAAAAAACCCGGTGCCTCATCTATCTGGAGACGGATCCGGGCGTCTTTCAGCTCGAACTTGCGCGCAAGATTCCAAGTACCGTCGAATTTGCGCGCGCGCATAAACTGTTCTTCACCTATGGCTACAATATCGGCTCAACTGATTGCATACTGCCGGCAGCCGGAATCGAATGGCATCACACCCGGCCGCCGGTAATACTCGACGAATGGCATCCTGGTGTCGGTCCCGCGGAGCCGCGCGTGTTCACTACCGTCGGCACCTGGCGGAACAACGGCAGCGATATGGTGATAAAAGGCGAAACTTATTTCTGGTCGAAGCACATCAACTTCGTGAAGGTACTCGACGTTGCGCGCCTTGCCGACCAGCCCATCGAAATCGCCACCAATCTCACTTCCGGACCGGACTACGATCGGGGAATCGCCGGTGGCTTCACATTCGTGCCCGTAATCCCGATGTCGCTGGATATCGACGCTTACCGCGAATACATCAGTTCCTCGCGCGGCGAATTCACGGCATCCAAGGACATTTATGTGCGTCCACGCACAGGCTGGTTCAGCGATCGGTCCGCATGCTATCTGGCGGCAGGGCGTCCCGTGATTACGCAATCAACCGGGTTTGAGAAATTCGTGCCGGCTGGCGAGGGTCTGCTTGCGTTTAACGATTCTGCCGGCGCGGTCGAAGCGATCCGCGCGGTCAATTCAGATTACGCACGGCATGCGCACGCGGCGCGGGATATCGCGGAGGAATACTTCGACGCGGTGAAACTGCTCGGCGAAATCGTGGACGCCGCCGGTATTTGAACGATGGTGACTCACCTCGAAACTCTGCTGGGAATGGGCTGGATGTCATCGGGCCTGCGCATCGTTGACGACTCGATCCTGGTGATAGTTTTTCTTGCGGCGGCAATCGCAGTGCGCCGGCGCTGGGCGTTTAATTCGAGCACTTTCGTGTTGATGGCCGCCGGTGTCGTACTCGACGAGGTGGCGCGGTCGCTTTCAACCCCGGATATCGCTTCAAAATTGGCTGCCGGCGCGTTCGCGGTGTTCATGCTCGGTGTGATTCGCCTCGCGCTTGAGGCGATCGACGAACTGCTCCGGCGCCGCACAGGAACGCCCTTCCCGACGATATTCAAGGACCTGCTGATGCTGGTCGTATGGGCGGGTGTCCTGATGGCCGTTCTGTACGCCGATTTTGGACTCAAGCTGACTCACATCGTGACGATTTCTTCGGTTTCGCTGGGCGGGCTGTTGCTCGCGTTGCAGGAACCGTTGCGCAATATTTTCACCGGGCTGGCCTTGCAAATGGGTTCCCTGTTCAAAGTTGGGGATTGGGTGAAGACCAACAACTCAATTGGCAGAGTTGATGGAATTGGATGGAGTGCAACCACGATTGTTACGCGCACCGGCGAGCAAGTGAGAATTCCCAACGCGACCGTGGCGCACGAAATTCTGACCAATTATCAGTCTGGCGCGATCCGCGACGAGGTCAACCTTGGCCTCGGTTATGGAATCGCGCCAAATCACATTCGTGAAGTTGCGCTCCGGCTGCTGCACGACTTGCCGGAGGTGATGCGCGACCCACCGCCGCAGGTGATGGCGTGGGAATACGGGGATTTTGCTATCCAGTATCGCGTTCGTTACTGGATCTCCGATTACGATGCGCAGGAGCGCGTGCGCGATCGCGTGGTTTCCAGCCTGTGGTACGCGTTGCGCCGCCATTCGATCGAGATCCCCAACCCGGTACTGGTAACGCCGGTTCCCGACTCGCATGCCGGCCGGCGCGTCGATGCGGATTTCGAGCGCGAGCTGATGGGCGACCTGCGGCAGGTGGACATTTTGCGCGGATTGACGGAAGAAGAGCTTCGCACGCTGGTTCCGAGTGTCGCGGAGCGGCAGTTCGGTGCTGGAGAGATGATCGTAAGGCAGGGCGAAGTCGGCGAATCCATGTACGTGATTCGCAACGGCGCGGCCGAGGTGACGCTTAAAACGCCAACCGGAGAAGTGCACCGGGTGGCCTCCCTTGGCAAATCGAATTTTTTCGGCGAAGCCGCGCTGCTGCTCGGCGAACCCCGCAACGCCAGCATCAAGGCGTTAACCGACGTCGAAGTGCTGGAAATGGATCGGGAAGGGTTTACCAGCCTGTTCCAAAATAATCCCCAGGCTGCCGAGCGGATTTCCGAAGTGATCGCAATCCGCGAGTCAGAGCGTCAGGAAATTTTAGCGAAGCCCGGCGGCAGCGGCGGCCCCGGCGGCCGCCGCCAGTGGCTGCTGTCGAAGATGCGCGAGATTTTCGATTTTTGACCGATCGGGAGTGCATTCGCTCGGGAGAACTTCAGGGTCTCGCGCGAAGCGGCGAAAGAGCCTAAAATTTCCGAAGGCGGTGAAACGCATGAAATTTCGAATCGCTCTATTTACGGCGGCGTTGATGGCATTCAGCGTATGCGCTCAAGCGAAGGCTGCGACCCCGAAGCTCTCGGGGACGTATACCTTCTCATTTTCTCAAACCTGCCAGGCCAGCATCGATCTATCGGTTCCCGCCTTCGTGGACAGTGGTTCCCTCGAGTACAACTTTGGAACCGCCGCATTCAATGCCACATCTGGCAAGTATACGTTCAACGGCTTTCAGATAAATGGATCGCTGGTCCTGCAAGGGAGCAGCAGCGGGGATCTCACGAAGACGTCTGGTAAGTTCACGGATACTTTCGGCGTGACCAGTACGACACTTGTCTTGGGAAACCAGACCTACGGAGCCGCTTACGCCGGCATCAATGGATCTGGCATCGCGACTCAAGTCAACTTCATGTCGATAACCTCATCTACGACCGGCCCGCCCAATTGCCTCAACACCGGATCATTAATTCATCAATAGCCGCCGGCGTGGTTCTCAGGCGCATGCGCATCGGCTAAGTTTCGGGCGTGGGCGATACCTTTTCCATCCAAGTGGCCAAGGAGAACCTGAAGTTCTCCGCTGCGCATTTCATCGCTTATCCAGGATTTCGCGAACCACTTCACGGCCATAACTATCAGGCCGGCATCCGCGTTGAAGGCCGGCTTGCACCGACCGGCTATGTCATCGACTTTGGCCTAATCAAGAAGCTGGCCAAGGAAATCGTCGATCGTCTCGACGAGCACACGATCATTCCATCCAAAAGTGACTGCCTCAAGATCGAGGGGCCCGTCGATGGCAAGGTGCGCATCCGCACCGAGCGCGATGAGTTCGTGCTGCCGGCGGGCGATGTGTGCATGGTGCCGATAGTGCACAGCTCCGCTGAAGAGTTGGCGCGCTATATCTGGGACGAACTGGCACGAGCGCTGGAGGCGCGCGGCGCGATGGCGGAAGTCACGGCGATGGAGGTGTCCGTCGCCGAGGGGCCGGGCCAAGCTGCTATTTTTCGCAGAGAGATCCCAAGACACTGAAGTCCTTTTCGCCTTATTCAGCCTAAATCGCGCTTGGTCGGCGGTGCACTTGTTGGCCGCGCGTCCGGCATGACAGAATTTCCTACTTGCGGCTTTTTGGGTGCGCGGCGAGAATATCGGCTCGGAAAGGGTGGCATGCGTTCCAAATTGATGGACTCCGAAACGCCGTTCGCGGTCGAGCGGACGTTAATTGGCGATCATCCCACGATTGTCAAGCTTCGCGCACTGGTCGAACGCGTAGCTGCGACGGACGTGACCGTGCTTGTTTCCGGCGAGAGCGGTACCGGCAAAGAGGTTGTGGCGCGTTCAATCCACACGCTGTCCGGACGCGAGGCCGCGCCATTTATTCCCGTCAATTGTGCCGCGATTCCGAATGAGCTTATCGAGTCCGAGCTGTTCGGGCATGAACGCGGGGCGTTTACCGGCGCCGCATTGGCGCGCCAGGGCCTGTTCGCGGCGGCTGATGGAGGGACGATATTCCTTGACGAAATCGGCGAGTTGCCGATAGGTCTGCAGGCGAAATTGCTCCGCGTCCTTGAGGATGGGCAAGTGCGGCCGGTGGGTGCGGATCGGCAAATGAGGGTGAACGTTCGGGTCATCGCAGCGAGCAATACCGACTTGGCCAAGGCCGTGAAGAAGGGCGGATTTCGCGAGGACCTGTTCTACCGCCTGCAAGTCATACCTATCTGCATTCCGCCGCTGCGTGAGCGCCGCTCAGACATCCCGGGCCTGACGGAATATTTTATCTGCCGCATTCGTTCGCGCACCCCATGCCGCAGTTTGACCATCAGCCGCGAGGCGATGGTGGCGCTGTGGTCGTACGATTGGCCGGGTAATGTGCGAGAGCTGGAAAACATGATTGAACGGATGTCGATCATGTGCGAAGGGGATGTAATCGAGACCGAGCAATTGCCGGAGACCATCGCCGATGCCGCGCGGCCCATCCAGCCGCGAATTCCCGCGGTTTTGGGCGAAGAAGGGGTGAATCTCACCCAGTTGGTACGGGAATTGGAAGGAAAATTAATCAACGAGGCGCTCAAGCGAACCAGCGGCAATAAACAGGCCGCTGCGCGGCTGCTGGGTCTGAAGCGGACCACATTTTCCGCCAAGCTCAGACGCTGCGGTGTGATAGCTGTGGCGCCCTCGGACAATGATGAAGAAGAGTAGTCGAAGTCATAAGCGGAAAACCAAATCGTCCCGGCCGCCGAGAGTAATGGTGGTTGACGACGATTCGGATACCGTCGTCGTCCTTTCCCGCCATCTGCAACGTGAAGGATTTGTCCCAATTTCGGCCTACTCAGGGAACGAATGTCTCAAACTGCTACACAAGGACGATGTCGACGTGATCCTCCTCGACTTGATGATGCCGTCGATGGACGGCTTCCAGGTTCTGAAGGAGCTTAAGAACAATCCGCGCACGGCGGAGATTCCGGTGATCATGCTGACCGCCCGCGACGACATCGACGCGCGCGCCGAAGGGATGCGGCTTGGCATCAGCGATTTTATTTCCAAGCCGGTGTTCCGCGGGCAGTTGGCGCTGCGGATTCGGGCGCAACTCGAAGCGGTGCAAAACGCCCGCGACACGATGGCGGCGATTCGCCGGTTCGAAAATATTAAACCCGAATAACGCGGCTCGCCTCAGCCCTTGGGCAGCATCAGGAGCTTTTCGCCGATCATGTTCTTCTGCACCGGCGAGGTGCCGCCCGCGATCGTCAGCGCCTCGCATCCGAGAATGCGGCGCATCCAGTCGCCGGACGGCGCGTAGGGCGATCCCTTTTCTATCATCGCGTAGGGCCCCAAAAGCCGCATCGAGAACTTCATCATCCGCTGGATCAGATCGGTCGAGACGAGCTTGGAGATTGCCGCCTCGGTCCCCGGCATCTGGCCCTTCAGCCGCTTCGAAAGGCTGCGCAGGCCGTTGTATTTCTTGGCTGAGGACTCGATCGCGAACTGGGCGATCGACTGGCGGATGTCGGCATCCTCGATTGCGGGGCGGCCGTTGAGCGTCGACTTTTTGGCGAGGTCCACGATCAGATGCAGCAATTGCTCGGTGCCGCCGATCGTCTCGCCGATTCCGAACCGCTCATGCAACAAAGTCGAAATCAGCACCTGCCATCCCATGTTGATCGGGCCGAGCAGGTTTTCCTTGGGTACGCGCACATCCTCGAAAAATATTTCGTTGAAGTCGGCGTCGCCGGTGATTTGCTTGAGCGGGCGGACGGTGACTCCGGGGCTTCTCATATCGACGATCAACGCGCTCAGCCCCTTGTGCTTGGGTACCGTCGGATCGGTGCGCACGAACATCTGGCAGAAGTGGGCGCGATGGGCGATCGTGGTCCATACCTTCTGGCCGTTGACGATAAATTCGTCGCCCTTGAGTTCAGCGCGGCATTGCATGTTCGCCAAATCCGAGCCGGCCCCGGGTTCGGACATTCCTTCGCACCAGATTTCGTCGCCTGCGAGGATCGGCTGGAGGTAGCGCTTCTTCTGCTCTTCGGTGCCCCATTGCATCAGCGCGGGACCGTTCATGATTACGCCCAGAACGTTGCATCCCATCGGCAGGCCGGAGCGGCCCAACTCCTGCTGGAAAATGATCTGCTCGATCCCCGTGGCGCCGCGCCCGCCGTATTCCTTCGGCCACGAAATGCCGGCCCAGCCGGCATGGTAGAGCTTCTTGTGCCAGGCCTTGAGCCATTCCCATTGCGCTTCATCGCCGCCGGATAGAAAGCTGCCTTCCTCCGAATCCCCGGCCTTGCGGCCGACCGGTGCCGGCCGGTTATCTTCGAGCCATTTGCGCACCTGCATCCGGTAAGCTTCCTGTTCGGGCGAATAATTGAAATCCATCGAATTAATCTCTCCGCGGAGTTTGGTCCGGCCGCCGGCTTCGGCCGCGTACCGGCATCTCTTGAGTACCGCCCCTAGCAACCGTTAGGCAAGAGGCTGGGAAAGGGAAATTACAGGTTGGGATATTTGCCTCGGTGTTGCGGCGGCAGGGGAAGTCCAAAGGTATCGCGCAAAAGCCGGAGAGCAAATTGCCCATAATCATTGGGGAAATTGGGTTCGTTTCGTAATTTTTCTTTATTTTTCTTTCACCGGCGAGCGCGAACAGCGTTTAACTTTTTCCCTAACCTAAGGAACGACCGGCTCGATTATATCCGCACCGCGCGTGTCCCATAAGGCTGAACCGGTTCAGCGCTGGAATAGTGCGCCGCGCGGGCGAACGGCTTTGCGACCCTAATCGCCGGAACTATGCTCGTCGCGTATGCGCGGCTGGAGGCATTATCTAATTGGGATTGTTTTAGCCATGATGCCCCCGCCAGCGGCGCGCGCAACCGACCGCCAAGACGCACTCAGTTAGTCTGCACGTGGCGCCGTAGAAAGTACGTGTACCTGGTCCAGGCACGGAAATCACTCTTCTTTCTGTTCGATCAACTTCTCGGAATCGCCCTTGCCTGGACACGAGTATCGTTGTTCTTTGACCTTGATTGCGCCGGTTCTCGCCCAAACTACAAGTTCGCCACGATCGTCAGCTCCGTGGTCACCGCACTCCCATTTTGGAACCACAGTTGGTCCCTCGCTGTTGAGCAAAGCCTGCCATGCGCTCAATGGGATCATGAGCGGCTGTTCGGGGTGAGCGACTGTAGTCAATGCGTGGAGATGCGGATTGTTTTTCGTCAACCCAATCGCGGCAAATTGTCGCTTTCCGCATGGCAGCACACCGACTTGGAGAAGAAATTGTGTCCCGTCTCCGCTTCGGTCGTAATCCGCAAACTTCATGATCGCGGGAGCAGGTCGACGCTTTATATCCGCGACCAGGTTGGGATCACCGATGTTCTCTCGGTCGAAGTCACTCATTAGTTTCATCGGCCAACGTGGGAGATATGCGAAACCCTTGAGCTTGTCCGCGTCTGGATAGTCGAATTGTCCAAATAGTGGACGCAGATCCATGCGTTCGATTTCGCGGCCATCTCGATTTCTTGTCAGATAAAGCTTTCCGTACTCGCCATATCCCCAGCCCGAACACGGGCATGTGATGGCCATGTAAACTTCGTCAGGTCCGCAGACAATGCCAGGCTTTCCGTCCCACACGAGCCGCCAGGTCTCTGGGATTCCGTTCACATGAACTTCGCGCTGTTCGCGCACTACTTGCTCTTCAGCCCTGCAAGCAGAGGAGGCGAAATGAAGGCTCGCAATGCCAAGTAAGACGGCCAGCGGCAAACTTTTTCCGCAAGATTTCACATCTATCCGGTCCAGGTGAAGATGCCACCATGAAACCTTCAGTGCAAACCGCACAGTTCCTGCGGGACCGGGAAGCGCTTTACGCTTTATCCAACGGGCCTTCGTCTTCACCGTAGTACGGGAGCGTAAGCTGTTCGGGTCTCGTTCTGTGGACGCCGTACTTTACGAGGCGGTTGTAGAGGTCGCGGCGGACAATGGAGTGACAGCTCTGGTCCTAGCGAACCTCTCCCTGCGATCGGGAGAGGATGTGCGGCGCGCTCCCTTGCTCTTTTTCTTGCAAGGGGCGTGACGCGCAGGTGAGGGACCTTGGATTAGAGATATTCCGCGATCCGTTCGAGCACGTATTCCAAACCGTCCAACACCTCTTCATTCCAGAAGCGCAACACCCGATAGCCGCGTTCCTCAAGACGAGCGGTGCGGCGTTGGTCGGCCCGCTCCATCGCTTCTTCGCCATGCTGGCTGCCGTCGAGTTCAATTATCAGGCGCGCTTCAAGGCAGAAGAAATCGGCAATATACGGTGGGATCGGATGCTGTCGGCGGAATTTCGCTCCCTTGAGTTTGCGGTTGCGCAACTGCGTCCATAATTTAAGCTCGGCATCGGTGCTCGCGGCGCGGAGTGCCCGCGCACGATCGCGGTCGAGCGGAGGCGCGGGTGGCTCGGAATTTTTCATAGCGGTCCCTCACCCGCCCGTCATGGCTCTTGCAGGAAAGCACCTCCACCCGCCTCGCTCCGCTCGGCCTCCTCTCCCGCATAAGAACGGGAGGGGCGAGCAAGAGCCACGCCGGGCGTCCTCTCCCGATAATAGGGAGAGGTAATCAGGAAAGGAATCGACCTAACCCTTCGATCGGGACAGGGGCTGGGCGCGCTAACCTCAACGCGGGCCGCTTACTTGCTCGCCGGAGATGCGGGCGGAGGCGGCCAAAGCGGGCGTCTGGCATTCCGATTCATGGGGCCGCGATTACCCGAAAATTCAACTGATAACGATCGCGGACGCCTTCGAGGACAAGCGCGTCGAATACCCCGGCCGCAACGTAACGCTGCAGGCCGCGCCGACGGAGGAAAAGGCGTCGGAGACATTGCCACTCAAGGGCATGAAGCCTGCGCAATCGGGGAAGAGGAAGAAGAATTAGGGATGCCGCGCGAGGCATCCCGAATCTTTCTGCTGAGAGGACGCGATGGGCACATATACCTATTACGCTTACATCATGACTAGCCTGTCGCAGGTCCTATACACCGGCGTCACCAACGATCTCGATCGCGGAGTGCGGGAACACAAGGAGGGCCAACCGGGATCGTTCACCAAGCGGTACAACGTGAAACGGCTCGCATATTTTGAGGAGTTCGGCGAAATCACCGAAGCGATTGCGCGCGAGAAGAAGATCAAGCGGATGTCGCGGGGGGGCAAGATACGGCTCATCGAGTCGATGAATCCGAGCTGGGACGATTTAAGCGCGGACTGGGACTGAGCGCCGGAATCCGGGATTTTCCTCAGCGAGTTCAGGACACGCTCTCACGGGCGGCGGCCAATGGAGTGACGGCTCTGTTCCTACCGAACCTCTCCCGATAATAGGGAGAGGTAATCAGGGAAGGAATCGACCCAACCCTTCGCTCGGGACAGGGGCTGGGCGCGCTAACCTCAACGCGGGCCGCTTACTTGCTCGCGGGAGGAGCGGCTTTGGCGGATGCGGCCGTCGCGCCGATGTCCTTCAGGATCTGATCGGCGTGAATCGACGGATCGACGCTAGGATAGGCCTTCAAAACTTTCCCGTCCTCGCCAATCACATAGGTGATGCGCCGATCGAAGCCAAGAATCGGGATCCCGTTGGCGGCGCCATAGTCAGTCGCGATTTTCTTGTCCGTATCGACCAGCAGCGGGAACGGCAGGCTGTACTTCTTGATGAACTTCTCGTGCGCCTCGGCGGAATCGACGCTGCATCCGAGCACCACGATGCCGGCGGTCTGAAAGCGCGCATAGCCGTCGCGGAAGGCGCATGCCTCCTTGGTGCATCCGGGGGTTTCATCCTTCGGATAAAAGTAGAGGATCACCTTCTTGCCGTGAAAATCGGCGAGCGAAACCTGCTTCGAACCGTCCGCCGTTACCATCTGGGTCGAGAATGGCGGTGCGGGCTGCCCTTCCTTGAGCAGTTCGCCGTGTGCGAAGAGCGGCTTTAGAAAACTTATGCCGACTGCGGCGGTGGTCATCAATGCAAACGAACTCATTTTCATATCCGCCTCGTGGTCAGATGAAGTGGAGCCAATCGCGATAATTGGGATCGCGGCCATGGAGCGCGGCTTGAAACGTCTCCTGCACCCGCCGCGTGATTGGGCCGGGCTTGCCCGCCCCGACTTTGCGGTCGTCCAGTTCGACGACGGGCGTTACCTCGGCCGCCGTCCCGGTCATGAATGCCTCGTCCGCGATATAGAACGCATCGCGCGCGAAATGTTCCTCGCGCACCGGAATCTTGGCGTCGCCGAGCATCCGCATGACGGCATCGCGGGTGATTCCACCCAAGATCGATGTCAGCGGCGGCGTGCGCACGATTCCGTCGCGGATAACGAACACGTTTTCGCCGCTGCCCTCGGCGACGAATCCTTCCGTATCGAGCAGCAACGCTTCGTCATAGCCGCCGCGGCGCGCCTCGTAGCCGGCAAGGATCGAATTCACGTAATGGCCAGACGCCTTCGCCGCCGGCATCATCGTGTTGTGATGGAATCGCGCGAACGATGAGGTCTTGAGACGAACGCCCTTTTGCAGGCTGTCGGTGCCAAGGTACGCGCCCCACGGCCATGCCGCGATGGCGACCCGCGTCTTGTTGCCGCGCGCCGCCAGTCCCATCTCGCCCTCGCCGTAAAACGCGATCGGACGGAGGTAACATTCGGAAAAGCGGTTGACGCGGACCACGTCGGCGCATGCCTTGAGCAGCTCTTCCTGGCTGTATGGGATCGGCATCTCGACGATATGCGCCGATTCGACCAGGCGGCGGATATGCTCGCGTGCGCGGAAAATCGAGGAGCGGCCGTCGTCGGTTTTGTAGCAGCGCATGCCCTCGAAGACGGCCAGTCCGTAGTGGAGGCTGTGGGTCAGGACATGGACGTTGGCCTCCGCGTAGGGAACCATCCCGCCGTCCATCCAGATTTTTTCCGAGCGTATGCCGTCGGCCGCCAATTGCGCACCTCGTCTGTAAATTGTACCGGCCGGGACATAAAGTTACGTTCCAGCCAGCATACGCAAAGTTAATAAATGATCTCCCGCGAGTCGATGGGGCCAGTTGAGCCGCCTATCAACTACGGTGCGGATCGTGCGAGCCGGCGCCGTTGTGGTGATGCGTGTGACCAGCGGCGGGGCTATCCGACGATGCTGACGATGGATGCCCTTCGGTGGTGCGGCGGCGATGGCCGCGGCCGCCGCGGCGGCGTCGCCGCCTTCTGCGACGGGGTTCGCCGGCTGGCGCCGGCTCCGTTCCTTCTGACGGTGGTGGCAACGCGGCTGGCGGCAGTGAAGCGCCGCCCGGCGGAGTCGCGAGGAAACGATGCGTTGCGGCCTCGTCGATTCCATACGCGGGCGCGATCATCTCGAAGAATTGCAGCGCCTCGCCGAAATAGGGCCGCCGCATCAGACGGCGCGTGCGGCGCGAAGGCGCGGCCAGCAACTCGAACGCATCCAGAATAAGCCGCATCTGTTCGGTGTCGCCGCGGGCGTATCCACGCGCGCGTAAATCCGCAAGCAGACCTGCGCCGTCGGTGACGCGGCGCAGATCGAGCATCAAAGCGGCCAGCAAGATCGAATGCTCGGGCGCATAGCCGCCCTCGATCCGCTTACCCAGCGCCGCCATGTTGCGAATCGTTGGCTGCGCCGACAGAGGCGATTCGGAGCAATTGAGATGCGCCGAGAGCATCGGCAACACGGCTTCCAGCAGCCCCAGCTCCGCCATCAGGACCAGCGCGCGCGCGGCTTCCGGCTGCGAAAGCGTGCGGTAAGTCTCCTCGACCACGCGCGGAACGGAAGCCTTGGACAGGTCGGCGCGATGCCGCTCGATCGCGGCGCGGGTGGCAGGCTCGATCTCGAATCCGAGCTTGGCGGCGAATCGCACCGCGCGCATCATCCGGACGGGATCCTCGCGCATCCGGAGTTCGGGTTCGCCGATGGTCCGAATCAGGCGCGAATGCAGGTCATCCACGCCGCCGGGAAAATCGATTACGCGAAACGATTGCGGATCGTAAAAGAGCGCGTTGACGGTGAAATCGCGGCGAAAGGCGTCTTCCTCCGGCGAGCCGAAGGTGTTGTCCAGCCGGATCATCACGTCCTCGCCCTCGGCGACATCCTCGCTCCGGCGGCGGAAGGTCGCGACCTCGATATTCTGGCGGCCGAAGAAGACATGCACCAACCGGAATCGCCGCCCAATCAGGCGCGAATTGCGGAACAAATCGCGCACCTGCTGCGGATGCGCCGAAGTCGCGATGTCGAAATCCTTGGGCTTGCGCGAAAGCATCAGATCGCGCACGCCGCCGCCGACGATGCATGCGACATGGCCGGCCCCGATCAGGCGATATAGGACCTTAAGAACGTTGGCGTCGATGTCGCGGCGGGAGACGGGATGCTCCGCGCGCTCAAGTATGCGAGGTTCCAATGCTCAGCCGTCCGAATCAGCCTTATATATGGCACCGGTCAAGGGCCTGCGCCAATCGCGACCGACCCTAATGCGGTTCCATCTTGATGTCCAGAATGTAATAGAATTGCCCCCTTATGTCCTCTCGGGGAGTTCGTACGATTCAAATCGTCAGCCACGGGCCGTCGTGCCTCGACGGCGTGATGGCGGCGGCCACCGTGGCGCGCTTTTACGACGGCCAGAAGGTCACCGCGATCCTGCCCGGCAACAGCGACAGCGATCATGCAATCCAGGGACTGCGCGCCAAGTATGACGGCGGCAGCGACGAAGTCTGGATTACCGATCTGTCGTGGAACCAGCCGGCCACGGGAGCTCATCTCGCCAAGCTCGCAGCTGGCGGCACGCGCATCTTTTGGATCGACCATCATCGCACGGCGGTATCGCGTGCCGATGCGCCGGAATTCAAGGTGCCGTTTGCAGGAAGAGTCTTGTCGGAAAGCTATTCGGCGGCGCGGCTGACGTTCAATTTCCTAAAGCGGATGGCGCGCGAGATTCCCGAAAACCGCCGCACTGCGTTCGAGGCGTTCCAGCCCTTTGCGATGATCGCCGACGATCACGATCGCTGGATTCACAAAATCGCCGAGTCGCCGGATTGGGCGCTCGCGGTGCAGACGCTGGGCGGTATTGCGTCGTATCGGGAGATTCTGAAGCTGCGCGAGCCGGTGATGAGCAAGCGGCTGCGCGAGGCGTTCGAGTCCGGGCGCGATGCGATGCGCCGGAGCGTGGAACTTGCCCATGCCACGGTGGTGGATCGCAAGCTCGCCAACGGCATAACCGTTCGCTCGGCGTGCTGTTTCGGCTACAGCAGCGAGGTCGCCTCCTACCTTTATAAGGATCAACATCAGATGGTTGTCGCATTGTTCGATCTGCGCAGCCAGGGCGTCAGCCTTCGCCGAAGCGCCGATTGCGAAATCGATCTTTCATTATTGGCGCAGGCATACGGCGGCGGAGGGCATCCCGCGGCGTCCGGGTTCGCGATTCCCGATCTCCGGCGGCTTCCTGCCGAGCGCTTGGCGGAAATTCTTGGCGATCGGCTGGAAAGCGAACCGTCCCAAGTTTAACCAGCCGATTTGCCTTGCGCTCAAGGGCGCGCCTTACTAGATTCGCGCCGTGGACCCGGCGCTCGAAAAGGCGCTCAATTTGCTGCTGGAATCCGAGCGGGCCGGCGTCGCCGCGCTCGAAAAGCTAATTTCACAGGTCAAGCACGCCGAATTGCGCCGCTTCCTGTCCGGTTCGCGCGCCATGGAACAGCGCAATGCCGACGAACTGGAAGATCTCATCTTTGAAAATGGAGGCAAACCTTCCGATAGGACGGGGCCATTTACGGGCAAGGTCGCCGCGCTTGGGACGGTTCGCGAACGCCTGCTGCTGATGGCGCGCGGTCAGGAATGGGCCGCGCGTAAAACCGAGGAAGCACTCGCGATCGCGCCGTCCTCGGGTCCCGTCCATGACTATTTGACGGCGATGGCGAATCGGCATCGCGCGGAAGCCGAATGGGGCCGCGCCGAAGTGATCAAGCTGATGAATCCGGGCTGATCGTGCCGCATTGCGCATTTGGGTATCGATTGGTCTTGCTAGGCCGTCCGCCGGACGCGATAATCGCGATCCCCGGTGGACGCATAGCTCAGCTCGGTTAGAGCACTTGCCTCACATGCAAGGGGTCGCAGGTTCAAATCCTGCTGCGTCCACCATCCAGTCTTTGAATTTCCGCACATCGCGGAGAATCGATCGAAATCCGCGCGTGTGCGCGCGATTTGCGATCGCGCGCGGACCCAGAGAACGTCTCCGGATGCCCTAATTGCGGGAATTTGGCAAATCCTATCCCGGCGCGATTTTGCGGGGTCCGTTTGCAAGTCGTCGAGATCGTGAAAATGCGCCGAATGCGATCTTGAGATAGCGAGCGGAACGCCTTCCCATTCTGCCGCAACCGAGCAATGACTCCTGACCACGGCCGGGGCGCGAAAGCCCGGCCCGAGAAGGAGACCTCACATGAACGCGAAAACGAAACCCATGTCGGGAGTCGGCGAGACCACGACGCGGAAGGCAACGCCGCCGTCGGAAACGAAAAAGTCTGCGCGGCGGACACCGCAACCACCGAAGGGGACGGCAAAAGCGGAGAAGTTGGTCTGCAGATATTGCGGCAGCGACGACCTTGCACCGTCCTTCAAAAAGCGACGCGATGCCCGATGCCGCGCCTGCTTCAAAAAGCGCTACAGTTCCGCGTCGCCGGGCAAGCGAGCCGCGAAACCTCGGAAGACAAAGGCCAACAAGTAGTTTAAGGGCGCAGAACGAATCGACCGGGGCCGGGCTCCTCAAATGGGCCGGCCCCGATTACCTTCGGGATGTGGATCAGCAGAGACCGAGCAACCGTTCCTGTTCGCTCCACAGCATGGGAAGATCGATCCGGCGCGTGAGTCCTCTTGCGGTAAGCTCCGGTGGCTCGCGGCCTTCAACGATCGCCTCGACGATCTTGGGCGCCAGAAAACCAAGCTGAATTAGCCGCCGTACTGATCGCTCGTTGAACCCTTCCCGCTTTGCGATCTCGGCAACCGATTTTGCCCGGCCCGATATCAGGTCTTGAGACCAGATACGGCCACGGGCAACCGCTTTGACAAGCGAAAGATCGACTCGTGCAGGAGCGGAATCGCCCCCCAGCACCATCCGCATTTCGATTCCGCGGCGTTTCATTCGCATCGGAAAGAATCTGGTAAGAGCGGTGTGGCCGGTGGCCACACCGTTGCGCTCCTCGCTGACCGGAAGCGGCAACTTCAGGGATAGGCTGATGCCATCGCACCTCAGTTCAACCCGCTCGGTCAATTGAGTGAGCGCGGGACCGGCTTCGCTTTCAGAGTGCAGTCGGCGAACCCATTCTTGGGAAGACCTTAAAACCGACGGCAAACGAACCATATCTACGCGGGCACCCTCAAGGGCTTGGGCAATTCCGGCCCGGTCGGCGAGGATCTGCTGGGCGGCGATCGAAACGGTCCGCTCGATTTCACGTGCGGCCAGCCGCCATCCATCTTCTGCATTCGCCGACTCGCCCCGGACCAGCTTTCGAGAGACGTAATAGCGGTAGCATCGTCCAGCTTTGCTGGTGCCTTGCACATAGAGAGGTTCGCCGTCTTGGTCGAACAGCTTGCCCGCGAGCGGACTGTCCGACAGCTGGCTGTCTCGGCTTCCCACCGGGCGTCCAGCTTGATCCTGCAGCCGCCGTTGGACTTGCTCCCAGAGTTCGCGGCTAACGATCGCCTCATGCTGCCCTTGATGGCACTCATTCTTGTGCCGAATCTCGCCTAGGTAGATCGGATTGGAGAGCAGGTGGTAGAGCGCTCCGCGCGAGAACGGCTTTCCGCCCCGGCGATTGCCCTTCTTCGAGGTCTTAACTCCGGAAACGATTCCGCGCCGGTCGAGGTCTATCTTCAGGGTTCTCACGCTGCCAAGTTCGAGGTAGCGCTCGAAGATATGCGTTACGGCTTTGGCTTCGCCGCGATTGATGACCAGCTTTCGGTCGTGGACCTCGTATCCCAGGGGTAGCGCTCCGCCCATCCAGATCCCTTTGCGTTTCGAGGCCGCGACCTTGTCCCGGATGCGCTCGCCGATTACCTCACGCTCGAATTGCGCGAACGAGAGCAGCACGTTGAGCGTGAGACGGCCCATTGAGGTGGTGGTGTTGAACTGCTGTGTAACCGAGACGAACGAGACGCTATGAGAGTCAAATAACTCGACTATCTTCGCGAAGTCGGCGAGCGAGCGGGTGAGGCGATCGACCTTGTACACGACGACGATGTCGATTAGACCGGCGCGGATATCGGCCAGCAGTCGCTGGAGCGCGGGCCGCTCCATCGTGCCGCCGGAAAAGCCGCCGTCGTCGTAAGCGGTCGTGACGAGCCTCCAACTTTCGCCCGCTTGGCTTTTGATGAACGCCTCGCACGCCTCGCGCTGCGCATGCAGTGAGTTGAAGTCCTGATCCAGTCCCTCTTCCGAGGACTTGCGGGTATAGATTGCACAGCGCCTGATTGCGGTGCTAGCCATGTGCCACCTCCTTGGTGCGACGCTTGAGTCCGAAGAACAGCGGCCCCGACCAGTGGGTGCCTGTGATCACGCGGGCGACTTCTGAAAGCGATTTGTACCGCCGCCCGCGATAGACGACGTCGCTGTCGAGGACTGTGATCCGATGGCTCACGCCTCTCCACTCGCGGATCAGCACCGTCCCCGCGCTAGCCTTCCTTCTCGGGATGCGTTCCGAGGCGCCCTTCGGGCGGCTTTCTCCGATTCGATCGAGAATCCGCGCGGCGGATGGCTTCAATCCTCCGAGCGCTTTTTCCTGCAGCCGATAAGCGATCGCCTGGATCATCAGAGAACGCCCAACGGATCGCGAAGCGTCCACGCCAAACAGGGCCTTCCATCGCTGCTTCAATGTCGACGTGCCGAGCGCGGAGAGGCTCGCTACGTCTCGCGCCGAAACTTCGGACCAGTTCGCGCGGCGCGGCTTACTGGCGCAATTTCGCGAATTTACTCCGGTCATGATGACCTCCTTCGGTCACCATGAGGGCTCAATCCCCGCCGCGATTCCAGTCGATGTAAAGGCAATTAACTGTGCAAAATGTTTGATGAATCTGCGTGACCAGAGGCTCAATTTTCCGATTTGACAACGCTCTTATGGGATGCGCGTTCACTTCCAGTAGAACTCCTTTGTGAACGGATTCTCTTCGAACCAGTCAATAAAGCCACCCACGCGATGGAATTGCGCGATGGAAAGGAACGCTCGGATTCCATCGGAAACCGAATGAAGAATCGAAAAATTTTGCCTGCAGAGCCGCTTCAGCGCTTCGGGTATCGGAGCAGCCGTGACCAGAAATCCATATCTGGCTCCAAAAACCTCCTTGTACATTTTCGCCTGATAGACGTCTTCGATGGTGAGGCTCTTTTCCTTAATTTCAACCGTAATGAGGTCCTTGGCAAATTCTCCGCTAACATATCCGATTAAATCGGGCTTTCGACGGAAGAAGGAAAAGACGATTTCTTGGCCTGCCGGAATTACTGCCTTGACCGTTTCACTAAGGCCCTTGACCGCGGCAGGCTCTAAGTAGAACGCGCGGCCGACAGCGGACAAACATTCTCCGAGTTTCGCCTGTACTGGGTCATACAAATCCGCTTCCGACATAATGGTTTCTCCTACCAACCATCGATATGCCGACTAATGACGAAAAACGCAAACAGCGATAACTGCTTGCCAGCAGGACGGCTTTCCCATTGGCTATCGCGTGCCCGATGCGATTTTTTCTAGGCTTTGCGACGGCTGAAAGTTGTCTTTCCTCAAGACTTAGTCCGCCCGAATTCCTGGTGGTTTTAGCGCATGGCGCGACGACCAAGTTTTGAACACACTTCGGCGAATAAAATAGTCAACGCCACGCAGAGACCTTCATAAATCACTTGACAGCCTTTATGTAGCGCGTTACGCTACGCGATACGAAAAGGCAATGAACACACCAACACACCCCGGGCTCTATATCCGGGAGCAAGTTATCCCACCAACCATGCCGATCAAGCAGGCTGCCAAGCTCTTAGGGGTCGGCCGGCCCGCTCTATCTAACCTACTAAACGGAAACGCGGCACTTTCCACGGAAATGGCCGCTCGCTTGCAAAAGGCGTTCGGCGTTGACCCGCAGGACCTTCTCAAGCTGCAGGCCGAGTTTGATCAGCACCAGCAGCAGGAGTCGGTCCAGAAACTCGCCGTCAGTGCCTATGTGCCTTCATTCCTTAAGATCACAGCCAGAGATATCGAACAGTGGGCCAACCGCAATCGCGAAGCGCGATCACACCTCGCTGTCCTACTACGGAAACTGGTCAATTCAACCGGCCAGGATCTCAGACTAGTGGACTTCCCCGGTTACGATAACGCCGAGAAAAAGGGATGGGACGGCCGTATAGAAGCGGGTGCGGCGACCCCCTGGATACCGATCGGAAATTCTGGATGGGAATTCGGGTGCGACGAAAATCCCAAACGAAAGGCTGACGACGACTACGCGGCACGAATCAAAGCCATTCCGGCCGCGGAGCGAAACAAACTGAATTTTGTCTTTGTGACCCCGAGGAACTGGAGTGGCAAGGACAAGTGGCTCAAAGAGAAGCAGACCATTGGCGATTGGAAATCTGTAAGGGCTTATGACGCCAGCGACCTGGAGCAGTGGCTTGAACAATCGCTACAAGCTCAGGACTGGTTGTCGGAGAAAATGGGCTTCCCTTCCGAAGGCGTGCACTCCCTTGACGAGCAATGGCACGACTGGGCATCCGTTACCGATCCTGAATTGTCGAAGGAAATTTTCGCGCCGTCAGTAGAACATTTCAAAACCAGGGTCAAAAGCTGGATCGAGAATCCGGCTCCTTTCCCCCTCATCGTTTGCGGCGATTCAAAGCTCGAAGCCTTGGCATTTCTTTACTGCCTCTTCGAGGATGAAGAGTCGGCGTTCAAGAATATCAGGGACAAGGTTCTTGTCTTCTCTTCGGCAAACGCGCTGCACAAGCTGACGACAACGTCTCCCGCGTTCCTTCCCATCGTTTTCACTGACGAAGTTGAACGCGAGCTCGGAACAGCATACCAGAACCGCCATTCCATAATCGTTCGCCCGCGAAATACCGTCGATCCCGAACCGACCATTGTGCTTGACCTGCTTAGGTACGAACCGTTCAAGAAGGCGCTGGAAGCGATGGGTGTCGGGGACCATCTCAAAATCACCGACCTTGCACGCGAGTCTGGTTATTCTCCTACCATCCTGCGTCGCCGACTCGCGCGAGTTCCGGCAATCCGTTCGCCTGAATGGGCGCAGAATGGTCCTGCTATTCGCCAGTTGATACCGATGATGCTCGTCGGCACTTGGCATACACAGTCCTCGGGAGATTCCGAAATCATGTCCTTCCTTACCGCCAAGTCATCCGACGAGATTGAGAAGGATGTGACGGCGCTCCTCAAATTTGATGACCCGCCGATCTGGTCTGTAGGAAAGTTTCGCGGTGTCTCCTCTAAAATTGATGCATTCTTTGCGGTCCATGGATCTGTAACCCAGAAAGATCTCGAGAACTTTTTCTTTGCGGCAGAGGTGGTTCTGTCGGAAAAAGATCCCGCCTTGGAACTACCCGAGGAGAAGAGAGCTTTTGCAAACCTCTACGGTAAGTCTCGTGAACATTCGAACGCACTCAGGGATGGCATCTGTGAAACTCTCGTGCTTCTTGCTGTTCATGGGAACGACCTCTTTTCAAAGCGACTAGGAATCGACGTTCAGACGCAAGTGGATATGCTCATCCGCCGTCTGTTGACGCCCCTTACGCCTGAGAAACTCCTTTCGCAAACCGATAATCTCCCTCTGTACGCTGAAGCGGCCCCGCAGGAATTCCTCCGGGTCATCGAGGACGACCTCAAATCCGCCGAACCGCAGATTTTTGCCTTGATGGCACCCGCTGATACGGGCCCGTTCAGCGGATGCCCGCGAACAGGTTTGTTGTGGGCACTTGAGAATCTTGCATGGAAGGCCGACCAGCTCCCTCGAGTTACGTTGATCCTCGCGAAGCTCTCGGAACGAAAGATCAATGACAATTGGGGAAACAAACCGGGAAGTAGCCTTCAAGCGATATTTCGTTCATGGATGCCACAAACAGCCGCAACATTAGAAGATCGCAAAAAGGCGCTTGAGCTCCTGGTCCAAAAATACCCGACGATCGGATGGGAGGTTTGTGTTGCCCAGTTCGCACCTGGTTCTCGCACTGGCGACTATAGTCACAGACCTAGATGGCGGAGCGACGCATCCGGAGCGGGTCAGCCGGTGAAGTTGTGGTCCGAAGTCCATGAGTTCGGCCGGAAGGCGCTTGATCTTGCTCTAGCTTGGCCGTCTCACAACGAGCAAACACTTGGTGATCTTATTGTTAATCTGCAGGGGTTGGGCGAGGACCTCCAAGAGAGCGTTTGGGACCTTGTAGACAAATGGGCGGCAACGGAAGCTGACGAAGGCCGTAAAGCGATCTTGCGCGAACGAATTCGCCGTTACGCTTTTTTGCGAAAGAGCGCGAAGCAAGCCGCAACAGCCAAAGCCAGAGACCGCGCGCGCGATGCCTATAATCTGCTAACACCGACTGACCTTGTTTTTAGGAATCAATGGCTCTTCGAGCAGCAGTGGGTCCAGGAATCCTTAGGTGAAATCTCGCAGCCGGATTTCGATTTCCGAAAGCATGACGAAAAAATCAGAGATCTCCGTATCGCCGCTCTTCAGGAAATCTGGAAAGCTCGTGGTTTTGAAGGAATCAAAGCTCTTCTGCTGAAGAGCAGTACGGCGTTTACAGTCGGTTGGCATATGGCAGACGGAGTAGTTGAATCCTCGGGTGCCGTCGAATTTCTAGAGCAGTGCTTGAAACTTGAAGACCTAGCGGGAAAGTTTGATGAGGTGATACGAGGGTTTCTCCTGAAACTCGATGCAAGTGTTCGCCTCGGGATCACACAACAGTTAGCGAAAACTGTTCAACCCGGGTTGATTTGTCGTCTTCTTAAGTGCTCCCCTTTCCAGCACGACACGTGGGAAGAGGTCGACAAGCAGAGGGACACTGTTCGCCAGCAATATTGGCGAGAGGTCCCCGTAGATTGGTTGAGAAAGGATTCCCCGGATCTTAATGAAGGGGTCGATCGTCTTCTTGAATCTCGCCGACCGCGAGCAGCTTTTGTGGCTGTCCACTTTGCCCTCGAGGAGGTTGAGACTTCGCGCTTGCAGCGCCTCCTTCGAGAAGTTGGAACGTGCGATGGTGAACCGCCCGAAACGTATCGGATCGACCCTCACTACCTCTCTGAAGCGCTCAACACGTTACAGGCTCGGACGGGTGTCACCGAGGAAGAGATGGCGCGCCTCGAATTTCTTTTCATTACTGCGCTCGAATACGCCGACCATCGCATCCCCAACCTCGAAAGGCAGATAGGCAAATCGCCGGCGCTGTTCGTACATGCACTCGCGCTGACCTATCGCCGCAGTGATGGAGAAGAGGACCCTGCCGAGTGGAAAGCAAAAGGTGAGGAGCAGACCGTGGCTCTTGCAACCGCGGCCCATCACCTACTGCGCAAAATAAAGCGTATTCCCGGCACCGACGAGGCTGGCAAGATCGATGAGCAGGCTCTACTAGCCTGGGTTAAAGACGCGCGGTCCCTCTGCGCCACGTTCGGACGCGCGGAGGTCGGCGAGAAAATGATCGGACAGCTCCTTTCTGCAGCGGCCGTAGGCACCGATGGCATTTGGCCTTGCGAAGAAGTTAGAAAAGTCTTGGAGGAGTGTGGCACGCGTGACATCGCCATTGGTGCGCAAATTGGCGTCTACAATTCACGAGGGGCCCATTTTCGCGGTGAAGGCGGAGACCAGGAAAGAGCCCTAGCGCAGACATATCGCAACTGGTCGCGGACCCTGGCATTCGAGTATCCCTATGTTTCCAATCTTCTAGAAGGGATTGCCGATGGATATTCTCGGCAGGCTGAGAGGGAGGATTCTGAAGCTGCAGTCCGTAGACGGCTGATGCATTAGAAGACAAACATTCGTTCACTATACACCGTGAGTGTCGTTGTCAACGACCGGCGGTCTCTACTTATGATTGGAGGGAAATTTGGGAGCAGGCCAAAGGCAATGCACCTCTGCGAACTGAGTTGGTTAACAAAGGGCTAACTTATAAATTGGCACAAAAGATCGGGCAGGTCACAATGAGCAGGTGTATCTTTTCAGGCCTATTGTCAGCAATGCCGCTCCCTACGGTGATGTCGAGCCGCGACTTTCGCTATATACGAGTTCCTTCCAAAACCTGCTCGCATTCGTAAGAGCCTGGTCTCTGGTGGTTGAAACGCGAGATTGCAAGACCTTGTCCGGAGCCGTAGTGAGGCGTAAAAACTCTTCCGGACGGCCCGACTTACTGAGTTGCACCTCCTCTAACAAGTGGTGCTTCTTGAGCAACTTCTCAACTTCACTCCAAGCAGCGTCATTGGACAGATTGTTGCGAAACCACGGCTCTTCGACAGAAATGTAAAAGTGAGTCCGCGCATGGGTCAGCAGGCGCTCTACCACGCGTACACGTGCCTGATTTTCTACCGGCAAGGTCGTTTCCTCTGGAGCCTCGACAGATCCAAGCAAAACGGCTCCACAACCGCGCAGAATTCTCTCAATCTCCTTCGGATCATATGTGTCTGTCCGAATACCTTGGCTTATGCGGGAAATGCCGGAGAACTGGCCGACCTCTAGTTTTGTGCCCGTCCATCGAGTGCTATGACCCATTAAACATCCTATAAACTGCGAATCATCCACCTCGCAGTTCTCAACCCTTGCCATTTCCAGATTTACTCGCTCGAAGATGCACCTTTGAATTTGAGCACTTCGCAAGTGGCAAGCGCCGAAATCGTGAGAACGCAGATAAAAACCAACCAACTTCAAGCCGTCCGGCAGATCCTTGCGATTCCTTATCAAAGCCGATGCCAAGGATCCGGCATTTATATTGGCGAACTGGCTGTTGGGAGCTTCAGCTACGGCAGCACTCAAGTCAGATAGTATTTTTGTAATCGATGGAGGCGCAGTAGCTCCATAAAATGGAACTCGTGAAACAACCTCCAGTGGTAACTCCGCGCGCTGAATGTAGTCTCGACTAGTGTCTGTCCCCGCCTCAAGTTGCTTCGCTAGGCTTCCAGCTTGAAATTCAAACCTGAATAATTCGTGCTCGAAGGCTCTCTTTTCGGGTAGGCGACCGAGCACAACTGTCAATGCTCCATGGGCGATTGATCTATCGACGAGCGTCTTCGCATCCCTTTCAGCAAGTCCGTATTGTTCCGCGATGAGTTGTGCTATCAATCGGACGGACTCGCAATCCAATTCAGGAGTTCCCAACCACCACATTTCGTCAGCCAGCGCCTCGCAAAAGACGCGATGCTGATCCGGCGACAATAGTTCCTTTCCTCTTTGATCGCGAAGTTTCGAGGCTTCCCTCATAAGAACCGCGTCTATCACCTGGCCCGTGACATCTTTCGCAACGTCGACGTCGCCACCTTCTTCGATGATGTCGCAGATCTTCTTTAGGAAGAAGGGCTTCCGCACCAACTCCCATGCTTGCGAACCCCTCAGAGAAAGTATCCGCCGCAGAAGTTGATCGGAACCGGGGGTCCTGTCTTGACAGAATTTCGTGATAGCCGCTTCTTCCCACAGTAGAATCTCGACGGGCAGAATTTCGTACGAAATACGTAAAGAGGCTGCAAGCTCAGCGGCTCTCTCATGTAGAATTCGATAGTCAATAAACGCCGACCGCGATGACGCAACCAGGGCACCCTCGCAATCCAGCTGCGCCAAAAACTGGGAAAGATTTGCAAAGGCTTCGCGCGCACTACTCGGGCCGATCAATTCATCAAATCCATCGACAATTGGAACCACGCAGCGGCGACGCGCAAGAGCGGCGACTGAATGGTACGTGAATTTCGCTCTGAGGTCCTGTAGTGCACGCGCCATTACGTCTTCTAGTTGGCTGAGCCCCTTTCCCTGTGCATCTAGATAAAGAAGTAAGGTGTTAGCTTGACCTTGAATATAACGCTGCGCCTGCAAGCGCGTTACGTGTAGTAGCGCTGAAGTTTTACCAGTACCGGCATTTCCATGGACAAAAAGAACCCGAGTGGCAGCGATCGGTAGCGATGACGGATCGAGCGTCTGCTTCAGCAACAGTTCTGAAGCCTCGCGCACTTGGGGAGTGCTTTCATCTTCGAGGTCGATCTTGGCGTAGACGGGGATGAAGTTCTCCGGAGGTTTCGTAGTCGAACAGATCGTTGCAGCAAGATCTTTTAGGTCTGCAAGCGCCTCAGACGCCAAAAAGCTGGTGTAGGAGTATTCTCGTCCGTTATATAGAATGTTTGGAAATCCGGCAGCACGCCGCACAAGCTGCACGCTGAATTCCTCTCGGGATCGAATCCAGGTCATTGAACGTTCTGTGATTTGGACCTCGGTTCCGGGGTCTGCGAACGTCGCGATGTCTCTTCGCATTTCGTCTAAAATGGTTGCTATGAGCATCATGTTAGGCACTCGATCTGCTGTCTGGCGATTGTGATTGCGTATGGTTCTCGGGGTAGGCCACTGCGACAAACCCAGCCCACCGTTGCACCGAAAGCTCGAGCCGTGATCAAACCTGGCAAAACATCTTCGTCGTCACTCACGACTAGGAGTTTCGACCTCCGTGAAGCAGCCCAGAGAAGGTCCGAAACAAGCGCCGTATCTACCAGCTTCTGCTGCCGATAATATGCCGCGTCTGTGACGGTAATAGGACAGTTATGAATGGGACAGCGTCCCTTCACCCAGGAACGCAGCCAGCCGATGCCACAATGAGCGCTACTTGCACATCCTGCCGGCGATCCGGCGACTACTGACAAATGGTACCTAGACAATCCTGCCTGAACACGGAAGGTATGGACGATCTTTTCCTCGCTGGCCGCAAGAGGGGACTCGGCTTGGTCAACGAAAAGACGGTAGCCCCGTCGCCGAGTCGGGTACGCTTCCCGAAGGTGTTGTCGAACGAGTCCATGCAGCTCGGTACCCTGACCATTCTTGTCGAACCATCCATCATAGAGGCGGAATCGAAAATCAAAGAAGCGCTCCCCCGCGAAGGCCCGAGCTTTTGTCACTAGGCTTTCGAGGAACGCATCTAGTCTTGCAGCCACGACCGGTGGATTCAGTCTAGGAATCCCACGGAACACAGTGGTGTTCGCAAGATCGATTAACACGACTACTTCCGCCATATGTGAATGCAAAGACAATTCCCAGCTAAGATTTAATGTGGGATTATTGTCTTGACATCTCGGACAAGGATGCCAATAGCCCAACTCCGCCCTGGAGCGCAATGGCCTGATGGGATGGACCCAGCCCTCGCTTTTCTCTGCGGCCTCTAAATGGGCCAGTCTGGCAGAAGCCATCACGAAAATGAGCGAGGGAGGGTCCGAAGATGAATGTTAGGACATTGGTCATGGGCTGCTCCCAACTTCCCACCATTCATAAATGGAGTCGGACTCGCAAGCACCCGTCTCAAGGGCGTTTTGCCTGAATCAAGTCCCAGCTGAGTCCGAAGCGGGAAAGGTATTTCCGCAGTCGATCGGCGTCATTCGAGCTGTGCTTTTTCTCCCGCGATTTCGCAAATAGCGTCCTGCCGGCTTCGGAAAGAGACCGGCTGGCCGAAACCAGTTCGATGACGCCGGCGAGTTGCATCCGATCGAAGAGGTCGAGGTTTTGAGCCGGCTCTGAACCCAGCAGTTCCTGAACCAGGTTGTCATAATCGCACGTTGCAGCGGTCTTCGACCATGCTTTTCGGAGGCGTTCACTCTCCTCGTTCACCACTCCGACAGTAATGCGCCCGCCGGCGGCGACGGTGCACATCCGGGTGACGGCACCGCTCAGGTCACGAAAATTCCGCTCCCAAGTTGCTTCGGGTGACATGGTGAACGATAGGAATCGTTCTCTTGCCTCCCGGTTGAAGGTGACTCGCGCCCCGGTCCGGCGCGTATATTGTTCGAGTTCGTAATCGAGATTTGGCGCGATATCCTCGCGGCGTTCGCGCAAGCCCGGCAGCCGGAATTCCCACAGATCGATGCGCGCCAGAAGATCATCCCGAAACCCGCCTGAACGCGCGGCGGCCTGAAGATCGCGGTTGCTCCCGGCGATGAGTTGGAAATCGCTGTTCGCTTCACGGTCGGAGCCCATCGGCAGGAAGCGCTTCTCTTCAATCGCCCGCAGCAGCATCGCCTGCTCGTCCAACCCGAGTTCTCCGATTTCGTCGAGAAACAGCATTCCGCCATCGGCCGCCTTGAGGAGGCCGGGACGATCCTGCAGTGCGCCGGTGAAGGCGCCTTTCACATGCCCAAACAGCGCCGACATTGCCGCGTCGCCGCGGAGTGTCGCGCAGTTGACCTCGACGAAACGTCCCTCGATTTGGCGGCGCGCTTTCTTAAGCTCATAAATTCGCTCGGCGAGTTGCGATTTGCCGGCTCCGGTCGGACCGGTCAGGAGGATCGGCGCCTTCGAGTTCGAAGCGACTTGCTCGATACGATCGATCAGCCGGTTGAATTCCTGGTTGCGGGTTTCGATGCCCGACTTGAGAATCGAGGTCGCTTCCTGGCGTTCGCGTGCAAAGCGTGAAGCCAGGCGATCGTATTTGGACAAATCGAGGTCGATTATCGTGAACGATCCTGGGTCTGACGATCGCGGGCGCTTGGGCGGCGAGGTCTGGATAAGGCGCGCTGGAAAATGCCGCGACTCGGTCAACAGAAAGAGGCAGATTTGGGCAACGTGGGTGCCGGTCGTGATGTGAACCAAGTAGTCCTCTTTCTCGGGATCGAACGGATAGGCGCGCGCGAAATCGTGGAGCGCGCCGAACACTTCGTCGAAGTCCCACGGGTCCCGGATGCCGAGTTCGTGGGGCCGCACTTCGGTTTCGGGGGAAACGCTTCGAATATCGTCGCGAACACTTTTGACCAGGTCGGATTCCTTGCGCTGATGCAGTAGCTCGAGGCGATCGATCAAAAGCTCCTCGTGCTGGCAGAGCGAAACGGTGGGGCGCCATCGATTCCATCGCTCGGCGCCCTCTCCGGCGTCGAGATTCGTTCCGATCAATCCGATTACGACGGTAGGCATGATTAGAGTATTAGATAAATCTCTATCCTTAACAATAGATTCCTTGAAAGCCTTTTCGATCTCGATTCTAAAAATAGCCTGAATTAACGGCGGAATTTCTTTGCTGAGTTGAGGGACCCTCCTTGGCACGGCACTTGGAATACAGCCAAACAGAGCATTACGGGAGGCGAGAAAATGGCCAACAAGGTTTTGTTCAATTCGATCGCCGGCAAGCTTCTGCCAAAGCCCGACGCCGTCAACGAGGCGGGCGGGCCAGCGTATGCGTTCGCGCCCAAGCAGGCGCTTGCACAGTACGTGGCGACCGGATGCCTGAATTCGACCTTCTACGCGAGTGCCGAAGAGCAGCTTTCAACGGTGCTCGCGCTCTGTGGCCAGGTTGATCCCGAGTTTATCGCCAAGACGGCGATCTTCAGTCGTGAGCAGGGCCGGATGAAAGATATGCCGGCCCTGCTCTGCGCCGTGCTAACCGGACGCGAC
>Ga0335069_10001247_pt1 | contig 41120 bp, 46 predicted proteins | sample Lox_Sample_11_FD_206714 | JGI IMG/M metagenome (GOLD analysis project Ga0335069, IMG submission 206714) | Soil microbial communities from Loxahatchee National Wildlife Refuge, Florida, United States - Lox_Sample_1.1 | ecosystem: Environmental > Terrestrial > Soil > Wetlands | place: USA...
CCCGGTATGTGATCGGCGACATCCTTGCCCATTGCAGGTGTGACGAATGGGTCATCGGTGCGCTGGACGACAAGGGTGGGCACGCGGACGGTCGGAAGTATCTCGCGCACGTTCAATTCGACCACCAGAGGAAGCATCAGGGCGATGGTCCGTGGGCTTGCTGCCAGGCGATTATGTCGTGCCCACGCTGAGCGGATCTCGTCGTTCCACGGCATGTCCGGATTCAACACATGTTGGAACTCTCCCGTCCCCCACATGGCGTCCATCACGGCGACAACTTCCTCTCCAACCATCGCGGTGCGGTCGCCCGCATCTGCGTAGCCTTCGAGCACGAGCAGCGCCGTTGTGCGGGACGGATATGTTGCTGCGAACAACGCCGCCGTCGCAAGTGAGCCATCGATCGTGAGGAGAACCGCTTCAGTGCTCCCGAGATCGTCAAGCACCGCGGTGATGCTGTCGGCCCATTGCTCCAAATTTGGCAGCGCGCCAGGCTCGACAGGATCGGACGCTCCCGTGCCTGGCTGGTCGAAGAAGATCAGCCGACCCAGCGATGACATCGCCTCGACCCACCCTTGAAGCGACGGCAGCTCCGGAAAGACCTCGCAGTTCGTGAACCAGTTAGTGACGAACACGATGTCACGAGGGCCTTCGGGCGACGCGCGATAGGCGACGCGCAGATCGCCGTTCATCGCGTAGCGCGTCTCCGAGAACATTGCGGAAGTCTAAGCCGAGGAGCGGCGGCATTAGCGTGGCTATGCCGCAAAGTCTGCGCGGCGTCGGAGTCGCGACGATGAGAGAGTATTTCGGAAAATCGATCCCATCATTTGGTGAAAACCTTTTGGGGCTGGCACGACCGGCAGCTGGCGGATGGCACGCTGATCCTGACCTCACCGGCCGGTGATACCTATGTCACTACCCCGGGCAGCGCGCTGCTGTTCCCCGCGCTGTGCGCACCCACCGCCGCGATCGCCCCGCCCGCACCGGCACCCGCCGACTACTGCGCCGAACGCACCGCGATGATGCCCCGACGCCGCCGCACCCGCGCCCAGGACCGCGCCGCGCGCATCGCCACCGAACGCCGCCACAACCGCGACGCCCGCCTGGCCCGACCAGCCCAGCACCCCAGCTACTTCGGACCCGCCCCACCCGATCCCGACGACGACCCTCCGCCCTTTTAAGGGGAATTTGGCTCTGAGCTGGTCGTCGCCTAGACTCTAGGGGTTGCCTTGGGCAGACCTCGGCCGGTGAGAATCGGCCCCGCGTGCCCTTCGGTGACGACTGCTTTACAAGACCGCGCACGTCAGGCTTTGTGTTTCGTCCTGCCGTGCGTACGCAACCAGGTCAGGAGATCGAGTGATTCAGCAGGAATCGCGGCTGAAGGTCGCCGATAACACCGGCGCCAAGGAGATCTTGTGCATCCGGGTGCTCGGCGGTTCGTCACGACGCTACGCCGGCATCGGTGACGTCATCGTCGCCACCGTCAAGGACGCCATTCCGGGCGGCAACGTCAAGCGCGGCGATGTCGTCAAGGCCGTCGTGGTCCGCACGGTCAAGGAGCGCAGGCGTCCCGACGGCAGTTACATCAAGTTCGACGAGAACGCCGCGGTCATCATCAAGCCGGACAACGACCCGCGCGGCACCCGCATCTTCGGGCCGGTCGGCCGCGAACTCCGCGAAAAGCGGTTCATGAAGATCATCTCGCTGGCCCCGGAGGTGTTGTAGATGAAGGTCCGCAAAGGCGACACCGTTTTGGTCATCGCCGGCAAAGACAAAGGGGCCAAAGGCAAGGTGCTGCAGGCTTACCCAGAGCGCAACCGGGTGCTGGTCGAGGGTGTGAACCGGATCAAGAAACACATCGCGGTTTCGACCAACCAGCGCGGCGCTCGATCAGGCGGAATCGTGACCCAGGAAGCCCCCATCCACGTCTCCAACGTGATGGTGGTCGATTCGGACGGTAAGCCCACCCGAATCGGCTACCGGCTGGACGAGGAGACCGGCAAGCGGGTCCGCATCTCGAAGCGTAACGGCAAGGACATCTAGCATGAGCACAGCAGAGAAAGCTCAGCCGCGCCTGAAGGAGCGCTACCGCAACGAGATCCGTGATTCGTTGCAGCAGCAGTTCGGCTACGCCAATGTCATGCAGATCCCAACCGTGACCAAGGTCGTCGTCAACATGGGCATCGGCGAAGCGGCGCGGGATGCCAAGTTGATCAACGGCGCCGTCAACGACTTGGCGCTGATCACCGGGCAGCGGCCGGAAGTGCGTCGGGCCCGGAAATCCATAGCGCAGTTCAAATTGCGCGAGGGCATGCCGATCGGCGCCCGCGTCACCTTGCGCGGCGACCGGATGTGGGAGTTCCTCGACCGTCTCACTTCAATTGCGCTGCCGCGTATTCGCGACTTCCGCGGGCTTTCGCCCAAGCAGTTCGACGGTGTCGGCAACTACACCTTCGGGCTGGCCGAGCAGTCGGTATTCCACGAAATCGATGTGGACAAGATCGACCGGGTCCGCGGCATGGACATCAACGTCGTCACCTCGGCGACGACCGACGACGAAGGACGAGCGCTGTTGCGGGCCCTCGGCTTTCCATTCAAGGAGAACTGAGCGATGGCTAAGAAGGCATTGATCAACAAGGCAGCGCGGAAGCCGCGGTTCGCGGTGCGCGCCTACACCCGCTGCAACAAGTGCGGCCGCCCCCGCGCGGTCTACCGCAAATTCGGCCTCTGCAGGATCTGCCTGCGCGAGATGGCGCACGCCGGCGAACTGCCGGGCGTGCAGAAGAGCAGCTGGTAACCGGACACAGGACCACAAACCATGACGATGACCGATCCGATCGCAGACTTCTTGACCCGTCTGCGCAACGCCAACTCGGCGTATCACGACGAGGTGACGTTGCCGCACTCCAAGCTGAAGGCCAATATCGCCCAGATCCTCAAGAACGAGGGCTACATCAGCGATTTCCGTACCGAAGACGCTCGGGTCGGCAAGTCGCTGATCATCCAGCTCAAGTACGGGCCGAGCCGGGAGCGCAGCATCGCCGGCTTGCGCCGGGTGTCCAAGCCGGGCTTGCGGGTGTATGCGAAATCGACCAACCTGCCGCGCGTGCTCGGCGGCCTGGGCGTGGCGATCATCTCGACCTCCTCGGGCCTGCTGACCGACCGTCAGGCAGCCAGACAGGGCGTGGGCGGCGAAGTCCTCGCGTACGTGTGGTGAGGGGTAGACAATGTCGCGTATTGGTAAGCAACCGATTCCGGTCCCAACCGGGGTCGACGTAACGATCGACGGCCAGACGGTCTCGGTGAAGGGGCCCAAGGGCACCCTGGATCTGACGGTCGCCGAGCCGATCACCTTGTCGCGCAACGACGATGGCGCAATCGTGGTCACCCGCCCCAACGACGAGCGGCGCAACCGCTCACTGCACGGACTGTCGCGCACCCTGGTGTCCAATCTGCTCACCGGTGTGACGCAGGGCTACACCACCAAAATGGAAATCTTCGGTGTCGGCTACCGGGTGCAGCTCAAGGGCTCCAACCTCGAATTCGCGCTGGGCTACAGCCACCCGGTGGTGATCGAGGCGCCCGAGGGCATCAAGTTCGAGGTGCAGTCACCGACGAAGTTCACGGTTTCCGGCATCGACAAGCAGAAGGTCGGCCAGATCTCGGCGAACATCCGCCGGCTGCGACGTCCCGACCCCTACAAGGGCAAGGGCGTGCGGTACGAAGGCGAGCAGATCCGCCGCAAGGTCGGAAAGACAGGTAAGTAGTGATGGCGCAATCAGTATCGGCGACTCGTCGGGTCTCGCGGCTGCGCCGGCACGTGCGGCTGCGCAAGAAGATCTCCGGCACCCCGGAGCGCCCGCGGCTGGTGGTGCACCGGTCCGCGCGGCACATTCACGTGCAGCTGGTCAACGACGAGAACGGCACCACAGTGGCCGCCGCGTCCTCGATCGAGGACGACGTACGCAATCTCAAGGGCGACAAGAAAGCCCGCAGCGTGCGGGTGGGGCAATTGATCGCCGAGCGGGCCAAGGCCGCCGGCATCGACAGCGTGGTGTTCGACCGCGGCGGATACACCTACGGCGGACGGATCGCGGCGCTGGCCGATGCCGCTCGCGAGAACGGGTTGAGTTTCTGATGACAACTGGAAGGACCGCATAATGGCGGAGCAGTCGGCCGGCGGCCCAGGCGGCCAAGACAGCCGTGACGGGCGCGGTGACCGCGACAGCCGGGGTCGGCGCGACACCGGCCGTGGCCGCGAACGCGACGGCGAGAAGAGCAATTACCTGGAGCGGGTCGTCGCCATCAACCGCGTCTCCAAGGTGGTCAAGGGCGGTCGGCGATTCAGCTTCACCGCATTGGTCATCGTGGGTGACGGCAACGGCATGGTCGGCGTCGGCTACGGCAAGGCCAAGGAAGTTCCGGCCGCGATCGCCAAGGGTGTAGAGGAAGCGCGCAAAGGCTTCTTCCGGGTTCCGTTGATCGGTGGGACCATTACCCATCCGGTGCAGGGTGAAGCAGCGGCCGGTGTGGTGCTGTTGCGTCCCGCCAGCCCGGGTACCGGTGTGATCGCCGGTGGCGCCGCCCGCGCGGTGCTGGAATGTGCTGGGGTGCATGACATTCTGGCCAAGTCATTGGGCAGCGACAACGCCATCAACGTGGTGCACGCCACCGTCGCCGCGCTCAAGCTGCTGCAGCGTCCCGAGGAAGTCGCCGCGCGCCGCGGACTGCCGATCGAGGACGTCGCCCCGGCCGGGATGCTGCGAGCGCGCCGCGAAAGTGACGCGCTGGCCAGTGCGGCGGCGGCGCGAGAGGCATCCCAGACTCCGGGGGCACAACCATGAGCGCTCAACTGAAGATCACCCAGGTGCGCAGCACGATCGGGGCCCGCTGGAAGCAGCGGGAGACCCTGCGCACCTTGGGCCTGCGACGGATTCGCCATTCGGTGATTCGTGAGGACAACCCACAGACCCGCGGCCTGATCGCGATGGTCAGCCACCTCGTCGAGGTGGAGCCGGCCGAGACAGCCGCCGGAGGTACCAAATGACAATCAAGCTGCATGACCTCAAGCCCGCGCGCGGCGCCAAAACCGCCCGCACCCGCGTCGGTCGCGGCGAAGGTTCCAAGGGCAAGACCGCCGGGCGCGGTACCAAGGGCACCAAGGCCCGCAACCACGTCCCGGTGACCTTCGAGGGCGGGCAGATGCCGATTCACATGCGGCTGCCCAAGCTCAAGGGATTCCGCAACCGGTTCCGCACCGAATACGAGATCGTCAACGTCGGCGACATCAACCGGCTGTTCCCGCAGGGCGGTTCGATCGGTGTCGACGAGTTGGTGGCCAAGGGCGCGGTCCGCAAGAACTCGTTGGTCAAGGTCCTCGGCGACGGCAAGCTGACCGTCAAGGTCGACCTGACCGCGCATAAGTTCAGCGGCAGCGCACGCGAGAAGATCACCGCCGCGGGCGGCTCGGTCACCGAGCTGTAGTCAGCGCAGCTGCGGAATCACTTCTGCGGCAAGACGTTCCATCTGCTCTCGGTTCTCGGCGACGTCGGCGCCGACGGGGTTGAGCAGCAGCAGCTCCGCCCCGGCGGCCACCACCTCGGCGAGTCCTCGGGCGACGTCATCGGGCGTGCCGGACACCGGGACGTCTTCGACGCCGGTTCGTGGCCCGTAGATGCGCGCCAGCCCGGCCAGCACGCGTTCACGCGCCCGCCCCGCATCGTCGTCCACCATCAGATAGAGGCGCTTGCCGATGGTGAACTGCGCCGGGTCTTTCCGCTGTTCGTCGAGTTCGCCGCGCAGCACCGTGACGGCCCCCGCGAACGCTTCAGTGGTCGATGAGCCGGCGCCCATGAATGCATCGCCGTGGCGCACCGCCCGGGCCAGCGCCTTGGGAGCCAGGCCACCGAACCAGATCGGCGGATGCGGCCGTTGCACCGGCTTGGGCTGGATGGGGACGTCGTCGACGTCGCGGAACCGGCCGTGAAAACTCACCCGGGGTTCATCGGACCAGGCGGCCTTCATCAGTTCCAAACCCTCGGTGAAATACGAGATATAGGTGGACTTCTCGACGCCGAACGCGGCGAATTTCCGGAAGCCGCCGCCAGTTCCGACTCCGACATCCAGCCGTCCGTGGCTGAGCCGGTCGACGGCCGTCGCGGCCGACGCCAATTGCAGCGGATCGTGCAACGACGTCACCAGCACGGCCACCCCGAGACGCAGGCGCTCGGTGCAGGCCGCGCACCACGCCAGCAGCTCCAGTGGTGCCAGCAGCGGTGCGTCTCCGATGATCTGCTCGAGCACCCAGCCGCCCTCGAACCCGAGCTCCTCGGCACGGGCAAGGTAGCCGCGCAGCCCCGCGGCGTCGAACCGGTCGTAATCGAATTGAGGAATGGCTATGCACAACCTCACCCCACCACCGTACGGTCACGGTGTCGGTACGCTGCAAACATGTTCGCCTTCTTGCCTTCGATCCCCGGAGTCGATGACGTCCGCGCGCTGGCCAACCGGGTCGACACCGCTCGCCATCACGGCGTCCCTAACGGCTGCGTGCTCGAGTTTGACCTGCGCTCGGTGCCGCCGGAGACGACGGCGTTCGACCCGCTGGCCATCGTCACCGGCCGCAGCCGACTCCCGATGCGTGACATTGTCGCCGCCATCCACCGCGCCGCCGAAGACCCGCGCGTCGCCGGGCTGATCGCCCGGGTGCAACTCGCGGCGTCGCCGCCAGCCGCGGTGCAGGAGCTGCGGGAGGCCATCGCGGCCTTCAGCGCCGTCAAGCCCTCCGTGGTGTGGGCCGAGACCTATCCGGGGACGCTGTCCTACTACCTTGCTTCGGCCTTTGGTGAGATCTGGATGCAGCCCTCCGGAAGTGTCGGGCTGATCGGCTTCGCGAGCAATGCCACCTTCCTGCGTGACGCGCTCGACAAGTTGGGCATAGAAGCCCAATTCATTGCGCGGGGCGAATACAAGTCGGCGGCAAGCCGCTACACCGAGTACGGCTTTACCGAGGCGCACCGCGAGGCCGTCACCCGGATGCTGGAAAGCCTGCAAGAGCAGGTGTGGCAGGCCATCGCCCAATCACGCAAGCTCGATTCCGGTGCGCTCGATGCGCTGGCCGACCGGGCCCCGCTGTTACGCGACGATGCCGTGACCTCCGGCCTAATCGACCGGATCGGTTTCCGGGATGAGGTCTATGCGCGGATAGCGGAAATGGTTGGCGTTGAGGGTATTTCACCGGAATCCAGTGACTCGGATGAGGCCCCGCCGCGGCTCTACCTGGCACGCTACGCTAATGCGTCCCGGCCGCGGCTGGCTGCGCCCGTGCCATCGATTCCCTTCCATCGGCCCAAACCAACCGTCGCCGTCGTCACGATCGACGGCCACATTGTCGACGGACGCGGCGGCCCTCAGTTTCTGCCGTTCGGCCCTTCGGCCGCCGGCGGTGACACCATCGCGGCGGCACTGCGGGAGGTCGCCGCCGACGACTCGGTGTCCGCGATCGTGCTAAGGGTGGACAGTCCCGGGGGCATGCTCACCGCGTCGGAAACCATCTGGCGGGAGGTGACACGGACTCGCAAACGTGGCAAGCCGGTGGTGGCGTCAATGGGTGCGGTCGCCGCCTCCGGCGGCTACTACGTCTCGATGGGCGCCGACGCGATCGTGGCCAATCCGGGCTCGATCACTGGTTCGATCGGTGTGATCTGCGGAAAGCTGGTAATTCGCGATCTCATGGAGCGGCTTGGTGTCGGGTCGGATACCGTGCGCACCAATGCCAACGCCGATGCTTGGTCGATGGACGCGCCCTTCACGCCCGAGCAGCGGGCCCGTCAAGAGGCTGAGGCGGATCTTGTCTATGCCGACTTCGTGCAACGCGTCGCGGATAGCCGGAACTTGACCGCCGAAGCCGTGGATCGCGTTGCCCGGGGACGGGTCTGGACCGGCGCCGATGCTCTCGGGCGTGGCCTGGTCGACGAACTCGGCGGATTCCGAACCGCACTGCGGCGAGCCAAAATCCTGGCAGGCCTGGACGAGGACACCGACGTCCGCATCGTCAGCTACCCGGGCTCCTCGCTGCTGGACATGGTGCGAACCCGAGCCTCGTCGCAACCGGCGGCGTCGCTGCCGAACGCACTTGTCGCGGCGGTTGGCCGCACCGTCAGCGGCGTTCTGCACAACACCGGGCAGGCACTGAGCGGCACCAACGTGTTATGGCTGGGGAACTCGCGCCTGTGACCTAGCCGGACCTAGCCGGCAAGGGTTCCGCTGATGAAGATGATCTCACCGAGCGGGTCGTCGTTCTCCGGGGCGGGTACCTCGATGTGGTGGCGTCCGAACAGTTCGGTCCGAGTGATGCCCTCGACCTCCCACCCCTTGCTCGACAGGTATTCCACCACGTGGTTGCGCTCGCCCGCGTAGACCAGCGATGCCATGTCGATGTCCACGCCATGCTCCCGGAAGGCACCGGACATCTCCCGTATCCGCTCCGCGTCGAAATCGATGATGCCGGGCACGAATTCGGTGGCGATCGTGCTGTGGGGCACGCTGAGCGCGGTGATGTTGTCGAACAGCCGGTCTTGGGCCTCCGGCGGCAGATAAATCAGCAGACCCTCGGCCAGCCAGGCGGTCGGGGCGCTGGTGTCGAGCCCGGCCGCCGTCAGCGCGGCGGGCCAGTCTGCGCGCAGATCGATCGGCACGGTGCGCCGGGTTGCGGCGGGCTCGGCGCCGATGCCGGCCAAAGTGTTCGTCTTGAATTCGATCACCCGGGGCTGGTCGATCTCGTAGACCACCGTGCCGGCCGGCCATGGCAACCGGTAGGCGCGCGAGTCCAGCCCGGAGGCAAGGATCACCACCTGGCGCACTCCGTCGCGGGTGGCGTTGAGGAAGTAATCGTCGAAGTACTTGGTGCGCACCGCCATCCCATGGACCATCGCCTGCATGCGCACCGGCGAGGCGTTTTCGATCGCCTCGACATCCAGTTCGCCGTCCATCATCTTGGTGAAGAAATCCACCCCAACCGCACGCACCAGTGGTTCGGCGAACGGATCGCGGATCAAACCGTGGGGATCCTTCGTCGCCATGGCGCGCCCGGCCGCGACCATGGTCGCGGTCGCGCCCACACTGGACGCCAGATCCCACTCATCGTCGTGAGTGCGTGACATAGCCGAACCCTATCGGAGGGTTGCGACGACGTAGCTCATGTCACCGAAGGCCGCCATCTCTTCGTCGGGGAACGCGAAGCCGTTGCGCGCATAAAGTTCCTTGGCGGGATGGGCCGCCACCTGCCAGCCGTGATTGGTTAGGTAGTCGACGACTACGCTGCGCTCACCGAGGTAGAACAGGTCGGCAGCGTTGAGGTCGAATCCGAAGCGCTGCCACCGCTCGGTGATGCGCTGCAACCGCTCGCCGGAGAACGCGTGCGGATCAGGCACGTGTTCGGTGGCCAACCGGCTGCCCGGCGCGCTTAGCGCGGCGATGTTGTCGAACAGCCGGTCCTGAGCGTCGGGCGGCAGGTACGGCAACAGCCCTTCGGCACTCCACGCGGTCAGCTGTGTGACGTCAAAGCCGTTCTCCCGCAAGGCTGCAGGCCAGTCGTCGCGCAGGTCGATGCCGACCACGCGCCGCTCGGCCGTCGGGTTGGCGCCAAGCTCGGCCAGCGTGTTGGTCTTGAATTCGATCACCTGCGGCTGGTCCACCTCATAGACGACGGTGCCCGCCGGCCACCGCAACCGGTACGCCCGGGTGTCGAGGCCGGAAGCCAAAATGACTGCCTGGCGCACACCATCGTTGGTGGCTTTCGTGAAGAAGTCGTCGAAAAACCTTGTGCGCACCGTGATCTGCTCGGTGCGTGTTTTGCGGTTCAGCAGCGGGTCATCGTCGAAATCGATCTCTCCGTCGATGATGCGGACGAAGGGGTCCAACCCCACGGCACGGACCAGCGGATCCGCCAGCGGATCGTCAAGCAGCGCGTCGCGTCCCTGCGATGCCAGCGCTCGGGAAGCCGCGACCATGGTGGCCGTCGCTCCCACACTGGACGCCGGACCCCAGCTGTCGCCCTCGGTTCGTCCCTTACTCATAGGTCCCGCTCACGTAATGCAGGTTGGCCATGCGAACGTCTTCCTCCGCCGGTGGAAGTCCGTTGGCGGCGAAGAGGTCCGCGGCACTACTGGCCGTGAGGCGCCAACCGCGTTCGGACAGATAGGGCGCCGCTTCGCTGCGGTCGCCGAAGTACACCAGCCCGGTCATGTCGAGGTCGAAACCGTGCGCACGCCAGCGCTCGGAAATCGTTTGCATGCGCTCTTTGAGCTTCTCTTCCTCGCCGGGCTCGAGGTTGGGCGTACTTTCGGTCGCGAGCCGGCTGCCCGGTGCGCTGAGTCCGGTGATGGTGTCCAGCAGGCGATCCTGCGCCTCTGGCGGCAGGTAGCCAAGTAGTCCCTCGGCACTCCATGCGGTCGGCTGGGCCGGATCGAATCCCGCGCCGCGCAGCGCGGCCGGCCAATCGTCGCGCAGATCGACGGCGACCACCCGCCGTTCGGCGGTGGGCTCGGCGCCCAACTCGGCCAGCGTGCGCGACTTGAATTCGATGACCTGCGGCTGGTCGACCTCGTAGACTACCGTCTCGGCGGGCCACGGCAGGCGGTATGCACGAGAATCCAGCCCTGCGGCCAAGATCACCACCTGCTTGATTCCCGCCTTCGTCGCCGCCAGGAAAAACTCGTCGAAGAACTTGGTGCGCACCGCCATGTTGTCGGCCATGCGCGACATCGCCCCGACGGATCCGGTGCTGCCGTCGTGAGCGTCATTGAGTTCGTTGGGGTCCAGTTCGCCGCTGGCCAGTCGGGTGAGCAGATCCACGCCGACCGCGCGGACCAATGGCTCGGCGAACCGGTCGTTGATGAGCGGGCGGTCGGCGCGGGTCGCCACGGCGCGGGCCGCGGCCACCATGGTGGCGGTCGCGCCCACGCTGGACGCCAGGTCCCAGGTGTCGCCTTCGTACCTGGTGGAGGTCATATTGGTGCCCCTATTCGCAAGTAGTCCATCTAATACTTAGCCGATATAACAAGCAGCTACCACTGTACGCTTCCGCCGAATAGCGGCAACCTTGTCTGATGGCATACGCAGCGCCATCAGACATGGCGGATAAACGGGTGCTCATCACGGGTGCTTCGTCGGGATTGGGCGCCGCCCTGGCGCGACAGCTGGCCGCACAGCGCGCGGTGGTGGGGCTGGTCGCACGCCGGCGAGACCGGCTGGGCGAGGTGCTGGCCGACTGTCGGCGGACCTCGCCGGGATCGGCGATGTGGGTGGCCGACCTGGCCGACACCGCGACGGTGGGTGACCTGGCGCTTGCGGCGTGGGAGGCGCTCGGCGGCATCGACATGCTGGTCAACAACGCCGCCATCCCGAAGCGGCGGTGCGTCACCGCGCTGGATCCCGCGGAGGTCGAAGACGTGATGCGGGTCAACTTCTTCGCCCCGATGCGGCTGACACTGGCCCTGCTGCCGCGGATGCTGGCAGGCGGCTCCGGTTTGATCGTCAATGTGTCGAGCGTCGGCGGCCGGCTCGGAATCATCCACGAAACCGCTTATTGTGCAAGCAAATTCGCGTTGTGTGGCTGGAGTGAGGCGATGGCCGTGGACCTGCATGGGACGGGGATCTCGGTGAAGCTGATCGAGCCGGGCCCGGTCGACACCGAAATCTGGGACCAGCCCGGCAGTGAGGAACCCCTGTACCAGGGGCCCAAGGTGGCCGCCGATGTGGTGGCCGCCGGCATCATCGCGGCCCTGGGTAGCGACAATTTCGAGCATTACCTGCCGGACATGAAAGCTGTCGTCGACGCCAAGAACGCCGACCTCGATGCGTTCATCGCGGGTGCGGCGGCCCTCAACACCCGCGTGCCACCACGATGAAGGCGCTCGTTTACGGTGTGCCACCGGAGCCGTTCCACGTTTCGCGCGATGCCAACACGCTCACCCTGAACTTGGCCCGCACCCCGACCGCCCTGCGGGAGGTGCCGGATCCGCGGCTGCTGCATGACGATTGGGTGATCACCCGGCCGCGGCTGACCGGCATCTGCGGGTCGGACTCCAAGCAAATCCTGATGGACTTCGGCGAGGCTGACGCCGACAACGCCATGGGTGGCTTCTGTTCCTTCCCGCAGGTGATGGGCCACGAGGTGGTCGCCGACGTGATGACGCTGGGTCCCAAGGCCCGGGGGCTGGAGGTCGGGGATCGGGTGGTGCTCAACCCGTGGCTGTCCTGCGGGCCGCGCGGCATCGACCCGCCCTGTCCCGCTTGTCAAAACGGCGATTACAGCCTGTGCTGGAGCTTCACCGACGGCGACATCAAACCCGGCATTCACACCGGGGTGTCAGCCGACGTGACGGGCGGTTACGCCGAATTGATGCCCGCCCACGACAGCATGCTGTTTGGTGTCCCGGATGCGGTGCCCGACGAGATGGCGGTGTTCGCCGACCCGTTTTCGGTGTCGCTGCATGCGATCACCCGGCATCCGCCGCCCCCTTCGGGTCAGGTGCTGGTGTACGGGGCCGGCTCACTCGGGTTGTGCGCGGTGGCGATCCTGCGGGCGCTCTACCCCCAGGTCGCCGTGGCGGTGGTGGCGCGCTTCGCCGCGCAGGCCGAACTGGCCCGCCGGTTCGGAGCCGCCCTGGTGCTGGCCCACGAGCCGCGCCTGGCCGTCATCGAAGAACTGGTCGAGTGGGGCGGCGGCCGGCTACGACAGCCGCTGCTGGGCCTGCCGATGGCCCACCCGGGCGCGGTCGACGTGGTCTACGACACGGTCGGTAAACCGGAGACATTCGAGGTTGGGGTGCGAGTCCTGCGCTCCCGGGGGACTCTGGTGAAAGCCGGCGTGCATGCGCCCGGCCGGTGGGAGTGGAGTCCCTTGTATTTCAAAGAAATTAGCTGGGTCGGCTCGAATGCCTTCGGTGTCGAAGAGGTCGAGGGTGAGCGCAAGCACGCGATCGCCCACTACCTCGACCTGGCGGCGGCTGGCCGGGTGGATCTGCGTCCGATGCTGACGCATACCTTCTCACTCGAGCAGTGGCGCGAGGCCTTCCTGGCGATCGCCAACCAGGGCGAGAGCGGTGCGGTCAAGGTGGCGTTCGACCTGCGCTAGGCGGGCCGGGTGGCGCGGTAGTAGGTCAATCGCCCGAGAATGCGGTGCCGCTGTGATGCGACCTCGGTGCAGTCGAACCCTGCCGCGGTCAGCAGTCGGGGAATCGCGTCGCCGAGATTGCCGGCGGCGTGCGGGCTGCGCCTGATGAGCGGCCCCAGCAGGCCGTGGTCGCCGGTCATGTCGCCGCCGATGTCGACCAGGTGCAGTCTGCCGCCGGGGCGCAGCACCCGGAAGACCTCGGCCGCCGCAGCGGTTTTCGCGCCGTCGTCGATATGGTGCAGCATCATCGACGACAGCACCCGGTCGAATTCGCCGTCGGCGTAGGGGAGCCGTTCGGCGTAGCCCTCATCGAAGCGGATCGCGTTCGTCTTCCGCCGCGCCCGGTCCAGCGCTCGCGGGTCGGGATCACATCCGATTACCTCCAGGCGGGGATAGGCGCGTTTGGTCCGAATGGTGAGATTGCCGGTGCCGCAGCCGATCTCCAGAATGCGACGGCAGCCGGCGAGCTCGGCCTGCGCGATGAGAGCCTCTTGGACCCGTTTCATGCCCAACAGGCGTGAGATCAGGTCGTAGGTCGGCAGCAGCGCGTCGTGGCCGGCAGCGGGCAAGTAATCATGTGGATGATGTTTTGTCACGTAATCCATGGTGATCTGCTGACTGGAGCTGGAATTAGCCGGTCCTCGGTGAAACTAGGACAATTTTTGGTGACGTGACGCAGCCAGCCCGGATGGTTCGCCAGCGCGCGCGTGCCGGTCTGTGCATACCGGACCGACCCCGGCACGCCCCCGATATCGGTGGTGCGGTCCGGGCCGGAGGATTTCGTCGAACGCGGTCGCCACATCCACGACTTTCCGGCGCTTTGGTACCTGCCCGCGGCCGGGCTGATCCACGTGGCGGCAGCGGGTCGGGTGCTCGACCCGGCGCGGCTAGAGCATCGCGACGCCGGGGTTGCGGTCTTCTTCGACCCCGCCGCGCTGGGCGAGGACGGGCCGTCGATGTCAAAGGCACAGGCGTCGGCGGGCCGCCCAGTTGCAGCGGGCTATGGGTCAGATCGCCGACGAAAACCGCCGGCTGACCGGCGTCCAGCCACAGCACCGAGGAGCCGGGGGTGTGTCCGGGGGCCGGCGCCACAGGGACGGACTGATCTGGTGGTCGTCCGACCATGCGACGAGCTGGCCCGCTTCTGCGATCGGCAGCACGCTGTCGGCGAAGACGAGCCCGTCACCGGGCCGCTGGCCCGCCGGTCCGTCCGGTGAGAAGTGGCGGTAGTCGGCGGCCGGCACCAGGTATCGGGCGTTGGGAAACGTCGGCACCCACGTGTCGTTCTCTCCCATGGTGTTCCACCCGACGTGGTCGGAGTGGATGTGGGTGTTGACCACCACGTCCACCGCGTTGCGGTCGATGCCCACGGACTGCAGCGCGGCCAGGAACCCGGTGTCCAGGTGGTCCAGCGGCGGCATGTGCGGGCGTTCGCGATCGTTGCCGACACCGGTGTCGACGACGACGGTCAGCCCGTCGACCTCGATCACCCAGCTCTGCACCGCGATGTGCCACTGATCCGTCTCGGGGTCGAAGAAGTCCGGCACCAGCAGATCGGCGTTGTCCCGCCACCCCGACGGCGGCGTTTGCGGGAAGCAGCTTGCGGGCAAGTCGAATCGGAGCTCGAGCACACGCGTCACCGTCACGCGGACGAACCGGACCCGGCGCATCAGATGTTCGCGCGCAGGTAGCTGTACACGCTGGCGAAATTGCGGTTCACGTCTTCTGGAATCGGCACAGGACCCCCGAGAGCCCTTGCGCCCCAGACGATTTGGGCGGTCCGCTCGACCAGGGCGGTGACATGCAAGACCTTGTCGGGTCGCGGTCCAACCGCCACCAGGCCATGGTTGGCGATCAGCGCCGCGGCCCGGCCATCGAGCGCCTTGACCGCGTTGGCGCCCACCTCGGGGGTGCCGGACGCGGCGTACTCGGTGCACCGGACCTCCCCGCCGCAGTAGACGGCGAACTCGTCGATGCAGGCCGGAATCGGCTCGTGGGCGATGGCGAACATGGTGGCCCACACCGGATGGCTGTGAATGACGCTGCCGATGTCCTCGAATGCCCGGTAGCACGCGAGGTGCAGCTTCATCTCCGACGACGGTGACCGGCCGTCGGCGGCATGCAACACCGCGCCTTCGGCGTCGACCAGCACCAGGTCGTCGAGCTCCATGTCGCGATAGTCCACCGACGACGGCGTGATGACGATGTTGCCGTCGGAGCGGCGCGCCGAGATGTTGCCGGCGGTGCCCTCCACCAGGCCCCGGCGCAGCATGTCCTTGGCCGCGTCCAGCACCGATTTTTCCGGGCTGTCAACAAATTTCATGAGTCCAGCACCTCCGGGTTGACGATATGGGCGGGCCGGTTGCCAGTCAGCAGCGCGGCCAGGTCGTCGGCCACCATCTGCGCCTGCCGAGCCTCAGTGTTCCAGGTGGCACCGCCGATGTGGGGAGTCAGGACGACGTTGGGCATACCCACCAGCGGATGGTCGGTGGGCAGCCATTCACCGACGAAGTGGTCCAGCCCCGCAGCGGCCACCTTGCCGCTGCGCAGCGCATCCACCAGCGCCTCGGTGTCGTGCAGCTGCGCCCGGGCGGTATTGAGGAAGACCACACCGTCGCGCATGGCCGCGAGCTCGCCCGCACCGATCATTCCGGCGGTGTCGTCGGTGACCGCTGCGTGCAGGGAAACGATGTCGGCCTCGGCCAGCAGCTCCTCGAGGCTGTGCCGGGCCTCGTCGTTGTACGGGTCGTGGGCGATGACCGTTAGGCCCAGCCCGGACAGCCGCCACCGGGTAGCGCGGCCGACCGCACCCAGCCCCACCAGCCCGGCGGTGAGTCCGGCGATCTCGGGGCCGCGAAACCGCTGATAAGGGATGCTGCCGTCACGAAATATGTTGCCGCTGCGGACATCTGAGTCCGCGGGGAGCAGCTGTCGGGTAGCGGCCAACAGCAGGGCCACCGTCATCTCGGCGACGGCGTCGGCGTTGCGGCCCGGGGCGTTGAGCACCGGGATGCCGGCCGCGGTGGCACCGGCGATGTCGACGTTGTTCGGGTCGCCCCGGGTGGACGCGATCACGCGCAAGCCCAACTCGAACACCGGTCCGGCTACCGAGTCGCTTTCCACCACAACGACATCGGCGGCTTCACGGGCGATCCGGTCGGCCAGTTGTTCGGCGCTGTAGATCCGCAGCGGGGCCTGTTCGATCCACGGGTCGTAGACCACGTCGGCCAGCTGCCGCAGCTTGGCGAACCCCGGCCCACGCAGCGGGGCGGTCACCAAGGCGCGCGGTCTACTCACGAATGCCAATGCTGGCGTACGGTGACGCCGGTGTCACGCAAAGACGTCACAATCGGCATCGACATCGGCAGCACTGCGGTCAAAGCGGTCGCCGCCGACGCCGACGGCCGGGTGACGGCCCGGGTCAGGATCCCCCACCAGTTGCGGGTACCGGCACCCGACCGGCTCGAGCACGACGCCGACGAGGCGTGGCGGCTCGGCCCGGTGACGGCGCTGCATCAGCTCCCCCTCGGCCCGGGCGTCAGGGCGGTGGCCGTTTCGGCGATGGTGCCTTCGCTGACCGCCGTCGATGCGACCGGCCGGCCGGTGACACCAGGCCTGCTGTACGGCGACGCCAGGGGCCGGGTGCCGGGCTCGGATGACAAGGCGCTTCCAGCGCTGGGCGAAGCCGCCGAGTTCCTGCGCTGGACGGCCGCCCAGGCGCCAGGCGCGGCGGGGTACTGGCCCGCGCCCGCGGTGGCCAACCATGCCCTGGCGGGCGAGGCGGTGATGGACGTGGCCACGGCCGCGACCGCCTTCCCCCTGTTCGACGGGACCGGCTGGAATGCGGCGGCATGCGCGGACCGCGGCGCCGCGGTCGAACAGATGCCGCGGGTGGAGACCATCGGGGCCGCCGCGGGTCAGGTCCACCACACCGAGGCCGTGCTGGCGATCGGCGCCATCGACGCGCTGTGCGAACAGATGGTGGCCGGCGCCGACCATGACGGCGACGTGCTGGTGCTGTGTGGCACCACATTGATCGTGTGGACGACCATTCCGGAGGCCCGGCAGGTGCCCGGGCTGTGGACCATTCCGCACACCAGCGCGGGCAAGAGCCAGATCGGGGGAGCCAGCAACGCCGGCGGGCTGTTTCTATCCTGGGTGGATCGCGTTGTCGCACAGGGCGACCCGTCAGCCGCCGACCCACGGCGGATACCGGTGTGGTCGCCTTACATCCGCGGGGAGCGCACGCCGTTCCACGACCCGGACCGGCGGGCCGTGCTCGACGCCCTGGACCTCACCCAGGACGCCGTCTCGCTGCGCCGGGCGGCCTATGAGGCGTCCGGCTTCGTGGTCCGCCAGCTCATCGAGCTGAGCGGAGCGCCGGTATCGCGCGTCATCGCCGCGGGCGGCGGCAGCCGGGTCGGGCCGTGGATGCAGGCCATCGCCGACGCCACCGGGCGGCCGGTGCAGGTGTCCGCGGTGGCCGAAGGGGCGGCGCTGGGAGCGGCCTTCCTCGGTCGCATCGCCGCCGGCCTGGAGACCTCGATCGCCGATGCGGCCCGCTGGGCGCGCACCGAGCACGTCGTCGAGCCGGATCCGGCGTGGGCGGCGGCGGTCGACGACCGCTACCAGCGCTTCCTGGAGCTGGGAAACCGAAGATCCAGCGCGCTACCTCGGTCGGCGTTCTAGGCTGGTGCAATGACCGACCAAGACCGCAAAGCCGCGCGCCGAGAGATCGCAGACGCCCTGTTGAAAGCTCTCGAACGCCGACACGAAGTACTCGACCTCATGGTGGAGGCCGATAACAAGGCGGCCGCGGTCGAGGGGATCGTCAGCCTGCTTGACACGTCGCACCTGGGCGCCGAAGCGGTGATGAGCATGTCGTTCGATCAGCTCACCAAGGATTCCCGCAAACAGATCCAGGGCGAACTCGAGGATCTGAACAAACAGCTCAGCTTCACCGTCGGGGAGCGTCCGGCAAGCTCGGGGGAGACCCTCGAGCTCCGGCCGTTCTCCCCGGCAGAGGACCGGGACATCTTCGCCGCGCGCACCGAGGACATGGGCGCCGCCGGCGACGGCTCCGGCGGGCCGGCCGGCAACCTCGACGACGAGATCAGCGCGGCGCTGGGGCGTGTCGATGATGAAGAGGCCGCCTGGTTCGTGGCCGTCGACTCCGGGCAGAAGGTCGGAATGGTGTTCGGCGAGTTGGTCCGCGGCGAGGTGGACGTGCGGATCTGGATTCACCCCGAGCACCGGAAGCGGGGTTACGGCACCGCCGCGCTGCGCAAGTCGCGCTCGGAGATGGCGTGGTGCTTCCCGGCCGTGCCGTTGGTGGTCCGGACACCGGCGGCCGAACCGCGCTGAGTTATCGCAAGACTGCGGTGACCGCGACGATGTTGCGGAACTGGGCCATCTCATCGTCGTCGGGAAATTCCAGGCCGTAGTCGCCGAACAGATCCCGGCGCTTTCGGGCGGTCACCTGCCAACCCCGATTGGTCAGGTATTCAACGACATTGCTGCGTTCGCCGTCGAAGAAGAGTCCCGAAAGGTTGATGTCGCACCCGAATCTCGCCCATCTGTCGTTGAATTCCTGGGCCCGCTCGGTCATGGTTGGTCCCGACTCCGGGTGATATTCGGTGGCCAACCTGCTGCCGGGAGCGCTGAGCTCGGTGATGTTGTCGAAGAGCCGGTCCTGGGCCTCGGGCGGCAGGTACATCAGCAAGCCTTCGGCGCTCCACGAAGTTGGCTGCGACACGTCGAACCCGGCGCTGCGCAGGGCGGCCGGCCAGTCCTCCCGCAGATCGATGCTCACGGTGCGCCGGTCCGCGGCCGGGGCGGCCCCCAGGTTCGACATGGCGGCGCTTTTGAACTCGACGACTTTGGGCTGGTCGACTTCGTAGACCACACTCCCCGGCGGCCAACTCAGCCGGTAGGCGCGGGCGTCGAGGCCGGCGGCCAGAATCACCGACTGGCGGATTCCGTCGCGGGCGGCGTTGAGGAAGAAGTCGTCGAAAAAGCGAGTGCGCACCGCGATTGAATCGGTCTCCAGGGCCATGTCCTTGCCGCTGCCCTCATAGGCCTCGGACGGGACGATGTCGCCGTCGACCAGGCGCCGGAAGAAGTCCAGGCCGACCGCCCGTACCAATGGGGCCGCGTACGGGTCGTCGATGATCGGGTTGGGCGCCTCGCTGGCCAGTGCGCGGGCCGCGGCGACCATGGTGGCCGTCGCGCCGACGCTGGACGCCAGGTCCCAGGTGTCTTGGTCAGTGCGTGTCATGGTGCTCCCATTTATTTAGCAAATGCAACGAGCCAACCGCACTTTACGCTTCGCGGCCAACGGCTTGCTGTGTCTTTTTCAGTCCCGCGAGCGCGGTGTTGAAGGCCCTTGGCCCGACCTGCCCCGATCAGCTGTTAGTCTCGTACACGATTTGACGCGCGACGCCGTTCGTCCTGGCCTGCGGGAGTTGGGCGCGTGACGCTGGATGACCCCCGTGCGCAGGAGGAAGAGTGCTTTCGGCTTTCATCTCATCGCTGCGGACAGCCGACCTGAGACGGAAGATCCTCTTCACGCTTGGCATCGTCCTGCTCTACCGGTTCGGCGCCGCACTGCCGTCCCCGGGAGTGAACTTCCCGAATGTGCAGCAATGCATCAAAGAGGCGAGCGGCGGCGCCGCCGGACAGATTTACTCGCTGATCAATCTGTTCTCGGGTGGTGCGCTGCTGAAACTCACCGTGTTTGCGGTGGGGGTGATGCCCTACATCACCGCCAGCATCATCGTCCAATTGCTCACCGTGGTCATTCCCCGGTTCGAGGAACTGCGTAAGGAAGGCCAATCCGGCCAGGCCAAGATGACGCAGTACACCCGCTACCTGGCGATCGCGCTGGCCATTCTGCAGGCGACCAGCATCGTGGCGCTGGCAGCCAACGGCGGGCTGTTACAGGGCTGCTCGCTGGACATCATCGCCGACCAGAGCATCTTCACCCTGGTCGTCATCGTGATGGTGATGACGGCTGGTGCAGCCCTGGTTATGTGGATGGGCGAGCTGATCACCGAACGCGGCATCGGCAATGGGATGTCCTTGCTGATCTTCGTCGGCATCGCCGCTCGCATCCCGTCGGAAGGCAAGAGCATTCTGGACAGCCGCGGCGGGGCCATCTTCGCCGCCGTCTGCGTGGCCGCGCTGATCATCATCGTCGGGGTGGTGTTCGTCGAGCAGGGCCAGCGCCGCATCCCGGTGCAGTACGCCAAACGCATGGTGGGCCGACGCATGTACGGCGGAACGTCGACCTACCTGCCGCTCAAGGTCAACCAGGCCGGCGTCATCCCGGTCATCTTCGCGTCGTCGCTGATCTACATTCCGCACCTGATCACCCAGTTGATCCGCAGTGGCAGCGGCGGTGTGGGCAACAGCTGGTGGGACAAGTTAGTCGGCACCTACCTGTCCGACCCCAGCGACCCCGTCTATATCGCCATCTACTTCGGGCTCATCATCTTCTTCACGTATTTCTATGTGTCGGTCACCTTCAACCCCGACGAGCGTGCCGACGAGATGAAGAAATTCGGCGGTTTCATTCCCGGCATCCGGCCGGGCAAGCCGACCGCCGACTACCTGCGTTATGTGCTGAGCCGGATTACCCTGCCGGGCTCGATCTACCTCGGCGCGATCGCGGTGCTGCCTAATCTATTTTTGCAGATTGGGAATGGTGGAGCGGTTCAGAATTTGCCCTTCGGCGGCACTGCGGTTTTGATCATGATTGGCGTCGGTTTGGATACCGTTAAACAGATCGAGAGTCAGCTCATGCAGCGCAACTATGAAGGGTTCCTCAAGTGAGAGTCGTTTTGCTGGGCCCGCCCGGGGCGGGCAAAGGAACGCAGGCCGAGAAACTCGCCGAAAAGCTCGGGATCCCGCAAATCTCCACCGGTGACCTGTTCCGCAGCAACATCGAGAAGGGGACCAAACTCGGCGTGGAGGCCAAGCGTTACCTGGACGCGGGTGACCTGGTGCCCTCGGACCTGACCAATCAGCTCGTCGACGACCGCCTGAGCCAGCCGGACGCGGCCAACGGATTCATCCTGGACGGGTACCCACGGTCGCTCGAGCAGGCCAAGGCGCTGCATGAAATGCTCGAACGCCGCGGCACCGACATCGATGCGGTGGTGGAGTTCCGTGTCTCGGAGGACGAGTTGCTGCAACGGCTCAAAGGTCGTGGCCGTGCCGATGACACCGAGGAAGTCGTTCTCAACCGGATGAAGGTCTACCGCGACGAGACCGCGCCGCTGCTGGAGTATTACCGCGACGAATTGAAGACGGTCGACGCCGTCGGCGCCGTGGATGAAGTATTCGCCCGCGCGCTGCAAGCACTGGGCAAGTAAGCATGAGGCCGCTGGCACGGCTGCGCAGTCGCCGGGTCGTGCCGCAGCGCAGCCCCGGTGAACTCGACGCCATGGCGGCGGCCGGCGCGGTTGTCGCAGCGGCGCTGCAAGCCGTCCGAGCGGCCGCGGTCTCCGGGGTGTCGACCCTGAGCCTCGACCGCATCGCCGAGTCGGTGATCCGGGAAGCCGGCGCGATACCGTCGTTCCTGGGCTACCACGGCTACCCGGCGTCCATCTGCGCGTCGGTCAATGATCGGGTCGTGCACGGGATTCCCTCGGCAGCAGAAGTTTTGGCGCCCGGTGACCTGGTGTCGATTGACTGCGGGGCCGTGCTGGACGGCTGGCACGGTGATGCCGCGATCACGTTCGGGGTGGGGGCCCTCAATGCGGCCGACGAAGTGCTGTGCCGCGCGACCAGAGAATCCCTGGAGGCCGGAATCGGCGCGATGGTCGCCGGCAACCGGCTGACCGACGTATCGCATGCCATCGAAACGGGGACGCACGCGGCCGAGCACCGCTATGGGCGGGCATTCGGCATCGTGGAGGGCTACGGCGGCCACGGCATCGGCCGGCACATGCATATGGACCCGTTTTTGCCCAACGAGGGTTCGCCCGGGCGCGGCCCGCTGCTGGCGCCCGGCTCGGTGCTGGCCATCGAACCGATGCTGACGCTCGGAACAGGCAAGACCGTGGTGCTCGACGACGAATGGACGGTCACCACCGCGGACGGGTCACGTGCGGCACACTGGGAGCACACCGTCGCGGTAACCGAGGCCGGGCCGCGCATCCTGACGGTTGGTTAAGCTCCTGAACTAAACGCCAGGTCCGCTCGTGTCAATAGGCGGAGGTGATCGAGTGGCTCGTGTGGCCGGCACTTGGAGAGCGTCCGGGGCTGCCGAAGCCGCCCTGATGAAGGCGCTCTACGACGAGCACGCCGCGGTTTTGTGGCGCTACGCGCTGCGGTTGACCGGAGACGCGAGCCAGTCGGAGGACGTGGTGCAAGAGACGTTGCTGCGGGCATGGCAACATCCCGAGGTCATCGGCGACACCGAACGCTCGGCGCGTGCCTGGTTGTTCACCGTCGCCCGCAACATGATCATCGACGACCGCCGCAGCGCCCGGTTCCGCAACGTCGTGGGCTCGACCGACGAAGCGGGCGCGCCCGAGCAGTCCACGCCCGACGAGGTCAACGCGGCGCTGGACCGGCTGCTGATAGCCGACGCGATGGCGCAATTGTCCACCGAGCACCTGGCTGTGATCGAAAGGTCCTACTACCGCGGATGGACCACCACGCAGATTGCTGCAGACCTCGGCATCGCCGAGGGAACGGTGAAGTCGCGACTACACTATGCCGTTCGGGCGTTGCGGCTCACTCTGCAGGAGCTTGGAGTTACCCGATGAGAGGCTCCGAATGCTCGAAGGGTGATGAGGAAATGGATGGAATGAACACGCCGCTCTCCCGTATCGGCCCTGCCGATGACCCGTACGCGATGTGGGATGCCGCATACGTGTTGGGATCGCTGTCGGCCGTTGAGCGCCGCGAATTCGAGGCGCACCTGGCCCACTGCCCGGCCTGCCGGGAGGCCGTCGCCGACTTGAGTGGCGTGCCGGCCCTGCTTTCTCAGCTTGACCGCGCAGACGTGGCCGCGATCGAGGAGTCTGGCCCCGCCGGGCCGGTGCCCGCCGGCGAGTCGGCCACACCCGCGCTGTCGCCGGAGTTGCTGCCGTCGTTGCTGGCGACGGTGCGCTGGCGCCGGCGCCGGACACGGGTGGTGACGTGGGTGGCCTCGGCCGCCGCGGCCTCGGTGCTGGGAATCGGGGTGCTGCTCGGGGTGCACGGCTACGCATCGTCCCCGGCGCAGCAGGTGACCGCTTCCGCCGAGCCGATGGCGCAGGTGGGTACCACACTGCTGACCTCGACGGTGCAGGTCAGCAGCCAGCACTGGGGGACCTTCATCAACCTGAAGTGCGTCTGCCTGGCTCCGCTGAACGCACACCATGACACCCTGGCGATGGTCGTCGTCGGACGCGACGGCAGCCAAACCCGGCTGGCGACATGGGTGGCCGAGCCCGGCCACACTGCGACACCGGCGGGCAGCATCTCGACGCCGGTCGACCAGATTGCCGCTGTGCAAGTGGTCGCCGCTGATAGCGGCCAGGTGCTACTGCAGCGGTCGCTCTAAGGCTTGGAGCTGGGGTGTTCGGCCACGGGCACTCGCTGCGGGTCCTGGTGGTAGGCGCCGGTGTGGCTGGCATTTCCGTCGCCCGCGGACTGTTGCGAGACGGGCACGACGTCACCGTCTTCGAACAGCGCCCGGATGTGCAGGCCAGTGGCGGCGCGGTGACGATCTGGTCCAACGGCGAGACGGTGCTGCGGCAGCTGGACGTCGCGATGGACGGAGCCGGCCAGCTGCTGGCCACCGTGCGGGCCGTGACATCCACCGGCCGCCCGCTCGCCACGCTGGACGTCGGCGCGATGGCGGGTCGGCTGGGCGCACCCGTGCGGATGGTCCCGCGCCGGGTCCTGCTGGACCGGCTGCTCGAGGGCTTTCCGGCCGATCGCATCCGGTGCCGTTCCCGTGCCGTCGGGCTGGCCAGCACACCCAGCGGGGTGCGGGTGGACCTCGACGACGGCAGCTCGGCCGAGGGCGATCTGTTGATCGGTGCCGACGGGCTGCATTCGATGGTCCGGGACAGCGTCGGCGCGCGAGACGCCAAGCCGACGGGCTGGTGCAGCTGGCAGGGGCTCCTCGCCCTTCCGGAGATACCGGACAAGCACGTGGCGCTCATGATCATCGGCAAGCACGGCAACCTGGGTTTGTGGCCGGCTGGAGGCGGCCACGTGCAGTGGTGGTTCGACTTGCCGTGGTCACCGGACTTCGCGAGGCCGCAACGTCCGATCGAGGTGATCCGGTCCAGTTTCTCCGGATGGTCCGACTCGGTCGACCGGGTACTTGCGACGTTGACCGACGACGATCTGGCCCATTCGCCGTACCCGCATTTTCGGCATCCGATTCCCCGCGCGGGCCAAGGACCGGTGACGTTGCTCGGCGACGCCGCCCACACGATGCCGCCCACCCTCGCCCAGGGGACCAACCAGGCATTGCTGGACACCATGGTGTTGTGCAAGGCGCTGGCCGACTTCGCGACCATGCCCGGCCACACTGACCTGTGCGGCGCGCTGCGCTGGTACGAGAAGACCCGCCGACCCAGGCTCAAGGCGGTGTCCTGGGTGGCGTCGCTGCCGGTGTCGCACGGTGAGTCGGTGCTGCGACCCGCCGCACTGATCTCCGACCGTTTCCAGACCTGGGCGCTGACGCTGTTTTTGCGTTGGACGAGTCACCGCCGGATGTCCGCGCAAATCGACCGGGAGCTACAGGCGGTGACGGGATGATCATCGAACTGCGTGATGTGGTGCGCCAGTACCGAGTCGGCGGTCAATCGGTCCGTGCGCTCGACGAGGTCAGCCTGCGTCTGGACGGCGGGCAGTTCGTGTCGGTCGTCGGTCCCTCCGGAGCGGGCAAGAGCACGTTGCTTCACCTGCTTGGGGCGTTGGATTCGCCCGATTCCGGGTCGATCACGTTCGACGGCGAGGAGATCGGTCGCCTCGGCGACGAGGAGCAGTCGAAGTTCCGCCATCACCGGGTAGGTTTCATCTTCCAGTTCTTCAATCTGTTGCCGACCCTGTCGGCCTGGGAGAACGTGGCGGTCCCCAAACTGCTCGACGGCGTCCGACTGGGCAGGGCCAAACCGGACGCGATCCGGCTGCTGGAGCGCGTCGGGCTCGGCCACCGCACCGGCCACCGGCCGGCGGAACTGTCCGGCGGCCAGATGCAACGGGTCGCGGTGGCACGTGCGCTGATGATGGACCCGCCGCTCATCCTCGCCGACGAACCAACCGGCAACCTCGACTCCGTTACGGGCGCTTCAATATTGGGGCTGCTGGCCGAGGTGTCGCACGAGGACGGCAGCGGTCGGCTGGTGGTGATGGTGACCCACAACTCGGAGGCCGCGGCAGCAACCGATCGGGTGATCACCCTGCAGGACGGTCGAGTCGGTTCCGACGTGACGGCGGTCCCGGGGTGAGACCGGGGCGTGCGATTGCCGCCACCGCGAGTAGGTTGCGGGTGTTCAGCTTGCGTGAGCTTGCCGTGCATCGGCGCCGCACGATGGCGTCGATCGCCGTAATGGCAGTTTCCGCAACGTATTTGGTTGCGATCTTCGGTATCTTCGGGTCGATCACCGGATCGGTCAATCGGCTGGCCGACGGGATCGCCGGTATCGCCGCGCTCGAGGTGTCCGGCATTGCCGACGCCGGATTCTCCGACACCCTGCTGGCCGATGTGTCCGCAGTTCCCGGGGTCGCGATCGCGGCACCGATGATACGCACGTCTGCGGCGACGGCGTCGGGGCCGGTTCTGCTGCTGGGCGCCGATGCGAGCACTGCGGCGCTGGGTGGTGCCCTGAAGGATGCCTTCAAAGAGGGCGGGGTCCGCCCGTTGCAGACGCCGTCCTCGACGCCGAACGGTGTGCAGGTCGGTCCTGGTGTTGGCTACCCGAAAGGCGCGACGTTCCAACTGGGTTCGGGTTCGGTCACGGTCACCGAGGTGCTCACGGGCAGGCAAACCGCCGATCTCAACGGCGGGCACTACGTGCTTGCGCCACTGGCTTTGGCGCAGACCGTTGCCGGCCGCCCTGGTCAGCTCGACTCGATACTGATCACCGCGAAACCGGGCGCTGACGTGGCGGCCCTGCGCGCCGGCGTGACCGCCGCCGTCAAGGGTCGTGCCATCGTCGCGGAGCCGAGCCTGCGGGCGGCCCGCGCCGGCGACAGCGTCAAGCTGATGAACTACATGGCCCTGATGGGGGCGGCGGTCGCATTGGTGGTCGGCGCTTTCTTGATCTACACCACGATGACGATGGCGATCACCCAGCGCCGCCCGGTCATCTCGATGCTGCGCGCGATCGGCGGCCGACGGGTCACCATCGTGGGCGACATGCTCGCCGAGGCGGCGATACTCGGGCTAATCGGCGGAGCCATCGGATCGGCCCTGGGAATTCTCGCGGGGCACATGGCAATTGGACGACTGCCCCCGGCAATGACCCAAGGCCTTGAAGCCCGGATCGAGTACTGGCTGCCCGGCTACGCAATACCACTGGCCGTCGCGGCGACGGTGCTGGCCAGCGTGGTTGCCTCGGCGATGGCCGCGCGGCAGGTGTACAAGGTGTCACCCATCGAAGCACTGGCACCGGTCGGGGCGTCAGCGGCGGACGTCGTGCCACGGTGGCTGCGCATCGCCTGCGGGGTGGGCGCCGTCGGGGTGTTCGGGGTGTCGATGGTGATCTTCGTCGGCCAACGTGGCACCGCCGCCTTTGTCGCGATGGCCGCTCTGTTCGGTGCCGAGATCGCCGTCGGCTTCGCGCTCACCGTGCCCATCGTCACGGCCACGGCCGCTACCGCCCGGATGTGCGGATCGCCCGGGGCGCTGGCCGCGGCGACCATCAGACGGGCGCCGCGCCGGGTGTGGGCCACGGTGATGACCGTGCTCATCGGCGTGGTCACCACGGTGGTGATCAACGGTACGAACGCCGACATGATCCGCTCGGCTCGCGCCATGTTCTCGTCGGTCGCCGATGTCGATGTGTGGGTAAGCGCCAATCCTCCCGACAGCTATCCCACCGACGTTCTGCCGCAAGGTCTTGGCGAAAAGGTGGCCGGCGTGCCCGGCGTGGCGCGGGTCAGCGAGGGTGCCTTCGGGTTCGCCGTCATCGTCGGTACCCGGGTCCTGTTGGACGGACTCTCCGGCGGAACCCACGATCCGCTCTTCCGCGCCCTCGATGAGCGAGTACGCGGTGAAGTGCTCGCCGGCCGCGGCGTGGTGCTTACCGAGAACCTCGGCAAAACGCTGCACGTGCGCGTCGGTGATCAACTGCGGCTGCAGACGCCGCACGGCCCGCGAGAGACGGCGGTACTGGCTGTGGTGCCGTTCTTCTCGACGGTGATCGGCACCGTCGGAATCGGGCTCGAGCAGCTGCGGGCATGGTTCGACCGCGCGGCAGCCACCACACTTCAGATCGCCGCAGCCCCCGGCGTTGACCCGAAACGTCTTTTGGCCGACATCCGCCGCGTGGTGCCGGCACCGAACCATGTCTATGACGGCCGCGCAGCGCTCGCGGGCCTGGAAGCTCCACTGCACCAGAGCATGTTCATCGCCAACGCCGTGTGGATCATCGTCGTGCTGGTGGCCGCGGTGGCCCTGCTCAATACGTTGACGCTGTCGGTACTCGAGCGACGCCGTGAAATCGGTGTGCTGCGTGCCATGGGCTCCAGCCGTCGCTTCACGTTGCGGACGGTCCTGGCCGAGGCGGCGGGAATCGGGATCGTCGGCGGTGTTGTGGGCCTGGTGTTCGGTCTGGCAGACCAGTGGCTGTTCAGTCTCGTCAGCGGGGACATCATGAACTTCCCGGTTGGGTTCCGCCTGAGCCCGATGGCGCTCGCCTTCACCGTAGGGGCGCTGGCGATCAGCCTGCTCGGCTCGCTGCCGCCGGCGCGACGTGCCGCGCGCCTGAACATCATCGAGGCTGTCAGCGTCGAGTAGCAAAGCCCTGCAGGTGAGGTGTGCAGGGGAAGGGCACCGGGGTGTGCGGGATCCGGCGCAGCGACTTGGTATCGAATCCGGCCGCGGCAATGGCCTCCAATGTTCGCCGGTTCGGCTGGCAGCCGGAGGCCAACCACGACCACGGCTTCGCGATCAGGTCTTGCAACCGGCCGATGGCGCCCTCCCCGCGCACATGCTCGAGGACGACCAACCTGCCGCCGGGTGCGAGCACCCGCCGGATCTCGGTCAGAGTAGCGCTGACGTCGTCGACCGAGCACAACACCAACCCGATGTGTACCGAGTCAAAGCTGTTGTCGGCGAATGGGATTGACTCGGCGGCCCCTTCCACGACGTCCAGGGCGATGCCGAGGCGGCGGGCGCGGGTGGCGGCCATCCGCCGAAACGCCGCTTCCGGCTCGACCGCGGCGACCGACGTCACCGCGGCGGGGAGAAACATTAAGTCGGCTCCCGGGCCCAGGCCGATCATCAGCAACCGGCCGCTGGCATGACGCATCGCGGCTCGCCGATACCGGCGGTAGAACATGCGGTCGAAGACCGGCATGCCGAGTCGGTACACGTACGGGAACAACGGGTTACGACGCGTCATCGGTTACCGAGATCCATTCGGAACGGCGGATATTCGTCGTGCATCAACGACACGTACACGGCCACCCGATACCGCCAGCGAACGATGCCCATGAGCAGGTCGAACATGCCTTGCGAGATCGTCCCAGTGCCCAACAACCACACCGCGGAGGTGACGCACAGCAACTGCAGCAGCGGTTCCATCGCCCAGCAAAGCAGTATCTGTGGGATCGCCAACAGCCACCACTTCACCAGCACGGCCCAGTTCGTCAGCCGTTCGGGATAGCCGACCTCGAGGTCGCCCGGGTAGTCGGGTCGGGAAGCCAGCGTGAACGGCGGATATCTGTCGGTGCAGTTCATCGGAAATCGGTAATTCATCACCCGCCACGACCAGCGCAGCACCCCGACGTTGAAGTCGAAGATGGGCCGCGGATAGCGCCCGGTGAACAGGATCGTGATGCCGGCAACCACGGTCAGCAGCGGATACACCAGATAAAGCAGGATCAAGATGGGGTAGTGCGGGACCGCCAGCACGCACCACTTGACGAGCCAAAGCCAGCGTGATGGGGCGTCGATCGCTGCTCGCACGCGTACGGGATCGCCCGGGTCGTTCACGGTATGAGCAGCTTACTACCGGTGTATCGCCGCGCGCTCTGAATTGTGAACCGATCAGCGACCGGTGTCGTTTCTCGACAGAAGGCTCAATCACGGCTAGGCCAGGAGTGGTGTCAGCACATGTCCGGTAGGTACCGGGTGGCCGACCACATCGTCGGACACCTCGCGGCAATCGGAGTCGACCATGTCTTCGGTGTCGACGGCGCCAACATCGAGGACGTATACGATGCCGCGCACTTCCGGTCCGACATCTGCGCGGTGCTGGCCAAGCATGAGTTTTCCGCTGCCGCGATGGCCGACGGCTACAGCCGAAGCGGGGCCGGGCTCGGCGTGGTTGTCGCGACGTCGGGCGGAGGTGCGCTGAACCTCGTTGCGGGGCTTGGCGAGTCGCTGGCAAGTCGGGTGCCGGTGCTGGCCCTGGTCGGCCAGCCGGCCAGCACCATGGATGGCCGGGGCAGCTTTCAGGACACCAGTGGCCGGAACGGATCGTTGAACGCCGAGGCGCTGTTTTCGGCTGTGTCGGTGTGGTGCGAGCGAGTGCTGGTTGCCGGCGACATCGTCGAGGCGCTGCCGCGGGCGATCCGGGCGGCGCGCAACGGCGGTCCCGCGGTGTTGTTGCTGCCCAAGGACGTTCAGCAGGGATTCATCGACATCGACAGCCGCGGTGCGCACGAACTTCCGGCGCGGCCGGCGTCATTCGGTAATCCACATCCCATCGTGCAGGCACTGCGTCGCGCCAACGGCCCGGTCACCATCATCGCCGGCGAGCAGGTGGCCCGCGACGACGCTCGAGCCGAGCTTGAACAGCTGCGCGCGCTGCTACGCGCGCGGGTGGCCACCGTCCCGGACGCGAAGGACGTGGCCGGCACGCCGGGTCTGGGGTCGTCGTCGGCGCTGGGGGTGACCGGCGTGATGGGCCATCCGAGCGTGACTGAAGCGGTGGCCGAAAGCGCGGTGTGCCTGGTGGTCGGGACCCGGCTGGCCGTCACCGCCCGTGCCGGACTGGAGGACGCGCTGGCGATGGCACGACCGCTCTCAATCGGCTCGGCGCCACCCTACCTGCCCTGCACCCACGTGCATACCGACGACCTGCGGGTGTCGCTGCGCACGCTGACCCAGGCGCTTTCCGGACCGGGACGTCCGTCGGGGGTGCGGGTGCCGGATGCGGTGCGGCGCACCGAACTGTCGCCCCCGCACTATGCGGGCCGGGGTGTGCGCTACCGCGACGCCATGGCGGTATTGGATGGCGCATTGCCGGACGGGGTGGACATCGTGGTCGACGCCGGAAACACCGGCGCCGCGGCAATCCACTATCTGGCCGCACGGCGCGGCGGCAGGTTTGCGGTCGCGCTCGGCATGGGCGGCATGGGCTACAGCTTCGGCGCTGGGATCGGAATGGCGTTCGGGCGTGCCAACAGCGGACGGCCCGCCGGGCGCACGGTGGTGATCGCCGGGGACGGCGCATTCTTCATGCACGGCTCCGAGGTACACACCGCCGTGCAGTACCGGTTGCCGGTGACGTTCGTGTTGTTCAACAACAACGCGCACGCCATGTGCGTCACCCGGGAGCAGCTGATTTACGACGACCTCTACAGCTACAACCGGTTCACGCCCAGCCGGCTCGGCGCCGGGCTGGCGGCGATGTTCCCCGGGCTGGCATCGGTCGACGTCGCGGACGTCGACCGATTCGACTCGGCATTGCGGTCGGCGCTCGACGTGGACGGTCCGGCGGTGGTCAGCGTCGCCTGTTCGGCTGACGAAATCCCGCCGTTCGCACCGTTTCTCACTCGACCGCCGGTCAAACCGGTCACGGCGCACGAAGTCCCGATCGCGAAGGAGAACCTGGTCCATGTCACTGCCCGCGCTTGAAGACATCCTCAGCCATACCGGCACCACCGAGCCCATCGACGGGTTGACTCGGATCGAGACCAGCCCTCGACAGAAGGCCACGCCGATCATCATGGACATGATGCGCTCGGTGTACCCCCACGATCAGGTCTTCGGGGAATACTGCACCGTCAACGATTACATCGACTGTCCAACCGATGAGCTGTTCGAGTACATGGCGGACACCCGCAGCCTCGAGGAGTGGACGTATAGTCTGCGCGGTTTCACCCCCACCGACGAACCGGGCTTGTGGTTGGCTTACGACCGGCTCGGTTCGGAGACCGAAATCTACACCCGCACCATAGCCAACGCCGAGTCGCGCACCGTCGATTACCACTGCGCGTGGGATCAGGGTAAGCACCTGTGGATGATTTATCTGATGCGGGTCATCGACGCTCAGGTCGTCCTCGATAAGCCCGGATCTGTTGTGCTGTGGACGAATTGCCACCACCCGTTCTACGACCGCAATCCTTATCCGGAGACTGCGCCGCCGCAGCGTCCGGTGTGGGTGGGCGATTTCTGGGACATGTTCGGTGCGGGACATCTGCTGGAAATGAAGAACCTCAAGGCAATCGCCGAGTACCGGCACCGCAACGGGCTGCCGGTGACGCCGAAATGGATGCTGGAAGAGGGGTAACACCATGACCGAGGCCAGCGTCAGCCTGATCGACGTCTCCACTTACCTTCCGGGCGAACCGATCGGCGCCGACTACTACGCCCAATTCGCCGAGTCCGACGACCTTCGTGACAGCGTGATGTTCCGCGCCCCCAGGTTCCGCCATCACGTCGGGCCAGACGAGAGCGCGGCCGACATGGTGGAGCAGGCCGTGCAGGGTCTGATCGAACGGCACGGCCACGATGTCATCGAAGGTGCGGACGTGTTGATCACCCACACTCAGGTCCCCGACATGGGCTTCTACGGCGAAGGTGGCGGCATCGCGCACCGGCTGGGCTTGCGCCCGTCCTGGGTGCTTGACTTGAACAACGGCGGATGCGCCGCTTTCATGTTGGCGCTCAAGGTCGCTCGCAAACTGCTGTCGTCGGGTGAAGGACGGACCGCGCTGATCGCGATCGCGCAGAACGCGGCCGGTCAGTTCTTCGATCAGCCCACGGTCCGGCGCAAGGCGCAGTCCGCGGTGCCCGGGGACGGCGCGGCGGTGGGCCTGGTCACGGTGGGTGACCAGTCACCGATTCTGGACGTCGAGTGCCGCACCTACGGTGAGTATGCCGGTGAGATGACGCTGTCCTTCGACCCGCCCCGCAAGTGGTGGGCGGCCGGGCCCGGTGAGGGAAGCATCGGCTTCACCGAAGGCAAGATCACCAAAGTGCTGGCCCGCGGCAACCGGCAGGTCCCCGAGGTGGCGCTGGCGGTCTGTGATCGAATCGGGTTGCCGGCCAAGGAGATCGATCTGCTGGTAACCAACCAGCCCAACCGGGCGTTTCTGCGCAACTGGCGCGCAGCGCTCGAGTTGCCTCCCGAACGCCACCGCGACACCTTTGAGGAGTGCGGCAACCTGTTCGGCGCCGGCATCCCGATCAACCTCGACCGGGCGATAGCCGACGGTCAGCTCAAGACCGGTGACGTGGTGATGATGGCGGGCTTCGCCCACGCCGGCGACTTCGCCGGTGCGGCGGCGGTCCGCTGGGGCGGGCGAGGCTGATGCAGCCGGTCCCCAGCTCCGTCGCCGAGATCGACGACGCGTTCCCCACCGCGATCGATCCGCTTGCGTTGTCGCTCAACGAGAATCCGTTCCCCCCGCTGCCGGCGGTGCACTCGGCGTTGATCCGCTCCGTCGCTGCGGCCAACCGGTACCCGGAGTTCCTGCCCGAACGGCTGCGCGGCTTGATCGCGGGCCACGTCGGCCTGCCGGCCGAGCAGGTGGTACTGGGTGCCGGTGCGACCGGCGTGGCGTTGCAAGCACTGCATGCCCTGACCGCCCCCGGCGACACGGTCGCGATGGCGTCGCCGACCTTCGACGGTTATCCGATCATCGCCCGGATGGCGCGGCTGAACACGCTGACCGTGCCGCTGGACAGCGACGGCCACCACGATCTCGACGGCCTGGCGGCTGCGGCCGCCGGGGCCCGGGTGGTGGTGCTGTGCCGGCCGCACAATCCCACCGGCACACTAGAGCCCACCGCTGAGCTGTTGCGGTTCCTGCGCCGGGTGCCCGGAGACACCATCGTGCTGCTTGACGAGGCGTATATCGAATTCGCTGCGCCGGAACACCGCATCGACGTCGCGGCGGTGCTGAGGCGTTTTCCCAACGTGGTCGTGGTGCGCACCTTCTCCAAGGCGTACGGGCTGGCCGGACTGCGAATCGGCTACGGCCTGGCGTCGGGGGACGTGGCCGCCACGTTGTGGTCACACCAGCCGCCGTTCGGGATCGCGATCACCAGCCTGCTTGCGGTCGCGGCCTCCTATGACGCCGAAGACCAACTGCGGCAACGGATTGCGTCGATCACCGCGGAACGTCGCTATCTTAGGATGCGCCTGAGCGCACTGGGGATCCATACCACCGACGGACACGCCAACTTCGTGTACCTGCCTGGCAGCCGGCGGCGGGGTCGGCCGTGGCAGGAGGCCTTCGCCGGCAGCGGGCTGCACGTCCGCTGCTACCCGGACGGCGGCGCGCGCATCACGGTGGGCAACCGGTCCTCCACGCTGGCCGTGCTTTCGGCGGTAGGAAAAGCCACACCGCGGACGCAAGTGCGGTAAGAAGGGGCGTGGCCGACTCACGTCGCAAAAAGCGCGATCCGATCGCCGCGGCACGAGCCAACTGGGAGCGCGCCGGGTGGGGTGATGTGTCGCAGGGCATGGTCGCGGTGACCTCGGTGATGCGTGCGCATCAAATCCTGTTGGCCCGCGTCGAAAACGCGCTGCGCCCCTACGACTTGAGCTTCTCCCGCTTCGAGTTGCTGCGCCTGCTGGCATTCAGCCGCACCGGAGCGCTGCCGATCACCAAAGCGTCCGACCGGCTGCAAGTTCACGTCACCAGCGTGACCCATGCCATCCGCCGGTTGGAGGCCGACGGGCTGGTTCAGCGGGTGCCGCATCCCACCGACGGGCGCACGACGCTGGTGCAGATCACCGAGCTCGGCCGCTCCACGGTAGAGGACGCTACCGTCACGCTCAACGAGCAGGTGTTCGCCGACATTGGGATGGGTGGCGCCCAGTCGCAGGCGCTGGTGTCGGCCATCGAAACATTGCGTCGCAACGCGGGGGACTTCTGAACCGTCTGCGGCCGGTGGCAGTCGGTCAGCGCAGCATCTCGATGACGGCGCTGAAGTCCTTGTCCGCGTGGTCGGCGGCGAATTTCGCGTAGATCTCCGCCGCGTGGGTGCCCAGCGGTGCCGCCGATCCGGTCGAGGCCACCGCGTCCATCGCCAAACCCAGGTCTTTGTTCATCAGTGCGGTCGCAAAACCGGGTTTGAAGTCGTCGTTGGCCGGCGACGTCGGGACTGGGCCCGGGACCGGGCAGTTGGTGTGCACCGCCCAGCAGTTGCCGGTCGCGCCGGTGATGACGTCGAACAGGGACTGCGCCGAGAGGCCTAGCTTCTCGGCCAGCACGAAGGCCTCCCCGATCGCAATCTGTTGCACCGCCAGCACCATGTTGTTGCACACCTTGGCGGCCTGTCCCGCCCCGGCGCCGCCGCAGTGAATGATCTTGCCCGCCATGGGTTCTAGCACCGGCCGGGCACGCTGCAAGGCGTCGTCGTCACCGCCCACCATGAAGGCCAGCGTCCCGGCAACGGCACCCTTCACCCCGCCGGACACCGGTGCGTCGAGCTGCGCGACACCGTGCGACTGCGCCAGCGCGTGCACCTCGCGGGCGTCGTTGACCGAAATCGTCGAGCTGTCGATGAACAGCGCGCCTGCTTCGGCGGCGCGCAGAACCTCGGCGTAGCAGCGTTTGACGATGTCGCCGCTGGGCAGCATGGTGATGACCACGTCGGCGCCGGCGACCGCCTCGGCGGCACTGCCGAAGGTCGTGACGCCATTGGAGGACGCCGTCGTTGCCGCTGCGGGCACCGGGTCATACCCGCGCACGGTTTGGCCGGCGGCAACCAGATTCGCCGACATGGGGCCGCCCATGTTGCCCAAACCCAAGAACGCGATCGTGGTCAATGGTCCTCCTACGCACTCGCCCGTAACCGAGCTGCCTCGGCCCGGCCGATGACCACTCGCATGATTTCGTTGGTCCCTTCCAGGATTCGATGCACGCGCAAATCGCGGACGATCTTCTCCAGACCGTACTCACGCAGGTAGCCATAGCCGCCATGTAGCTGCAGGGCCTTGTCGGCGACCTCGTAGCACGCGTCGGTGACGTAGCGTTTGGCCATCGCGCAGAGTTCTACCTTATCGGGGTCGTCGGCGTCTAGTGCACTCGCGGCGCGCCACAACATCATTCGCGACGTCTCCAGTCCGGTCGCCATGTCGGCCAGGGTGAACCGGATGGTCGGCTCGTCGAGCAGCGCCGAGCCGAAGGCCCGTCGCTCGCGCACGTAGGCCCCGGCTTTGTCGAAGGCGGCCTGCGCGCCGCCGAGCGAGCACGCTGCGATGTTGAGCCGGCCACCGTTGAGGCCGTTCATCGCGATGCCGAAACCCGCACCCTCGCCGTCGGCGCCACCCAGCATGGCGTCGGCGGGTACCCGGACCCCCTCGAAGATCACCTGCGCGGTGGGTTGGGCGTGCCAGCCCATCTTTTGCTCCAACGCACCGAAACTCAGCCCCGCAGTGCCTTTTTCGACGACGAAGGTCGATATGCCGCGCGGGCCCTCGCTCCCGGTCCGCGCCATCACCACATAGACATCCGAGGCGCCCGCCCCGGAGATGAACTGCTTGACGCCGTCCAGCACGTAGTCGCCGCCTTGCCGGACCGCCCGGGTGCTCAGTGCACCGGCATCGGACCCGGCACCGGGCTCGGTCAGGCAGTAGCTGGCGACGACGTCCATGGAGGCCAGCTGCGGAACCCAGTATTTGCGTTGTTCGGCCGTGCCGAACGAGTCGATCATCCACGCGCACATGTTGTGGATGGACAAGAAGGCGGAGGTGACCGGGTCGGCGATGGCCAACTGCTCGAAGATGCGGACCCCGTCGAGCCGACGCAGCCCACTACCGCCGACGTCGTCGCGGCAGTAGATCGCGGCCATGCCGAGCTCTGCGGATTCGCGCAGCACGTCGACCGGAAAGTGCTTGCTGGCATCCCATTCCAGGGCGTACGGGGCCAGACGTTTGGCGGCGAAGGCGGCAGCCGTCTCGGTGATGACCCGCTCGTCGTCGTTGAGGCTGAACATGACGTGTCGTCTAATTCATGGTGGGGATGACGAATTCGGCGCCGTCCTTGATGCCCGACGGCCAGCGCGACGTGACGGTCTTGACCTTGGTGTAGAACTGGATCGCCGCCGGGCCGTGCTGGTTGAGGTCGCCGAAGCCGGAGCGCTTCCAGCCGCCGAAGGTGTGGTAGGCGAGCGGGACCGGGATCGGAAAGTTGACACCGACCATGCCCACCTGCACCCGGGAGACGAAATCGCGCGCGGCGTCGCCGTCGCGCGTGAAGATCGCCACACCGTTGCCGTACTCGTGCTCCGAGGGCAGCCGCAAGGCCTCCTCGTAGTCGTGGGCCCGCACCATGCACAGCACCGGCCCGAAGATCTCGTCGGTGTAGATCGACATCTCGGGGGTGACGTGGTCGAACAGGGTCGGCCCGATGAAGAAGCCGCCTTCGAGGTTGGCGTCACCGTACGCGAGGTCGTCGCTGGTTCGCTCGCGGCCGTCGACGACTATTTCGGCGCCCGCGTCGACCCCCTGGCCGATGTAGTCGCGCACCCGGGCCAGGGCCGCCTCGGTGACCAACGGCCCGTAGTCGGCCTTGGGATCCAAGCTGTGCCCGACGCGATAGTTGTTGATCCGTTCAACGAGCCTGGCGCGCAACCGCTCCGCGGTTTGCTCGCCGACGGGTACCGCGACGCTGATCGCCATGCAGCGTTCGCCGGCGCTGCCGTAAGCGGCGCCGATCAGCGCGTCGACGGCCTGGTCGAGGTCGGCGTCGGGCATCACGATCATGTGGTTCTTGGCGCCGCCGAAGCATTGCGAGCGTTTGCCGGTCGCCGCGGCCGTCGCGTAGATGTACTGGGCGATGTCGGAGCTGCCCACGAAACCCACCGCCTGGATGTCGGGGTGGTGCAGGATGGCGTCGACGGCCTCCTTGTCGCCGTGGACCACCTGGAACACGCCCGGCGGCAGACCGGCCTCGATGAACAGCTCGGCCAATCGCACCGGAACCGACGGGTCGCGCTCACTGGGCTTGAGCACGAAAGCGTTTCCACAGGCCAGCGCCGGTCCGGCCTTCCATAGCGGGATCATCGCCGGGAAGTTGAACGGGGTGATGCCGGCGACCACGCCGAGGGGCTGGCGCAGCGAGTAGATGTCGATGCCCGGGCCGGCGCCCTCGCTGTACTCGCCCTTGAGCAGGTGCGGGATCCCGATGCAGAACTCGATCACCTCGATGCCGCGCTGGATGTCACCGCGCGCGTCGGCCAGCGTCTTGCCGTGCTCCAGGGACAGCAGTTCGGCCAGCTCGTCGCCCGCGTCGTTGACCAGTTCGATGAATCGCATCATCACCCGGGCGCGGCGCTGCGGATTCCATGCGGCCCAACCCTTTTGGGCTTCGATGGCGGATGCCACCGCAGCGTCGATGTCGGCTTTGCCGGCCATCGGGACTAATCGCTGCACCTGCCCGGTGTTGGGGTTGTAGACATCGGCGGTGCGGGTGGACTGGCCGGCGGTGCGCCGCCCATCGACGAAGTGCGGAATCTGTGTGGTCATGGGTGCCTCGGGTGTGGTTGACGGCGCGGATACTTGCATATCCTAGTAACTGCAGCGGACCGTTGGCAAGATCGGCTCGGGGGTTACCTCGGGGCGGCCGCGCGCCGGTAGCGGACCTGGTTGCCGCCGGCACGTTTCGCCTCATACATGGCGGCGTCGGCGGCGGCTACCAGATGCTCGATCAGCGGCATCGTGGCAAACCGACGCTGGCTGAAGGCCAGGGGCTAACGTGTGCTGCTGTGCACACCATCGAGTCCGACTACCTGGTGGTTGGCGCCGGCGCGATGGGGATGGCGTTCATCGACACGCTGGTGTGCGAGACAGACGCACGCGTGGTGCTGGTCGACCGCAACCGTCAGCCGGGTGGCCACTGGACCATGGCCTACCCGTTCGTGCGGCTGCATCAGCCCTCGGCGTTCTACGGCGTCAACTCGCTAAACCTCGGCAGCGACACCATCGACGAAGTGGGCTGGAACCAAGGCCTTTACGAATTGGCCACCGGGGACGAAGTCTGCGCGTACTACCGGCACGTGCTGCGCCGGCAGTTCCTGCCGACCGGTCGCGTCAGCTACTTCCCGGACAGTGAGTACCGCGGCGATGGCCGCTTTCGCACGCTGGCCGGTGTCGACTACACCGTCAAGGTGGCCCGCCGCATCGTCGATGCCACATACATGCACGTCACCGTGCCCGCCATGCGCCCACCGCCCTATGACGTCGCGCCCGGCACCGCCTGCGTGCCACCGAATGACCTGCCCAAACTGGCCGCTCAAGAGCGCTACGTCATCGTCGGGGCCGGCAAAACCGGCATCGACACGTGCCTGTGGTTGCTGGGCCGAGGCATCGACCCGGATCGGCTGACCTGGATCATGCCGCGTGACTCCTGGCTGCTGGATCGCGCGACCATGCAGCCCGGATCGTTGTTTGCCGACCGCATCAAAACCAGCTTCACCGCGCAGCTGCGTGCCATCGGGGATGCCACGTCGGTCGAGGATCTGTTCGCCCGGCTGGAGGACGCCGGCGTGCTGCTGCGGATCAATCCGGCGATCCGCCCGAGGATGTACCGCTGCGCGACCGTCACCCGGCTCGAACTCGAGCAGCTACGACGCATCCGCGACGTGGTGCGGATGGGCCATCTGCGGCGCGCCGATGCAGACCATATGGTCCTCGACGGCGGCACCCTGCCCACTCCCGGCCCCGCGCTGTATACCGACTGCACCGCCGACGGCGCCGAAAAGCGGCCCGCAGCAACAATTTTCGATGCGGACCGGATCACGCTGCAAAGCCTGCGCGGCTGCCAACAAATCTTCAGCGCCGCGCTGATCGCACACGTCGAGGCCAAATATCCTGATGACACGGTGAAAAACCGGCTGTGCGTGCCGTTGCCGCATCCGGATACCGACCTCGATTGGTTACGGCTGGCGCTGGCCGATTACCGCAATCAGCTGCGCTGGCTCGATGACCCGGACCTGACCGCCTGGATGTCTGCGGCGCGCCTGGACCTGTTCGGCCATCTGATCGGGCACCTTTTGCCGCCGGCGTCGGCCAAGCCGCGCGTGCGCGAGCGGATACTGAGCATCGCCAAGTCGGTGTTTTCGGCCACCGCCACGAAACTCGACGCGCTGCTGAGTGATCAGGCTTCGCTTGCCGCGAGGGTGTAACCCAAACCCATATTGATCGGGTGAAGGAGTCCTGTGTCGGCACAAAACGAACCCGTCAAACGACCGTTGCGTGCGGTGTCCGATGACGGCTATCCCGACTGGGAAGCCGTGTACTCCGACAACGTGTCATGGTTATATCGCACGTTGTTCGCTCGGGTCGGCAACCGCGCCGATGCCGAGGACCTCACCGCGGAGGTCTTTCTTGCCGCACTGCGCCCGCTGCGGCTGACCGCCAGCGTCGGCGAGGTGCGAGCGTACCTGCGGGCAACGGCCCGAACGGTGCTGGCCGCGCACTGGCGCGAAACCATGGGTCGCGAGATAACGTCGATCGAGGACATCGAACAACCACCCGATAGCGAGGAAGCGATCAGCACCGCCCCCCAACGTGTCGCCCAGGTTCTGGACAATCTGCCCGACCGCTATCGCCACATCCTGGAGCTGCGTTTCTTGCGAGGTCATTCGATCAAGGAGTCCGCGACCGAGCTTGGCATTAGCGTCGCCAACGCCAAGGTGCTCCAACATCGCGCCCTGCGACTGGCGGCGCAGGTCAACGATGGAGCCCAGTCATGAACGCTCGAGGGTTGCGCCGCTACATCGACGATCTGCTGAAAGGCCGTCGGCCCAAGCCATTCCAACCCGACGACTTTGAGGCGGCGCAGATCCGCACGGCGATCGAGCTGCGGGCGGCCCGACAGGGACCCGACGCAGGCGACGCTCCGCGCCCAGAATTCCTCAGCGACCTACACCGCAGACTGGCGGAGCAGATGTCCGGCGCCACGCCGGAAGCGGCGGCGAAACACAGCAGCACCCGCCGCCAGGTCATCGTCGGCACGTCGGCCGCCGCCGCGGCGGCGGTAGCCGCGGTCTCGGTCGATCGAGCCCTGATCGCCGGAACCTCCCCCGGAGTGCCCGCGGTCGCGGCGGAGCTCAAGCCCAACAACGGCAGTTGGCAGCGAGTCGCGGCCAGCTCGGAAGTGGCTGACGGCACGGTGCGTCCCTTCGACCTTGGCTCGGTCACGGGATTCATCCGCCGCGTCGACGGCAAACCCCAAGCCGTGTCCGGGGTATGCACGCATCAAGGCTGCCGGCTGTGGTTGGACGCACCGGACGACACCCTGCGCTGCCCCTGCCACTCGACATCGTTCTCGCCGAGCGGGCAGGTGCTCACCCACCAATTGCCGAGAGCTCCAAAGCCGTTGCCGACGCTGATGGTTCGTGAGGTCAATGGTGTGATCGAGGTGTTCGCGCCGTCGCACCCCGACGAACCGGCCTAGCTACTTCGACCTGAAAAAGTCGGCGCGTTGATGCACGGTCGGATGGGGCTGAGCTGGGAGGATGGCCTCAATGCCCTTGTTGCGGAAGGGATTGAGGCCATCGTGTTTCGTACTGTAGGCGATC
>Ga0335069_10001248_pt1 | contig 41120 bp, 53 predicted proteins | sample Lox_Sample_11_FD_206714 | JGI IMG/M metagenome (GOLD analysis project Ga0335069, IMG submission 206714) | Soil microbial communities from Loxahatchee National Wildlife Refuge, Florida, United States - Lox_Sample_1.1 | ecosystem: Environmental > Terrestrial > Soil > Wetlands | place: USA...
AAGGAGAAGTTCGACAGGACCAAGCCGCACGTGAACATCGGGACGATCGGTCACGTGGACCACGGGAAGACGACGCTGACGGCGGCGATCACGAAGTGCCTGGCGGCGACGAACCCGAAGGTTCAGTTCAAGGCGTACGACCAGATCGACAACGCTCCTGAGGAGCGGGAGCGAGGGGTGACGATCAACGCGTCTCACGTGGAGTACGAGACACCGAACCGTCACTACGCGCACGTGGACTGCCCGGGTCATGCGGACTACATCAAGAACATGATCACGGGAGCGGCGCAGATGGACGGTTCGATCCTGGTGGTGTCTGCGGCTGACGGACCGATGCCGCAGACTCGGGAGCACATTCTTCTGGCGCGGCAGGTGGGGGTTCCCTACATCGTGGTCTTCCTGAACAAGGTGGACATGGTGGACGACCCGGAGCTGCTGGACCTGGTGGAGCTGGAGGTTCGGGAGCTGCTGAAGACGTACGAGTTTCCCGGGGACACGGTGCCTGTGATCCGGGGCTCTGCGACGCAGGCGCTGGAGGGGACGGGCAAGCCGGATGACAAGACGGCCAAGCCGATCCTGGAGCTGATGGAGGCGGTGGACAAGTACATTCCGCTGCCGCAGCGTCAGATCGACAAGCCGTTTCTGATGCCGATCGAGGACATCTTCACCATCTCTGGGCGGGGCACGGTGGCGACGGGTCGCGTGGAGCGGGGGAAGGTGAAGGTTGGGGAGGAAGTGGAGCTGGTGGGACTGCGCCCTGAGATCCAGAAGAAGGTGGTGACGGGCGTGGAGATGTTCAAGAAGCTGCTGGACGAGGGCGTGGCCGGGGACAACATCGGGGTGTTGCTGCGGGGGACGGACCGCAAGGACGTGGAGCGGGGGATGGTTCTGGCGAAGCCTGGATCGATCACGCCGCACACGAAGTTCAAGGGCGAGGTGTACGTTCTGACGAAGGAGGAGGGGGGTCGTCACACGCCCTTCTTCACGGGGTACCGGCCGCAGTTCTACTTCCGGACGACGGACGTGACGGGGGTGGCGCACCTTCCGGAGGGAGTGGAGATGGTGATGCCGGGGGACAACACGCAGATGACGGTGGAGCTGATCACGCCGATCGCGATGGAGAAGGGGCTGCGCTTCGCCATCCGCGAGGGCGGGCGCACCGTCGGCTCCGGCACCGTCAGCGAAGTCATCGAGTAGGCGGACGCCATGGCCATGATGCTCAACGAGAAGATCCGGATCCGGCTGAAGGCGTACGACTACCGGATCCTGGACCAGTCCACGGGCGAGATCGTGGACACCGCCAAGCGCACCGGCGCCCGGGTGGCGGGGCCCATCCCGCTGCCCACCATCAAGAACCGCTGGACCGTGAACCGCTCGCCGCACGTGGACAAGAAGAGCCGCGAGCAGTTCGAGGTACGCACGCACCGCCGTCTGCTGGACATCTTCGAGCCCACCCCGCAGACGGTGGACGCTCTCATGAAGCTCGACCTGCCGGCGGGGGTGGACGTGGAGATCAAGGCGTTCGGGAAGGAGCACCAGAAGTAGCTATCGGGGGGCTCCGGGGGGACGATGAGTCCCCCCGGCATGAGTACCCTTTGGCACGAGGAATTCGGTGAGAGGCTACGTCGCTTGGCGCCCTCGTTGAAGCCGTTCTCCTCTTAATGGAGTGAAGGCGACAAGGACCATGTCGGTTCAGGGAATCATCGGCAAGAAGGTCGGCATGACCCAGGTCTACGCCGAGGACGGTCGGGCCTACCCGGTCACCGTCATCGCGGCGGGGCCGTGCGTGGTCGTGCAGCGCAAGTCGAAGGACAAGGACGGCTACTCGGCCGTGCAGCTGGGGCTGGTGGAGCCGCGCAAGGCGAAGAGGGTCAGCAAGCCCATGAAGGGCCACTTCGACAAGGCGGGCCTGCCGCCCTGCCGCGTGCTGCGCGAGTTCCGGGTGGAGGACGCCGCCGAGATCAAGGTCGGCGACAAGGTCTCGGTCGAGCAGTTCGCGGCCGGCGACACCATCAGCGTGTCCGGGACGAGCCGCGGGCACGGCTTCCAGGGCGTGGTCAAGCGCCACCACTTCCGCGGCGGAGCCGCCACCCACGGCTCCATGTTCCACCGCGCCCCGGGCTCGATCGGCGCTTCGGCCTGGCCCTCACGGGTCCTGAAGGGGATGCGGGCCGGCGGCCACATGGGCAGCGAGCGGGTCACGGTGCGCAACCTGCAGGTGGTGCGCGTGGACGGGGCCAACAACCTGCTGGTCGTGCGCGGCTCGGTGCCGGGCGCGGGTGGCTCGATCGTCGAGATCAGGAAGAGCTAGTGATGGCTGACAAGAAGGAGACCGCCCACAAGCAGCAGGCTGCGAGCGCAGGCGGATCCACTCCGCCGAAGCGAGCCGGGGGTCCGGGGGTAACGGCGCAGCCCGCCCCGGAGAATGGAGCCCCGCCGCGGGTGCCGGTGGTGAACGCGGCCAACGAGACGGTCCGCGAGATCGAGCTCTCGCCCGAGGTCTTCGGGGCGAAGCGCAACAGCCACCTCGTCTACGAGGCGGTGAAGCAGTATCGCGCCGGCGCCCGCCGCGGCACCCACATGACCAAGAACCGGGCCCTCGTCTCCGGCTCCGGCAAGAAGCCGTGGCGGCAGAAGGGCACCGGCCGCGCCCGCGTGGGCGAAACCCGCAACCCGCTGTGGCGCCACGGCGGCACCGTGTTCGGGCCCCAGCCGCGCGACTACTCCTACACCATGCCCAAGAAGGCGCGGGCCGCCGCGCTGCGGGCGGCGCTCAGCATGCGCCTGCGCGAAGGGGCGGTGAAGGTGGTGGAGGGGCTCTCCGTCGAGCAGCCCAAGACCAAGCTGCTGAAGAGCGCGCTGGCGCGGCTCGGCATCGCCGGCAAGGCGCTGCTGGTCGAGCACGAGCCCGCCGACGCCCTGGTGCTCTCCGGGCGCAACCTGCCGGGAGTGCGGGTGGTGGCCGACAGCCACCTCACCGTGTACGACGTGATGGACTGCGCGCAGCTGGTGGTCACGCCGGAGGCGCTGGACAAGCTCGAGGAGCGTCTGGCGCTCCGGGCGCGGGAGTAGCGCCGATGGACAGCATCTACCAGGTCATCCGCCGCCCGCTGATCACCGAGAAGTCGACCCTGCTCAAGGAGTCGCAGCGCACGCTGGTGTTCGAGGTGCACCGCGACGCCACCAAGCCGGAGATCAAGAAGGCGGTGGAGACCCTCTTCGACACCAAGGTGGCCACGGTGCGCGTCTCCAACGTGCACGGGAAGGTCAAGCGGCAGGGCCGCTACGCCGGCCGCCGGCCGGACTGGAAGAAGGCGTTCGTGGTGCTGGCCGAGGGCGCCAGGGACGTCGAGTTCTTCGAGCAGAAGTAAGGGGCAGCCATGGCACTCAAGCAGTACAACCCCACCTCCGCCGGCCGCCGCTTCATGACGACGCTCGACTTCTCCGACCTGGCGGCGAAGCGGCCCGAGCGGTCGCTCACCGAGCCGCTCAAGAAGACGGGCGGCCGCAACAGCAAGGGCCGGATCACCATCTGGTTCCGCGGCGGCGGCCACAAGCGGCGTTACCGGGTGATCGACTTCCGCCGCGACAAGCTGGACGTCCCGGCGAAGGTCGCCACCATCGAGTACGACCCCAACCGCTCGGCGCGCATCGCCCTTCTGAACTACGCCGACGGCGACAAGCGCTACATCCTCGCCCCGGACGGGCTCAAGGTGGGCGCGGCCATCGTGCGCAGCGACAGCGCCGACATCCTGCCCGGCAACGCCCTGCCGCTGAAGGCGATCCCGGCCGGCACCATGATCCACAACCTCGAGCTGCGCAAGGGCCGGGGCGGCCAGCTGGTGCGCAGCGCCGGTGCTGCCGCCCAGCTGGTGGCCAAGGAAGGCGACTACGCGCAGGTGAAGCTGCCCTCGGGCGAGGTGCGCCAGGTGCATGTCGACTGCATCGCCACCATCGGCCAGGTGGGCAACATCGACCACAAGAACGTGTCGTTCGGCAAGGCCGGCCGCCGGCGCTGGCTGGGGCGCCGCCCCCACAACCGCGGCGTCTCCATGAACCCGATCGACCACCCGCACGGCGGCGGCGAAGGCCGCACCTCCGGGGGGCGCCACCCGGTCACCCCCTGGGGCAAGCCGACCAAGGGCGCGAAGACGCGCAACAACAAGCGGACGCAGCGGTTCATCGTGAAGAGGCGGAAGTAGCCATGGCAAGGTCGCTGAAGAAAGGACCGTTCGTCGACGACCACCTGATCAAGAAGGTGGAGGCGATGAACGCCGCCGGGGACCGCAAGGTGATCAAGACCTGGTCCCGGCGCTCGACCATCACGCCGGAGATGATCGGCCACACCCTGGCCGTCTACAACGGCAAGAAGTTCGTGCCGGTGTACGTGACCGAGAACATGGTCGGGCACAAGCTCGGCGAGTTCTCGCCCACCCGCCAGTTCAAGGGCCACTCCTCGAAGGTGGAGAAGGTGGCCAAGATGGCGGCGGCGGCCGGCCCCGGCGGCGGCCCCGGCGCGGGCGCGGCCGGCGGCGGCTCCGCGGCGGGCGCCGCGCCGGCCAAGAGCTAGGAGGCGACCATGGCGACGCTGGAAGCCACGGCCACCAACAAGTACGTGAGGACCTCGGCCCAGAAGGCCAAGCTGGTTCTGGACCTCATCCGCGGGAAGAAGGCGGGGGACGCCCTCAGCATCCTGCGCTTCACCAAGAAGTCCGTCGCCCGCGAGGTGGAGAAGACTCTGCGCTCGGCCATCGCCAACGCGGTGCTGGTGGCCGACCGCAACCAGAAGCGGCGCCTGGACGAGGAGGACCTGGTGGTCTCCGACTGCTTCGCGGGCCAGGGTCCCTCGCAGAAGCGGGTGCGCCCTGCGCCGATGGGCCGGGCCTACCGGGTCATCAAGCGTACCGCGCACATCACCGTCCGGGTCGCGGAGAGGGAGCAGCAGTAACGATGGGTCAGAAAGTCCATCCGATCGGGTTCCGCCTGGGGTTCAACAAGACCTGGCGCAGCCGCTGGTACGCGGAGAAGGAGTACGCGGGGCTGCTGCACGAGGACCTCCTGCTGAAGAAGGACCTCAAGAAGCGCTTCGCCCACGCCGGCGTCAGCCGCATCGAGGTCGAGCGCGCCGCCAACAAGCTGAAGATCACCATCTACACCTCGCGGCCGGGGATCATCATCGGGCGCAAGGGGCAGGAGGTGGACAAGCTGAAGCAGGAGGTGCAGAAGCGCACCGGCAAGGAGGTCTTCATCAACATCCAGGAGATCCTCAAGCCGGAGCTGGACGCGCAGCTGGTCTCCGAGTCGGTCGCGCTGCAGCTCGAGAAACGCATCGCCTTCCGACGCGCCATGCGCAAGGCGGTGGACGCCGCCCTGCGCTTCGGCGCCCGCGGCATCAAGATCCGGGTCTCCGGCCGGCTGAACGGCGCCGAGATCGCGCGCTCCGAGTGGTACCTGCACGGGCAGCTGCCGCTGCACACGCTGCGCGCCGACGTCGACTTCGGCTTCCACGAGGCCCACACCACCTTCGGGCAGATCGGGGTCAAGACCTGGATCTACCGGGGCGAGACCGACGCGCCGCGCGCGACGCGCGCGCTCGCCTAGCGAGGACAGTCCGCCATGTTGATGCCGAAGAAGGTCAAGTTCCGCAAGCAGCAACGCGGACGCATGAAGGGCAAGGCCTGGACCGGCGGCTCGCTGTCGTTCGGCGACTACGGGCTCAAGGCCACCGAGTGCGGCTGGGTCACCGCCCGCGAGATCGAGGCGGGCCGCATCGCCATCACCCGTTTCATCAAGCGCAACGGTCGCATCTGGATCCGCATGTTCCCCGACAAGCCCATCACCAAGAAGCCGCAGGAGACCCGCATGGGCAAGGGCAAGGGCGCGCCGGAGGCCTGGGTGATGGTGGTGAAGCCGGGCCGCATCCTCTACGAGATGGAGGGCGTGCCCGAGAGCGAGGCCCGCGAGGCCCTGCGCCTGGCGGCCCACAAGCTCTCCATCAGCACCCGCTTCGTGACGCGGGCGGAGGCGGCCTGACATGAAGCCCAGCCAGGTTCGGGAGATGGGACCGGACGAGCTCCGGGCCAAGGAGAAGGAGCTGCAGGAGCAGCTGTTCCGGCTGCGGGTGCAGAAGTCGATCGGGCAGCTGGACAACGCCGTCAAGCTGCGCGAGGTCCGGCGCGACATCGCGCGGGTGAAGACGGTGCTGAGAGAGAAGCAGGTGTCGCGATGACCGACAGCAGCGAAGGCAAGCCGCAGGCGGCCGCCCGGCCCCACCGCCAGCAGCGGGTGGGTGTCGTCACCACGGCCAAGATGCAGAAGACGGTGGTGGTGGCGGTGGAGCGCCTGGTCCGACACGGGTTCTACCGCAAGACCATCCGCCGCACCTCCACCTTCATGGCCCACGACGAGTTGGGGGCCAGGGCCGGCGACCGGGTGCGCATCGCGGAGACCCGTCCGCTCTCGCGCCACAAGCGCTGGCAGGTCACCGAGATCCTCGAGCGCGCGGGCGCCGAGGCGGCGCCGGTCGAGCTGTAGCGGAGGCGGGAGGACGACATGATACAGATGCGAACCATCCTCCAGGTCGCCGACAACAGCGGCGCCCGGAAAATCTCCTGCATCCTGCCGGTGGGCGGGTCCACCGGCCGTTACGCGCGGCTGGGCGACGTGATCACCGCCAACGTCAAGGAGTCGGCGCCCGACGCCCCCGACCCCGTGCGCAAGGGCAAGGTGGTGAAGGCGGTGATCGTGCGCTGCCGCAAGGAGCAGCGGCGCCGCGACGGCAGCTACATCCGCTTCGACGAGAACGCGGCGGTGCTGATCAACGAGAACCGCGAGCCGGTGGGCACGCGCGTCTTCGGCCCGGTGGCGCGCGAGCTGCGCGACAAGAGGTTCATGAAGATCGTGTCGCTGGCGCCGGAGGTGCTGTAAGCCCATGGCCAGGCAGAAGACGAGCGAGCGCGTGAGGATCCGGCTGAGGAAGGACGACCTGGTGGAGGTCCTCTGCGGCCGTGACGCGGGCAAGCGCGGCAAGATCCTGGTGGTCCTGCCCGACAAGGGGCGGGTGATCGTGCAGGGCGTGAACTTCATCAAGCGCCACACCCGGCCCAACCCGCAGAAGAACATCAAGGGGGGCATCGCCGAGCGGGAGGCCCCCATCCACGTGTCGAACGTGATGATCGTCTCGCCCGACGACGACAAGCGGACCCGCATCGGGTCCAGGCTCCTGCCCGACGGGCGCCGGGTCAGGATCGGCCGCCGCGGCGGCGAGGTGCTGGACAAGTGAGCGCAGCAGCGAAGGCGATGCCCCGGATCAAGGAGAACTACCAGAAGCAGGTGGTCCCCCGCCTGTTGAAGGAGCGGAGCTACACCAGCGTCATGGCGGTGCCGCGCCTGCTGAAGGTGGTGGTCAACATGGGCGTGGGCGAGGCCACCCAGAACATCAAGGTGCTGGACACCGCCATGGAGGAGCTGGGCCGCATCACCGGCCAGCGGCCGGCCATGCGGCGCGCGCGCAAGTCGATCGCCGCCTTCCGCCTGCGCGAGAACATGCCCATCGCCGCCACCGTCACCCTGCGTGGCGACCGCATGTACGAGTTCCTGGACCGCCTGTTCAACGTGGCGCTGCCCCGGGTGCGCGACTTCCGCGGCGTGCCCACCAACGCCTTCGACGGCCGCGGCAACTACACGCTGGGCCTGCGCGACCAGATCATCTTCCCGGAGATCGACTACGCCAAGGTCGAGAAGCTCCGGGGCATGAACGTCACCTTCGTGACCACGGCCCGGACGGACGAGGAGTCGAAGCTTCTCCTCGCATACCTCGGCATGCCGTTCCGGAACCAGTGAGGAGGTAGCCGAGTGGCCAAGCTGTCGATGATCGCCAAGGCGAAGCGGAAGCCGAAGTTCGCGGTGCGCGCGTACCACCGCTGCCGCCGCTGCGGCCGTCCCCGAGCGTACATCCGCAAGTTCGAGCTGTGCCGGATCTGCTTCCGGGAGCTGGCCCTGGCCGGCGAGGTCCCGGGCGTGATCAAGGCGAGCTGGTAGGAGCCGGAGAGGTAAGTCCGATGAACATGACGGATCCCATCGCGGACATGGTCACGCGCATCCGCAACGGCGTGCGGGCGAGGCTGCCGAAGATCGACGTCCCCGCCTCCCGCCTCAAGGTCGAGATCGCCCGCATCCTGAAGGACGAGGGCTTCATCGCGAACTTCCGGATGGTGGACGACGGCCGGCAAGGGGTCGTCCGCATCTTCCTCAAGTACGGCCCAGGCTGGGAGCGGGTGATCACCGACGTGCAGCGGGTCAGCCGCCCCGGCTGCCGCATCTACTGCGGCAAGGACGAGATCCCGCGCGTCTACGGCGGGCTCGGCATCAACATCCTGTCCACCTCCCGCGGGGTGATGACCGGCCGCCAGGCCGCCAGGACCGGGGTGGGTGGCGAGATCCTCTGCAACGTCTGGTAAGGAGCCGCAATGTCTCGGGTCGGACGCAAGGTCATCGTGGTGCCCTCGGGGGTGAAGGTGGCGGTCAAGGACAGCCACCTCGAGGTGCAGGGTCCCAAGGGCAAGCTCACCACCCCGGTGCCGCCGGGCATCTCCTTCTCCCTGTCGGGGATGGAGCTCTCCTGCCAGCGCACGAACGACGAGCGCCAGCAGCGTGCCTTCCACGGCATGGCGCGGGCTCTCGCCCAGAACGCGATCAGGGGCGTGACCGAGGGCTTCTCCAAGGACCTCGACATCGTGGGCGTGGGCTATCGCGCCGCCGTGGAGGGCAAGAAGGTCGTCTTCTCGCTCGGCTTCTCGCACCCGGTCGAGTACCCGATCCCCGAGGGGATCAAGATCGCGGTCGACAAGCAGACCCGGGTGACGGTGTCGGGCATCGACCGCCAGCAGGTGGGCCAGGTGGCGGCGGAGATCCGCAACCTGCGCCGGCCGGACCCCTACAAGCAGAAAGGCATCCGCTACGTGGGCGAGGTGCTGAAGAAGAAGGCCGGCAAGGCCGGCGCCACCGGAGCGAAGTAAAGGAGCGGCGGGGACGCCGCGGGGCCAGACGGCCCTGCGGGAACGCCCGCCGAACGAGCCACCATGAGCCTGAAGACGAGACAGGACGTCCGGCAGCGGCTGCACCAGCGCATCCGCAAGAAGCTGCGCGGCACCCCGGAGCGGCCGCGGCTGGCGGTGTTCCGCAGCGGGACCCACATCTACGCGCAGCTGATCGACGACGACGCCGGCCGCACGCTCTGCGCCGCCTGCTCGCTGGACAAGGAGCTCAAGGCGAAGCTGAAGAGCGGCGGCAACGTGGAGGCGGCCAGGGAGGTCGGGGGCCTGATCGCCAGCCGCGCGAGGCAGAAGGGCATCGAGGCGGTGGTGTTCGACCGCGGTGGCTTCCAGTACCACGGCCGTGTCAAGGCCCTGGCCGAGTCCGCCCGCGCCGCCGGGCTCAAGTTCTAGGGTGGCAGGTAGCCAGAGGCGAGTGAGCCGATGAGATTCATTGCCGAGAAGATCGACGTGGGCAGCCTGGAGCTGAAGGACCAGGTGGTCTCCATCAACCGCGTGACCAAGGTGGTCAAGGGCGGCAAGAACCTGTCCTTCTCCGCCCTGGTGGTGGTCGGCGACGGGGCCGGGCACGTGGGCTACGGGATGGGCAAGGCGCGCGAGGTCTCCTCCGCCATCAAGAAGGGCGTGGAGGCCGCCAAGAAGAACGTGGTCCGGGTCCCGCTGACCGAGAAGGGCGCCACCATCCCGCACGCGGTCACCGGCCAGTTCGGCTCGGGGACGGTGATGCTGAAGCCGGCTTCCGAGGGCACGGGCGTGATCGCCGGCGGCGCGGTGCGGGCGGTGATCACCGCCGCCGGCATCCAGAACATCCTCACCAAGAGCCTGGGCTCGACGACCGCCCACAACGTGGTGAAGGCCACCGTCGACGCGCTGCTGCGCCTGAAGGCGCCGCAGCGGGTGGCGAAGCTGCGCGGCCTGCCGGTGGAGGACGTGACCGGTGTCGACAGCAAGCCGAAGGCCGAGGCGACACCGGTCGCGGTGCCGGCACCGGCCCCGGCCGCCGAGCCGCCGGCCCCGGCCGCCGAGCCGCCGGCCCCGGCCGAGGCGTAGGGAGCGAGAGCACATGGCGAAGGGCAACCAGCCGGCACAGGCCGGCCGAACCATCAAGGTCAAGCAGATCGGCAGCGTCATCGGCTGCACCGACGACCAGCGCGCCACCGTCCGCGGCCTCGGGCTGCGGCGGATGAACCAGGTGGTGGAGCGCGAGGACACGCCGATGGTCCGCGGCATGATCAGGAAGATCCCGCACCTGGTGGCGGTGGTCGAGTAGCTACGAGCGGAGACGAAGAGTGGGCCTTCACGATCTGAAGCCGGCCAAGGGCAGCGTCAGGAACCGCAAGCGCGTGGGGCGCGGCCCCGGCAGCGGGCTCGGCAAGACGGCCGGGCGCGGCGAGAAAGGGCAGAAGAGCCGCAGCGGCTTCGCCCGCCGCCCCGGGTTCGAGGGCGGCCAGATGCCGCTGCACCGGCGTGTGCCAAAGCGCGGCTTCAGCAATCATCCGTTCCGCAAGGAGTTCGCGACCGTGAACCTCGGCCGCCTCGAGGTGTTCGAGGCCGGGACGATCGTCACCCCCGAGCTCCTGGTGAAGCAGGGCATCGTCAAGCAGCTGCGCGATGGCCTCAAGGTCCTGGCCGACGGCGAGCTGACGAAGGCCCTGACCGTCCACGCGCACCGCTTCTCCGCCAAGGCGAAGGAGCGGATCGCCGGCCTCGGCGGCAAGGCCCTGGTCCTCGAAGGATAAGAGACGATGCTCTCGGCACTGCGGAACATCTGGGACATCCCCGACCTCAGGAAGAGGGTGCTGTTCACCCTCGGCCTGCTGGCGGTGTACCGACTGGGCAACCACGTCCCCACGCCCGGGATCAACCCCCAGGCGCTGATCGACTTCTTCGAGCAGAACCGGGCCAACTGGTTCGGCCTGGTCGACATGTTCTCCGGGGGCAACCTGGCGAAGGTGACCATCTTCGCCCTGGGCATCATGCCCTACATCTCGGCCTCGATCATCCTGCAGCTGCTGACGGTGGTCTGGCCGTACCTGGAGAAGCTCAGCAAGGAAGGCGAGCTGGGCCGGCGCAAGATCACCCAGTACACCCGCTACGGGACCGTGCTGCTGTCCGTCATCCAGTCTTTCGGCATCGCCGTGTACCTGGAGCGGATGACCGTCTCCAACCAGTTCCACATCGTGGACAGCCCCGGCTGGGGCTTCCGCTTCATGGCGGTGCTGACGCTCACCACCGGCACCGCCTTCATCATGTGGCTGGGCGAGCAGATCACCGAGCGCGGGATCGGCAACGGCATGTCGCTGATCATCTTCGCCGGCATCGTGGTCGGGTTCCCCCGTGGCCTGATCGACTCCTTCACCATGGTGCAGCGGCAGGACCTCAGCCTGTTCGCCGCCCTCATCCTGCTGGCGGCCATGGTGGTGGTGGTGGGAGCCATCGTCTTCGTGGAGCGCGGGCAGCGTCGCATCCCGGTGCAGTACGCGAAGCGGGTGGTCGGCCGCCGCGTCTACGGCGGGCAGACGACCCACCTGCCGCTGCGCGTCAACACCGCCGGAGTGATCCCGGTGATCTTCGCCTCCTCGATCATCGCCTTCCCGCAGACGGTCGCCTCCTTCTTCCAGGCGAACAACCCCTGGATGCAGTCGGTCTCCGAGCAGCTGCGCTGGGGGATGCCGCTCTACAACATCCTCTACGTCTCCTTCATCATCTTCTTCTGCTACTTCTACACGGCCATCGTCTTCAACCCGGACGACGTCGCCGAGAACATGCGCAAGTACGGCGGCTTCATCCCCGGCATCCGCCCGGGCAAGCGCACCTCCGAGTACCTCGATCACATCCTGGGCCGCATCACCTTCGGCGGCGCCATCTACCTGGCGCTGGTCGCCATCCTGCCCGAGTTCCTGATCACCGGCTTCAAGGTGGCGCCCATTCCGGTGATCGGGCCGCCGCTCGACCTGTTCCTGTCCAACAACAACCTGGGCTGGATCACGGAGGGCCTGCACCTCAACTTCTACTTCGGCGGCACCTCGCTGCTGATCGTGGTCGGCGTGGCCATGGACACGATCGCACAGGTGGAGGCGCAGCTCATCATGCGCCATTACGACGGCTTCACCGGGCGCGGAGGCAAGAGGATCCGTGGCCGACGCTAGCGCCCGCCGCCGGGCAGACGCCGTGCGCGTGATCTTCCTCGGTCCCCCCGGGGCGGGGAAGGGTACGCAGGCGGCCCGACTGGCGGCGCACCTGGACGTGCCCAGGGTGGCGACGGGCGACATGCTGCGCACCGCGATCGCGAGGAGGACGCCTCTCGGGCAGGAGGCGGCGCCGCTGATGGAGCAGGGGAACCTGGTCCCCGACGACCTGCTGGTGGCGTTCGTCCGCGAGCGGATCACCGAGCCCGACTGCGGCCGCGGCTTCGTCCTGGACGGCTTCCCCCGCACGCTGGGCCAGGCCGAGGGTCTGGAGCAGATGACCGGCGGGGACCCGCGGGCCTGGGTGGTGTTCGACTTCGAGGTGCCGAGGGAGGTGCTGATGCTGCGCCTCTCCGGCCGACGCTGGTGCCCGCGCTGCCAGGCGACCTACCACGTGGTCAACGACCCGCCCCGGCGCGACCTGGTCTGCGACCGCGACGGCGTCGAGCTGGTGCAGCGGGACGACGACCGCGAGGCGGTGGTGGCACACCGGCTGGAGGAGTACGCCCGGCGGACCTTCCCGCTGATCGACTACTACGGCCGGCGCGCGCGCCTGGTCCCGGTGGACGGCAACCGCCCGATGGACGTGGTGTTCCGCGACCTGCTGAAGGCGGTCGAGGTGCGGGTGTGACCGTCAAGTCCTGGGGCGAGATGCAGACCATGGCGCGGGCCTGCCGCATCGTGGTGGACACCCTGGACGTCCTGGAGAAGGCCGCGGTCCCGGGCATCACCACCAGGGAGATGGATCGCATCGCCCGCGAGCAGATCGAGAAGGCGGGAGCGCGGCCGGCCTTCCTGGGCTACCGCGACTACCCGGCCACGCTCTGCATCTCGGTCAACGAGGAGGTCGTCCACGGCATCCCCGGCCCGCGCCGGCTCAAGGAGGGCGACATCGTCGGCCTCGACCTGGGCTGCATCGTCGACGGGTTCTACGGTGATGCCGCCCGCACCGTGGCCGTGGGCCAGGTGAGCCCGGAGGCGCAGCGGCTGGTGCAGGCCACCCGGGACGCGCTGCACGCCGGCATCGACATGTGCCGCCCGGGCAAGCGCGTGGGCGACATCGGCCACGCGGTGCAGTCGACGGCGGAAGGCCGGGGCTACTCGGTGGTCCGCGAGTTCGTGGGGCACGGGATCGGCACCAGCCTGCACGAGGAGCCGCAGGTTCCGAACTACGGCCCTCCCGGCCGGCGGGAGCGGCTGGTGCCGGGAATCTGCCTGGCCATCGAGCCGATGGTCAACATCGGACGGCCCGAGGTGGAGATCCTGGCCGACGGCTGGACGGCGGTCACCCGCGACCGCAGCCTGTCGGCGCACTTCGAGCTGTCGGTGGCGGTGACCCCGTTCGGGCCCTGGATCCTGTCGGATCCCTACCCGTACGCGCAGGAGGCGGCACATGCCTGACCCGGGCGGACGGGAGACGCTGGAGATGCCCGGAACCGTGCGCGAGCTGCTGCCGAACGCGCTCGTCCGGGTGGAGCTGTCCGGCGGGAGCCGGGAGGCGGTGACCGCGCACGTGGCGGGCGAGTCGAGCCTGCTGCGGCTGCGGCCGGGCGACGCGGTGGTGGTGGAGATCGCCCCGTACGACGCGGGGCGGGGCCGCATCGTGAGGCGGCGCTAGGGGAATGACACTGTGAAAGTAAGGTCGTCGGTCAAGAGGATCTGCGTGAAGTGCAAGGTGGTCCGTCGCAACGGCGTGGTGCGGATCATCTGCCCGAACCAGAAGCACAAGCAGAGGCAGGGATAGCATGGCTCGCATCGCAGGCATCGACCTCCCGCGTCAGAAGCGGGTCGAGGTCGCGCTCACCTACATCTACGGGATCGGCCCCACGCGCTCCAACCGCATCCTCCACCAGGCGGCCATCGACCCCAACGTCCGGGTCAAGGACCTGTCGGAGGAGGAGGCCAGCCGCATCGCCCGCATCATCGACGCCGAGGGCGAAGTGGAGGGCGACCTGCGCAAGGAGGTCGCGGTCAACATCAAGCGGCTGATGGAGATCGGCTCCTACCGCGGCGGGCGCCACCGCCGGAACCTGCCGGTCCGCGGCCAGCGCACCCACACCAACGCGCGCACCCGCAAGGGCCCGCGGCGCGGCATGATCCGCGCCAAGAAGACGGCGGTCTAGGAGACGAGATGAGCACGAAGGTGGTCGGGGCCAAGAAGGGCAAGAAGGAGAAGCGGCACGTGGTGCACGGCATCGCCCACGTGCACGCCTCCTTCAACAACACGATCGTGACCATCACCGATCTGGAGGGCAACGTGGTGTCCTGGTCGAGCGCGGGGACGCTCGGCTTCAAGGGCTCGCGCAAGGGCACGCCGTTCGCAGCCCAGCAGGCGGCCACCACCGCCGCCGGCAACGCTCGCGAGCACGGGCTGCGATCGATCGACATCCGGGTGAAGGGGCCGGGCAGCGGGCGCGAGTCCGCCATCCGCGCCCTGCAGGCGGCGGGGATCGAGATCAAGTCCATCAAGGACGTGACCCCCATTCCGCACAACGGCTGCCGCCCTCCCAAGCGGCGCCGGGTCTAAGGAGTCTCTAGCGTGGCGAGATACATCGGTTCGGTCTGCCGGCTCTGCCGCCGGGAAGGCATGAAGCTCTTCCTCAAGGGCGACCGCTGCTTCACGGAGAAGTGCGCGATCGAGAAACGCAACTACGCCCCCGGGCAGCACGGCAAGGGCGGGCGCATCAAGCAGAAGCTGCAGGGCTACGGCCTGCAGCTGCGCGAGAAGCAGAAGGTGAAGCGGCTCTACCGCATGCTCGAGGGCCAGTTCGCCCTCACCTTCCAGCGCGCCTCCCAGGAGAAGGGCGTCTCCGGCGAGCTGCTCCTGCAGAAGCTGGAGCGGCGCCTCAGCAACGTGGTCTACCGCCTCGGCTTCGGCAGCTCGCAGGCACAGGCGCGGCAGCTGGTCCGCCACGGGCACGTCCACGTGAACGGCCGCAAGATCGACATCCCCTCCTACCAGGTGCGGGTGGGCGACCAGCTGACGCTGGCCCCGCGCACGGCGAAGAACGCGCTGGTGCAGTCCTCCGTGGAGGCCGTCAAGGGCCGCGGGGTGCCGCGCTGGCTGGAGCTCGACCCCGCCACCATGAGCGCGAAGGTGCTGGCGTTGCCGGCGCGCGACGACGTCAGCTTCCCCATCCAGGAGCAGCTGATCGTCGAGCTGTACTCGAAGTAGCGAAGAGACAAATGCCGCGGGGCGGGGGCGCCCCCGGCCGGAGGGTCCTGAGAAATGCTTTGGAAAGGCTTCCAGAAGCCGAAGCGGCTCGAGGTCGATCGCGACACGCAGACCGACCACTACGGCCGGTTCTACGCGCAGCCGTTCGAGCGCGGCTTCGCCACCACGGTCGGCAATGCGCTGCGGCGGGTGCTGCTCTCGAGCATCGAGGGTGCGGCCGTCACCGCCGTGCGCGTGGAGGGCGTGCTGCACGAGTTCTCGCCCATCCCGGGGGCGATGGAGGACACGACCGACCTGATCCTCAACCTCAAGCGCGTCCCCCTCAAGATGCACGTCGACCACCCCAAGACGCTGACCCTGCGCACCTCGGAGCCGGGCGAGGTGCGCGCCAAGCACATCACGCCGGACGCCGACGTCGAGGTGCTCGACCCCGAGGCGTACATCGCCACCCTGGGCGCCGGGGCCACGCTGGCCGTCGAGATCCGGGTCAAGCCGGGCCGCGGGTACGTCTCCGCCGACAAGAACTTCGACGAGGATCTCTCCATCGGCTGGATCCCGCTGGACTCCGTGCACTCGCCGGTGAAGAAGGTCAACTACTTCGTGGAGCAGGCGCGCGTCGGGCAGGCCACCGACTACGAAAAGCTGACGCTCGAGGTCTGGACCAACGGCGCCGTGTCGCCGCGTGATGGCGTCGGCCTCGCCGCCAAGCTGATGAAGGACCACCTGCAGATCTTCATCAACCTGGAGGAGGAGGACGAGGAGGAGGGCGTCGAGACGCCTCCGGTCGAGGTCTCCGACGAGGAGAAGGGCGCCCTCTACGAGAAGCTCAACAAGAGCGTCGACGAGATGGAACTCTCGGTCCGTTCCTACAACTGCCTCAAGAACGCGAACATCCGCACCATCGGCGAGCTCGTGCAGAAGACCGAGGGCGAGATGCTCAAGACCAAGAACTTCGGCCGCAAGTCACTCAACGAGATCAAGGAGATCCTGGCCAACATGGGTCTCTCGCTCGGCATGAAGCTCGACGACTGGCCGCAGGCGCAGAAGTAGGCGCTCGGGGACCGCCGATCATGAGACACCGCGTCGCCCACCGCAAGCTGGGGCGCATCACGCCCCACCGGATCGCGCTGTTGCGCAACCTCACCACCGCTCTCTTCGACAAGGAGCGCATCCGCACCACTCTGCCGAAGGCGAAGGAGGTTCGCTCCTTCGCCGAGAAGCTGATCACCCTGGCTCGCCGCGAGGAGGACCGCCTTCACGCCCGGCGGCTGGTCGCCCGCGACATCCAGAACCCGGTGGTGGTGAAGAAGCTCTTCGACACCCTGGGGGCCCGCTTCGCCACCCGCCCGGGGGGCTACACCCGCATCCTGCGACTGGGCCCGCGGCACGGCGACGGCGCGGAGATGGCGTACCTGGAGCTGGTCGGCTACGAGTACAAGCCGCCCAAGGAGAAGTCCCCGGCGAAGGCCGGCGACTCCCGCAAGGAGGCGAAGGCCGAGGAGCCGAAGCCGGTGGCCAGGAAGGGCAAGTCGAAGGGGAAGGACGAGGAGGCCGCGGCCGAGTAGACGACGCGGGCCTGGCGTCTGGGGCCGCCCCCGCCGCTGCTACTGACGGGGCTTGGGGCCCGTGGGGTTGGGGCCCACCGCCCCTCCCGTGACCGCCTGCGGCGACGACGTCGCGACCGGGCCGGCGGGGGCAGCCGCCACGCCCGGCGCCGGCTGCGGGCGGACCACCGCGGTCGCCTTGTCCTCGCCGTAGCTGAAGACGGCCGTGAGGTAGGCGCGGTCGGCCCGCGTGCGGCGGAAGACCCAGGAGGCGACCGCCCCCTCCGCGGCCTTCTTCAGCAGGTCGGGGCCGGCGACCGACTGGACCAGCGTGGTGCCGGCGGCGCTGACGGAGAACTGCACCTCCACCGTGCCGGTCGCCCCGGCGATGCGGGCGAACGGCGGTGCGACCGGCCGGCGGCCGCGGGTGAGGTCGGGGACGCCCGGCTGCAGGGTGACGTCATGGATGGCGGAGACGCCGTTCTCGGGCGGCGCCTGCGGCGGCGGCGCCGTGATCACCTCGACGGGCGGAGGAGCCGTCTGGCCAGCCGTTGGCGGTGTGCCGCGGGCGGTCGCCGGGGCCGGGCCCGCCGGCGGCGGGACCACGGGTGCCGGTGAGACCGGCTGCGACGGCGGCGGCGCCTTGTCGGGACCGGAACCCGGCTGCGAGGGGGCGGCGAGCGGAGGCGGCAGGGGATGGTCGCCGGCCCCCGTCCCCGTCGTTGCCGGCGCGGTGCCGGACGAGGCGATCGGCGGCGTCTGCGCCTGGGGCGCGGCGGCCGGGGGCTTCGGCGCTGTCGGAGCCGGTGCCGCCGGAGTCGTTGCCGCCGGAGTCGTTGCCGCCTGAGTGGGGGAAGCCGGAACGGGGGAAGCCGGAGCGGACTCCGCCAGCAGGTCGCTCCGCTGCAGGCCGCCCGCCTTCAGAACGACGCGCGCGTCGGCCGGACGGGAAGGATCGAACTCGGCTGCCACGCGGAACGAGAGGCTCGCGTCGTCCGGCGGCGGCGTGAAGCGCCAGGTCTGCAGCGCCTGCAGCAGCGCGCCGGCCCAGGGCTCGCTGCCCTCGACGACGCGCGCGGCGGCGACGCGGCCGTCCGCCTCCAGCGTGAGCTCGGCGGTGGCGGTGCCCCGGCCCTGGGCGTCCTTTGGGATCGACGGGACCACGCCCTGCCGCAGCTCCGGGACGCCCGCCTCCCGCACCAGCTTGGGCAGGGCGAGCGAGAAGGTGATCGCCTGGGTGAGCCGCACGCTCACGGCCTTGCCGCCCATCCGTGCCGGCTCGTACTGCCACTGCTTCGCCGCGGCGATGGCCGCCTCGTCCAGGCCGGGCACGCTGCGCACGACGGTGGCGGAGGTGACGCGTCCGTTGGGGTCGATCACCAGGTCGAGGATGACGATCCCCCGCAGGCCCTGGGCGATCGCCTCCGGTGGGTACACCGGCTGGACATGCTTCGTCTTCTTGGGGACCGGGACGCCGCCCTCGCCGGCGAGGAGCGGCTGCTCCTGGTCGGCGAGCAGCGAGGGCCCGGAGAAGAGCGCAGCGAGCAGCAGCAGCGCGGCACGGCTGACCAGCTTCATGGGGAAAGTCTAGCGCCGTTCAGCCGGTGCTGCTGGCGGCGGCGCTACTCCTCTTCCTTCACCTCGCCGCGCTCGGCCTTGGCGGCGGCGATGATCTTCTCCTGCAGGTGGCCGGGGACCTCGTCGTAGTGGTCCATCTCCATGTGGTACGAGCCGCGGCCGCCGGTCATCGAGGTGAGCTCGGCGTCGTAGGAGAGCATCTCCGCCAGCGGCACCTCGGCCTTGATCACCTGGGCGGACCCGCGCGGCTCCATCCCCTGGGGCCGCCCGCGCCGGCTGGAGAGGTCGCCCATCACGGCCCCGGCGTACTCGTCGGGCACCGCGATCTCCACCTTCATGATCGGCTCCAGCAGGGTCGGCCGGCACTTGGGCACCGCGTCCTTGAAGGCCAGCGAGCCGGCGATCTTGAAGGACATCTCGGAGCTGTCGACGTCGTGGTACTGGCCGTCGTACAGCTCCACCTGGAAGTCCACCATGGGGTAGCCGGCCAGGAAGCCCTTCAGGCGGGCGTCCTGGATACCCTTCTCCACCGCCGGGATGAAGTTCTTGGGGATGGAGCCGCCGAAGATGTCGTCGACGAACTTGAAGTCCGAGCCGCGCGGGAGCGGCTTCATGCGGATCTTGCAGTCGCCGAACTGGCCGTGGCCGCCGGTCTGCTTCTTGTGGCGCCCGTGCGCCTCGCACGAGCCCTTGATCGTCTCCCGGTAGGGGATCTTGGGCTTCTTCAGGTTGACCTCGACCTTGTAGCGCTTGCGCAGCCGGGCCACCACCACCTCGATGTGGAGCTGGCCCATGCCGGACAGCAGCATCTCGTGGGTCTGCGCGTCGCGCGAGACCCGCAGCACCGGGTCCTCCTCCAGCAGCCGCTGCAGGGCGGTGGAGATCTTGTCGTCGTCGCCGCGGGTCTTGGGCTCGATGGCGAAGGTGGTGGCCGGCTCCGGGAACTCGACCTTGGGGTAGACGATGGGGCTCGCCTTGTCGGCCAGGGTGTCGCCGGTCTGGGTGTCCTTGAGCTTGGCCACCCCGCCGATGTCGCCGGCCGAGAGCTCCGGCACGTTGGTCTGGGCCTTGCCCTGAAGCAGGAACAGCGAGCCCACGCGCTCCGCCTCGTCGCGGGAGACGTTGTGGACCGGCGAGTCGGACTTGAGGACGCCGGAGTAGACGCGGAACAGGCTGATGCGGCCGGCGTGCGGATCGACGACGGTCTTCCACACGTAGGCCGAGAGCGGGGCATCGGCGGCCGGGGGGCGAGTGGCCTGCGCCTCGCTCGCGGGGTCGAGCCCGCTGGCCGGGGGCCGCTCCGCCGGCGAGGGCAGCAGGTCCACGATGGCGTCGAGCAGCGCGTGCACGCCGACGTTGACCAGGGAGGAGGCCGGCATCACCGGGTGCAGCCGCCCGCAAACCACAGCCTGGCGCAGTCCGCTGGCCAGCTGCTCCTGGCTGAGCGTGCCCTTGTCGAAGAACTCCTCCATCAGCTCCTCGTTGCTCTCGGCCACCATCTCCACCAGCTTCTCGCGCGCGGACTTCGCCGACTCCTGCACCTCGGCCGGGACCTCGGCCGACTCGCACTTGCCGCTGCCGTCGGTCGCGTAGAGGAAGGCGCGCTGCGCCACCAGGTCGACGATGCCGGCGAAGCCGCGCTCGCGGCCCACCGGGATGGCGACCGGCACCGCGCTGCGGCCGAAGGCGCGCTCCACGGTCTCGAGGGCCCGCTCGAAGGAGGCGTTCTCGCGGTCCATGCGGTTGACCACGACCAGCCGGGCCAGGCCCTGCTCCTCGGCGTAGCCCCACACCTTCTCGGTCTGCACCTCGACCCCGGAGACCGCGTCCACCACCACCAGCGCGGAGTCGGCCACCCGCAGGCCCAGCCGGGCCTCCGACAGGAAGTTGGCGTAACCGGGGGTGTCGATCAGGTTGAGCTTGTTCTTCTTCCACTCGCAGAATGCGAGCGCCGCCTGCAGGCTGATCTTGCGCTCCACCTCGTCGGGATCGAAGTCGGTCACCGTGGTGCCCTCGTCCACCCGCCCCAGCCGGTTGACCGCGCCGGCGTCGAAGAGCAGGGCCTGCGCAAGCGAGGTCTTGCCGCTGCCGCCGTGCCCCACCAGCGCCACGTTGCGGATCGCCGGAGCGTCGTACACCTTCATGAGCGCGTCCCTCCAGATGCAGGCAAAGGCGGATCATACACCCCGCCCGCGGTGGCCCGCGAGCGTTACCATTGGGGTCGTGGCGCTGGCGGGCAGGGGTGTCTACGTGGCGTTCGACGCGCGTGCCGTGAGTGCCGCCGCCGTCGGCCGGTCCCTGGCCGGCGTGCGGCTGGCGGGTTTCGCGCGGGAGCCGCTGGCGCCGGGCGCCCTGGCACCGTCGGCCGCCGGCCGCAACCTGGGCAGGGCGGACGAGGTGCGCGAGGCGATGGGGCGGGCGCTGCAGCGCCTGCGTCACAGCGGCGGACAGGTCACGCTGGTGCTTCCCGACGGCGTGGCGCGCCTCGCCCTGGTCGAGCTCGCCGCCGACGCGGATGCCCGCGACTACGTCCGCTTCCGCCTGGCGGGCTCGCTGCCCTGGCCGGCCGCCGACGGGCTGGTCGAGGTGCTGCCGGTAGGACGCGGCCGCGTGATCGGCGCGGCCGTGCGCCGCGCCACCGTCGCCGAGTACGAACAGCTGGCCGCCTCTGCCGGCCTGGAGGGCGAGCGTGTGCACCTCGCCCCGCTGCTCGCGCTGGCGGGGGTGGCGCGGGCGCGCGACGCCGTCCACGTGATGCTCGGCGACACCGTCGTCAGCCTGGCTGCCGTGCGCGACGGTGCGGTGGCCGTCTTCCGGAGCCGCCGCCGCGACGTGGCCGAGGACGAGGCGGACCGCCTGCTGGCGGAGGCGACGCGCACGGCGCGGCTGGCCGGCGACGGGGCGAGCGCGCCGCGCGTGGTCTTCTCGGGGTCCGACGCTGCCCGGCTGTGCGCCCAGATGGGTGCCGAGGCTGCGGTCGCCGTACCCGGGAGCGGAGAGTGGCCCCATGCAGCGGAAGCGGCCTGGCTGCCCGGGGTGGTGACGTGAGCCTGCAACCCGACTTCGCGACGGCGCCCCGCTCGCGCCGCCGGCCCTCCTGGGAGGCGGTGCTGCTGGTCGGTGCGGCGCTGGTGCTCCTCTACTCCGCCTTCGCCGCCTGGCGGGCACGGAGCGAGGCCGACTTCGCGGTCGAGCGCGTCGCCGTGGCGCACCGGGAGATCGACCAGACGGCCGCCCGGCTGCGGGCGCAGAGCCCGGTGGCGAGGGACGCCGACCGGCCGGCGCCCTCGCACATCCTCGCCGCCATCGCCCGCGTCCTGCCGGGCGACGCGCGGCTGGTGGGGCTCACCGTCGACTACACGCACGGGGTGGGCCTCGAGCTGCAGGTGGAGGCGCGCGACGCCGCCGCCTGGGACCGCCTGCTGGCGCGCCTGGACGTCTCGGCCGACTTCGCCGACGTCGAGCCCGGGCCCGAGAAGCGCGAGGCCGAGGTGCGCAGCGTGGTGCGGGCGCGGTGGACGGGAGGAGGGCTGTGAGCGCGCGGGTGCTGGCGGCGGCCCTGCTGCTGGGGGCGGCGGGGCTCTGGCTCGCCGTCACCCTGCCGGCGCTCCGCGAGCGCGACTCTGCCTACGTCGAGTTCGCCCAGGTCCGCCAGCAGCGCGAGCAGCTGCGGTCGCAGCTGGCCGCTTCCGAGGCCAGGAGCGCCGCCTTGCGCAGCCCGGAGGCGGGCGCCGCCGCCGTGCGCGCGGTGCGCGCGTCGCTGCTGCGGGCGTCCTCGGGGCTGGGAGTGGCCGACGTGCAGATCGCGACCAGCGGCAGCGGCGGGCGGCCGGGGGCCAGCGGGCAGCTGAGCGCCGAAGGCCGCATGGCGGAGGTGGTCACGCTGGCGGACCGCCTGGCGCGCCGCGACTCCGGCGTGCGGGTGGAGCACGTCCACTTCGCCGCCAGCGGCGGGGGCTCGTCGCGGATGCGCGTGGACCTCGACTGCGCGACGGGGAGCGCCGGCCCGTGAGGTCCCGCACCGGTCTGCTGACCGCGCTGGCCTGCGTGGTGCTGGCGGTGGCACTGGCCTTCGGCCTGACCCGCGCCGCCGCGCCGCCGGCGCCGGCGCCGCGTGCGGCCGCCCCCGCGCCGACGCCAGCCCCGCCCCCGGCTGCCGCGGAGCCCGACCCCAGGCAGCTGCGCGACGTGTTCCGTTTCGCCGACGAGATGCCGCCCGCTCCGCCCGCGGCCGAGCGCCGCGGCGGCCGGCCCTATCCGTCGCCGGTGGCCACGGTCACGCCGCCGCCCGGCCCGCGGCTGGTCGGGCTGCTGCGCCGGCCGGGCGGTCTGGTGGCGGTGCTGAGCCTCGAGGGCGAGGTGGAGCTGGCGGCGGCCGGCCAGGCGGCGGCGGGTGTCACCGTGCTGGCGGTCGACGAGGACGGGGCGCGCGTGCGCCGTGCGGACGGCAGCGAGGAGACACTGACTCTGCCCGAGCCCGAGTGAGCAGGTTGCCCCCGTCGGACCCGAGTGTGCTATCGTCCGCCGACTTCCGGGGGGTGCCATGGCGCTTCGGGAGAAGTTCGGACGGCTCGTCCTTCTCGAGGAGACCGAAGTCTCGGCGCTCGGGCGCGAGCTGCGCGCGGCCCGTGTCGGCCCGTCCGGGCTGGACCGGATCGTCACCGTCACCTGCTTTGCGCCGGCAGTCTCCTCGCACGCCGCCGCCACCAAGCGGTTGATGGACGAGGCGCGCCTCGCTGCCCGCCTGCAGAACGCCGGGCTGGTGCGCGTGCTCGGCATCGGCCGAGTCGAGCAGACCTTCTACGTCTCCACCGAGCTGGTCGAGGGCCGGACGGTCGCCGCCATCGTGGAGCGCTGCGCGCGCGACTCCTTCCCCTTCGCCGCCGACCACGCGCTGATGATCGCCAGCCGCGCGGCGGCGGCGCTCGAGTACCTCCACTCGAAGAAGGACGACGCCGGGCGCATCCTGTTCCACGGCCTGCTGGCGCCCTCGCGGGTGGTGGTCGCCTTCGACGGCGAGGTGAAGCTGAAGGGCCTGGGGCTGTGGCCGGCCCTGCGCGACACCGGCCTGCTGGACGAGGCACAGCGGGCGCGGCTCGCCCCGGAGCAGAAGGACGGCGCAGCCGGCGACCCGCGCTGCGACGTGTACGCGCTCGCGCTGCTGCTGCTGGAGTCGCTCGCCGGCTCGCTGCCGGCGGACCCGCTGGCCGCGTTGCCGTCCGCACGGCTGACCAACGCCGCCGGCGAATCGCTGCCGCTGCCGAAGCCGCTCTCCGACCTGCTGGGCCGCGCGCTGGCGCGCGACCCCCTGGCGCGCTTCGGCTCCATCGCCGAGATGCGGAAGGCCATCGACACCCTGCTCTTCTCTGGGGACTTCACCCCCACCACCTTCGACCTCGCCTTCTTCATGCACACGCTGTTCCGCGAGGAGATGGAGCGCGAGGCGCGGGAGATCGAGGAGGCGCGCAAGGCCGACTACCGGGAGTTCGTCGACGACCGCTCGAAGCCGGCCGCCGCGGCTGCCGCCGGCCCGGACGCGTCGCAGGTCCTGATGGAGCCGCCGCTCGCCGCGGTGCTGAGCGAGGCGCCACCGCCCGCGCCGGCGGCTTCCCCGGCCGCGCCGCCGGCCGTCCGGGCCGAGCCGGTGCCGTCGCCGGCGCCCCTGGCCGAGGCCGCCGCCGAGCCGTCCGTCGTGGCGCGCGAGAGCCCGCGGCCCGCACGCGACGCCGCCCATGCCCGCGAGGCTGCGGCCAAGCTCACCTTCGGCGGCGTCGCCACCGCTCGCCCGCCGTCCCGGCGCGGCCTGTGGATCGCCCTCGGGGTCGTCGGCCTGCTGGCGGTGGCCGGCGCCGGGGTCCTCTACGTCGCCCGCCGTCCCGCCGCCGCCACCACCACCACCACCACCCTGTCGCCCGAGGCGGTCGCCGCCATGCAGCGGGTGAAGCAGCTGGAGGACCGCATCGCGCAGCTCGAGCGCGAGCGGGCCGAGGCCGAGGCCAAGGCCGCCGACGAGGCGAAGAAGAAGCTGGAGAGCCAGGCAGCGGCGAAGGGCCGCACCGTGGACGCGGCCGTTCTGCAGCGGGCGCAGGAAGAGGCCCGGGCGCGGGCCCGCGCCGAGCAGGAGAAGAAGCAGCAGGACGAGCTGGCCCGGCTGGCGGAGCAGCGCAAGGCCGAAGAGAAGCGCATCGCCGAGGCCTCGCCGACGCCACCCTCGACCACGACCACCACCGCGCCGGCCGAGACGGTCACCGCCACCCCGGGCGGCGCGGCGCCCGGCGCCAACGCGACCGAGGTCGCGACCCAACCGGCGCCGCCGGCCGTGGTGCCGACTCCGGCGATCGCCGCCACACCGCTGGTGACGGAGGCCGTGCCCGAGAAGGAGGCGCGCATCGTCCCGCCGATGCTGCTCAGCCAGACGCCGCCGCGCTACCCGCCTATCGCCCAGCAGCGCGGGATCGAGGGCATCGTGGAGCTGACCGCACTGGTGGACGAGACCGGCCACGTGGCCGAGGTGCGCGTCACCCGCACCCAGCCGGCGAAGATCGGCTTCGAGGAAGCCGCCATGCAGCACGTCCGCACGAGGCGCTACAAGCCCGCCACGCGGGACGGCACGCCCATCCGGATGGTGGTGCCGATCGTGGTGAAGTTCACCAAGTCGCGCTAGGCATTGGAGAACGGGGCGGCCGCAGCCGCCCCGCTCTCCGGCAGGGTGCGGGAGGCACCCCGCCGACGACCCGAGCTAGAAGCCGCCGCCGTGCGGCATGCCGCCGCCCATCGGCGCCTTCTCCTCCTTCTCCTCCGGGATCTCGGAGACGAGAGCCTCGGTGGTCAGGAGCAGGGAAGCGATGGATGAGGCGTTCTGGAGCGCCGAGCGGACGACCTTGGTCGGGTCGATGACGCCCGCCTCGACCAGGTTCTCGTACTCGTCGGTGAGCGCGTTGAAGCCCTCGTCGGTCCCCATCTCGCGCACCCGCGCCACCACCACGGCGCCCTCGAAGCCGGCGTTGCCGGCGATCTGGCGCAGCGGCTCCTCGAGCGCGCGGCGGACGATCGCGACGCCGACACCCTCGTCGCCAGAGGCCTTGACACCGTCCATCGCCTTCTGGGCGCGCAACAGGGCCACGCCTCCGCCGGGGACGATGCCCTCCTCGACCGCGGCCTTGGTCGCGTGCATGGCGTCCTCGACCCGGGCCTTCTTCTCCTTCATCTCGGTCTCGGTGGCCGCCCCGACCTTGATCACGGCGACGCCGCCGACCAGCTTGGCCAGCCGCTCCTGCAGCTTCTCGCGGTCGTAGTCGGAGGTGGTCTCCTCGATCTGGGTGCGGATCTGCTTGACCCGGCCCTCGATCGCCTTGGCGGTGCCGGCGCCCTCGACGATCGTGGTGTTGTCCTTGTCGATGGTGATCTTCTTGGCCTTGCCCAGATCGTCGAGCTTCAGGTTCTCCAGCTTGATGCCGAGGTCCTCGGTGATGGCCTTGCCACCGGTGAGGATGGCGACGTCCTCCAGCATGGCCTTGCGGCGGTCGCCGTAGCCCGGGGCCTTGACGGCCGCGACCTGCAGCGTGCCGCGCAGCTTGTTCACCACCAGGGTGGCCAGGGCCTCGCCCTCGACTTCCTCGGCGATGATCAGCAGCGGCTTGCCCAGCTTGGCCACCTGCTCGAGCACGGGCAGCAGGTCCTTCATGCTGGAGATCTTCTTCTCGTGGATCAGCACCAGCGCGCTCTCGAGCACGACCTCCATGCGCTCGGGGTCGGTCACGAAGTAGGGCGAGAGGTAGCCGCGGTCGAACTGCATGCCCTCCACCACCTCGAGCGAGGTCTCCAGCGTCTTCGCCTCCTCGACGGTGATGACGCCGTCCTTGCCCACCTTCTCCATGGCCTCGGCGATGATCGAGCCGATGGTCTCGTCGTTGTTCGCCGAGATGGTTCCGACCTGGGCGATCATCTTGCCCTTGACCGGCTTGCTGAGCTTCTTCAGCTCCTCGGTGACCACGCCGACGGCCCTCTCGATGCCGCGCTTGATGTCCATCGGGTTGGCGCCCGCGGTGACGTTCTTGATGCCCTCGCGGTAGATCGCCTGCGCGAGCACGGTGGCGGTGGTGGTGCCGTCGCCGGCGACGTCGGAGGTCTTGGAGGCGACCTCGCGCACCATCTGTGCGCCCATGTTCTCGAGCGGCTCCTTGAGCTCGATCTCCTTGGCGACGGTGACGCCGTCCTTGGTGATGAGCGGGGAGCCGAACTTCTTGTCGAGAACGACGTTGCGGCCCTTGGGACCGAGCGTCACCTTGACCGCGTCGGCCAGCCGGTTGACGCCCCGCAGCACCGCCTGACGCGAGTCGTTTCCGTACGTGATCTGCTTCGCCATTTTCTTGCTCGGCCTCCCTTAACCGATCACCGCCAGGACCTCGTCCTCGCGCAGGATGAGGTACTCCTCGCCGTCGATCTTGATGTCGGTGCCGGAGTACTTGCCGAAGAGGATCTTGTCGCCGGCCTTCACGTCGAGGGCCAGCTTGGTGCCGTTGTCGAGCACCTTGCCGTTGCCCACCGCGATCACCTCGCCCTCCTGGGGCTTCTCTTTCGCGGTGTCGGGGATGATGATCCCGCCCTTCACCGTCTCCTTCTCCTCGATGCGCCTGACCAGCAGGCGATCGTGAAGCGGTCGAACCTTAGCCATTCTTCGCTCTCTCCTTGATTGAACCGTTCGATCAATTGCCAAACTCACGGGGGGCCGGGAGTCGCGCACCCGCAGCCGGCTGGCAGTCGTTGCTGCTGACTGCTAGGAAGATATTCGCCTGCTAGCAGACTGTCAAGGCGAGTGCTAACGGCGAGCGCCCTTCACCCAGCCGAGAGGGCCGTCAACGCTTGTTGAGACTGAGTCTCAACAAGCTCAGGGCTGCAGCTTGTACTCGCCGATCTTCTTCCCCAGCGTGTTGCGGTGGATCTTGAGGTCGGCGGCGGCGCGGGAGAGGTTGCCGCGGTGCCGCTGCAGGACGCGGGCGATGAAGCGCTTCTCGAACTCGCGCTTCGCTTCCTCGAAGTGGATCCCCTTTTCCACCATCTCGGTGACGAGGGCTTCCAGCTGCTGCTTCACGGCGGCGCTCCCCTTGAGCCGGGCCCTCGGGCCCGGGCCTTCCCTGCCTAGCGGGCGGCCCCCCGGAGGCGCTCGAAGGCCTCCGCGTACTTCTCCACCGTGCGCGCGACCACCTCGGGCGGCAGCTCGGGGCCGGGCGGCTGCTTGTTCCAGTCGAGGGTCTCCAGGTAGTCGCGCACGAACTGCTTGTCGAAGCTGGGCTGCGGGCGCCCGGGCGCGTAGCCCTCGCGCGGCCAGAAGCGCGAGGAGTCCGGCGTCAGCGCCTCGTCGATCCACATCATGCGGCCTTGCCGCACCCCGAACTCGAACTTGGTATCGGCGAGGATGATGCCGCGCGCCTCCGCGTGGGCCCGCGCGCGGCGGTAGAGCTCGAGGCTGGTGCGGCGCGCCTCGGCCGCCCGCTCGCGGCCCACGGTGGCCTCCATCGTCTCGAACGGGATGTTCTCGTCGTGGCCCGTCTCGGCCTTGGTGGCGGGGGTGAAGATGGGCGGGTCCAGGCGGTCGGACTCGCGCAGCCCCGGCGGCAGCGCGATACCGCACACCGCGCCCGTCGCCTTGTAGTCCTTCCAGCCCGAGCCGACCAGGTACCCGCGCACCACGCACTCGACCGGCAGCACCTCCGTCTTGACCACCACCATCGAGCGGCCCTCGAGCTGGTCGCGGAAGCGCTGCAGGTTCGCGTCGTAATCCGAGACGTCGGCGCTGACGACGTGGTTCTCCACCACCTCGCGCAGGAGGTCGAACCAGAACAGCGACAACTGGGTGAGGACGACGCCCTTGCCGGGGATGCCCGTCGGCAGCACCACGTCGAAGGCGCTCAGCCGGTCGGTGGCCACGACCAGCAGCCGGTCGCCGAGGTCGTAGACGTCGCGGACCTTGCCCCGCTTCCACAGCTTCACACCGGGGAGGTCGGTCTGCAGGAGCGGTCTTGCCGTCGGGTCGATCTTCATGCTGTCGCACGCCGGCGGAAACGACGGGCTGTCCGGCCGTGCACCCGTCGGTTTCGGCGGAGGGTGCCGAGTCTACCGGAACCGGCTTTCGGGTGGCAAGGACGAAAACCCCCGACGAGCCCCTGCCACGGCGCCCGCGTGTCGCATGCCTACGCGCCGCACCGCGCCGGTAGCCGAGAAGTGCTCAGCGCGGCGTCGGGTTCGCGCGCTCGGCCGGCCTCGGGGTGGCGGCCGCCTGCTCCGCCGGCGGCCGAGCCGACGGCCGGGCGATCGGCTGGTCCGCGATGGCGGAGGCCGACTGCGACTCCAGGGTGACGTCGCCGTCTGCGCGCACTGTCACGTTCGCGCCGCCGCCGCCGAGCTGCGCCTGCAGGCGGTGGCCGGGACCGCCCTCGCTGCCGGTGGACGCGAGCCCCGGCAACTCCGACCGCACCTCGCCGCGGCGCGACTGCGCGAGGAGCGACAGCCGGCTGCCCTCGGGCACCGCGAGCCGGGCCTCGCCATTGCCGACCTCCACCGTGAGCGGCGCGTCGAGAACGGCGCGCGGTCGCAGCTGCGCCGACCCCCGCTGCACCTGGACGTCCACCGGTCCGCTGAAGCCCTCGAGCTGCACGTCGCCGTTCTCGGCGCGGACCCGCGCGCCGCGGGCGAGACCGTGCGCCTCCAGGCCGCCGAAGCGCGCGTGCGCCTCGACCGGACCTCCCACGCGGGCGAGGGTGATCCCGTCGTGCGAGGTCTCGGCGTCCACGCCTCCGGTGACGTCTTCGGCGTGGAAGCCGCCGTGCTCGACGCGGCCGCGCGCCTCGCCGCCCACGCGCTCGAGGTGCACGCCACCGAAGGAGGTCTCGAGGTCGGCCTTGCCGGTGACGTCGTTCGCCCGCAGCTCGGCGTGCGTCGCCCGCACCACCAGGTCGCCGCCGACGCCGTCCGCCGTCAGGCTGCCGTACTGCTGGCGCACCTCGAGTGCGCCCGTCTGCTCCGCCTTCAGGTCCCCGTGCTGCAGGTCGACCCGCGCCGGCCCGCGCAGGTCGCGCAGCTCGACGGCGCCGAAGCGCGAACCGAGCACCACCGGGCCGCCGACCTCGGACACCGACACGTCGCCGTGGCGGCTGTCGACCTTGAGCTCGCCCAGCAGGCGTTCCACCGAGACGCCTTCGAAGGACGAGGTCACGTCGGCCGCGGCGATCCCGGCGACGTCGACGCGGCCGTGCTCGTTGCGGACGGTGAGCACCGTGTCGGCCGGCGCCTCGACCTGCAGGTGGGTCTCGAACCCGACCTGCTCCCCGCGCTCGAGCTCGGAGCGGTTGGTGCCGACGCGGAGCGGCTGGCCGTCGCCGGCCAGGCGCAGCTCGATGCGGTCGGCAAAGGCGCGCGCCCTGTCCTCCGTCGGCTGGTACACGACCTTGCGCAGCTTGGCCCGCACCACCCCCGGCGCGCCGGCGATGACCTTCACGTCGCCGAAGGCGTTGCTGATCTCGACCCTCGGCGCGGCGCCCGAGAGCGCGCGCTCGGCGGTCTGCTCGAAGGACCAGGACGGGCCGTAGAAGCGGCCGCTCACCACCCGGCAGCCCTCGGGTCCCAGCCGCAGGTCGCCGTGCACGCTCCAGACGGTCTCGATGGTGGCGCCGAAGACGAGCAGCAGGAGGAGGAAGCCGATCTTGCGGCCGCTCATGAGGACCTCCGCGAGGCCCGGCGCATCGCCAGGTCGACGAGCTCGAGCACGCCCCAGAGAACGAACGACAGGGGCCACCAGGTTCGCAGCACCGCCAGCGTGTCCAGGCGGCCCATGTTGCCGAGCGTCCAGACGAGCCCGAGAGCGACGAGGCAGATCCCGAGCGTCAGCCCCTCGGGGCTGAAGACGCTAGACCTGCGGCGGCTCATTCGTCGACTCCACCGCCGGCGCCGACTCCGCGGCCCTCTTCTTTTGGATCGACTGGTAGACGAACCAGCCGCCCACCAGGATCAGCAGGATCGGCCACCAGCGCGCCAGACGCTCGAGGTCGAGCCAGCCCAGGTTGTTGAAGAGGATCAGCACGCCGAAGACGGCGAGCAGGCCGCCCCACAGCGGCGACTCGACGCCCGCGTCCTGCTCGGGCTCGCTGCGCCCGCCCAGGAACCGCTGGTTGATGGCGCTGGCTCCCTTCCAGGCGTCGATCACGTTGTAGAGGTACACGAAGGGGATCACGAACGCGAAGGGGAACTCGTGGCCGCTCGCGGTGAGGTAGATGCTGCCCACCCACGAGAAGAAGAACGCCAAGGCGCGGGCGATCTGGCCGTTGTAGACCTGGCCGAGGCCGGGGAACAGCGACAGGAACGCCGCCAGGCCCGGGCTCTTGGGGAGCCGCACGTACGGGCCCGCCGTGGGCACCGCGGCCACGGGGGGCACCGCGGCCGGCGGGGAAGGCACCGCGTGCACTGCGGGCTGCGGGTCGTAGGACTGGCTGCTCATCGTCATCATCTCCTTGCGCTACCGTCCTCGTTCACGGGGTGTTACGCGGAGGGGCGGCCGCCGGTTCTGAAAGCTGAGGCGACGGCGCTGGGGAGGGGGGGGGAGCCGCTGCCCCTTTTGGAGTCGCCCTCGCCCGGCGCGGGCCTCTGCCGCTCGATCAGCCTGCGGTAGTCCTCGAGACGCTCGTTGACGCGGTCGAGGCGGCCCTCGAAAGCCGTGCTCAGCACCACCCCGAGCACGCGCACGTCCTCCACCAGGCGGTCCTTGCGCTCGATCAGGTTGTTGCCGGCGCTCACCGTCTGGCCGACCAGCCGCTGGGCCGCTCGCGTCGGCCGCTCCGGACCGACCACCATCAGCAGGCCGCCGAGGGCGATGAGGGCGAACCCCGCCGCGGCGGCCTGGACCCAGGCGGGGACGACCAGCGCGGGCCGGGCGACCGGCGGGCGCCAGCGCGACGCCAGGACGGCGGCGGCGGCGCGCTGCGACAGCCCGAGCGGGGGCTCCAGCGCGGGATACGCACGCAACGCGGAGACCACCTCCTCGAGCGCCGCGCGCAGCGCGCGGCAGTCCACGCAGGACGCCAGGTGAGCGTCGAGCTCCCCACGCAGGATCTCGTGGAGGGTCCCCTCCAGGTGATCCGAGAACAGCTCCTCCGCCCGTCTGCACTCCATCGTCGTCACTCCCCGGCCGTGCCGGGCGCGAGCTGCGCGCGCCGCCCCATCAGGCGCTTCGCCAGCTCCAGCCGCGCACGGTTGATGCGGCTCTTCACCGTCCCCAGCGGGATCCGAAGCTCCGCGGCGATGTCCTCGTACGCCATCCCCTGCAGGTCGCAGAGGATGAGCGGCAGGCGCAGATCCACCGGCAGCGCCCGCAGTCCCCGGTGCACCAGGCTCGCCCGCTCCTGCCGCTCGAGCCCCGCGACGGGGTGCTCGCCCTCCGCCGGCATCGTGTCGAGCACGCGCGTGTCCTCGCTGCGGCGCAGCCTCTCCTGCTTGCGCCGCCGGTAGTGGTCGATCGCGTGGTTGCGCGCCACCGCCATCAGCCAGCCCCCGAAGGGACCCTCCGACGGCCGATAGCGATCGAGCGTCTGGTACACCTTGACGAAGACCTCCTGTGTCAGGTCCTCGGCCTCGTCGACGCGCCCCGTGAAGCGGTAGGCCAGGCCAAAGACCTTGCGAGCGTAGAGGTCGACCAGCGCGTGCCAGGCGGCCTCGTCACCCCGGCGACAACGGGGCAGAAGATCGGCGTCGGTGGTGGTCAATGTCTCCGTACCGGCCTCGGACGATCCCCTGCCGTTCAAAAGCCGGAACGCAGCGCCCGCAGGGCGAGTTCGACAATCGTGGGCGCGGAGCCCGCCGGAGGGGACCGGTTTGCGCTCGACGGCGCATTGTAGTAGAGTCCGCGGCGTCGATCAAGTTCCAAGTGCCTGAACTGGAAGAATTTGTGACCGGAGGAGCGCGTCGGTGAAGGGCCAGCGCGGGCGGCTCCTCCTCGGGCTGCTCGCGGCGATCGTCCTGCTCGCGCTCTTCTTCCGGGGGATCGACTGGGCCGGCCTCGGTTCCTCCCTGGCGGGCGCCCGGTGGCTCCCGCTCGCCGGCCTCGTCGGGGTCACGGTGGTCCTGTACGGGATCCGCGCCTGGCGTTGGGGCGGCCTGCTCGGTCCACTGGGCCGCGTGCGGTACGCGGACCTCTTCTCGGCGACGATGGTCGGCTTCGCCTCGGGGCTGCTCATCCCGCGTGCCGGCGAGCTGCTCCGCCCCTGGCTCGTCTCGCGGCGATACCCGATCCCGACCTCGGCCGGTGTCGCCACGATCATCCTCGAACGCATCGCCGACACCATCACCGTCCTGCTGCTGTTCGCGGTCTACCTCTTCGTCCTGCCTCCGCCGGCGGCGCAGGGAGAGGGTCGCGTCCTCTTCGACCTGTGGGGGGCGAGACTGACGGCCATGGGTTTCATCAAGGCGGCGGGCGCGCTCGCGCTCGCCGTGGTTGCCGCCGTGCTGGTGTTCCTGGCTGCGCTGCACGCGGACCCCGGCCGCGTGGTGGGCTGGGTCGAGGCACGGCTCGCCGGCGCGCCGCGCTGGCTGGGGGGACCGCTGGGCAGGATCCTGCGCTCCTTCTCCGACGGCCTGGCGGCGCTGCGCGCGCCCTTGCCGCAGCTCGCCGTCATCGGCCTGCAGTCGCTCGCCATCTGGCTGCTGATCGGCCTCGGCTTCCACCTCAACCACCTCGCCTTCGGCATCGACCTGCCGTACCGGGCGACCTTCCTGCTGATCGCCTTCCTGGTGGTAGGGGTGGCGATCCCGACCCCGGGCATGGTCGGCGGGTTCCACGCGTTCTACCTGCTGGCCCTGGCGGAGGTCTTCGGGATCGCTCGCGAGAAGGCGGTGGCCGCCGGGCTCGCCGCCCACGCCCTGACCAACCTGCCGATCCTGGTGTTCGGCCTCGCGCTGCTCGGGCGCGAGGGCCTCAGCCTCGGCCGGGTCGCCGCTGTGACCCGCGGCGAGGAGGCGCAACAGGAGGTGAGCCCGTGAAGTGCCCGTTCTGCTCCCACCTCGAGGACAAGGTCGTCGACTCGCGCGAGAGCAAGGAGGGCGACGTCATCCGGCGCCGCCGCGAGTGCCTCTCCTGCGGCAAGCGCTTCACCTCCTACGAGAGGATCGACCAGATCCCGCACCTGGTGATCAAGAAGGACGGCCGCCGCGAGCGCTTCGACCGCGAGAAGGTGATGCAGGGGCTGCTGCGGGCGTGCCAGAAGCGGCCGGTTTCCATCAAGACGCTGGAATCGGTGGTGGACCGGGTCGAGGCCATGGTCCAGGAGAGCCCGGACCGCGAGGTCCCGACGGTCCAGATCGGCGAGTTCCTGATGGACCGCCTGCGCGAGATCGACAAGGTGGCTTTCGTGCGCTTCGCCTCGGTGTACCGCGACTTCAAGGACGTCGACCAGTTCATGGCGACGCTCAAGGGGCTGCTCGAGGCGCGGTAGGGCCGTCCCGTCCGCGACCGCTGTCACCTCCGGGGTGTGGCTCTGGAGCTACACTGCTCCGGATGCCGCGGGAGCGCCTCCAGAACAACGTCAAGCTGGTGCTCTCGGTGGCCATCGGCCTGGTGCTGGTCTTCGCCCTCGCCGAGCACCTGCTGCGCAAGAGCAGCGACTACCAGCCGGACTTCCTGGCCTCGGCTCTCCTCTTCGGCCTGACCGTCCTCAACCTCTCGCTGCTGCTGGTCCTGCTGTTCGTCCTCGGCCGCAACCTCGTCCGCATGCTGATGGAGTGGCGGCGCGGGGTCTTCGGGGCCCGGCTGCGCGTGCAGCTCCTGCTGATCTTCCTGCTGATGGCGGTGGCGCCGTCGGCGCTGCTGCTGCTCGTCGGCAGCGACCTCATCCGCCAGGCGGTCGACCGCTGGTTCAACGTCGACGCCGAGCGCCTGCTCGCCTCCTCGCAGGCGCTGGGCGCCGCCTTCGAGACGCAGGTCGCCGACAACAGCCGGGTGCACGCGCGGCTGCTCGCCCGCGAGATCGAGGCCCGGGGGCTGCTGAACCCGGAGGCCCAGGTGCGGCTGCGGCGGATGGTGGAGACGCGTGCCCGCGAGCGCGAGCTGGATCTGGTGACCGTCTACGGCCGGTCGGGGGAGATCGTCTCCATCATGGACCCGCAGGTGCCCACCGTCGCCACCTGGGACGCGGCCTCCGGCCAGGCGCTCGCCGACCAGGCCCTCTCCGGACGGGAGGCCACCGGCACGGTCGCGCTCGGCGCCGGCCGGCTCGCCCGCGTGGCGGCACCGGTGGCCGGCCCGGACGGCAGGCCGGCGGGGGCGGTGGTCGTCTCCACCCTGGTGGCACCGGAGGTGGCCGCGGCGGTGCGCGAGGTCCAGGATCGCTACACGAAGTACCGCAAGACCCAGACCTACCGCGAGCCGATCCTGGCCTTCTACCGCTCGCTGTATCTGTTCCCGGCGCTGCTGATGCTGTTCGGGGCGGTGTGGCTGGCGCTCTACCTGGCGCGGCGCATCACCACGCCCCTGCGGCTGGTGGCCGAGGGGGCCGAGCGCATCGCCGCCGGCGAGCGGGGCGTCCGGGTCGACTTCCCGTCGGGCAGTGAGGAGCCGCGGGCGCTCATCGCGGCCTTCAATCGCATGTCGGAGCGGCTGGCGCGGACCGAGGAGGAGGCGGAGTTCTCGCGCGCCGGGCTGGTGCGCAAGAACCAGGAGCTGGAGGACCGGCGTCGGCTGACCGAGACCGTGCTGGAGACGGTCGGCACCGGGGTGGCGGTGGTCGACCAGGACGGCGTGCTGACCGCCGCCAACGCCGCGGCCCGCGAGCTGCTCGACTTCCCGCCCTCGTCGCTGGGCCTGCCGCTCGAGCGCGTGCTGCGCGGGCCCGGCCGCGACGACATCCGCAGCATCGTACTGCGGCTGCTCTCGGGCCGGGTCGCGCGCCAGCAGCGCGAGGTGATCGTGCCCTCGCGCGAGCGCGACCGGCACCTGGCCGTCACCGTGGTCAGCCTGCCGGGCTCGCTCGGCTCCGCCCCGGGGGCGCTGGTGGTGGTCGACGACCTCACCCCGCTGATGCGCGCGCAGAAGGTGGCGGCCTGGGGCGAGGTCGCCCGCAAGCTGGCCCACGAGATCAAGAACCCGCTCACCCCCATCCAGCTCTCGGCCCAGCGCATCCGCAAGGCCTGGCACAAGTCGGACCCGGCCTTCGAGCGGGTGCTCACCGAGTGCACGCGCTCGATCGTGGACGAGGTGGAGGCGCTCAAGAACCTGGTCGACGAGTTCGCCCAGTTCGCCCGGCTGCCGGCGACCAACCTGCAGCCGGCCTCGCTGCACGAGGTGGTCGAGCAGGCGCTCTCGCTGTACGACGGGCTGTCGCCCGGGATCACCATCGAGCGGCGGCTGGCCCGCGACCTGCCCCGGCTGAGGCTGGACACCGACCAGATGAAGCGCGTGCTCATCAACCTGGTCGACAACGCGGTCGAGGCCACCGAGGGACGCGGCTGCATCCAGGTGACGACCGACTACGACCGCTCCGCCGGCCGGGTCCGGCTGGTGGTGGCCGACGACGGCCCGGGGGTCGCCCCCGGCGACCGCGACCGCCTGTTCGTCCCGCACTTCTCGACCAAGAAGCGGGGCAGCGGCCTGGGGCTGGCGATCGTCAGCCGCATCGTGCAGGAGCACCTGGGCACCATCCGCGTGGAGGACAACGGCCAGCGGGGGGCCCGCTTCGTGGTGGAGCTTCCCGCGTGAGGACGAGGCGATGAGGGAGACGATCCTGGTGGTGGACGACGAGGCCGGCGTGCGCTCGTCGCTGACGGCGATCCTCGCCGACGAGGGATACGAGGTCGAGGGCGTGGGCAGCGGCGAGGCCGCCCTCCTCGCCCTGGAGGCGCGCCGTTACGACCTGGTGCTGCTCGACGTCTGGCTGCCGGGCGCCGACGGGCTGGAGGTGCTCTCGCACATCCGCCAGGCCGACACCGAGCTGCCGGTGGTGGTGATCTCCGGCCACGGCACCATCGAGACCGCCATGAAGGCGGTGCGCCTGGGCGCGTCGGACTTCGTGGAGAAGCCGCTCTCCCTGGAGAAGACGCTGCTCACCGTCCGCAACGCCCTGCAGCGCGGGCGGCTGGAGACGGAGGTGAAGGACCTCCGCCGCCGGCTGGACGAGCGCTACGTGATGGTGGGCGACAGCCCCGCCCTGCGGCGGCTGCGGGCGGAGATCGCCCAGGCGGCGCCCAGCAACGGGCGGGCCCTCATCTACGGCGAGAACGGCACCGGCAAGGAGCTGGTGGCCCGCAGCATCCACGCGCAGAGCCATCGCGCCCAGGGCCCCTTCGTCGAGGTCAACTGCGCGGCCATCCCCGAGGAGCTGATCGAGAGCGAGCTGTTCGGGCACGTCAAGGGTGCCTTCACCGGCGCGCTCACCGCCCGCAAGGGGAAGTTCGAGCTGGCCGACAGCGGGACGCTGTTCCTCGACGAGGTCGGCGACATGAGCCTCAAGACCCAGGCCAAGGTGCTGCGGGCACTGCAGGAGCAGCGCATCGAACCGGTCGGCGGCGCGGGCTCGGTGGCCGTGGACGTGCGGGTGATCGCCGCCACCAACAAGAACCTGGCCGAGGAGATCCGGGCCGGCCGCTTCCGCGAGGACCTCTACTTCCGCCTGAACGTCATCCCCTTCCAGGTGCCGCCCCTGCGCGAGCGGCGCGAGGACGTGCCCCTGCTGGCCCGCCACTTCATGGAGGCGCTCTCGGCCGAGCACGGCCGCCGGGCGCGGGAGATCGCGCCCGAGGTGCTGAAGCTGCTCTCGCAGCTCCCCTGGCCGGGGAACGTGCGCGAGCTGCGCAACGTGATCGAGCGGCTGGTGATCATGGCGCCGGGCGAACGGGTCGAGCTCCGCCACCTGCCGGCCTCGCTGCTCGACGCGCTGCCGGCCGGCGGCGAGGCCGACGCGCCGGCGCTGGGACCGCTGCCCGACTGCGGGACGCTGGCCGGGGCCCGCGAGGAGTTCGAGCGGCGCTACATCCTGCGCAAGTACCGCGAGGCGGGCGGCAACATGAGCCGCACCGCGGAGGCGCTGGGGGTGGAGCGGTCGAACCTCTACCGGAAGATGAAGGCCTACGGCCTCCTGCCGAGCCGACGCGACCCCGCGGAAGAAGCTTGAATCCCGCCGCCGCTCTCTCCATAATGCCGGCCGTAGCGAGGCACCGAATAGAGCATGTTCACTGCCGCTGAACCGGCCGCGCTTCCTCCGGTGCGGCGCGCCTGGCCGCGGCGTGCCCTGGTCGGGCTGTGGGTGGTGGTGTTCGTGCTCGCCGGCGTGGGGCTCGCCTCGCGCTGGGATTCCCTGGTCAGGCACCTCTCGCGGCCGCCGGTCGGTGCTTCGGCTGCGGACGGCACCCTGCGATGACCTGCCCCGCGTGCGGCGGGGAGCTGGTCGATGGCGGCGCTCGCTGTCCGGTGTGCGACGCTGCGGTCGCGCCGCGCGTCGAGGGTGCGCTCGCCGCCGACCCGCGGCAGGTCACCCCCCCGGCTCGCGCCCGCGGCCGCGGCGAGGCGCCCGCCGGGGAGCCGATCCGCGGTGTCCCGCCCCCGCGGCGTGAGTCTCGCGACGCCTGGCGCGAGGAAGTGCGCGACCGCATCCGCTCCCGCCGGCAGAAGCGGGCCGACGCCGGCCTGCCGCTGTTCGACCGGGCCGAGCCCTTGCCCTCGCCCGAGCCTCCCCCGGCGGCGGCCCCTGCCGCGCCGCCTCCGCCCTCCCCTCTGCGGCAACCGACGGACGCTGGCGAGTTGCGGCTGCAGCCGCCCGCCCCGGAGCCCCCGACGGTGGCTGAGCCCGCTCCCCCGCAGAGGCTCCCCGCGCCGGACGGCGACGAGCTCGTCTCGCCCGGGCTCAGCGAGGCGGAGCTCGCCGACCTTCCCCTGCGCGCGATCGGCGCGTCAGCCCCGAGGAGCGGGCAAGAGGCCCCGTCGCTGGTCGACGCGGCGCTCGCCGCGGCCGGGTCGAGGCCGGGCTCGCGCGGCCGGCAGGCACGCGTTCCCCCCGTGATGCCCTCGATCGAGGACGAGATCCTGCTGGCCGACGCCGACAGCGAGCCGGAGATCGCGCTGGAGCCGCCGACGCTCGCGGGGCCGTCCCCGGTGGAGCGGCCGGCCCGCGCCTTCGAGCGCTTCCAGGCGGCCGCCGTCGACCTCGCCGTGTTCGTGCTGCTGGGCACGGTGGTCGTCTACTTCGCCGGCCGCGCGGCCCGCGTGCCGCTGACCAGCCTGGTCGTGACCTGGCCGTGGCTGGTGTCGTTCCTCGGCCTGCTGGCGGTGTTCTACGCGGGCTACTTCACCGGCGGCACCGGCCAGACACCCGGCAAGCTGATCACCGGCCTGCGGGTGGTGGGCACGGGCGGCCGCCCTCCCGGCTATCCGCGCGCCGCGGGCCGCGCGCTCACCGGCCTGCTCGGCGTGCTCGGCGTCGGCGCCGGCCTGCTGCCGATCCTGTTCGACCCCGCCCGCCGGGCGCTGCACGACCGCCTGTTCCGCACCCGCGTCGTCCGCCACTGAGGACGGCCCGGCCGGGCGGCCGAGCCTCCCTCCTCCGCCACGGCTTATGATCGTTCGATGCAGCGCGCGATCGACTTCCTGGCCCGGGTGGTGGCGACGGCCTTCGGCAGCGGCTACTCGCCGTTCGCCCCCGGCACCGCCGGGTCCGCCGTGGGTCTGCTGCTGTTCATCCCCCTGGCGCGCCGCCCCTGGCCCTGGCAGCTTCTGGCCTGCGCCGTCGTGTTCCTGGTCGGCGTGGCCGCCGCCGGGCGGGTGGCGGCGCTCCTGAAGATCGAGGACCCCGGGCTGGTGGTGGTGGACGAGGTGGCGGGCCAGTGGCTCACGCTCACCGCGCTGCCGTTCACGCCGGCGGTGGCGGTCGCCGGCTTCGTGCTCTTCCGGGCCATGGACGTGCTCAAGCCGTGGCCGGCGCGCGACCTCGAGCGGCTGCACGGCGGCTGGGGGATCATGCTCGACGACGTGATGGCCGGCGTGTACGCGCATCTGCTGCTGCGGGTGGGGCTGCTGATCTGGCCGGTGGCCGTCTCGTGAACGCCGAGCTGGTGGCGATCGGCAGCGAGCTGCTCGGCCCCCTGCGGGCCGAGACCAACACGCTGTGGATCACCGAGCAGCTGCTGGAAGCCGGGGTCTCGGTGGCGGCGCGGGTGACGGTGGCCGACGAGCTGCCGCTGATCGCCTCGGCCTTCCGCGCGGCCCTCGGGCGCGCTGACGTGGTGATCGCCACCGGCGGGCTCGGCCCCACCGCCGACGACCTGACCCGCGAGGCGGCGGCGGCGGCCACCGGCCGCGAGCTGCGGCGAGACCCGCAGATCCTCGCGCGGCTGCGCGAGCGCTTCGCCCACTACGGCCGCACCATGAGCGACACGAACGCGAAGCAGGCGGACCTCGTGGCCGGTGCCGCGCCGCTGGCGAACCCGCGGGGCACCGCCCCCGGCCAGCGCATCGAGGTGGACGGCCGTCACCTCTTCCTGCTGCCCGGCCCACCCGGCGAGATGAGGCCGATGTTCGAGGCGGAGGTGCTGCCGCGCCTGCGCGCCGCGCTCGGGCCGACGGCGGTGGTGCGGCGCCGCGTGCTGAGGATCGCCTCGATGCCGGAGGGCGAGGTGGACCAGGTCATAGCACCCGTCTACTCGCGCTTCGACAACCCGAAGACCACGATCCTCGGCTCGCCCGGGCAGGTCGAGCTGCACCTGGTGGCTCGGGGAAAGGACGCCGACCAGGCCGAGGCGGCGATCGCCCGGCTCGGCGACGCGCTGCACGAAGCGCTGCCCGGGCGCATCTACAGCGAGGACGGCCGCGACCTGCCGGCCGTGGTGCTGGACCTGATGGTCGCGCGCGGACTCACGCTGGCGCTCGCCGAGTCGTGCACGGGCGGGCTGCTGGCCTCGCGGCTGACCGAAGTCCCGGGCTCGAGCCGGGTGCTCGAGCGCGGATACGTCACCTACTCGAACCGGGCGAAGACGGAGGATCTGGGGGTGCCGCCGGCGCTGCTGGAGGAGGTGGGCGCAGTCTCCGAGCCGGTCGCCGCGGCCATGGCGGAGGGAGCCCGGGCGCGGGCCTCGGCCTCGATCGGCGTCGGCATCACCGGCATCGCCGGCCCCGACGGCGGCACGCCGGAAAAGCCGGTCGGCCTCGTCTTCGTGGCGATCTCCGGCGCGGCCGGATCGGCCTGGCGGCGCTGCCTGTTCCCTGGCTCGCGCGGCCGCATCCGCTACCAGGCCTCGCAGTACGCGCTCGAGATGCTGAGAGGCGGCCTGCTCGGGTTGCCGCTGCCGTGAGCGCGCCGCTCGAAGGCCCGCTGCGCGCGTTCCTGGCGCTCGAGCTGCCGGCCGCCGTGCGCGACCGGCTCCAGGAGCTGCAGGCCCGGCTGCGGCCTCGCCTGGGCGGGATCCGGCTGGTGCGGCCGACGGGCATCCACCTCACGCTGCGCTTCCTCGGCCACTCCGAACCCGTGCAGGTCGAACGCATGCGAGAGGCGCTGGAGCGGGCGGCGGCCGCCTGCCCGCCGGTCGACGCGCGAGTCGCCACTCTCGGCACCTTCCCCGA
>Ga0335069_10001249_pt1 | contig 41114 bp, 33 predicted proteins | sample Lox_Sample_11_FD_206714 | JGI IMG/M metagenome (GOLD analysis project Ga0335069, IMG submission 206714) | Soil microbial communities from Loxahatchee National Wildlife Refuge, Florida, United States - Lox_Sample_1.1 | ecosystem: Environmental > Terrestrial > Soil > Wetlands | place: USA...
CCGAAAATCGAAGAGGGCGCGCGCGTGCGTCTGCAAGGGGTTCGCGAACCGGCGCGAGTGCGCCGGATCCTTGGCTCGGACCGGATCGAGGTAGAAGCGGGCTTCATGAAGATGCAAGTCTCCGTGGACGATGTGATCGAGGTCCTTCCACCAGCCAATGCAGGAGCGAAACTGCCGAAGAACGTCAGCTTCCACGCCGCGCCGCAATTGAATCCTCTGGTTCAGGAGATCAACGTAATCGGCGAGCACGCCGAGGAAGCTTCCGAACGTGTGGAGAAATTCCTGGATAGCGCCGTGATGGCCACTGCAAGCCGCGTGCGCATTGTGCACGGCCACGGCATGGGGATTCTGCGCAAGGCTATCTGGAAGTTACTGGCATCGAGCCCGCACGTGGAAAAATACTACGAGGCGGCGCAGCATGAAGGCGGCGCCGGCGCCACCATTGTTGAGTTAAAGAGCTGAGAGCACCTCGCTCGCGTGTCCTTCGGGCTTGACGCCAGTGAAGATCTTTTCGATCTTGCCATCTTCGTCAATCACGAACGTCGTGCGCGCGACGCCGATCACCTTTTTGCCGTACATGTTCTTCTCTTTGAGAACGCCGTATGCGTCAGCGACTTTTTTGTCGACGTCGCACAGCAGCGTGAACGGCAGCTCGTGCTTTTCCTTGAAGCGAGCTTGAGCGCGCGGCGTATCGGGAGAGATGCCAAGCACCACCGCTTCCTTTTTCTGAAACTTCTTGATCGCGTCGCGGAAATCGCACGATTCGATAGTGCAACCCGGCGTGTCGGCGCGCGGAAAAAAGTAAAGAACAACCTTCTGGCCTTTGAGCTTGGAGAGCTGAAAGGCCTCATCGGTGTCGGTCTGGAGCCTGATTTCGGGAGCTTTATCGCCTTCTTTGAGCATGCAGGTAGATTTTACCCCAACTTCTTCCGCAGCAATTCGTTTACGACTGCCGGGTTCGCCTGGCCGCGCGACGCCTTCATCACCTGGCCCACGAAGAAGCCCATCACAGTTGTCTTTCCGCCGCGATACTGCTCGAGTTGCTTTGGATTGGCTGCGATCACTTCATCGACGATCTTCTCAAGTGCCGCGGTGTCGCTGATCTGCTTCAGCCCTTCGCGTTCGATGATGGCCGCCGGCGCATCGCCAGTCGCGGCCATTTTTGCGAAGATCTCTTTGGCGAGTTTACCGCTGATCTCGCCCTTTCCCTTAAGCGCGAGCAGTTCCCCGAGGTTCTCCGCGGTGACCGGGGAGTCCGTAACCTGCTTGTCCTGCGCCTTCAAGGCAGCGGCCAAATCGCCCATCACCCAATTCGCAGCCTCTTTGGGATCTCCCGAAATCTTCGCTGTCCCCTCGAAGAACTCGCTTACCGCGCGGTCAGCCGTCAACCAATTCGCGTCGTAATCCGACAACTTGTACTCGGAAACGAAGCGTTCGCGTTTCTGAGCGGGCAATTCCGGCATGGCATCCCTTACTCGCTCGCGCCACGCATCGCTGATGCGAAGCGGCACCAGGTCCGGTTCGGGAAAATACCGGTAGTCATGCGCTGACTCTTTGCTGCGCATGCTGACGGTTTCGCCGGTCTCGACATCGTACAAACGCGTCTCCTGCACGATTCGTCCGCCGGCCTCGATCACCGCCACTTGGCGCGCGATTTCGTAATCGAGCGCCATCTTCAGAAACCGGAAAGAATTCAGGTTCTTGACCTCGGCTTTGGTTCCGAACTTCTCGGCTCCCTTGAGCCGCACGGAGACGTTGGCATCACATCGAAGCTGACCCTTTTCCATATCGCAGGTCGAGACTTCGATGAACTGCATGGTCTGTTTTAGCTCGGTGAGAAATGCGTAGGCTTCATCGGAGCTGCGCATGTCCGGTTCGGTGACGATCTCGACCAGCGGCGTCCCAGAACGGTTCAGATCGACGTAGGAGTAGCGGTCCGAATCGCGAAAACCCTCGTGCATGCTCTTGCCGGCATCGTCTTCCATGTGAACGCGCGTGATGCCGATGCGTCTGGGCTCGCCGTCGAGACCGATGTCAACCCAGCCGTGCTCGGCAATCGGCTCGTCGTACTGGGAAATCTGGTAGCCCTTGGGCAGGTCGGGATAAAAATAGTTTTTGCGGGCAAAGCGCGATACCGGCCGAATGGTGCAGTGGAGGGCCATCGCCGCGCGCATCGCCATCTCCACGGCTTCGCGGCTAAGAACAGGTAACGCGCCCGGCAGCCCAAGGCAAACGGGGCAGACGTTGGTATTGGGCGGCGCGCCAAAACTCGTCGGGCAACGGCAAAAAATCTTGGTGGCCGTAGCCAGTTGCACGTGCACTTCCAAGCCAATCACCGGCTCGTACTTGGCAATCACCTCGGGCGGAGCGAGTTCCGCGACTGGAGCAGACATTGCAACCATTATAAGAGTCCGGAGCAGCCCAGGTTCGGGGATGTATACTGGAGTTTCAAGCCTTGAACTGTGCCTCAGTTGAAATCTCGTCAAAACAAATATGAGTTCTGTCGCTCTCGATAGCCACCTGCACAAAGCCATTCGTTTTTACCAGGCGTCCATCGGAAAAAAGGCTGTGATGGCCGTAACGGCCGTGGTCTTGTTGGGCTACGTGGTCGGGCACCTCGCCGGTAACCTGCAGGTGTATCTCGGCGCCGCGCAAATGGACCGCTACGCCGCTTTCCTGCATTCGATGCCGGTCTTGCTGTGGATCGTGCGGGCGTTTTTGCTGGTTTGCGTCGTGCTCCACATAACGGCGTCTATTCAACTCACGCTCTTGAAGCAGGAAGCGCGGCCTATCGGATACGTAAAGAAGGACGCAATCGGATCGAACATAGCATCCCGCTCCATGATCTGGAGCGGTGCCATGATTGCCGCCTTCGTCATCTACCACCTGCTGGATCTGACGGCAGGCGTAGCGAACACGGCGCAATACCAGGATCTCCACGCGTACGAAAACCTGGTATACAGCTTCCAACGTGCCCCAGTGTCGGTTTTCTATATCATTGCGATGTTATTGCTGGGCATGCATCTTTATCATGGGATCTGGAGTATCTTCCAGACGCTCGGGTTCAGCCACCCGCGCTATACGCCGATGATCAAACGCGCGGCCGCCGTCGTCGCCATTCTCATTACGGCGGGGTTTATTTCCATTCCCATCGCAGTCATGACGGGCGTGGTCGGTGAAAATCTCTGATGGAACTTGATTCGAAAATTCCTTCCGGACCGATCGAACAACGTTGGGACCGGGCGAAGTTCGACATGAAGCTGGTCAACCCGGCGAACAAGCGGAAGCACAACATTATCGTAGTGGGTTCGGGCTTGGCCGGAGGCTCCGCAGCCGCCACGTTGGGGGAACTCGGCTACAACGTTCAGTGCTTCTGCTTTCAGGACAGCCCGCGCCGCGCCCACTCTATCGCCGCGCAAGGCGGCATCAACGCGGCGAAGAATTATCAGAACGACGGCGATAGCATCTATCGCCTCTTCTACGACACCGTGAAGGGCGGGGATTTCCGGTCGCGTGAGGCTAATGTTTATCGCCTGGCGCAGATCAGCGTCAACATTATCGATCAGTGCGTAGCCCAGGGGGTGCCGTTCGCGCGCGAGTACGGCGGTACGCTGGCGAATCGGTCGTTCGGCGGCGCGCAAGTATCGCGAACATTTTACGCGCGTGGACAGACCGGCCAACAGCTGTTGCTGGGCGCGTATCAGGCGCTGGAGCGGCAGGTGGCGGCAGGGAGTGTGAAGATGTTCCCTCGCCGCGAAATGCTAAGCCTCGTTGTTGTGAACGGCAAGGCGCGCGGCATCGTGACGCGCAACCTGATCACCGGCAAAATCGAATCGTACGCCGCTGACGCGGTGGTGCTCGGTACCGGCGGATACGGCAACGTTTTTTACCTTTCGACCAACGCACGCGGTTCCAACTGCACCGCCATCTGGCGCGCGTACAAACATGGCGCGGCTTTCGCGAACCCGTGTTTCACACAGATCCATCCAACCTGCATTCCGGTGTCAGGCGATTACCAATCCAAACTCACACTGATGAGCGAATCGCTGCGCAATGACGGCCGCATCTGGGTGCCGCTCAAGGCGGGTGACAGAAGATCTCCCGACCAGATTCCGGAGTCCGACCGCGATTACTATTTGGAGCGGCGTTACCCAAGCTTCGGCAACCTGGTGCCGCGCGACGTGGCCTCGCGGAACGCGAAAGCGGTTTGCGATGAAGGCCGCGGCGTGGGCGAGACGGGTCTTGGGGTTTATCTGGATTTTTCGGAGGCCATGAACCGCCTCGGCGTGGATAGCATTCGTGAGCGCTATGGCAACTTGTTTGACATGTACGAGCGCATTACGGGCGAGGATCCGTACAAAGTTCCCATGCGCATCTACCCCGCCATCCACTACACGATGGGTGGGCTCTGGGTCGATTACCAATTGATGAGCACCGTTCCGGGCCTGTTCGTGATCGGTGAAGCGAATTTTTCCGATCACGGCGCCAATCGCCTGGGTGCCAGCGCCCTCATGCAAGGCTTGGCTGATGGCTATTTTATTCTGCCTTACACAGTCGGCAACTATCTCGCGAGCAACAAGCTCGATAAGGTGCAGCCTGATTTCGCCGAATTCAAACGCGAAGAATCCGAAGTTGAAGCGATGACCGCGCGCCTGCTTTCCATTAAGGGCAAACGCACCGTAACGTCATTTCATCGCGAACTCGGGAAACTGATGTGGGAGCACTGCGGCATGTCCCGCAACGCGCAGGGCCTTGAGATCGCGACAGGCAAAATCCGCGAATTACACGAAGAATACTGGCGCAACGTGGATGTGCTCGGCGGCGGGGAGGAATTCAATCAGGCGCTCGAGCAAGCGGGTCGGGTCGCAGATTTCTTCGAACTCGCCGAGTTGACATGTCTCGATGCGAGTCAACGCGCTGAATCCTGCGGCGGCCACTTCCGCGAGGAATATCAAACACCGGACGGCGAAGCATTACGCGACGATCAACACTATTCCTACGTGGCAGCCTGGGAATTTCAAGGCCGCGGGCAGCCGCCGGTGCTCCACAAAGAGCCTCTCGAATTCGAATACGTGCATCCCTCGCAACGGAGCTACAAATAGCGATGCGCCTCACACTTCACATCTGGCGTCAGAAGAGCGCGAACGAGCCGGGCCGCATGGTCCAGTACGAAGCCCGGAGCGTGAATCCGGAAATGTCGTTTCTGGAAATGCTCGACGTGTTGAACGAAGAGCTGACGCTCAACGGGGAAGATCCGGTCGCCTTCGATAGCGATTGCCGCGAGGGTATTTGTGGTATGTGCGGCATCATGATCAACGGTGTGGCGCACGGCCCGCGGCGCGGCACGACGGTGTGCCAGCTCCACATGCGCAAGTTTCGGGATGGTGACGTGCTCTACCTCGAGCCATGGCGCGCGCGGGCGTTTCCCGTAATTAAGGATCTCGCCGTCGATCGCAGCGCCTTCGACCGCATTATCGCCGCGGGTGGTTTTGTGTCGGTCCCGGCGGGTAGTGCCCCCGACGGTAATACAATCCTGGTTCCTAAGCAGAAGGCCGATCTCGCGATGGACGCCGCGGCGTGCATCGGTTGCGGAGCGTGTGTAGCCGCGTGCCCGAACGCATCAGCGTCGCTATTCACCGGCGCCAAGATCACGCATCTCGGAGTGCTGCCGCAAGGTCAGCCGGAGCGTTACGAACGCGCAATCCGCATGGTGGCACAGGCCGCGGCTGAGACCTTTGGGAGCTGCACCAATATTGGCGAGTGCGAGGCCGTTTGTCCCAAGGAGATCAAGCTCGAAGTGATCGCGCGCATGAACCACGATTTCCTGAGAGCGAGTTGGACCAATCGCGGTGATTCCGCCTCGCGCGGCGGCGACTAGGAAATACGCATGGATTACGCCTACCAAGACATCGCCAAGATGATCGATCACGCGCTGCTGAGCCCGACGCTCACCGCCGGGGATCTTGACCAAGGTATCCAACTCGCGCTGATCTACGATTGCGCAAGCGTCTGCATCCTGCCCTATTATCTGAAGCGATGCGCCGAGCGGCTCCGTGGCAGTACCGTGAAAGCCAGCACTACGATCGGTTTCCCGCACGGGGGCCACGCCACCGTGGCCAAGCTCGCCGAGGCCCGCCAAGCCCTGGCGGACGGCGGCGAAGAACTGGATATGGTCGTGAACATCAGCAAGGTGCTGAGTGGCGATTGGGGCTACGTACGCGACGATATCCGTGCCGTCATCGATACCGCACACGAAGCTGGCAAAAAAGTAAAAGTCATTTTGGAGAACTGCTATCTGAACGACGCGCAGAAGATTCGCTTGTGCCAGATCAGCGGCGAACTGGGTGCGGATTGGGTCAAGACATCCACCGGCTATGGTACCGGCGGCGCCACGTTGGAAGACCTGCAATTGATGCGTAAATATTCGCCACCGGGCGTGCAAGTGAAAGCGGCCGGCGGTATCCGCGATCTCGACATGCTCCTACGCATGCGCAAGATCGGCGTCACGCGCGTCGGCGCCTCCCGCACCGCGCCCATGTTGGACGAATGCCGCCGCCGGCTTGGACTCGAAGCGATTCAAGCCGTGGTGAGCGCCACGCCCGCCGGATACTGACGCCTCCGCGCGCTGTGCCATACTAATCCGGATGATGCAATTAGGTTTTGTCACCGCCATCTTACCGGAGTTAAGTCTTGCGGAAGTGGCTGCTTTTGCGAAGGAAAACAGTTACGAATGCGTAGAGGTGATGTGCTGGCCGAAGGGCAAAGCCGAGCGCCGCTATGCCGGCGTCACCCACATTGATGTAACAGGCTTCACGAAAGACGACGCCGCGCGCGTGCGTGATCAAATGGCCGGCGCTGGTGTGGTGATCAGCGGACTCGGTTACTATCCCAACCCGCTGGCCCCCGATCCTGCTGAAGCGCGCGTCTACGTGGAACATATTCGGCATGTCATCCAGGCAGCCAAACTGTTGGGCTTGACCGTCGTCAATACGTTCGTTGGCCGTGACTGGACCAAATCCATCGACGACAACTGGCCGCGCTTCCTTGAGACCTGGCGGCCTCTAATCAAATTCGCGGAAGACAACGGTATTAATATCGGCATTGAGAACTGCCCCATGGCCTTCACCAAAGACGAATGGCCTGGCGGAAAGAATCTCGCCACCTCCCCGAAAATCTGGCGGCGCATGTTCGAGGACATTCCGAGCCAGAATTTCGGTTTGAACTTCGATCCCTCTCATTTCATCTGGCAGCGAATGAATTACCTAAAGCCGTTGCGCGAGTTTCGCAGCCGCCTCTTTCACGTACATGCCAAAGACGTGCGTCTCGATCAGGACCGCCTGAACGAAGTCGGGATCATGGCGCATCCCAACGATTTCCATACGCCGAAGATTCCCGGCTTAGGCGACGTCAACTGGGGCCGGTTTTTCTCTGTTCTCACCGACACCGGCTACGATGGTGCCGTTTGCGTCGAAGTCGAGGACCGCGCCTTCGAAGGCTCGCTCGAAAAACGCAAAGCATCGTTGATCCAAAGCGCGCGCTACTTGAGACAATACATCCCATAGCCATGCCCAACTACAAACAACTCGAGGAACAAATTACAAAACCGTTGAACCTGCACCGGCGGCCTGTCGCTGTAGCCTTTCGCCAAAGCCCACCCCCGGCCGTCGAAAAGTTCACTGGCACACAACCCTCCGGCTGCAGTTTCTGGCGCATCGCGGCCGAGGGCCGCACGTTCTACACGATTCCCAGCGATCATTACAACTGCCCCGTCGGCAGTTACACGCACAACATTGCACTGCCTCCCGAACGAGCTCCTGAACTCGAGCAGGCACTGGGCTTGATGGCCGGCGCTGGCTACATCAAGATGGAAGATATTCCCGGCGTCTTCCGGCTTCCACAAACACCACCGGTAGTTCTCTATGCGCCGCTCGGCGATTCCCCTTTCGATCCGGACGTGGTTCTGTTCTCCGGCCGTCCTGCGTCCGTGATGTTACTGGAAGAAGCTGCCATGCGTTCCGGTGTGGCGGCCCAACTGCCCATGTTCGGACGTCCCACCTGCATGGCGATTCCCGCTGCGCTTTCGCAAGGAACCGTTGCGAGCTCAGGATGCATCGGCAATCGGATTTACACGGGTCTAGGGGAAGACGAGTTGTACGTGGTGGTGCCGGGACGAGACTTGGAGCGCATTGCGAGCGAGGTTTCAACCATCGCTCAAGCCAACGCGCAGTTGGCACAATATCATCAGCAACGCCGGCAAGTTCTGACAGCCTAGAAAATCGCTACGCGGAACGCGGTCACGCCAACAGCTTCTGCACGACTTCTCCCTCGACATCCGTCAGCCGGAAGTCGCGGCCTTGGAAACGGTAGGTCAAGCGCGTGTGTTCCAGCCCCATCAGGTGCAATGCGGTCGCGTGCAGGTCGTGTACGGAAACCGGATCTTCAGTGATGTTGTAGCCGACGTCGTCCGTCTTGCCAATTGTCACGCCGGGCTTGATGCCGCCTCCCGCCAGCCACATGGTAAACGCCCGCGCGTGATGATCGCGGCCCAGGAACTTTGATCCACTCCGCCCTTCATTCATCGGCGTCCGCCCGAATTCCCCGCCCCAAATCACCATGGTCGAGTCCAGCAACCCGCGCTGTTTGAGGTCGGCGACCAGGGCGGCGGACGCCCGATCGGTATCGCGGCAAAGGCGCGCGAGCTTGTTCACAATGTCTTCGTTGTTGCTGGCGCCGTGCGTATCCCAACCGCGGTGAAACAATTGCACGAATCTGACGCCGCGCTCCACCAGGCGTCGCGCCAGCAGGCAGTTATTGGCGAACGACGCTTTGCCCGGAGTCGTGCCGTACATTTCGTGAATATTCGCGGGTTCTTTCGATATGTCGGCCAACTCCGGAACGCTGGTCTGCATTTTGAAGGACATCTCGTACGCGCCGATGCGAGAAGCAATTTCTGGATCGCCCACGTCCGCCTGATGCGCCGTATTGAGAAAACGAAGCGCGTCGAGCGACCGCCGGCGAGTTTCCGCGGTCACGCCATCGGGGTTGGAGAGAAAGAGCACTGGATCTCCCGCCCGCCGGAACTCGACACCCTGATAATCCGAAGGCAGAAAGCCGCTTCCCCAGCAAGAACGTCCGCCATCCGGCTGGCTTTCACCGGAGAGCATCACGACGAAGCCGGGCAGGTCGGTATTTTCGCTACCGATTCCATAAGTCACCCACGCGCCCATGCTCGGCCGGCCCGCGATTTGATGGCCCGTATTCATGAAGATTTGCGCGGGCGCATGATTGAACTGCGTCGTGTGCAGCGACTTCACGATCGCGACGTCGTCCGCGATCTTGGCGAGATGCGGCAGAAGAGAGGAAAGCTGAGCCCCGGACTGACCGTACCGCGCGAACGGATGCGGCGATCCGAGCAACTTGGGTACTCCCTTGATAAATGCGAAACGCTCGCCCTTGATGAGATCTTCGGGACACGGCTGGCCGTCGAATTTCGTGAGCGCGGCTTTGTAATCGAACAGATCCAGTTGCGAAGGGCCGCCCGCCATGAACAGATAAATCACGTTCTTGCACTTCGCCGGAAAATGCGGTTTCTTCGGCGCCATCGCGGTATCGGCGAACAATGTGGGATTCAAAAGCGAGGTGAGCGCGGCCGCACCAATACCGAATCCCGCCTGGCCGAAGAAGTGGCGCCGCGTGGTCTCGAGCAATCTCCTCTGTTCGTCGGTCATGGATTTGTCACTCTTTCGTAATTGTCTCATCCAGGTTCAGCAGGACGTTCGCCACCATGGTCCATGAAGCATTTTCCGCATCACCTCCGATTTTCTTCGCTTCATCGGCGTGGGCGGCCAGGCGCGCCGCCTCATCTGATTGGTACTTCGCCAGGTAGCTTAGCTCTTCAGGCTTTGCGTGGCGTCCCGTTGCCAGGACATAACCGTAATCGATGCGCGAGCGCGCGTCGGAACCACCTTCCTTCACCAGGCGCGCCGCCATGGCGTGTGCGGCTTCCCAGAATGCCTCATCATTCAAAAGATTCAAGGCCTGGAGCGGCGTATTGGTTCGCGTGCGGCGCACCGTGCAGACTTCGCGGCTGGGAGCGTCGAAATTGATTTGCGTCGGATAGGGCGCACTGCGGCGGGCGAAGGTGTAAATTCCTCGGCGATACCGATCCTCGCCCTGGCTCACTTGATAAACGTCGTCGTTGTACGGCATATCCCAAATGCCCGGTGGCTGCGGAGGAAATACGCTTGGTCCGCCGATCTTGGCGCTCAGCAATCCGCTCGCAGCGAGTACCGTGTCCCGTACCATCTCCGCCGCCATGCGAAACCGCGGGCCCCGCGCGAGCAGCCGGTTGTATTGGTCCTTGGCAAACAGTTCCGGCGTCACGTTCGACGATTGCCGGTACGCCGTCGACATCACGATCAGCCGGTCGATTGTTTTCATACTCCAGCCGCGATCCATGAATTCCGTGGCCAGCCAGTCGAGCAGTTCCGGATGCGAGGGCTTTTGCCCCTGCGTCCCGAAATCTTCGCTGGTCTCGACGATCCCGTGCCCGAAGTATTGTTCCCAAATTCGATTCACAGCCACTCGCGCCGTTAGCGGGTTGTCTTTGCTCGCCAGCCATCGCGCCAACCCCAGGCGATTCGGCATCTCGCTATCCGCGAGCGGAGGCAGCACTGCCGGCACGTTCGCATAGACCTTGTCGGCTTTGGCTGCGAAACCGCCGCGAATCCGAATGAAATCGAAAGGCCGGTCGAACCCGGCACGCTCGCCCATCACGAGTGTGTTGGTGACTTCGAGCTTGTCTTTTTCTTCGCGTGCTTTCTTCAGTTCGGCGCGCGCCGCTTGCAGCGAGGGCGTGACGCTGAGGAAATAATCGCGCAGCTTCTCCTCCTGCTCCTCACTGCGGCCGGTCTTTCCCAGCACGGAGCGGAGCGCGTGGCTGACGTCCACGATCGTTGTGGGATCGCCTGCATCCGTCGCGGACAGCCGAAAGTTCCCCACGCTCTGGCAACTGAACTCTGAATCCTGAACGATCGTCAACCGAACCTTCGGTGCACGCAATGGTTGCTCGAACACGACCACCAATTGACGTGGCAGCCGTTGGTCTTCACGTGATGCATCCACCGTCCACACTTGGCCGCGCTTGCTCTCGAGTGAACGCGTGCCCGTATCGGCCGCCAGTTTCCGCACCGTAACCGGGGCCCAGCCGGAACCATCCGGCACTTCTACCTTGATCTGCGTGATGTTGAAATTACCGTACGCGTCGCGGCCCGGCCCACCGCGCGGCAGACGCGCGTCCGGCAGTGCTTCCAACCGAAGCCCCGAGACCGCGCTCACGGGAAGGGCAAACTCAATCACATAATTTTCATTGCGCGGCTTCGCGCCACTGGCAAAAATCCGGCCCTCGGATTCGGAGGTAAGGGTGCTCCCGGCCGCACCTTCCAATTTGCTCGGCGTGATCACGCGCCATTGCTGCTCCGCGTTCAGCACCGTCTTCTCCCACTCCGCTTCCTGCGCCTTCAGCTCGGGTGTAAGCGTGGTGGTTTCGTTCAGGAGCGTGCTAATTCTGGCTTCGATGGTTTCCCGCTGTTTTTTCTGTTCGGGCGTCGGCATTTCGAGTATGGGCTCGATGTAATAAGTCGAGGTATCGCCCGTGTTGATCTGGTTCTTGACGCCGTTGTTAAAGAAGGCCATCAACGAGTAGAAATCCCGCTGCGTAAATGGATCAAATTTGTGGTTGTGGCATTGCGCGCATCCTAACGTACTGCCCAGCCAGACCGTAGACGTTGTCGCCACACGGTCCACCTGCACTTCGAAATACGATTCGTCTTTGTCGACGCCACCCTCCTCGTTAAATTGGGTGTTGCGGTTAAATCCGGTCGCGATGCGCTGGTCCTCCGTCGCATTCGGCAGCATGTCGCCCGCAATCTGCTCAACCGTGAACTCATTGAAGGGCATATCGCGATTCAGCGCGTTGATCACCCAATCGCGATATTTCCAGATGCTGCGGCGGTCGTCCTTTTCGTATCCGTTGGAATCGGCGTAGCGGGCCAGATCCAGCCACGGACGCGCCCAGCGCTCTCCAAAATGTGGTGACGCAAGCAGCCGGTCGACGAGCCGCTCGTAAGCGTCGGGTCGCGAATCGCGCAGAAACTCCGCGAGCTCCGCCGGCGTCGGCGGCAAGCCAATCAAGTCGAGCGACAAGCGGCGAGCCAGCGTTTCCTTCGAGGCCTCCGGCGAATAACTTAAGCCTTCCTGCTCCAATCGCGCCAACAGGAAGTTGTCGATTGGATTCCGCACCAGCTCCGTATGCTTCACCGCGGGCGGCGTGGGCTTCACTGGCCTCACGTACGCCCAATGCTTCGCGGGCACACGGTCGTGCGACGCATCGGCATTTTCGGGCCATTCCGCTCCGCCGTCGATCCATCGCTTAAGCGTGGCAATCTGCTCCGGCGCGAGCGGCGTACGGTTGAACGGCATCCGTGCTTCCCCGCCCTGGCCTTCGACGCGCGCCATCAGCCTGCTCTTATCGCTCGCACCCGGCGTGATCACGCGCATCGCCAACGATTTCACGTCCAGACGCAATTGCCCTTTCGGCTGTGCCCCGCTGTGGCAGCCGTAGCAGGAATACCGGAGGATAGGTTCCACTTCCCGTGCGTAATCCACGCGATTAACCGGCATCGCATCGATCCAAGCTCGAATAAGCGCCACTTGTTCCGCCGGCAGCGGTGCACCGCCCGCCGGCATGCGCAGTTTCGTGTCGGCAGTCGAGATGCGCCGGTACAACAGACTCGCCTGACCGTTTCCTGGAATGATCGCCGCGCCCGAGCTACCGCCCTGGAGCACACCGTCCAAACTATCCAGCCGCAAATGCGCTTGCGGCCGGGTCCCGTTGTGACATGCCGCACATGACGCCGCTAAAATCGGTTGAATCTGCGTCTCGAAGTTCGGTGAAGCCGCGGCCGCGGCGGGCATTGCGGCCAACAGAAATCCCGCCGCAATTCGGACGAAAGGTGCCGAGCAAGTCATCAATGTAAAAAGAGTCTATCACTTTAGACGCTTTGTCTACCTTTGTTTTGTTCATGATCAAGCTGGCCCGTCCCGTGCTCCGTGTGCAAACGCACCTGCGCGAACCGCCGACTGGTTTGCGGTCCGCTCAAAGCATTTTGCCAATGCCGGGGAACCAACAACACGATGCTGTCACATTGGGTTACGCTGTCCGTATATGAGCGGACGCGTGCTGCTGACGCTTTTGGCCTCTAGCGTCGGATTGTCGGGACAGCAACCGGTAGTCGAGGGGCTTGCCGAAAGTAAAGTCCGGGTTCTGATTTATGAAGATCTGCAATGCTCGGATTGTGCAGAGTTCCGGCGCATGATGGACGATAAACTTCTACCGCGCTACGCGAGCCGTGTCGCCTTTGTGCACCGTGATTTCCCACTGGCCAAACACGCATGGGCCCGTCAGGCCGCCGTCGCGGCCCGCTATTTCGGAGAACGCAAGCCGGAGCTTGGTTTGGCGTTCCGGCGACAAATCATGGCCTCCATCGAACGTACGACGACGGAGAATTTCAAGGAACGGCTCACCGAATTTGCGCGGGCGAACGGCGAGAACCCGGCGGCGGCGATAGCGGCGCTCGATGATTCCCATCTCGCCTCGCTCGTCGAGCGCGATTTTCAGGACGGCGTGGCTCGCGGAGTTGTCCACACACCGACGGTCTTTGTGAACGGCCGGGCATTCGTCGAGCACGTCCCATTAGACAAGATTTCCGAGGCGCTCGACGATGCGCTCAGCGGGCATTGATGCGGCGGCCCACTGCGATCGTCACCGGCGCCAGCCGTGGCATCGGCCGCGCCATTGCAATGGAACTCGCACGCACGCACGACGTGATCGCCACCTACAAGAGCCGGCGCGATGCCGCCCAGAGTCTCCAATCCGAAGCCCCCGGCGTTGAGATCTTCCCGTGTGATGTTGCGTCAAGTATTGACCGTGCCGCTCTCATCCAGTTCGCTCGTGGCAAGTTCGATGGCCTCGACTTGCTGGTGAATAACGCCGGCATGGCGCCGCGGGAGCGCCGCGACGTGCTCGAAGCCAGCGAAGAAAGTTTCGACGAGCTGATCACCACCAATCTCAAGGGTCCGCATTTTCTAACGCGCGAGGCCGCCCGTTGGATGGCTACCCAACAATCCGGCCGCATCATTTTCATCACTTCCGTCTCTGCCTATGCGATCTCGACCAATCGCGCCGAGTACTGTATCTCCAAGGCGGCCCTGAGCATGTCCGCCGCGGTGTGGGCCGCGCGCCTGGCTCGCGACGGCGTTCGCGTTTTCGAGCTACGGCCGGGCGTCATCCGCACCGACATGATTGCTAAAGTCGAGAAAAGTTACGAGGAAAGGATTGCCGCGGGTCTGATTCCCCAAGGACGCATGGGAGAACCGGAAGATGTCGCCCGAGCCGTTCGTGCCATTGCCGACGGTTTACTCGACTACTCGGCCGGCCAGGCCATCGGGGTCGACGGCGGATTCCAATTGCGTACGCTGTGAGTCAGCGGGTTTGGGCCGCCGATGCGGCCCCGGCAATCCGGCACTCCAGATAATGCTGCAGCAGTTGTCGCTTGAGGGCCAGTACGGAGCGCTGTAGAGCCTGGGCCGAATCCACTGTTTCATTTCGCGAGCCGTGCTGCTCGATCAGCGCGTTCACCGCATGCTCAATCCGCTCGCACAGCGCTGAGATTTCTTCAATCCGTTGCAACAATTCATTGTCCAGCTCGAAAATGGAGTCTCTGCCCACACAGTTGCTGAAGGCAATCCTCCAGCCAATCGCCAAACTCGCGTAACTGTTTCAAAAACATGAAGGTAGCTCCACCGCAACGCAGCAAGTCTATCTTTTCGGATAGCCAAGGCTATCCCGAAAGTTAGCATCGAGGCGCCAACTGGAGTTGCTCGGAAACGTGGAGCAGTCTAAACTGAAGTGGTATCGGGGCGTGGCTCAGCCTGGCTAGAGCGCCTGGTTCGGGACCAGGAGGTCGGTGGTTCGAATCCACTCGCCCCGACCAAATAATCCCCCTACATTCAGCGCGTTAGAGACTCTTCCATTACTGACGGTGTGAGCGCTTGCTGAAGGCCACTGCCCCGGGTGGCCGTCCTATCAACTCCCCGCGCCGAGTTCACACGTCGAGAGCGGGGATCGCCTCTCTACGGCACCGCAGAAAAAATCATACCAGCCCGCGCTCGCGGAGAAAGGCTCTGAGCCGCCGTGCATCGAGAGGCTTCAAGAGATAGCCATCACAGCCTTCCTGCTGGGCCATGCACACATTTGATCCGTCATTGGAGGCCGTGGTCACGACGATTGTTACCGGGTCGCTAGGGAGCAGCCTCGTGGCTTTTTCCAGACGGCGAATTTCCTGGACAGCCTGATGCCCGTCCATTTCCGGCATCGTGAGGTCCATGCAGATCAGGTTGTACTCGCGGCCACGCGCTTGCGCCAGGCGGAACGCCTCCACCGCCTCTATCCCGTTGACGGCAACATGGCACTCGCCGTAACGGGCCAACAGGCTCTGCAACAACAGCCGATTTGTGAAATCGTCTTCCACGATCAGAGTCCTCACGGCCTTGTGATCCTTTCCATCTCAGCTTCGCTCCAACTGGAGCCGTGCAAAGTGGCTCGTAGACGGTCGAATGCGGCCTGGATACGCGGCAGAAGCTCACCGAAGCTCTCCATGCGACCTGCCCGTGCGACCTCCTCGGCTTCGGCCGCAAGAGCGCAAAGTGCACCCGCCGAAATGGTCGACGCCGCACCTTTGAGTGTGTGCGCCTGCCGCCTAGCAGCCTCCGCATCACCTGCCGTCAACTGCTCGTTGAGGCGAAGCAACTGGGCGGGAACATCTTGCAAAAATCCCGCGATGACCTTGGCGGCAACCGTTCGGTCGCCTAATACACGATCCAGAAGCTCCGTTTCGTTGAATATAGGAGGGTCTTTCCCGCATTGTGATTCTTGTCGTGGTGTCGCAGGGGCAAGGGGAGGCCGGGAAAGCCATTTCTGGATCGCGGCCGCAAGATGCTTTGGATCGATTGGTTTCGAGAGGTAATCATCCATTCCCGACTCCATGCATTTATCGCGGTCCCCGGAGACCGCGTGCGCAGTCAACGCAACAATCGGGATGCGGGGTCGTCCGGTTTGAGCCTCTGTGCGCCGAATGCGACGGGTTGCTTCGTAACCATCCATCTCAGGCATTTCGCAATCCATCAGAATCAGGTCGAAGGTCTCCACTGCCATGGCTTGAAACGCTGCGGCGCCGGTGCCGACAGCGACAGCGTGGTGGCCGAGCTTCGCCAGGATCGCGAGGGCGACCTCCTGGTTGGGAACAATATCCTCGGCGACCAGTATTCGAGCCTTAACCGCGGCCGGCTTGAGATGGGAGCCCTGTGCGGATGATTCCCCCGCCGGTACCTCAGGACCCTTCGGTCCTCCTAGTGCTATGTCCAGCACCTTCCGCAAACGTGACTCCAACACCGGCTTTGTGACGCAACCCGAGAGTGTTAATCGTTCCATTTGTCCGGCACTGCATCGGCGACCCGCGCTGTGCATCATGACCAGGGATGTACGTTTCAGGGACGGATCCCCCGCAATCTGACGTGCCAGCTCTACCCCGTCCGTACCCGCCAAGTCGGAGTCCAACAGCGCGACAACGAACGGATCAGCAAGCCGAACCGCCTTGCGCAATGCGGCCAGGGCGGATTGCCCATTCGCTGCGTGTGCCGGGCGGCAGCCCCAGGACTTTAAAAGCGTGTCTAGCATCATCCGGCTTGCGGCGCTGTCGTCAACCACTAGAACCTTCATACCTTCGCAACTGATGTGTTCGTCCGCTGGGATGTCGGCTGTTACAGCGGTTTGCTCCAACACCGCCGTGAACCAGAATGTCGAGCCTTGGCCTTCCTCACTCTCCAATCCGATCTCGCCCCCCATTAGCTCTGCCAATTGCTTGGAGATAGCCAGACCCAAACCGGTGCCGCCGTACTTGCGTGTGGTGGACCCATCTGCTTGAACGAAGGGGGCAAACAGAGCTCCTTGCCGGTCACGCGCCACCCCAATGCCCGTATCGGCCACGGCGAAACGAAGGGTGATGGCGGCATCGTCCTCACAATCGCGCTGGACTCGAATGGCAACCTCGCCTTCATGGGTGAACTTAATCGCGTTACCGACCAGGTTGAGCAGAATCTGGCGGAGTCGGTTAGGATCACCGCACACCCGTGAGGGGACCTCGGCAGCGATTTGGCAGGTCAGTTCCAGCCCCTTCTCTCCAGCCGCCAGAGCCACCATTTCGACGGTGCCTTCCAACATCTCGCGCAGGTTGAAGGCTGTCTTTTCCAGGACCAATTTGCGCGCCTCGATCTTCGAAAAATCCAGAATATCGTTGATGAGCGTCAGAAGGGTTTCGCCGCTGGAGCAAGCCACTTGCGCGTAGTGCCGCTGTTCCGTGGAGAGAGGAGTGTCGAGGATCAGCTTGGTCATACCGATCACTCCATTGATCGGCGTTCGGATCTCATGGCTCATACTGGCGAGGAACTGGCTCTTGGCGCGGTTAGCGGCTTCGGCAAGGTCTCGGGCGTGGGCCAGATCCTCGGCTTGCCGGGCCAGTTGCACGGACTGATCCTCGATCCGCGCCTGGGCCTCCTCGATGTCAGACAGATATTGTGCCATCGTCATTTCGGACCGCTTCTGCTCAGTAAGATCGAGGACAAATCCAATTGCGGTGCCCGCGCCATTCAGGGAAGCGAGGCCCAGCAGGATCGGAATCATGGTTCCATCCTTGCGGAGAGCTTCCCACTCGACTGGAGTTGTCACGCCGCCTTCCGACATCTGTTTGACGATCGACTGGGCGACCTGCTCATACCCTGGCGGAACCAGACGGTCCCAATGTATCCGTCCGGTGGCCAAATCCTCCCTCGAGAATCGAGACATGCCGAGGAACGCATCGTTAGCGTCGCTGATGCGCCCATCATGATCTGCGATAAACACGCCAAACAAGTTTGCGTCGACCAGGCGCCGGAAGCGGGCTTCGCTGGCGCGCAACGTATCCTGCGTCAGTCTTGCCGCCGTAATATCTTCCGCGAAACCGGCGATTCGGATGAGGGTATTGCGCTGGTCGAAGACGGGGAAGGCACGGTCACGGATCCAGCGCGTTGAGCCATCGGGCTTCACAATACGGTACTCGGACTCGACCGACTCGCCTTTGCATTGCCGCGAGAACGCATCCGCGGCCTTTGATTGGTCGTCCGGATGAATCGCGTCCATCCATGAAGAGGAGTTGCGATAAAGGCTCTCGCAATTCCTGCCCCAGATGTTTTCGCACGCGGGGCTCACATATAGCACCTGGTGGGTGCTCGCATCGATCATCCAAAAGACTTCATCGATGTTATCCGCCAGTTGGCGGAACTTCTCCTCGCTGTCGCGCAGGGCCTCTTCGGCGCGCTTTCTCAGCGTGATATCCCGCGTCAGGACCAGAATCATGGTGATCAGGCCCCCGGCGTCGGTGATGGGGGATACGGTGATGGAGACCTCAATGCGGCTGCCATCCTTGCGCAGCCTTACCGTTTCGTAAGGCTCAACGCGCTCTCCACGTTTCAAGGCATCCACCGCAGCACCTGGCTCGGACGAGAACTCAGGCGGAACGGTGATCAAAATGGAGCGGCCAACCATCTCGTGGGCGCTATAGCCGTACATGCGCACAGCGGCTTCGTTCCAGCTCACCACGAGTCCATCCTGCGTCACAACCTGAACCGCGTCCTGCAAGGTGCTCAGGAGTGACTCCAACATTACGTCTCCGCCCTCTTGTGACTGGCCGGCGCGCGGTTTTTGCTGCAGAGCGTTGCGAACCGAGAAGGGCAAGCGTGCTAGCCGGTCGCTGAGAATGTAGTCGGATGCCCCCTGCCGGAGGCAGTGAACGGCCATTTGTTCTTCCGCGGGATCTGCAACCACGATGAAAGGAACGCCTGGATTGAGCTCGTGTACCCGTTGCAGAGACTGTGCGGCCGGCCAACCGGGAACGGATTCGGCGACGACCAGATCATAACGACGGCCGCGGAGCAGAGCCTCGAGTTCGCCCGGACATCGCGCCGTATCGACGCTGTCCAGCCCGGGTGCCTCCGCCAGGACCATCCGCGCAACCGCTAGTCCGCCTTCGACATACAGCACCCGCACCGTTTCACCCTATACATCCAATCGAACTCAATGTTATCATATTAAGTGGTAAATAAGGTCTTTATATCTTGCAATTAACTAAAATATTGCCCAGATGCTGCCGCAGCATTACTGGTAAACGAACGTTGTTTTGAACCGCCGTACTATGAGGATCGGCACGAAAGATGGCCGGGCAAATTAAACAACTGATCGATTCGATTGTGGAGCAACGAGCAAGAGGCAAGCCCACGATCGCGCTGACTACCAAGGCCAAACTGGTTCTTAAGGGGATAAACCCAGGCTCATTCTCCGAGGTCTCGCCGGACGATCCGCTTATTATTGCAAAAATAAAAAAAATTGCAGTCGATTTTGGAGTGAATGTATAGGATTGCTGGAGAAACAGCATGCCAGTCACAACCGCATTTTCAACGAGGCCGATGCCGGACGCGGCTAGAGATCTGAGGGCGCAGTGCAAAGATGAAAAACCGCGGGTCATATTCCTTTTTGCTTCTCCCCGATATGACCTGGCCGCTCTTAACCGTGAGATCTGCAATGCCTATCCGGGCGCGTGTGTTGCCGGATGTTCCACGGCGGGCGAGATGATCGGTGGCGACATGTTGAACGGATCCGTGGTCGCCATTTTCCTTGGAGAGGACGTCGCAGAACAGGCGTCCGCCGCCGTCGTGGAAGACCTGAGCTTTGGGACTTGCGTGCGGGATGCGCTGGCGCACCTCGAGCGGAGTTTTCAGGCGCGGCTCTCCGACCTGGACCTGAACACACACGTTGGCATTGTGCTGATGGATGGTCTCAGCGGAGCGCAAGAGAGAGTGATGGAGAAACTCGGTGACGCCACCGACATTTTATTTGTTGGCGGTTCTGCCGGTGACGACCTCAGTCTCAAAACTACGCCCGTGTTCGCCAACGGCCGCATCTATACGGACGCGGCTGCGGTTGTCCTTCTGCGACTCAAGAACGGCTTCGATATCGTGAAAACACAGAGCTTCAAACCGACCGGCAAGACCTTGGTCGCCACGAAGGTCGACGAGGGACTGCGCCAGGTAATCGAGTTCGACCATCAACCGGCTTTAGACGCCTATGCCGCGGCCTTGAAGATTCCACCGGAACAAGCCTCATCTCAGTTCTTCCGGCATCCGCTGGGGCTGATGATTGAAGGCGATCCTTTCGTTCGCAGTCCGCAAGCGGTTTCGGGTCGGTGTATGCGGTTCTACTGCCACATCAAGGAAGGCATGGAACTGGCCGTGCTGGAAGCGACGGATATTGTTGCGGACACCCGAGCGGCCCTCGAGTCTCAGCAAGTAACGACCAGTCAGGCACGCGGTGTAATAGAGTTCCAGTGTATTTTGCGTACGCTACAACTGCGGGAGGAAGGCCGCTGTGGCCAGTACGGCGCAATTTTCTCGGATATTCCGATGGTTGGTTTTAGCACGTATGGCGAAGCGTACCTCGGTCACATCAATCAGACGTCGACCTTTCTCGTTTTCCGTTAGGCCTGCCGCGTACCGGGCCATAGCATCGCGTCGACGATCGAATTTGAAGGTAGATCAGGCGGACTGTCGATCCGTCTTATCCTCCTCCACCCGGCCAAACGAAGGGAGGTACCGGCCGAAGTTCAATTCGAAGTCGCTCCCAACACCGTAACCGATTCCACGGAGCTTGACACGTCGCGCCTGCGCGCTCGGCCAGGCCAGCATCGGGAAGATCATGTCGTTGCTCGACTGAAGTTCGGCAGCTGTCGGTGTCCCGAATCGATTAATCTGGGTCTTCGCCACGGCCAGCACTTCACGGTCGAACGAAGCCAGGCGCCGGACGAGCGTATCGACAAACGAGTCGAGGTCTTGATCGTCCAGCGTGCGGTTCACCCAGCCATAGCGCTCGGCGATATCGGCATCGAAATCGTCGGCGCTGAGCACGATTTCAAGTGCGCGTGAGCGGCCGACCAAGCGCGGGAGCCATTCCAGCGCTCCGCCGCCCGGGACCAATCCGACGCCGACTTCGGGTTGGCCGAGTAGCGCTTTCTGCCGGCTGGCGAAGCGCATGTCGCAGGCCAGCACGAACTCGTTACCAATGCCGCGCGTGCGGCCGCGAATCTTGGCGATACTCACCACTGGCGTGGACGAGAGGCGAAGGACAAACTCGCGCCAGAGGCCCAGCACCTCTGGCCGTTCCGCCGCCTTGGCCACATCGAGATGGGCGATGAAAAAATCGGGATTCGCCGACTCGAACACGACGACCTTCACGGACGGGTCCGCCTCGATGCCGGCGATTAGCGATCCCAATTCGACGATCGTTGTGGGAACAAACATGTTGATCGGCGGGTTGCTGAACGTGATTGTCCAGCGGCCCGGATAGGTGCGGTCGATGTTGAACTGCGATTGGTCAGACATGGTGCATCTCCTCCTGTCTTGTGAAGAACCCTACCGTAGTGATCTGAAACCCGCGCGAACCTCTTCTGAAAAAAGCTTAGGCTGCTCCCATGCCGCAAAGTGACCGCCCTTCGGGAGTTTATTGAAGTGGATGAGTTTGGGGTACGCCTGCTCCGCCCAGCTCCGGGGAGCCGGATAGAGTTCGTCGGGGAATACGCTTACGGCAACCGGGATGGAGACACCTTTGGCGTTGAAATACCCCTTGCCAAAGTACTCCCAGTAGAGACGGGCGCCGGAAAGCGCAGTGTTTGTCAACCACGTGATCGTGATGTTGTCGAGGATGTCATCGCGCGTGAGGCCTTCGGCTTGTCCCGCAAAGACGCGTGTGATCAGCTCGTAGCTGCGCGCGTCGTGATCCAGAAAGTAAGCCGCGAGACCGACAGGCGAATCCGCGATTCCGTACAGTGTCTGCGGCCGCAGACCCATCTGGAACCCGTAGGCGATTCCCTTCTGATAGACGAACTGCAGACGTTCGTACGCGACCTTTTCGTCGGCCGAGAGGCCCGCCGGCGCCGGCTTACCGGAGAAAGCTGCCGCGTCAATATCCGCCGGAAAGATGCCTGGCATGTTGGTGTGAATGCCGACCAACCCTGATGGCGCCTGCACGCCCATCAGATCGACGACAACAGCGCCCCAGTCACCCCCCTGCGCAACGTATCGCGTGTACCCGAGCCGTTTCATCAGCACGTCCCACGCACGCGCGATGTGATCGGGGCCCCAGCCGGTCGTGGTCGGCTTGCCGGAAAATCCGTAGCCCGGCATCGATGGGATCACAACGTCGAACGCGTCGGACGCCTTTCCGCCGTGCGCGGTTGGGTCGGTCAGCGGGTCAATGATCTTCAGCTGCTCGATGATCGAACCAGGCCATCCGTGCGTAACAATCAGCGGCAACGCATTCTCGTGTTTCGAGCGGACGTGGATGAAATGAATGTCCAACCCGTCGATCTCGGTGATGAACTGAGGCAGCGCATTCAGTCTTGCCTCGATTTTGCGCCAGTCATATTCGGTCGCCCAGTAGCGCGCCAGCGCCTGCATCGTCGCGAGCTGTACTCCCTGGGATGCGTCCGAAACCGTTTCCCGCTCAGGCCACTTTGTCGCGTTGATGCGCCTGCGCAATTCCGTCAATTCGGTTTCCGGAACATTCACGTGAAATGGGTGAATGGCCGTCTCGTCGCTGCCTGTTTGTTTTGCTACTGTCGGTGTCATTTCCCCTCCTCTGACTGCATCTAAAAGTTCATTGCGGTAATTCGCTGCCGGCCTGCTCCGCCACCATGTATGCGGCGTACCAGTCAGGCCAGTTCGGGTCCGCCTCGCCGATGCGCTTCTCATGCTGGCCGTGGGCAGCCGCCGCACGCCGAAGTGCCTTCGCCAAGTCGGTTGCGGAGCCGAATGAAGTCGCGGCAGTGTCAATGCGCCCGGGCAGCCTGGTCGTGACCTCCTGCAACAGCCAACCGTTGCCATCCGGATCGCTGAACGTGGCGAAGGACCCGTATGTTGCGTTATGGGGAGCGGGCCCGGCGACGCGCCCGCTCCGACCGTCGCGCTGAAACTGAGCGCCGGGAGTCGCGGCGTGGAACACCTCGCTCACCTCGACGCCGCACGCGACAAGCTCTTCGCGGGCAGCCTCGATGTCGGAGACGACCAGGTAGATGCCGTGTGCCGTGCCAGGCGCGGCCGCCGTCATGTTCGTGCCGAATTGGACGGAGCATCCTGAGCCGGGCGGTGTGAACTGGACGATGCGGAAACCGTTATCGAAGGAAAAGTCGGCGTCGAGCCTCCAGCCGAGTTTCCCGTAAAACTTTTTCGCGCGGTCTACATCCGAGACAGGGATGACCACCACCTCAAGCTTCATGTCGACTCGCGCAACGCTCGCGTCTTTAGTGCGGGCTTCGTTGGTGCTCATATGAACCTCCGGGCTGTGGTAATGACCGTCGCGCACGCGTTGCTATCTCGCATCCCGCAGTGGCTCTGCAGCTTCGCATGATCAATAGCACCTCCGGACCGCAGACGATTCCGTAACTGCCGCCATCGAATCACAGGCTGCACCTTCAAAGGCTTTAGCTCTCAGAGATGAGGACCGGCGAGTTCCGCCGGACATTAATACCAAGCCGCTTCATCTTGGCGATTAAGGTCGTCCGCGGCAGACCCAGCCGCGCTGCGGCGCCATTCGGGCCTCCCACGACACCAGCGGTTTGTTGGAGCGTCTCGAGAATATGTGAACCCTCCGCCTGTTTGAGCGTAATCGGCGTGGATTCCTTTGGCCATGTGGATGTGACCCGGACTGTGCCGGCCGGCTCAGGCAGCGAGCCGCGCAGCACTGGGCCAGTTGACAAGATTACCGAGCGCTCCACGAAGTTCTGCAATTCCCGAATGTTGCCCGGCCAAGCGTGACGTACGCATGACGTCATGAATTCCTCGGAAATCGCCGTGATCCGTTTGCGCATACGGGCTGCGTAATCCTTTACAAAATGATGCACCAGTAGATGGATGTCTTCAGGCCGCTCACGCAGCGGAGGCAGGTCTATGGGAAACACGCTGAGTCTGTAGAACAAGTCGGCGCGGAACTGGCGTTCATTGATCATCTCCACCAGGTTCCGGTGTGTCGCACAGATCACACGCACATCCGTGTCAATGGTGGCAACACCGCCTAGACGTTCGAATTGTCTTTCCTGCATGACACGAAGCAGCTTAGGCTGCAATTCGAGTGGAAGGTCGCCAATCTCGTCCAAGAATAAAGTACCTCGGTTTGCCCGCTCGAACCGTCCGACATTTCGCGTCACCGCTCCCGTAAAGGCGCCGCGCTCATGGCCGAATAGCTCGGTTTCCAATAGACCTGAGGGAATTGCCGCGCAATTCACCTTCACGAACGGGCCGTTCGACCGGTCACTGGTGTTGTGGATGGCTTCGGCAATCAGTTCCTTGCCGGTTCCTGTTTCTCCATGGATCAACACCGTGGCGTCGGTCGGGGCCACCATCCGCACCATATCGAGCACACACCGGAGACCGGCGCTGTTGCCGACGATGTTGGGGAATGCGCCGCCACAGAGTACGTCATTGCCTACCCCGGCCCTCGCCGTCGTCGCGCCCTCGATCCCGAAGGATGCGCTATGGTCGATGGCACGTAAAGACACCATGCTTGCACTTGCCGCCATTCTTCTCTCCTTGTGTGTGCTTTACTTCCGCACTTCCACGTTTAGGGATTACGCTGCCGCCCGGCCTACCACTCCCCACACGCGCATGGTTTCCGGCTCGCGGCCAAACATGAGAACCTCCGACCCGTCCTCGTGACTCACTCGAATCGAATCGCCACGTTCAATCTGTCCCGTGGCTATCAGGTTCGACAGCGGTTGTACAAGGTAAGTCTCGATCGCGCGCTTTAGATGCCGTGCTCCGTACCTCAAATCCGTGCCCTCCGCCAATAAGAACTGCTTAGCGCCGTGAGTCACATTCAGTTGAAACGGCTTCGTTGCGGCGGCGGCCTGAATACGCTTCTGCACAACCTCGAGCTCAATCTCAACGATCCTGCGCAGTTCCTCCGTCCCCAGCGACTTGAAGACAACGATTCTGTCCAGTCGGTTGATGAATTCCGGCGTGAACTTCCGCCGCGCCGCCGCGACTGCGGTGTCCGAGATTCGGGCGCTGAGTTTCGCACGGTCAGCGGCGGCATCAGATAACGGAACATGGAAGCCGAGCCTGGGGCTCACAAGCGAGCTCATTTCATTTGCGCCGAGGTTGCTGGTGAGGAAGACCATCGCTCGCGAAAAATCGACTCTGCGATTGTCGCCCAGGGTCAACGTGGCTTTGTCCAGTATCCCCAAGAGCAAGTTCCACAGGGCATCGGAAGCTTTTTCGATCTCGTCGAAGAGTACGAAACTGAGCTTGACGTTCTCGGTGTGATACTGATTCAGCGCTTCTTGCGAGAGGAGCGGATGCGTTTCGCGATGGCCCAGATATCCAGGAGGCGATCCAATCAACTTGGCGATTTCGTGGCTGTGTTGAAACTCGGCGCAGTCGATCTTGATGACCGGCCGAGGTCGATCCAGTAGAGACTCGGCAGTCGCCTCGACAATCCGCGTCTTTCCAGATCCGGTAGGTCCCAGAAACAAAAAGTTTCCAGTCGGCCGCCCAAGTGGGCACAGCCCTGCTAAGTGTGTCTGATATGCTCTCACTACGCAGTGGATGGCTTCCTCCTGGCCGACGATCGAACGGCGGAGCTGACTCTCCAGATCCCCCGCCTGCTTTCCTGTCTTGGTCGGGTCAAGTAACGCGTGCTTCCGCATTTTGCGTCTCCTTCGGGCGCCTCAGGCGGCGCGATCCAGTACTTCGCGGTTTGGTGTTTCCACCGGATCCAGATTGTTGTCCACGGCTTCCTGGCATCGCACACAAAATGTGGCCCACGGCAGAGCCGCCAGACGCTTCGGGTTGATCTGCTCATCGCATTGTTGGCACGTCCCGAAGCTGCCATCCTGAATACGACGGAGCGCCGCACGGACGTTTCGCAGTTGGTTGAATTCACGGTCGAGGTTACAAACCGCAAGCGCCCGGTCGGAAGCGGCCTGAACTTCTTCCAATTGATCGGCGCTTCTCTCGATGGCGATGCCGTCGCGGTGGCGTGCCAAGCGCTCCAGTTCCGCTACCTTTGTCGTCAGAACCGCTCGAAACCGGTTTACTTCACTCTTGGACATGGGCTCCACCTTCCCTTCCTGTTCTCCGCCGGCGCAATTGAACTTCATTCCGTCCCTGATTCTGGAACGATTTGCCTTCGCCGAAAACCCCAGATGTGGTGAAGCTGAACTGGCTATATAGTCGGAGGGAGGATTACTTAGATTATGAGATCTGGCACTAACACTTTAGAGGGAGAAAGAATCGTGTGAATCCGAACGAAGCATTCGAGGTGCTGCGCTAGGGCTCCGGAACTTGGATGCGCCGTCTACCGAACAGCCGGGCATCGATGGACCACGCACCAGGACCGAGCATCGCCAGAGCGGCGCCGAGGACCGCTTGCATGAGGGCGATCCAAGGGTCGTCGGCATGTGAAACGAACCGCGAACAAGCGATCCACACCTTAACGACAGCTGCCAGCATCCCTGCTACCGGCGTCCACAAACCGATCAGCAGGAGCGTTCCCGAGCCGATGCCGATGCTCTGTAGGGCGACGGTCGTTACCGGAGGCGCTTCGCGCAGGTTGGCAATCCCAAAATATACTAATGCGGCGCCCGCCAGAAGCCGCAGGAGCAGAAGACCGACGCCTGGCCAACCGTCGGCAAACGTCGAGAATAAACGTTGCACAGTGATCCCGTCAGTAGCGTAAGGGATTCGCAATAAAATCGAAACGCTTGAAAGTACGGCCCGGCGCCCCCCCTTTCTGGGGATTTACAGGTCGATAATTCCGCGCTTTAGCGCTAACGTGACGGCGTGGGTTCGATCGTTGGCCCCAAGCTTGCCAAGTATATTCGTGATGTGACTTTTGACAGTTTCCTCCGCAATGGAAAGCCTGCAGGCAATCTCTTTGTTCGCGTTGCCGCCGGCGATCAGTTGGAGAACATCGATCTCACGTGCAGACAAGTCGCCCTCCGCGGCGTGGTCGGCCAGTTGGGCGGCAACCTCCGGTGGTATTCGTTTTTGGCCGGCATGAACAGCACGGATGGTGTCCAGGAGTTCCCTATGTACATGCCCCTTCAGTATGTAGCCCCGCGCGCCCGCTTTCAGCGCGCGGAGGACCTGGACGTCACCAGCGTATGTCGTGAGCACGATGATGCGCGCCCCGGGGAATTCGTTTCGAATACCGATGATTGCCTCGATGCCGTTCACTACTGGCATTTGCAGGTCCATCAATGTGACATCTGGCCGGTGCATCCGGAACTTCTCGATGGCGTCCTTTCCGTCAGAGGCCTCCGCGATCAACTTCATGTCCGGTTCAGCGCCGACCAACGCCGCGATGCCCTCGCGAAGCAGGGCGTGATCGTCAACCGTGAGAATCCGGATCGGGCCCTTCGAAGTGCTAGGATGTGCGCTCATGAGTTCCTGTCCTTCTTGCGGAATTGCCAGAAGCTGAGCCCAATACGGCCAGAACCCTTGTTTGATGTCTCATAAGCGACACCGGCGGGAATAGTCAGCTCAACTTCCGTGCCTGCTCCAGTTTGACTCCAAAACTCCAGGCGCGCGCCGATCTGTCTTGCACGTTCCCGGATCCCAGGCAGCCCCCAATGCCCGGCGCGCCGGCCTTCCTGTAGCACTCTCGGATCGATACCCTTTCCATCATCGCGGATGCGTAAACGAAGCAGACGATCATCGTACCGGATGTCGACTTCAATCCGGCGAGCTCGCGCATGTTGGAAAGCGTTCCTCAAAACCTCATGCGCAATCCGATAGACTTCATCTTGTAGGATCGGAGATAAGGTGTGTCTCTCCCCTTCCACGGTTACGCGAAAGTTCGCGGGTTCGAGGCTCGCCTCCCCAGACGCAACCAGTTCCGGTCCCAGCGCCGTTAGCAGTTGTTCGAGATCGACTCGAGCCGAGGGCTCGGAGCGGAGATCTTGAATCGCACCCCGGCCCTCGGCTATCGCCTGCTCGGTCCTCTCGATGGCTCCGTCGAGAGCTTGCATAGCCTCTTCGGGGCGCCTGGGGAGCATGTTGCGAGCCGCTTGAAACCGGAACAACAAACCGTGGAACGATTGCAACAGCGTGTCGTGCAATTCGCGGGCAATACGCTCCCTTTCTGCCAGCCGTTCTTCGAGCCGGCTTTGGACTTGCATCGTGGCCTGCCTCAACCGGAGAAGATACAGTAACCACAGCAGTCCGGCACCGCTAGCCCAACAGAGCAGTTGAAACCAGATCGTCTGATAGAAGGCGGGAGCGATGCTGAAATTGGCCGTGGCTCCAGTTTCGTTCCAGACCCCATCGTTGTTGCAGGCGATCACGCGAAATCGATACTGCCCCGGTCCGAGGTTGCTGTAGTTGGCTTGCCGGCGAGTGCCCACGTTCTGCCAGTCTGTGTCCACTCCTTCCAACTGGTAACGAAACTGCACTCGCTCGGGTACGGAAAGGCTCAACGCTGTATAGTCAATTTCAACGGTGCGGGTGCCCGCGGCCAACCTAACAGGGTTCGATATCGCCTGGCGACCTTTTCCGTTGCCGATGGAGAGAATCGAAACCGGCGGAGGCACGCTGTTCCTACGGAGGTGTGCGGGGTCGACCCACGCGAGAGCGTTGCCGGCCGCGAACCATAACCGTCCGTCACTGGCTTCAACAGCCGTCGAATTGGTGAAGCTCATCTGCGGCGCGCCCGGCAACCCATCCAGATAGTCGAATCGACGGCATTTTACGCGGTGATTCTGGTCAGCTATGAATTGCTGGATTTCGTCCGGAGGTATTTCCACAATCCCACTCATCTCGTTCAACCACAACCCGCCATCCACTGTCTCGATGATTCCCGAGATGGCACCGAACTGCCCGTCACCCTCAACAACCACTTTCCGGAAGCGTCCCTTGGTGAAAAACATCAGCCCGAGCTCACCGCCCAGCCAGATGTGCGACCCGCGGCCACGAATGACCTTGATGCGACCCAAATCGAGCCCGTCGTCCCGCGAATAACAGGCGACTTTTCCTCGATCGATTACACACACTTGACCGGCTGTGTAACCGAGCCAGAGCCGTCCGGACGAATCATGATAGTTGGCGCTGGGTCCATACCGGAAACTGCCGACAGAGGGGACGCCTTTCGGCCACTCACTCAGATTCCAAACTCCCTGGTTGAAGTGGACGAATCCGACGTCTCCGAGTTTCACAAACAGTCCATCCTCGGCCGGACTGGGCATGATTTCGTACATCCAGTCAGGCACGGCATCGGCGGGTAAAGGAAAGTACTTGAAGTTCGAGCCGCGCTGGCGCCAGATTCCGGTGCGGCTGCCCCACCAGACATCACCGTTGCTGTCTCGAAAGACGCTGCATACCCGTTCCGCCGCGCTTTCAGGACGAACAGTTTGACCGCGAATGTGCAGCAAGGGTTTGGTTTCGATGGTCCCGATCCAAATGTCGGCGTCTTTTCCTGGAAGCAATACCAGCTTTTGATAACGTTGTGGAAGATTTACGGGGACGAGTGGATTGTGGCGGAAGCGAAGCAGCCCGTTCGAACAACCAACCCAGATATTGCCCTCACGATCCTCGAGCATGGTAATTGCATAGCCACCCGCGAAGCCGTCGCTTATACCAAACGCCTCCAACTCGGTGTCATGCAGACCGTACTTCCGTTTCCGCAGTTTATCGGGATATCTGATTCGCAAAACTCCCAAATCCATGCGCGTGATCCACAAGGCGCCATCGTGATCAAAGAGGAGTTCACGCAGCCCATCTCCGACGATCGCGGGAACTGCAGCATTCGAAGTGTCTCCTCCCATTGGGACTGGTTGAACTTCAAAGCTACCGTCGTCGGCAAACCACACTCGGCCGTCTTTGGCCTGGCTGAGTGTGGTGACGCCCGTCCCGACCGGACCGCCGATTTCAAATGTTCTTGAACCTCGCTTCAGGTAGGTAATCGTCTTCACGGTCGCCACCCAGAGCGTGCCCTCACGGTCGACGAGAAGGTACCTGATCATCTCGGGCGTAAAGTTCCACTCGCGCCCGATCTTGACCCAGCCCGCACCCTCACGCAATACCAAACCAGTTTCGGTACCCGCCCAGATTCTTCCGTCATGATCGCGAGCGAAGCAATGAATGGGAGAATCCGGCAATTCCTCCTGCCGGGAAAACACAGTTAAGGAGCCGTCTTTTAGGAAACCCAATCCGTTTGGCTCGAAAGCGATCCAGAGCCCCCCATCAGGTGTGGGCATCAGAGAGTAGATACTGTGAGAGGGCAGTTGCACTCCACGCTGCGGCTCATATTCCTCGAATTTGACGCCGTCAAAGCGGAACAGGCCTCGTGCCGAACCGATCCACAGATAGCCATCCAGAGTTTGGGCAAGAGCGCTGATTTGACCCGGAGCACCATCCTTCTCGCTCCAAAACGTGTGATGGAACTGGGACAAACTGCGGTCGAGATCGAGTGATAAGCCAGGCGCACACAGAAAAACGCAGACTACGAAACCCAGCAGACTCGTTGTGAACGATGAGATTCTGGCATCCGTCATTCTGCTCGCGCCGTTGAGCGCTGCGGCCGCGGGATGCCAACTGGAACTGTTCCGCGTTTCAGTGCTTCTCTCACGGGATTTTAACATGGTGAGCAGCACCGGACTGTACACGCGCATCGATAGAGGAAATCGACGATGTCGGTGAAATTGAATCGAGGCATCCGTCGTATCAGGATATCGATGGTCGTTGGAGCGACATTTGGGGCGTGCCAACAACTTATCGACACCCAGGCGCCCTCTCGCTGGCTCCCGACTCGCAGCTAACCCATTTCGTCTTAGCTTGTAAGACGTCAAGCTACCGAGAAACTCTCGATGGAATGCCGCGTGCGTTGAACTCGACGGACGGCTGGCTGAAGAAGTGTGAGAAAGCTAACACATTGAGGGGTGTCTTCTCGCGCAACGCCAGTCAAGGTCGAACCGTAATCCGAACGGCGGCATCCACTGAAGACAGACCTGAAGGAGCAAAAAGCTGACTCAAGAAAATTCTCGGCCGGCCGGCGCCGAGCAGCGGTTGAAGGAGCTCGGCATCGCTCTCCCCGCGCCGCCTGAGCCGTTTGGCGTCTACGCGGAAGCAGTGCAGACGGGCAATCTGCTGTTTTTGACCGGGATGCTTCCCACAGAGGGCCGCGCTGCAACATTCGTCGGGCGCGTGGGTGCGGAACTCGATGTGGAAGCGGGGCGCAAGGCGGCTCGCCTTGCTGCACTCAACTCGCTCGCCGTTGCGCGGCAGCACCTGGGATCGCTTGACAAGGTGACGCGGATCGTTCGGCTTGGCGTGTCGGTAGCCACGTCCGGCGATGTTCGCGACCAGCCGAAGGTGGCCGACGGCGCCTCCGAATTGCTCCAGGACGTCTTCGGCAAAGAAAAGAACCCAAGCCGCCTCGTGTACGGGGTAGCAAGCCTTCCGCTCGGCACCCCGGTCGAACTCGAAGTCATTTTCGAAGTGGCGGGATGACCCAAGGCTCCCGATGCCGGGCGTTTGCACGCACAGCGCTGCGTGCTGCCCCCCGCAGAGGCAAAGTCTCAATTTTGGAAAGGACACAATATGGCAACCATGAGCGTCGCCCCTGCACGAATGAAAGTTGCTCAGATCACGAAACCGGGCGGAGAATTCGAGATCGTCGAGCGCGAGGTTCCAAAACCGGGTGTGAGGCAGGTGCGCATCAAGGTGCAGGCTTGTGGCATTTGTCACAGCGATGTGCTCACGAAGGATGGTTCGTGGCCTGGCATCCAGTATCCGCGGGTTCCTGGACATGAAGTCGCAGGTGTCATTGATGAAGTGGGTGCCGACGTCTCGGTATGGAAGGCAGGACAGCGCGTGGGCGTGGGCTGGCATGGGGGCCAAGATGGCACCTGCCGCGCGTGCCGCCGAGGAGATTTCCGCAATTGCGAGAACTTGAAGATTCCGGGCATCAGCTATGACGGCGGGTACCAACAGTACATGGTGGCTCCCATCGAAGCGCTCGTGCCCATACCGGAGAGTCTGAGTGCCGTCGAAGCAGCCCCACTGCTTTGCGCGGGAATCACCACTTATAACGCGCTACGTCACAGCGGTGCCATGCCGGGGGATCTTGTCGCCGTCGAGGGCGTCGGCGGCCTGGGTCACCTGGGGGTTCAATACGCAAGCAAGTTCGGTTACCAAGTCGTAGCGATAGGGCACGGCTCCGAAACCGCAGATCTCGCCAGGAAACTGGGAGCCAGCGTGCACATTGACAGTAAAAGGACCAATGCCGCGGAGGAATTGCAAAAACTGGGCGGCGCGCAGGTGATTCTGGCAACGGCCCCCAGCTCCAAGGCCATGTCCGAACTCATCAACGGTCTGGGCCCGAACGGAAAGCTCATTGTGATCGGTGTGGCGTTTGATCCGATTGAGGTCGCGCCAGTGCAACTCATAACCGGAAGCCGTACGATTCAAGGTTGGGCGGCTGGAACGGCAGCGGATTCCGAAGACACCCTGCATTTCTCGGAACTGAGTGGCGTGCGTGCGATGATCGAAACCTATCCCCTCGAGCAGGCGGCCGAGGGTTACGCGCGCATGATCAGCGGCCATGCACGATTCCGCGTCGTTCTGACCATGTGACGGCGAATTGGATGGACCATGAAGCTCAGGAATCTCGAGAGAGATTGGGCACTACTTTTTTCAATCGGCTTTGCTATAGGCCACCTCCACGGCCAGGAAAGGACCACGACACAAGTGTCACAACACGTCTTCTATCGCACGGTGAAGGTCGACGGGCTCTCCATCTTTTATCGAGAAGCGGGGCCGGAGGGCGCCCCAACGATTCTGTTGCTTCACGGGCTGCCGTCTTCGTCGCGGATGTTCGAGCCGCTGTTCGCCCGGCTTTCCGATGGCTATCATCTCGTAGCTCCTGATTATCCGGGCTTCGGACATAGCGACTGGCCGGAACCAAAAACCTTCGCCTATACGTTCGACCACTACGCCGAGATCATGAGTCACTTCACCGAAGCGCTCGGGCTTTCCCAGTACACGCTTTATATGCAGGATTACGGCGGCCCCGTTGGATTCCGCATGGCCTTGGCGCACCCACAGCGCGTCGAGGCTCTCATCGTTCAGGACGCCGTCTCGCACAATGAAGGCCTGGGGGTCAATTGGAAGACGCGGCGGGCCTTTTGGGCTGATCGCGCGGCCAACGAAAGCGCGCTCCGCACGAATCTTCTGTCGCTTGCGGCCACCCGGACGCGCCACGTCGGGAATGATCCCAGCGTGGACTGCTACGATCCGGATCTTTGGACGGATGAATTCGCGTTTCTCAGCCAGCCTGGCCAAGCCGACATCCAGAGCGATCTGTTCTACGACTACCGTACGAATGTCGAGGGGTATCCAAAGTGGCAAGCCTGGATGCGTGAGAAGCAGCCGCGCCTGCTGGTGATTTGGGGTAAGTATGATCTCTCGTTCGATCCTGGCGAGCCGGAACGCTACCGCCAGGATGTGCCGGGTGCTCAAGTGCATGTCCTCGACGCCGGACATTTCGCATTGGATACCGCCGCGGATGAGATCGCCGGCTTGGTACGAGAGTTTGTCGTGCGCAGCGCGCTGGCTGCCGGCGAACAAGACTAGGACTGTGTCGCCAAAGCGGAGACGCAATGCCGGATAAAAAAACAGCTATTGTCACAGGAGCGTCGGGGGGCATTGGTGCGGGCCTGGTCGAGGCATTTCTTAAGGAAGGTTGTAACGTCGTCGGCACGTCTCTGTCTGCCAGCCACTCGTTGACCGCCTCACCTAGTCTGATTCTCGTCGATGGCGACATCGGCAAACAGGAAACTGCCGCCAAAACTGTCGACGCCGCAATCGAACATTTTGGATCCGTCGATATTCTTGTGAACAACGCGGGAATCTTCTTCACCAAGCGTTTCACGGAATTCACTACGGAGGACTTCCATCGCTTGGTCTCGACCAACCTGCTGGGCTTCCTTTACATCACGCAGCTCGCTGTGAAGCAGATGTTGAAGCAGCAGTCGGGCAGCGTTGTCACTATCTCGGCCGCACTTGCGGACCAACCGATCCTAGGTGTCAATGGCTCAGTTCCGATGATCACCAAGGGAGGTCTGAACACGGTGACTCGGAGCCTCGCAATTGAATTTGCAAAGGAAAACATCCGCTTCAACGCCGTAGCCCCAGGGGTCGTGGATACGCCCCTGCATAAGGACAGTCCGAAGGACTCTTTGACTAAATTGCAGCCTATGGGGAAGTTCGCGCAGGTAAAAGACATCGTGGATGCAGTCCTCTACCTGTCAAAGGCAGAACAAGTGACCGGCGAGGTACTTCACGTGGATGGCGGCTCCCACGCGGGCCGTTGGTGAGTAGCCAGGACTCCGAGGGGTCAACAAGAGGTACGTAGCATGGCTGAGATGTTTCAACCGATCGACCATTACCGCCGCCGATTTCTGACCAGCGGGGCGATGGCCCTTGCGGGCGCCCCGTTCGCGGCATTGGACGTTCTCACAGCGAGCGCCGCCAAAGCTTCGCCCACCCTTAAAACCGAGGGCACGCTGCCCAAGTTGAACGGAGCTATCGGATGGCTCAACTCCCCCGCCCTGAGCCGCGAGTCGCTGCGCGGCAAGGTCGTGCTGGTTGATTTCTGGACATACACCTGTATCAATTCGTTGCGCCCGCTGCCCTACATAAAGAGGTGGGCTGAAAAATATAAGGCCGCCGGCCTGGTTGTGATCGGCGTGCATACGCCGGAGTTTTCGTTCGAGAAAGAACCTGCGAATGTGAAAAACGCGGTGCGTGATTTGAAAGTAGCTTACCCGGTGGCTATCGACAGCGACTACCGGATCTGGCAAGCTTTCAACAATGAATATTGGCCGGCGGAGTATTTGGTCGATGGACAAGGACGAATTCGTTATCACCACTTCGGCGAGGGAGAGTACGACGAATCGGAGCGGGTCATCAATGCGCTTCTGAAGGAAAATGGAGCCACCGGCATAGATCCGAGCCTGGCTCGCGTTACCCCTGAAGGAATCGAGGCAGCCCCCAGCGAAGACATACGATCTCCGGAAACCTATGTCGGCCATGGCCGCGGTGAACAGTTTGCGTCGCCCGAGCGATTGGCGCGAGACTCACGCACGACCTACAGCCCGCCCACGAAACTTGCTTTGAACCACTGGGCATTGAGCGGAGCATGGAAGGTCGGCGAGGAGGGCGCAGTACTTGAAACAGCGCCCGGTTCCATAGCCGTGACCTACACCTGGTGCTGGCGCCCACGAAGGATGGTACGCCCGTTCGCTTCCAGGTGAACCTGGATGGCATCGCGCCCGGCGGCAACTGCGGAGTGGATTCCACTGTCGATGGCGCCGGCCAGATTCGACGCCCGCGTCTCTATCAGCTCATCCGGCAAAAGGGCCCGGTGGAAACCCGAACCTTCGAAATCGAGTTCCTTGACTCCGGCGCTCAGGCGTTTGTGTTCACGTTTGGCTAGACGGCAGATACAGATCTATCCGGCCCCCTTGAGGGAATTGCGTCTCGGTTACCGATAGTCTCGGGCAAAACCGGCCGCCGCAGGTGAACCCTCGGAACGGGGCGGTGTGTGGGCCTGCTTAATCCGTTGACGGGCTCTTTACAACGGTCGGCTTGCTGAGTGCGGTCAGCCTGTCCAGATCCGTCGTCTTGTACAGGTCAAGACAGAACAGGTCAGCGGCTTCATGAAAGTTCACTGGCTTGTCCACCAGATAGCGGAGGCTGTTCATACCGTTGCGAACTACAACTTCCGAGAACAAGGTTGGCTCCAGTGCCGATGCCACCAGCGCGACCACCTGGCTGCGCATGCCATTCGATTCCAGCCGGACGCTGGTCGCGCCTTGCTGCTTCAGCCAGCGCGCGAGTTCAATCAAATGCGCCGCCTCGATGCCAAGCGGCCGTGCCCCGGTCGTATTAATCATCTGTTCAAACAACCACGTGCTGTCGTCCTTCCAGGCATCGCCGTGAAAGGGAAGGTCGGCCGCTACAACCTGTTCTCCTCGCGTTAACCGGTCCGTCACTGGTTCGGATGCGGCCGCCTTGCCTTTGTCGTCGATCACGATTGTGGCTGGCGCCGTGTCGGCCGCTCCGATCGGGCGGAGCCAGACAGCATTGGTGGTTAGCCCGTCCGACATGGCGAACAGGTGCGCTTTCGTTTCAATTCCTCCGTGCTTGCTGATGCCGGTCGTCCACAGCCGCTCCGTCTTTGTCGGCTCATACCGGACGACCCGTCTCAGCTTGGCTCGTTCACTCTCGCGGGCAGAAGCATCGGAAGAGAGCGTATCGCGCCGCACCTGATCGGCGAACTTACGCGCCAGGCCAACAATCGTCTGATTGTCGGCAGGCAGCCCGACCACCAGTTCGTCATAGCTCTTCACCTCCGAGCCGATGCCAGGGTCTTCCTTCATCAGGGGAAGATGAAATTCGCGGCTGAAAAACTCATAAGCCGCGATGCGGTTGTCGAGCTGGTAATTGTGCGTGCCCGGATCTCGGTTCTCGTGCCAGGCGAAATCGTCTAATTTGCCATACAGAGAGTAAAACGGGCGAATGGCGTCGAACACTCCCGGCTTCACCATGGCCGCGCGAAAGCAGCAATCATCCTCCGCGTTATACGCCAATAGGGTCGGACGCGGCGCCCGAAGAGCAACAAGCCATGGATAATCGCGCCCATCGAACAGATCTGTTGCCGATTGCTCCACATCGCCGATATCGCCGAACTCCTTGGCCTCCACCCGCGGAATAATCGACGAAAACCCGGCGATAGGAGCCGATACCTTCACGCGCTCATCAAGCGAACTGAGAATGATCGTCTGCCATCCCCCGCCCGATAGCCCGGTCATGCCCAGCCGAGCTCGATCCGTGTTGGGATGTTCGTACAGATAGTCCAGCCCCTTTCGCATCGCCAGATAAAACAGACCGAGTTCGTTCGCACCCACCAGGTCAAGATGTGCGCCATACCAGTGCTGATTGAATTCGGCGCCCAGCTCCCCAAACGAAAGCCATTCCAGGTTCAGCGCCAGGACGCCGTTGCGCGCGAAGGTAATGCAGCGCTTTTGTTTGTATTCAACCGATTTTCCCGGCGGTCCCACATGCCCGTTGACGTTCAAAATGGCGGGCACCTTTCCGTGGAGATTCAACGGCTCGTACAGGATGGCGGTCGATTGAAACCCGGGCACGATCTCATATCGCAGCTTGCGAATTTGATAACCGTTCCCGGGCGTCACTCCCAAGTCTTCGAATTTCGGAGGCGCATCCACCCATTCCTTGGGCCAGCCGTGAAACACGACATCGCTCACGATCTGGTCGCGGATGCGCTTTGAGTCCGTAGTCCACTCCGACGCACTTGTCGTAGTGGGGAGCTTCGCCACCCGGTTCAGAATGTATTGGCGGAGCTGGAACAGGGCCACACTCGGAGGCAGGATTTCTTCCTTGAGCCTTTCCTCCATGTATCGCGGTTCTGTCTGAGGCAGAACCGCGCCCGCAGAAATCAACAACAGGATCGTCAGCCTCAATCTCATCATTAGAAACTGATCCTGCCGGCAAGCTGAATATTGCGCGGGGTCGTGACGGCTCCAGTCCAGGTGCCGAATAACGGACTGCCCAGATCGGTCACGAAAGCTGCGCCCTGTCCCCACGTTGTTCCCTGGGTGAAGAAATGCAGGTTAAACAGGTTGAAGAATTCCGCGCGGATCTGGAATCCGACTTTCTCCGTGATCTTCGTGTTCTTCTGGAGCACGAAATTCATCGACGTGAAGGGAGACTGCCTCAGGTCGCTGATACGGCCGCCAGCTCCGGAATCGAAGCTGAATACGCCGCCGACCGAGCCATTCTCGAACGCGGACCTGTTCAACAATGGGCCGTTGTTCGGGTTGTAATTGCTGACGCTCGTTACGAACGGATCGGCGCCGGATATCACGCCGGGTAGGCAGCCCATTCCAAATTGGCTCGGAATGTTGCACTGGCTCGAGTAGATAAAGAACGGTATGCCCGATTGCGCACGGAAAATGCCGTTCACCTGCCAGCCCGAGAACAGCTTCTCGCCGGCGAATCCCGAGCCTCCCAGGAACTGGTGCCCTTTGCCCATCGGAATATCGTACAGCGCCGTCAACGATACCGTGTGCGGAACGTCCTGGGCATCCAGCGCCTTGTTGCGGCTGCGCTGGTACGGCGAAATGAGTCCCGGGGAACTGAATACGCTGGCGAATTGCTGGTCAGCGCCGCTGCTCAGGAATTTACTCCAGGTGTACGAACCAAGGAACATGAGCCCGTGCGACATGCGCTTCTCCGCCTTCACCTGCAACGAATTATATGTCGAGTAGCCCGCGTTCTCATTGGCCGCCGTCATGATGCCGCAGAACTGCGGATAAGGCAGCAGCGCCTGCGCCACCGTGGGTGCGCATTGGCCGTTCGTTAATTGTTGCACCCAGCCGGCGTAAGGAGCCGACACACCATCCAGCGTCGTCTGTCCAGGCTGGAAGGTATCGTAAAGCGCGTTCCCCATCGACAGCAAACTCGGGTTCAACACGTTCGGCGAAGCCACGCCCGATATCAAGTGCGTCCCCTTGTTGCCGACATATGCCACGTCGACATAAAACTCTTTGGTGAATTGGTGCTCCACCGTCAGGTTCCATTGTTGCGAATTCGGCAGATGACCTTGGTTGAACTCCCTGTACACGCCGGGAACCTTTCCGTTGTCGTATCCCAAACTGTAAAACGGCGGCGGCGTATACTGTGCGTTCGCGAAACCTTGGCTGAAAAGCGTTCCGGGTGTGATACCGCCATTGGTGGGGCTGAGAATCACGTTGGTGTTGAACCCGTCACGCCCGCCGCTGACGCCAGAGTTCCAGCCCGGGTAAGTCAGTGGCTGATAGAAAATGCCGTAGCCACCGCGAACCACAGTTTTTTCGTTCACGGCGTATGCGAATCCAACGCGTGGCGCGAAGTTGTGCAGGTCGGTGGTTTCTGGATAGGGCTTTCCGAAGCTCGCAGGATTGCTTGACCCCGCTATGTTACCCGCGAAAACCAGCGATCCCGGCAGCCCTCCCGCCTCCGGATTCGCAAGCGTAGGATCGATGAACGAGAAGTTATTATATTTCTCACGCGTGGGAGTTGAGATGTCCCAACGAAGGCCAAAATTGAGCGTGAGCTTGGACGTCGTCTTCCAACTGTCATTTACATAGCTCGCGTAATACTTCTGACGTATGTACTGATTGGCCACCGTCGGATCATACAGGCTGGCGTTGTCCACGTACCCTAGCAGAAAACTGGCAAAATCGTTGCCGCTCTGGATTCCCCGCAGCCCCGTGCTGAGAGCCGTGAAATTGTAGGTCCCCGACTCGTTGCTGGCGCTCGCCTCTTTATCCTGCAGCCAGCGTATCTCGCCGCCGAATGAAAGTGTGTGTTTCCCCTTCACCCACGTGAGGCGGTCATTGAGCAGCCAGGCCGGACGAATCGTGGCGCCGGACGCGTTCGAGCCGAAGCCCAGGTAATTCTGAAAATTGATCACCGGCGGCAGGCCGCTGTTGATCGCACCGGGAATCGCCGGGAAAAGGTTACCATACGCGCCGTCAACGTTCGCGTACACCGAAAGAATGTCGTTGTAGCCGAAGTTAAACGTGTTGATCAAATTCGGCCGGAAGATGTGGTCCCAATTGCCGCGGTTGGCGAAATCGTAGTTCGGCGCCCGGTAACTGTCGTTGTCGATCTGCACCGGCAATATGTGCTGGCCGTTTCCGAACGATCCGAAATAGTGAACCGTCACGGTGAAATGGTCGGCATCGCGCCAGTACATGTCTCCCTTGATATCGATCACCGTGCTGTCCGCGTTCACCGTGCCATTCACCGGCGTCGGCGGCGTGTAATTGTCAATGACTCCCGGCAGGTTCGGCATCGGCAAATATTTCAACCAGGCAGCAGCAGCCGTGCCGGTCAGTCGCGGATCCGACGCGCAAATCACGTTCGGCTGGTTGCCGTTGCACCCCATGAACTGCTGCCGTGTGTCCGGCAAATTGTTCGGACCGATGGGCAGGTTCGGATTGTAATTCGGATTTACTTTGGTCGTCGTCGGATCGTATATCGGCGCCGGCCAGTCGCTGAAATCACCGGCGCGCTCCTGGGCGGTGGGCACCGTGTAGCGCGGCGCGTTCGAAGCACCCTTGATCCGGAATCCCTCGTAGTTTCCGAAGAAAAAGGTCTTCTTCCGGCCCGAGGTAAATACCGGGACCTTGAAGGGCCCACCGATGTTCCCGCCGAAATCGTTCTCTTTATCCACGGGTCTTGCGGCAACTCCGAATGGGCGCGCATTGAAGTCGGTGTTGCGCAGCAATTCGTAAGCCGTGCCGTGAAAGCTGTTCGTGCCGGATTTGGTGATGGCCGTCAGCACCGATGACGACGTGTAACCGTACTGCGCATCGTAATTCGAGGTCAACAGCGTGATTTCCTGAATCGCGTCCGGCGACATCGGATGGCCCGTGACAGCAAGTTCAATCCCGTTCTGGCCGAGGGAACCGTCTACGATCGAGACACCATCCAGCAGGGCTTCGTCCGTTTCGTTGGTCCCGCCGTTGATCCGGGTATTGAAGTTCAGCTTGTCGTCGTCACCGCCCGTGGTCACGCCCGGCAGCAGCCTCGCAAACGATACCGCGGTCCGCGTCTGGCCACCCAGAATCAGCGGCAGTTGCTCGAGTTCCGTCGGCTGGATGGTGCCCTTCTGCACGGCGGAATCGAAATTGAGCGGCGAAGCGTTCGATGTCACCTCAATGGCTTCGGCGGTCGCACCGAGCTCCAGCGAAACCTCGATGCGCACCTGTTGGTCCAGATTCACCGAGATGCCGCGTTGAATGTATTCGTGAAAGCCGTTCGCCGTGACCGTCAGATCGTATGAATCC